>Ga0180433_10009397_pt1 | contig 11970 bp, 10 predicted proteins | sample SS_ome_8_FD_132980 | JGI IMG/M metagenome (GOLD analysis project Ga0180433, IMG submission 132980) | Hypersaline lake sediment archaeal communities from the Salton Sea, California, USA - SS_1_D_1 metaG | ecosystem: Environmental > Aquatic > Non-marine Saline and Alkaline > Hypersaline >... | reverse complement strand
GTCCATTATTTACGAGATTTGATTCATCCAAGATAAAACTGTCAAGAATTGAAGCCTAGCAGCAATAGCCCTGTCATCTAGATCAGCATCCTCAGAAGTTGTATGGCAACTACCGCTGGAGCGATATAATAACATAGCAACATACTCTATTTTCTTCTGTAAAACCTGAGCATCTTCGCCAGCACGCACAGTCACTCTAGGTGCAGTAATACAAAGAAAACGAGCAGCTTGCTCTATATCTTGAAGCACTGCTTCCCTCATCTCCGCTGGTGGTTCACTGCCAGGAATAGGTTGAAGTCTTTGGATCTCACTAAGATGAAATAAAGGGATAAGATGCAGTCTGAAAGCCCAGTCAACCCATGTTCTTAGTATATATTCGCTGCTGCTTCTTAAATCAACACCTGCAGATAAACTTGTCGGTCCTGTAATTTCTAAAGTACTAAGAGTTGCTGTAGCTACAGTGCTACTATTTCCTTCTAGAGCTAATTTCTCTGCCTCTCTTCCAGCGATCTCAACTGAACGAGCAAGATTTGCCCCAATTAAATGAAAAACATTCAAAGGCATTTGCTGGCTCATATCTTCTCTTTTAACTTGGCAAGCTCTTACTCCTTTTAAATCAAAGGATACTGAATTAGATAGATATCCTCTTTTGATCTTTACCAATTCGAACATTATGGGAAATATATGTCTCCATATTTCTAGCTCATTTCTAATAATATTTGTAGGATATAATGAAGGAAATAAATTAATCGTTAAATCGCATTCGCGCGGTATGCTGTTCAAAGAAGCACTTCTTAACTGAAATATAGGTATAGTTGGATAAATAGTAAAAATTCCCTTTAATCCACAAAAAAGTATAAATTCACTTAAAAATTCATATACTGCTAATAATACATCACTGCGGGGAGAATCTCCATTCATTGGTTCACCCGCAACATGCCCTCCCTTTCCCTTTACATGTATACTAATCCTTATGCAAGGATAATAATCTATTTCTCTACTTGCTAACTGATTAAAATATCCTTCTATAGTTCTTTGTAAATATTCACCTAAGGTTACAGTAAAACGATAACGCAATGATCCGGTAACAGCCTCTACAATTGAAACAGGATTTTCCCCACCTGGTACTGGATTAGCATGTACTTCTAGATGATGTCCGAATTGTCCCTCATTTAGCAAAGGTCTCTCAAGAGCCTTGAAAAGTTTTGCTTCATCAAAGTGTACTTCCTGCTGTATATATTTGTCTTCCATATAACTAACCCATCTTCCCACACCTTCCCTTAAACTGAACCCAATCTTCAATCTAGTATCTAATTCTGTCCTACTTATACCTTCAGCCATCATCTTGCTGCCGCTAAAAGCTAATTCGACATCATCTTCTCCAGTAACAATCAAGAGAGATAAAGATCTTACTGGTCTTATTCTGTTCCTGATAAAAGCCTCCAAAACTACAAAACCTGTAACTACACCACCCTGGCCGTCCTCTTTACCAGCAGAAAGTATAGTATCATTATGAGAGCCAACAGCAACACCTGGCAGTGAAGGCTCAAGACCTTCATAAGTGATAATTAGACCTGCCGGATTTTCCTCAATTTTGATAATACACTCATCTATTTTATAAATAGTAATTACTGCTGTATCAGTTTGTTCAATACTTTCAAGTTCCCCGCCTTCTTCCAAGATAAGATCAATGACCCAGCTGAGGATCTCATCTCTAGAATGGAAATCAGCTTCAGAAAAAGCCAAACGGCTGCCGCCCCTTCCAATTTCCGCTCTTTGATAATGCTCTCGAACGTCTATAACCTGACCTCTTTCATCTCTTACCTCTTCTATATCAGAAGCAACTGCCGAAAGACTACAAATCCTATCTTCAATCTTCTGAGGATCAATTGATTCTAACGCTTCTTGAACTGCCTCCCTATCGAGATGACAATCTCCTAAGCATAAATGTGAGAAACTTTCATCTTCCATAATCTTATACAGAATATATTATTATAAGATTATTGATTATATAATATAGATATAAAATAAAGAAATACGCTTGAGTAGCCAGGTTTATTTAAGTGTTTTTTCAAGGGTAGCTTTTTTATTTCACATTATCATCATGAAATTAATTTGAGAATACCCCTACTTCTAATATACTTTTGGTAACTTTTGTTTTAACACCCATAAAAAAAATATTTTTTACTAGTAACTTATTTAAATTTTCTTGTCAAAGTCAAGTAACACCTATACAATATTAATTGAATTAAATATCTTTTAATACTTTTATGGAAAGAAAATATAAGATCATTCTAGCCGTTCTCATTATTTTCATCATAATATTAGCCTTAATTGCCACTTTTCTTTTTTTTATAAACAAAGAAACTTCTGACTCAACCAGTGACCAAACATCAGATACATCGCAAGAAGATGAAAGTCTTGAGATAGAATACATAGCAAAGCTTCCCCACTTCGGTATAGAAGAGGACTTTGATACCAGCAATGATGTTTCAAGCTTGACTGCAGATGACCTGAAAGATCTCGGTATAAAGATAGTTAGAACTCATGGCGGACCTTTTGTCTGGGACAACATTGAAAACGAAAAAGGAATATATGACTTCACTCTTACTGATAATGCTGCTGCTACTGCATCGGATGCTAGCGTATCCATCTTTGCAAGCCTCTGGCCCTATGCAGTCTGGGATCAAGAGGGAAACCCTGAATGTAAAGTATCAGGGACAATTGATGCTGTTGCTGGACGGGTGCCAGAGTACAGATGCAAGCCAAATGACACAACTTCATATAAAAATTTCCTAAGGGAAATGGTAGAGAGGTATGACGGAGACGATGACTTCGGTAAGTCAGATATAAGTGAAGAAATGAAAGAAAGAATCAAAAAGCAGCCAGTGATATTCTGGGAGGTTGATAATGAAGTCGATCTTCAAGATCCAGATCCATCACCCTTTTTTGTCGGAACAATTGATGATTATAAAGAGCTTCTAGAGATGACATACGTGACTATAAAAGAAGTATGTCCAGACTGCTATGTTGCAATATCAGCACCAGCTAGAGATACCGAGACTTTCTATGAAGAGATCCTTTCTACTAACTATGATGCTTACTTCGATATATATAACCTCCATGGAGGATATGATGAAATCAGGTCCTTTGTTTCAGAAAAACCTAAACCTGTATGGATATCTGAAGGAGGCGGAGGACATGGATTGGATCCCGAGGCGAAAGAAGAAACTGATCCTTCTGAAGAAGGAATTGCTGTAGATATGGTAAAAACTGTACTAGAAAATGCCAACTTAGGAATATCTTCTGAAGTTATGAGTATGGTCCCTGATAAAGCAAAACTAAGCACAAAGGAGATAGAGCCAGGAAAAGAAGATGAGTTTTACTATGCATTTCTACTTGACGGAGATGGAAATAGAACTAAAAGTTTTGAGGCAATCCAAACTCTGACAAAACATCTTGAATACTTCACAAAAATTGAAGAAATAAGCCCAAGTAATAAAGATATAACAGCATATAAATTTACTTTCAGTGATAAAGATCCAGAGTATGTTTACTACTCGGAAAGTAATACTGAAACAGTAACTCCATCATTGGATAACTTTTCTGTTGAAGATCTGTTTGGGAATGAAGTAGCAATTTCAGACGGTTCATTCGAAACTGAGAATGAGAATGTATACTTTGTGCTTGATGATTAAAAAGGTAGTATTACTATGTAATACTATTTAAAACTCAATGTAATCCTATATTAAAAGTCAAATCAAACTCCTCTTATATCTTTTCCATTGCCCTACCAGCTCAAGAACTATAATGTATAGAGGTAAATAAAATTTGGATTCTAATCTGTATTCTTCATATATTCGGATAGTCTCCCGTATATAATCTTCTTCTTCATCTCTATCCATTACAATACTTTTTTGGCTTCTTACTATCAACATCTCATGGTAAGCTTCCCAATACTTTCTAGGTACACAAGATTCTTCTAGAAATCTTTCTACTCCTCTAATACCACCTGCCCACTGATGGATCCTGCAACCATTGGCTCTCTCTTCCAAACTTTCCTCCTCTTCTTTAGTAGGCATATTAAATAACATTAAATAATTAATAGCATATTTTATCATAATTACTTATAATTATCAGATATTAATTTTGCCAAGATATAGTTTCCAGCCTAGCAATTCATGTATAATATAAGAATTATCTAATTAGATAATGAATAAACGTTTGAAACAATTATTTTCAATAAATTCACATAAAGTTAGTGAATTCATTCAAGACGCATATAGAATAGAAGTATCTAAAAATCCTGTTAGGATAAAGGGAGGAACGGAAAGCTCAGTATGGATTATTCAGGATAATAAAGATGATCAATATATATTGAAAATTTTTGGCGATCTTGAATGTCCGATTGGCAGAGTTCTTGAAGAAGGAAAGTTGTATCGTTATTTAAATAAGTACTCTGTAAATGTTCCAAAAGTAATAACAACTAAAGACAATAAATACGCGTATGAACTCAAATACGGAAGTGAAAAGTTCCCGGTAATGTTAATGAGGTTTGAGAAACTTCATGAAGAGAAACCTAGTAAAATAAGTGATAAAAAATTAAGTATAATAGGAGGAACAATTGGAAAAATGCACCAAGTTCTCTCGGTATACCCAGATAAAAAAGATTACTTTAGAATGAATTTTCCTGACTGGCTTATTCGTGAGGATATCAAAAAGAAAATAGAAGGTTCCCCTAGTTTAAAAAGAATTCAAAAAGAAGATATCAATCTCTTTATTAATCATTTTTGCAACATTTCTAAGCTAAAAGAAAAATATAGTAATTATAAAAATCTCTCCATATCTATACTTCATACTGACTTAGCATTTGAACATACACCTTTCCTGCCAAATGGTGAAGTATATATTTTTGACTTCGCAGATAGATTTATTGGCCCGGTTTGTTTTGAGCTTGGCTACATGTTTGCTCAGTACTTCAAAGTAGGAACTATATCATTTAAAAGATGGGAGTACATAACAAAAATTGTCCTAGAGAGTTATCAAACACAAAAGCAGTTATCAGAAGATGATATAAATGCTATCCCTATAACTATAACTTTGAGGATACTGGCAAGCGTACGTTATCTAATTGAACTTGGGAAAAAGATGCAAAAACCTATGGGTGTAAAGGGAATTGAAAGAATGCTCAAGCTTCTAAGATATATAGATAAGAAAAATCTACTCTTCTGATAATATACCTTTATTTCCTTAAGTAATTACACATCTTTAAATGACAATTATCTTACAATCTTGTATTATAATTATATTCTTTTTCTAAATATCTTAAAAAGGATGGACAAAAAACTTAGTGGAAACCCAGCAGAAATTCCTCAAAATGGAACAAGCCGTAAACAAAAAAGACTAATTTTATACTCAATTATTACTCTACTTTTAATTGTAATAATTTCTGCTTCTATACATTTATACAACCTATTTCAAAACAATGAAGTCACCAAGCCCGAATACGACTGTCTAAAACAAGACACAACATGGTCTGGTACTGTTTACATTGATTGCAATTACATTATCCCCGAAGGAGTCACCTTAACTGTAGAACCTGGTACTAGAATAAAATTCAAATACGATAGAAATTACAAAACTTTTAACAGAGGGGGATTGATAATAGAAGGAGGCACAGTGATAGCAAAGGGAACACCAAACGGACAAATCTGGTTCACTTCATCTGCAGATAAGCCTATTAATGGAGACTGGAATGGTATCACTATAAATAACTCAAGCGATAGTATATTTGACTATGTCATAGTTGAATATGGAGAGATGGGCATTGAACAATTTGATTCTTCTGTTTCAGTAACAAATTCCATTATCCGCTGGTCAAATGCAGAAGGTCTATATGCCGAAAGATCATCACCCTACTTTGCCTACAATACTCTCTATGGAAATGGTTATCATGATATAGCCCTAGAACAGTACAACACTGAAGTTGAAATTATAAATAACAAATTTCTTGGCAGCCGATACTCAATCCATCATGAAGAGACTGAATCTACTATAAAAGGGAACTATTTCAAAGATATACTTGAAGAAGTAATCACAGCTGGAATGGAGTCTCACGTAATAATAAACGAAAATAAATTTGAGATAAGCGATATAGAAAAAGCAATAGTATACGACACAGAAGTTGACGTAGTCATAGACTCGCAAAACAATGATTTTGGAGACGGAACAGTTGCAATTCCGGAATTTGATTATGATGATATCAGAGACACTGAATTAGGCTACCTGCCTGGAGACACACAAGACGAATTTCCCTATATATATAACCAGATAGATGAAACACGAAAAACTATGAAAAAATTAGGAAAGGGACTTGGATTTGGATGGTCTCTTGAATTTGCACAAGGCTATCTTTGGATGTTCAATTCACATGAACTGAATAGAATAGATCCTGATACTGGAGATTACCAAACTTACTATGGAGATCCCGAAGAGATCATGAATCCTAGAGGTCTAACATGGGATGGGAAAAACTTTTGGATAAATGACTTTAGCCTGTTAAGTATAAATAAACTTGGAATAATAGGTGATCGAGTTGAAGTTTTAAAGTCATTTAACATCCCAAATAAAGAGGAAGGCGGATCAAATGGACTAGCAAGTGATGATACATATTTATATTTTCGAGACAGAACAGGCGAGATAATATATAAACTTACAAAAGATGGCGAGATAATAGATACATTAGAAATTCCTGGGGGACCAATAGTATATACTGGAGAATACTTCTGGACTGTTGGAGGTTGTGAAAAGGGAATATGCAAGTATTCATATAAAGGGATATTGCGAGATGAATTCTATCCCCCAGCAAAAGATGCATGGGCTATAACTTGGGATGGGAAATATATCTGGACACGTCAGCGTACTTGCGAGATGTGGAATGATCCAAAAGTGTATCAAATAGAAGTATTTTAATTTATTTTATACCAAATAATGAAAAAGAAAGTGATAATTATTCTTCTTGTAGTTTTTGCTGGATTGTCCGTCGGAGCTGCCGAAGTATATTTATTTCTAATATTCAATGAGAAACATGAAGATGCACAAGAAGAAAGTATACAATTAGATAACAAAAATTTTACTAAATTTGAAAAAAGCCATTTTGGCTTTATGCATCCAGAAATGACATATCCTCTTATGGAGGAACTTAATGTTCATTGGGAAAGACCGCACCCAGGTCCATTTCTTTGGGGAACTATTGAGAAAGAAAAGGGAGAATATGATTGGGAAGATGCTGATAATTGGGTTAAAAGATCTCAAGAGCATAACATTTTAATTTTAGCTACAATTTGGCCTTATGCCCAGTGGGACCAAGCCGAATGCCACTCGAAACTTCCAGGAACTCCAAGAGAAGATTTCCCTGAGCTGGGTGATTATAGGCAGATTCCGTGTGATATGAACGTGTACTCAGATTTCATTGAAGAGCTGGTAGAGCGTTATGACGGCGATGGAGAAGATGACATGCCAAATCTGAAATACCCTATCAAATATTGGGAAGTACTTAACGAGCCAGAACTCTCAGTATGGGAGGATAATGAATTAATATTTTTTTGGGGAGAAAATTTAGCCGATGAGTACTTAGAAATTCTAAAAATCTCATATCAAGCGATAAAGCAAAGTGACAGGAATGCATATGTGTTGAATAGTGGCATGGCTGGCTTGGGAGGTGAAGAATGGGATTTCTGGGCGGATTTATTTTCAAATGACGGCGCTAAATATCTAGATATACTTTCTTATCATTCAGTATCTGGGACCAGTGATCTTGGGCTAATCTCATTAACTGAGTTGATGGAAACATATAGTCTTGATCAATCTATTTGGATTACTGAAGTCCAATTTGGAATGGATCAAATGGATGACGCAAAAGATAGTGAAGATGATGATACAGAGATTATCGACGTAGAAAGAGATGACTTCAATCCACACAATCTTTCAGAGGAAGAGTGGTCCGAGTATCTAGTAAAAGCTTTCGTGCAAGCTTATGCTCGCGGGGCAGATAAGCTATTCTATATAGGTTTAAACAGCAATCATCCAGGCGAAGATGCATCAGCCCTAACCGACTGTGAAGATGCTGATCTTTTACTCAATGGAGAAGTATATGTACAAGATAATTTGCAGAAAAAAGATAAAAAAGAAGAGCCAGAAGATTTATCATTTGACACTTCAGGCTGCACAAAACAACAACCATTTTATGCTTTTGCAACTCTTGTTGAAATGATAGATTATTTTGAAAAAGCAGAAAAAATTGATAAAGGCTTATATAAATTTACACTTCAAGCGAAAACTGTTTATGTTCTATGGGGGGATGCTGAGATTCCTGCTAAGATAACTGGAAATGTTGAAGTAACTGATATGTATGGGAACAGTACACTAACTGATATTGATGATTTGGAGATATCAGAAGAACCGGTTTATATCGTAATTCAGTAATTTTTTTTATCTGTACGATAAATCTCCTCGAGACATCGAGACTAATTAATTAAATCAGAATGACTCTTCATATACACCAAATACCTCCTCTCATTATTGCCTCAAAGATCCCATTAAGTTCTTCTATACCTTCAGCTATGATTGGAGGAGTATGATCACATTCATGCCAAACTTTCTCAATATATTTTATCTGCTCATAAAGCAGCGTGATCCATAATAATCGAATGAGCTTTACTTCTGGTTCTTGTAATTCTCCATCTTGAAGAACTCTTTCGAGATAAACTTTTGTTTTATCAAAAGTATATCTCTGAGCATGATCTTTAATTTCACTTAGGAGTCCTCCTTTTGCAAGGAAATCCTTTAACCTTAAATGGAAACAAGTATTTCCATCAGCAAGATCAGTAATTTTTGCAGTAACAGCATTACGTAGAACCTCGACTCTATTTGAGAATACCGATCCTTTTAGTGGTGATAGTTCTGCCTTCCCTCTAAGCCACATAGCAGCTAAGATGAAACGTTCAACATAAACTTTAAATAGATAATCATCTCCTTCGTCTATTTCCATACATAAATCTTGTACAAATCTCCTCTCATAATGCTCATTTCTATGTTGGTTTTCACCTACAGCAGCTCTTACAAAATCCCAAGCAGTTGGTCCTGTTGCCACTTTCCCAGGTCGATTTTCTTCTAGAAAAGTCTTTCTAAGATAAGCCACATACTCATCATCTACAGATACATTACTATTCTCAACTAAAGAAAGCTCACCAAGATCATGTAGAAAAAGTAGAATCCTTGTCGTTTCGAATCCAATCCCGGACATACGCCAGAAATAATCATGTATACCTTTGTCTAAATCCTTGCCATACCAGAATTCTCTCACTCTTCTAATGCTTTCCATAGCAATCGCTATGCATCTTAAAACATGATTATAAACATTATCAAAAGGAACATTTTCACTTAAATATTTAAATGATTCAGGATATGCCCCAAACCTGCCAACAGATACAAGCTTTTCAATCCATGGAGTAAAACGGATCAATATATGCGGGAGAAGATCTATGAGGACTTCTATAGGTAATTGATATTGAGGTCTTTCAAAAACTCCACCCAACATAGAAACAGGAACTTCTACCTGGGGCATTGGCCTAAATTCTCCCCTATACAAGAATTCACCTTCAGCCATGAATCAATACTTAAATTTATTCACTTACTTTAATAGGCAGAATTTAGGAAAACACTTTTATGTACTAACTAGATAACTATAGTTTTATAATTATACACAATCTAAATAGAATTAAAAAAGTTCCTCAACACATCTTCAGCAGGTCTATCTTTCACCTTTGAACCAGGCATGATCCAAGAATGAAAGAAAAATCCAGACGGTTTAGTACCTTCAATTCTTAGATATTCGCTTGTCAAGACCTCATAATATTCATCCTGTAATTCATCTAGTGAAGAGTTGATTGCTGTACTTGCAAAGCGTTTGAGCTGTTTTAGTGATACAATCATCTATGTCAAAACCAATTCGCATAGTTTACGTAAGCATATGTAACAAATAATATATCTTAGTCTATATAGCAACGTTAGGAAGCTTTTAAAAAACGTTGCTAGAATTATATCATTCCAAGAAATACACTGCAATTATAGCATTTTTCAGATAAATTAATTAACTCAGGTTGAAAAAAAGACATATAAAGAGTAATATCTGATACGTATTTTACTTTGCAAATGAAATTATAATGAAAGTCAAAAAACACAACACCGCAGGATGCTATCTGGTTCGAAAAAACAAGGGTCCCTCGGCTCTGCTCGGGACAAGTAAATGGGAGATTATCCTAATTTATAAGAAATGGGCTGAAGATAATCAAGGTTGGGTCCCTCCAAAAGGTCATGTTGAAAAAGGTGAATCTCTTGAAGATGCTGCAAAAAGAGAAACAACTGAGGAAACAGGTTATAAGAATATGGAGATCATCGATACCCTTGAGACTTTGCATCTGAAATATCCCTGGGACGATGGATTTATGCACAAAAAAGACATTCATTATTTCCTTGCCAAGCTGATTGATGATGAAAGAGAAGAATTGAAGCAAAGCGAGCAAGAGGAGAGTGCTACAGTCAAAGTCGAATGGATGAGCTTGGAAAAAGCAGAAAAGGAGCTATTGTTTGATGATGAAAGGGAGATTTTGAGGAAAGCGATGAAGTTGCTGGTAGATAACTCTTAATTCTCTAGAATTGTTCGTAACTATCCAAATCAACTATAAGATCTCCAAATAGAATAGCTTCAGTAGAAATCGATCATGAGTATGCACCAATTGTCCAAGAAATGTTTAAAAGGGTTGCAGAAGAAGGATATTCTGGAAGGATGATAAGAAGATGGCTTGATGAGATGAAATTTAAAACAAAGAATGGATGTAAAATGTCTCTAAGTAGGATTTATGCAACACTCAATAATACCTTTTACTATGGAGAGTTTAAATACGGAGGGAAATGGTATAAAGGTACTCATGAGCCACTTATTACTAAAAAACTATTCGATAAAGTACAGATACAGCTCCAAGTAAAACCCAGACAGTGGAATAAACAAATCTTTCCGTTCAAAAAGTTGTGTATCTGTGGAGGTTGTAGAGGCAATGTTACTGCGGAGATAAAGTATAGAAGATTGAAAAGTAATAAAGTAAATACTCATATCTACTATCATTGTAATCGAGTCAAAGATTATGATTGTAAAGAACCATATATCACTGAAGAAGAACTTATAAAGCAGTTAGTAACTTTCATACCTAAACTTAAGTTAGATATGAAATATTTAATGGAAGAATTTGCATCTGAAATAAAGCGATTAAACCATATGAAAGAGATAATTAATACGAAAGAAACTCCTGAATTCGAACTGACTCCTCATAATAATGATAAAGCTATAAAAGAAGGACATACGTCAGAAGAGATTAGGATGTTGCAGGAGTATCTGTTACACATACTACAGTTTGGGAGTCCGGAGGAAAGATTGGAAATTTTGGGAGGAATAAGATCTAAATTTAGATTGACACAGAAGCGGTTAGAATTAATCAGAAATTAGAATAACAAAAGTTGTTATTATTATACCCTTATTGATACAATTTATCAGAATTATCTATCAGATTACTACGATGTCATTAAAAATTAAAAGGTTTTACTCAAAAATCAAATCCCATACAAAAGAAAAGGTTAATGAAGATTTTGATACCGTTGAAAACTTCCTAGATCAATTATCTGAAGCAGTTAAACAAAGAAATATATTTCTAAAGCATAAACCAATTGAAGCAGCCTTTAGATCAAGACTAAAAGTCATTCTATATCAAAACAATTTACGTGCTCTTTACTTAGTGAAAGGTATTATCAATGAATTAAATGCCGACAACATTCCGGCTGTAGTTCCATTAGTTAGATCAATATACGAGCTGATGGTGCAACTCGGGTATTTATGTAAACAGATAATCAACAGTCAGG
>Ga0180433_10009394_pt1 | contig 11973 bp, 10 predicted proteins | sample SS_ome_8_FD_132980 | JGI IMG/M metagenome (GOLD analysis project Ga0180433, IMG submission 132980) | Hypersaline lake sediment archaeal communities from the Salton Sea, California, USA - SS_1_D_1 metaG | ecosystem: Environmental > Aquatic > Non-marine Saline and Alkaline > Hypersaline >... | reverse complement strand
GATCGATGGGAATCGAGGGGCGGACCGTCTTCCGCCTCCTCCCGTGGATCCGCCTGTTCGTCTTTGCCAACGCCTTCATGGAGGAGCTCTGGTTCCGCGCGATCTTCCTGCGGCCGCTTGTCACGCTCGTCGGGCCGGTCGCGGCCATCGTGCTGACCGCCGTGGTCTTCACCGTTGCCCACGTCGGTGCGACCTACCTCTCGAAGGCCGAGCGGATTCGTTTCCTCGCGATCCTCCTTCCGCTGGGACTCGCGTGGGGCGCGAGCATCTACTTCACCGACAGCATCATTGCCTCGACGATCTTTCACGCCGGCGCCGACCTGATGATCGTCAACGGCTTCATCGCCTCGCTTCACCGGCGCAGGCCGGAGTCCGGGAACGCACAGAGCGGGACGGAGTAGAACACCGCGCGGTCGGCTTTGACCGACAAGCACGCTCTCCCTAGGATGGGGTCGAATCACACGGATTCCGCGTGCTCACCGAGCAAGAAAGGATGGTCCGATGGCCGCCGTCGTCCTGGATGGGAAGGCACTGTCGAAGCAGATCGAAGCCTCACTGACCGAACGCGTCGCCAAGCTGAAGGAGGCGTCCGGAGGACGGACACCGATTCTCGCGACGATCCTCGTCGGCGAGGATCCAGCATCCGCGACGTACGTCAAGATGAAGGGGAACGCCTGCAGTCGCGTCGGCATGGAGTCGAAGAAGGTCCTTCTCTCCGAGGAGACGACGACCGAGGAACTCCTCGCCGAGATCGACAAGCTGAACGCGGACCCCGACGTCCACGGGATTCTCCTGCAGCACCCCGTTCCGAAGCAGATCGACGAGCGGGCCTGCTTCGATCGGATCGCTTTGGAGAAGGACGTTGATGGGGTTACGACCTGGGGCTTCGGGCGCCTCTCGATGGGAGAGTGTGCGTACGGCTCGGCGACACCGAGCGGCATCATGACGATCCTCAGCCACTACGAGATCCCCCTCGAAGGGAAGGAAGCCGTCGTGGTCGGGCGAAGCCCGATCCTCGGCAAGCCGATGGCGATGATGCTCCTCAACGCGAACGCGACCGTGACGGTCTGTCACTCTCGGACGCAGGATCTCGCGAGGATCGTCGGGCAGGCGGACCTCGTCGTCGGAGCGGTTGGGAAGCCGGAGTTCATCAAGGGCGAATGGATCAAGGACGGGGCCGTCGTCGTCGATGCCGGCTACCACCCGGGAGGGATCGGTGACGTCGAACTCGCGGCGGTCGTCGACAAGTGCGCGGCCTATACGCCGGTGCCGGGGGGCGTTGGACCGATGACGATCGCGACGCTGATCACCCAGACGGTCGAGGCGGCCGAGCGAGCGGCCGGCTAGCCCACCGGATTCGACGAGACGACGAGACGACGAGAGGGGGAGCCCCCGGTGTCCATTCCACGCTTCGAGCTCGAGCGGTACTTCGCGAAGCACGAGTTCACCGCCGAGTACCTCCTTGCTCCTTCCGACTGCGAGCCGGTGCCGATGGCCGAGCTCCTCGAGCGGGCGGACGAGGAGGCTCGGGGCTTGTGGCAGTCCCTGCGGCTGGGGTACACGGAGTCGCCGGGGCATCCGCACCTTCGAGCCGCCATCGCCGGGGCGTACAAGACGATCGATCCGGCGCAGGTTCTCGTCGCCGCCCCGGAGGAGTGCATCTTCTTGACGATGACCTCCCTCCTGAGGGCGGGAGATCACGTCGTCAGCACGTTCCCCGGCTACCAATCGCTGTACGAGATCGCCCGGGCGATCGGCAGCGAGGTGTCGCTCTGGACGCCGGTTGAGGAGGACGGCTGGCGGTTCCGCATCGAGGAGCTGGAGCGGCTGCTGCGCGCGACGACGCGTTTGGTCGTGGTCAACTTCCCGCACAATCCGACCGGCGCCCTCCCGACGCCGACCGAGTTCGAAGCGATCGTCGATCTCGTGCGCGGCGCCGAGGCGACGCTCCTCTCCGACGAGATGTACCGGGGACTTGAGTTCGACGCCGCAAGAAAGCTGCCGGCGGCCTGCGACCTGTACGAGCGCGCGCTCTCCCTCTCCGGGCTATCCAAGGCCTACGGCCTTGCAGGACTACGCATCGGATGGCTCGCCGGACGGGACGCGACTGCGCTGGGACGGATCGCCGAAGCGAAGGACTACACGACCATCTGTTCGAGCGCTCCGAGCGAGATCCTCGCGCTGATCGCGCTCCGGAACCAGGAGACGCTGGTCGAGGGCCAACGCACTCGCATCGAGCGGAACCTGGTGCACCTCGACGGGTTCTTCCGGACACACAACTCGCGCATCCACTGGCACCGTCCCGAGGCGGGCTCGGTCGGCTTCCCACGCATCGCGTGCACCGACGACACCGACCGGTTCTGCGCCGATCTGGTCGAGGAGGCGGGAATCCTCCTGCTACCGTCGTCGGTCTTCTCGTACGGAACGGAGCACGTAAGAATCGGCTTCGGTCGTGAGGACCTGCCGGAGGTGCTCGCCCGGTTCGGGGCGTGGCTCGACGGGCGCTACGGCTGAACGGCCGTTCGGCCCCTGTCGCGTCTAGTCAAGCGCCCTCGCCATCTCGTACTGGTCGACGAGGGACGTGAATCCGAGGTCGGCGAGGAACCGCTGCATCCCGTCGTCCGAGCCGTCCACGTTGAGGACGGTCAGGCGCGTCGCCGCCTCGGGGAGCTGGTGCGCAAGGTGCCGGACGAGGGCTCGTCCAACGCCCTGCCTTCGCGCCTCTCGACGGACCAAGAGGGACAGAAGCCAGTTGAGCGTCGGGGAGTAGGCGACTGCCCCGAGGCACTCGCCGTCGCGGAGCGCTCCGTGGATCGTCACGTGATCCGGAATTGCGTCGACGGCGGTGAAGCGGTTCTCGAACGACGGCGTCCAGTTCGCCTCACCCGTGACCTCGCGGAACTGGGGCGCATCGATCGGCTCGATCCGTAGCTTCGCATCGGCGAGGAGAGCCCTCAACGGCTCGGCATCAGCGACGAAGCAGCGCAGTTCGCGAACCGTCTCGAACCCGCTCTTCCGGTACGCCTTGATCGCCGGCTCGTTTCCCTGCAGGACCTCCAGGAGAAACCGACGAACGCCCCGATCGCGGAGGCCTGGGAGGGCGTGGTCGAACATCCGCTTGGCGAGACCCTGCTTGCGGAAGTCCGGAACGATCCCGGTCCCGGCATCGAAGGCGGTGCAGACGTCGTCCACCGTGTCGATCCCGACCATCGTGAACCCGACGAGCCGATCCTCACTGTAGGCGCCGACCGACGCCTCGAAGTCGACGGCGTTCTTCTTCATCCGCAGGAGGAGCCGCTCCTCAGTCGTTCCGCTGGCGTCCATCTGGTAGTCGGCGAACGCCTCCATGAACGCGCTGTAGACCTGTGTCTCGTCAACGGATCGTAGTTCGAGCATCGTCCGCCGATTGTCGAGGTCGTGATGGCGAGCCGCAACCGCCCCGAGATCCGCTTCCGTCTAGCCCGAGCCGGCGAGACCTCCGCCATCGACGACGAGGGTCGTTCCGGTGACGAACGACGACTCGTCGCTCGCCAGATAGAGCACCGCATCGGCGATCTCCTCGGGGCGACCGACTCGACACAGCGGGCGGTCGACCGACTCGGCGAGGATCTGCTCGTGCGTCTGTCCGAGCTGCGCGGCTTCGTTGGCGAGCATCGGGGTGTCTGTGTCCCCCGGGCAGACGGCGTTCACTCGGATGCCATCCGGACCGTGGTCGACGGCCATCGCACGGGTCAGCTGGACGACGGCGCCCTTCGAGGCGCAGTACGACACGGCGTCCTTCCCGCCGACGAGGCCCCAGCCGGAGGCCGTATTGACGATCGCTCCGCCGCCACCCTCGAGCATCACCGGGATCGCCGCCTTCGACATCAGGAAGACCGACGTCACGTTGACGGCCATCACCCAGTTCCACTCCTCCTCGGTGGTGCCGAGGACCGACTCGCGGCGGGTCACTCCGGCGTTGTTGAACAGGATGTCAAGGCGGCTCCATCGATCGACGGTCTCCCTCACCGCCCGTTCGCACTCGGCCAGCTTCGTGACGTCACAGCGGATGAAGAGGGCCTCACCGCCCGCATCCGCGATCTTGGCGGCGAGTGCTTCGCCCGACGCTTCGGCGATGTCGACGATGGCGACCGCCGCGCCCTCGCGGACGAACCGCTCCGCCGTGGCGCGGCCGATGCCGGAGGCTCCACCGGTGATCAGGGCGACCTTCCCATCGAGTCGGCCGCCATGCGTGGATTCGGGATGGGTGTTCATGTCTCGCGTTCTCCTTCGGTATCAGGTTCCAGGGTCGAGGCGGCCGCGACACGGACAACCCGAACGTCGTCGGGTCCGCAGAGAACGCGGGCGTGGCCCGCAAGAGACCGATCGACTGCTTCGTCTCCCGTATCGACGAGGAGCGGACGGGCGGTGAGCCGGTTCAGCTTCTTCGGGGTCGCGATGATCGTAACGTCGTCGCGCCCAATCCGACGAAGCACTTCGGGACTGATCGGCTGGTTGCCTCGGCCGAACAAGTAGCCCTGTCCGCCGATCGGCGTGACGACGACACGAGCGCCCAGCCCCTTCTCAAGCAGCGTGAGCAGGTCGGCCTCGGCGACGTCCGAGGCGAGCAATCTGCGACCGCGAACCACGTCGACGCCGAGCAACGTCTTCTCCAGGCCGAGCGCTTCGAAGACGGCCTGCGTCGTCGTGCCAGGGCCGACGATGTACGCCGTCTCCTCGTCCATCTCCTCGACCACACGCTGCGCGATCGCACGGACGGCCGCCTGCTCGTTCCCGTCCCCCGCAGCCTTGGCGCCCTGCAGTCGGCGGCGGTCGCGGGGGACGCGAAGGACGCCGTGAAGCGTCGTGCGGACGATGCCGCGGCGCATCGCCTCCTCGTCGGCGTCGAGCACCTCGGCTTGCGAGGTCTCTCTCTTCCTAGCGGTGAGGAAGGACGCCGTCAGGTCACCGGCCGCGATGGGGCCGACGGCGTACGCGGCGGAGTGGATCTTGACTCCGGCAGGGATTCCGAGAACGACCGCCTCCCCACCGACGGCGTCGTAGAGATCGCACGCCGTGCCGTCCCCGCCGGCGAACACCAGCAGATCGACGCCGAGGCGGACCATCTCCTCGGCCGCGGCCATCGTGTCATCGCGGGTCGTGGGGCGGTCATCGATGCCGCCGATCGTCGGGATCAGCTGTGACGGGAACCCGCTGCGGGCGGCGGCCGCTTCCCCCATCGCTCCGGGGCAGGTGACGAGGTCGAGTTGTCCGGCGATCGGGCGAAGGCGCAGGAGGGCCTCGACGGTCCTTTCGAGCGCACGTGGGACCGCCCCAAGGGCTCGCGCCCGGCGCTGTGTCTCCTCCCCGTCACTTCCCTTGAGGCCGACACGGCCTCCGAGCCCGGCGACGGGGTTTACGATCAGTCCGATCCGTGGCCGACGGGGCCCGCCTGGTTCAGCCATTACCCTCCTTAGCCGGCGCAGCATCCCGCTTCTTCAAGTACGCGCGCCAGGTGATCGCCCACTGCGACGGATCGTTGAGCGGCTCGTGGTCGGCCCGATGGACGGTGGAGTTGTGCGGCGCCGTCTTCACGAGGTCGGGATCCGTCCGCGCTTCGTGAGCGACGTGTCGCAGGATGGCGGCGTACTCGTCGAGGTCGGCCTTGGAGAACGACTCGGTCGGTTCGAGCGTGCACGGCTCGGGGACGACGAACGGGTGATGGCTCGTCCAGTAGTGCACGCCGAAGTCCGCGGCTCGAAGGCCGATGTCTTCCGACGACACGCCGGTCTCGGTACAGAGCTCCTGCCAGCTGTAGCGTACCTGCTCGATCCGGTGCCTCCCCTCGGCATACGGTGCCTCGACCCCGGGGATCTCGCGCATCTGCTTGAGGAGGTAGTTGTTGTTCAGTACCGCGATCTCGGAAGCCTCGAGCAGTCCTTCCGCGCCGAGGCTCATGACCCACGAGTAGGCCTTCAGCACCGCGCCGGCGACGCCGTAGAAGGCGCGCAGCTTGCCGATCGACTGCGGCCGGTCGTGGTCGAGTCCGTATCGCTCGCCGTCGAACGTGACCAGGGGCGTCGGCAGATAAGCTTCCAGGTGTTCGGCCGCTCCGAGAGCGCCGGCTCCGGGCCCGCCGCACCCGTGTGGGGTGGAGAAGGTCTTGTGGAGATTGAAGTGGCACAGATCGAACCCTGCATCGCGGGCGCGGGTGATCCCGAGGATCCCGTTGGCGTTCGCCTGGTCGTAGAAGCAGAGGCCTCCCGCGTCGTGGACGACCTGCACCCACTCGGCGATTCGCGGGTTGTAGATTCCTGTGTCCTCGGGATTGGCGACCATCAGCCCCGCCGTGCGCTCGGAGACCGCCGCCTTCAGCGCATCGAAGTCGGGATAGCCGTCCTCGTCCGGGTAGAGGGTCACGATGTCGAATCCGGCCGCCTTGGCACATGCCGCGTCGGAAGGATGAGAGAAGATCGTCGTGATGATCTCGCGTCGCCGCTCCGCCTCGCCTCGGTCGGCGTGGAAGGCGCGGATGATCGAGGCGGCGCCGTAGATCGCCGCCGAGCCGGCCCCGGGCTGAAGCGAGAAGCGGTCCATTCCTGAGACCTCGCACAGGATCTTCTCGAACCGGTACAGGACCTCGAGGATTCCCTGGGCCGTCTCGGTCGGCTGCAATGGGTGAACGGCGGTCAGCTTCGCCATCCGAGCGAACCGTTCGTTGATCTTCGGTGAGTACTTCATGGTGCAGGTTCCTTGGCCGATGTCGACGTTGAAGTCGAGGCCGAGGTTCTCCTGGGATAGCCGCAAGTAGTGCCGGACGACCTGCGGTTGGGCAACCTCGGGGAGGGCCGGTGGGGTCGACCGCCGGAGTCTGGCAGGTAGCTCTTCGACGACGTCGCCGGCGGCGGCGCGGACCTCGTCCTCGACGCGCGGCGGAAGGACGCCGCGCTCGCCCGGCCGGCCGAGATCGAAGATCATCGGCTCGTCCCAACTCGCTTGGTGAAACCGTCGCAGCTTTGGCTGTCCGTTCTCGTAGCGCTTCGCGGTGATGTTCTCCACCTAGCTCACCGCCCTTCGCACCGCGTCGATCAGGTGGTCGAGGTCCGCCTTCGTGTGCTGCTCCGTTACGCAGTAGAGCGCCGACGCGCCGAGCTGGGGAAACGTGGTCGACAGGTCGACACCCCCGAAGATGTGCTCCTCGAGCAGCGCCCGGTGGATCTCCGAGACCGGCTTGCCGCTTCCGGCGAAACCGACGGTGAACTCCTTGAAGTGCGGTGCGCCGAGGAGCGGCGCGGTGACGCCGTCGATCTCATTGAGCCGGGTCATCGCGTACCGTGCCCGCTGCATGACACCCTCGCCAAGCTCGCGCATCCCCTGGGGTCCCATCAGCGCCAGGTAGACGCCGGCGGTAATCCCCCAAAGCGCCGATGCGGTGCCGACGAACTCGGCGCCCTCCTCGCGCTTGGCGAACGACGTGCGCTCGTAGGCGACGTCGCCGAACCCGTACTCGCCCGGCACGCCGGTCGGCGTCAGGCCGAACAGGCGCGAGGGGTACTCCATGACGTAGCGCTCCTCGTCGCGGGTGGCGATGAAGCCGGCGTGGCCGCCGCCGTACTGCATCGGGATCCCGAGGGACTGGATGTCGCCGCAGGCGATGTCGGCGCCGTAGTTCGCCGGCGGGGCGATGACGCCGAGGGAGATCGGATCGACGCCAACGACGCAGATCGCACCCGCGGCATGTGCCCGGTCGGCGATTGCCTGTCCCTCCGTTTCGAGCGCCCCGAGGAAGCTGGGGTTCTCGAAGCAAACGGCCGCGACATCCGGGGCAAGGGCCGCGTCGAGCGCGGCAAGGTCGAGGCCGCCGGTCTCCGGCACCATGGGGAGCGTCTCGACGGAGAGCGTGGGCCCGCAGTAGTCACGGATCTTGGAGAGGACGTCGGGGCGGATCGTCGAGGCGACCAGGACGCGGCGCCGATCGGTGATCCGTACCGCCATCCGGACCGCGGTCGCCGCCGCCTGGAGCCCGTCATAGGTCGGGACGTTGACGACGTCCATGTCGAGGAGTTCGCCCATCATGCTTTGGTACTCGAACAGCGCCTGGAAGCGGCCATGGTCGTCGTACGGCTCGCCGGCGTAGGCGGTGAGGAACTCGCTTCGCCCGTTGATCTCGTCGCAGACGGCGGGGACATGGTGGTGGTAGCAGCCGGCGCCGAGGAACGAGACGTACTCGTCGCACGTCGCGTTCTTCGCCAGGATCCCCGAGATGTGGCGGGTGAGGGCAACCTCGCTCGGCAGCGGCGCCGGGAGATCGAGAAGCCGCCCGAGCCGGAGCGCTTCGGGGATGTCCTGGTAGAGTTCACCGACGTCGTCGATCCCGATCCTCGCGAGCATCTCCGCTCGCGCCTCCGGAACGGCGTTGGGCATGTACGGGTGGACGGGCCGCTTGTCGTTCATGGGCTCTCCGTTCTTCATCGCTTCCAGATCGTCACAGCGGCACTCGGCGACCTCGGCCCTCAGGGTCCGAAAGGCCGGCAAGAATACGTTCCTTCGACTGCGAGACGTGTTCGCGCATGATCTCTGCGGCCAGAGACGCTTCACGCGCCAGCAGGGCGTCCGCCAGCTGAGCCGTCAGCTCGCGATCCTCTTCGAAGCCTTCCACGCTCATCAATGGGTCGCGGACTCGGATCCGGGTGCTGTCGCTCAGCAGCGACGAGACGAAACGCGTCAGCCGGGGGCTTTCGGCGAGGATCGTGATGCCGAGATGGAAAGCATCGTGGAATCGCGTGTACGTCTTCTGGGACAGCTCCTGCTCCCGGTCGAGCCGATCCAGCTCCTCCGCGGTCCACTTCCGGAACGAGACGACGTCGACTCGAGGCGCACGCTTGGCGGCGAGTGCCGCGGCGTCCGGCTCGAGGAGCGAGCGGAGGCGGAACACGTCGTGCACGTCGTGCACGCTGATCTCCGTCACCCGATAGCCGACGCGCGGAAGGACCTCGATCAACCCCTCCTGGCTGAGGAGGCCGAGGGCCTCGCGCACTGGAGTCTTGCTCACCCCATGCGCCTCGGCGAGTCGGGCCTCGACCAGAATCTCTCCCGGCGGGATCTCCGAGAAGACGATGCGATCCCGAAGCGCCTCATAGACCGAGTCGGTCAGCGAAACCCGCTTCGAGGACGTGGCTCGCTGGACGTTCCTTCCGGTGTGAGGGGCTAGGTTCGACATGGCGCCTCCTACGCTACGTAGTATCTTACGAAGTATAGCAATCCTTCGGGAGGTCACCACCGCACGGACTGCGGAGACCGAAACGACTCGAAGCAGAGCCTGGTGAACCTCTGGTCATGTCATGGGATTGCGTGTAAAGTGTCGCCACGGCCCCAGAGCGCACTGCTTGTACGTTTCCGGCGGTGACGCGACGACGAGAAGGAGGCGACGATGACGTCCGCCTACTCAGGGCACGTGCTTTCGACGACCCAACTCCTCCTCCGCTGGCTGCGGACCTTCCCCATCGAATCGCTCACGAAGCGTCCGGATTGGCTCGCGAACTGCGCGCTCTGGCACGCCGGCCACATCGCCGGCAACCGGCGAGCCGTCGGACGACTGATCGGGTGCGATCTTGATTCTCCGGAGTGGTTGGTGCACTTCGAGCCTGGAGCGAGTGGGGAGGCCGCCGAGGACTGGCCGAACCTGGACCAGATTCTCGCCGATCTCGAGGCAACGGCCGATCGCCTGAGCACCTGCCTCGATGCCAGCGAGGCGAAACTCGATGCCCCGGCGGAGCGGATCCTTGGCGAGGGAACGGGCACGGCAAGGGAGAACCTGCTCTTTCTCTGCTATCACGAAGCGTTCCACGTTGGACAGATCGAGCAGATGCGCAAGCTGCTTGCCTCGTAGGATTGACGCAAGTCGGACAGCCTTGCCGGAGAGGAGCGATGGAATGGCCGCGTCGAAGCCGCTGAAGGGTCGGATCGCTGTCGTGACGGGGGCAAGCCGCGGCGGAGGACGAGGAATCGCCCTCTCGCTCGGAGAAGCTGGGGCGACCGTCTACGTCACAGGGCGGAGCGTCCGCGGGGACACCACGCGACCCGATCTCGCCGGGGCAACGGTCGACGACACTGCGGAAGACGTCACGACTCGAGGGGGCGTCGGGATTCCGGTCCGCTGCGATCACACCCGCGACGACGAGGTGGCGGCGCTCTTCGATCGGATCGAGCGGGAAGGTGGCGTCCTCGACCTGCTGGTGAACAACGTCTGGGGCGGCTACGAAGACTACGACGAGGCGTTCACCGATCCGTTCTGGGAACAGCCGGCGTCTCGGTGGGATGGGATGTTCTCCGCCGGGGTTCGTGCCCACTGGATCGCGAGCCAGCACGCGGCTCGGCTGATGGTCTCCCGCGGCAGCGGGCTCATTGCTTCGACGACCTTCTGGGATCGTGGCAAGTCGCTGTCGAGCCTTCCCTACGACCTGGCGAAGAACGCGGTCAATCGGCTTGCCTACGAGATGGCGCTGGAGCTGAAGTCGCATGGCGTGGCATCGGTCGCCGTCTCGCCTGGCTGGATGCGGACCGAGGCGGTCCTCGCTGCGTATGGGCTGCCGATCGACGACTCGGTTCGAGAGCTTCCGCCGGAACTCGAGCAGACCGAATCGATCCTCTACGTCGGGCGAGCGGTCGCCGCCCTGGCGAGCGACGCGAAGGTGCTCGAGAAGACGGGGCGCATCCTGACCGTCGGGGATCTGGCGCGTGAGTATGGCTTCACGGATGTCGACGGCAGCCAGCCTCCGCCGTACCGGCTCCTCCCGGAGCACACGCGGGACTAGCCTCAGGAGAGTGAGGATGCCAGACCAGCCCGATCTGTGGAGCCCAGGCCGAGCCCCGAAGGCGGTGTACGAGATCGACGTGCGGGTCGACCTCGCGAGAGCGGCGCTCGAAGGAACCCAGACGGTCTCCCTTCGAAACGACTCCTCGGAGTGCATCCGGGCGCTACGGGTCCTGTGGAACGACGGTTCGGAATGCGGACTCGAGGTGGGTTCGTCCGGCCGACTCGTGGCCTCCGGGGAGAACGCCATGGCGCTTCGCCTCGAGGAGCCGGTTGGTCCAGGAGACCGGGTCGAGTTGCGGATGGCGTTCCGGGGACCGGTGGAGGTCCTCGGCTGGCACCCACGCCTCGACTGGGGCGGTCCGCCGACCTTCGATCGCTACCGGGTGCGTGTCGAGACGAACGGTGATCCGCTCGTGATCGCGACCGGTCGTCTGCAGGGCAAGACCGACCTCTACAAGACGGACGGCGCGCCGTGTTTCGGCCTCCTGGTTCGTGAAGGGTTCCACGTCCTTCGAGAAGACGTCGACGGCATTCTCGTCCAAGTCGCCTACACCGAGAAGACCGAGACGTGGTCGCGCCACGTCCTCGACACGGCGGCTGACGCGATCCGCTTCTATACCGGATGGGCGGGCTTCTACCCCGCGCCCTCCCTCTGGATCGTTCCCGCTCTCGACGAGATCTGGGGCGGCGGTCCACTCGCTCCGGGGATCGTCCTCCAGTACGGCGCAGAGCGGTTCGAGGAGGCTTCGCTCGATCACTGGACCTACCTGACCGCGCACGAGATCGGCCACCAGTACTGGGGCGAGCACGTGCTCACCGACTACATGCCTTGGCCGGACATCCCGGGCTTCCGCCGCTTCGAAGCTGCGATGGCGGAGGTTGGTTTCGGCTCCAACCGGGGTCTCCTCGAGTGGCTCCCCCTCGGGGCGGGGATCTACATGGATCGGCTCTATGCTCGGTCCTCCGGCGTCGACGTCGGCCCGCCGCGCCGCCGCATGCAACGGTACTTCGACGGCGTCCGGGAGGGGATCGATACGACGCTGGAAGGGAAGCCGTATCCGCGGAACATCGACTACAACAACGTTATCTCCCACAGCAAGGGGTTCGCGGCAATCTCCGCCTTCGCACACACAATTGGACATGAAGCGTTCGAGCGGGTCCTGAAGCGGTGCCTGGCG
>Ga0180433_10009393_pt1 | contig 11973 bp, 17 predicted proteins | sample SS_ome_8_FD_132980 | JGI IMG/M metagenome (GOLD analysis project Ga0180433, IMG submission 132980) | Hypersaline lake sediment archaeal communities from the Salton Sea, California, USA - SS_1_D_1 metaG | ecosystem: Environmental > Aquatic > Non-marine Saline and Alkaline > Hypersaline >... | reverse complement strand
GCTGCTAACTTCACTCCCGAATTCATCTTTTCCATTCCAGATCACTGAGTAATGCCCGGCTCCGCTATTTCTTTCAACAAGAGTTTTGATAAGCTTCCCAGATATATCGTAAATATCTATGGATATTTTACTTTGTTTCGGCACTTGATAATTAATTAATAATCATCACTTATTTTTAGATATGGTTCCTCTGTAATTTCGTTTTATTTTTAGATGTTAAGCGTGCTTAACATTTACAGTATACTTTTAGGTTTTTATTTTGGTTTTTTGGTTTAATATTTTTAGTACTAATTTTCTGTTTTTTGTTTTTTGAGGTCTAAAAGAGAGGTTAATTTTTTGTAAATCTAAAAATATATAAGCAATTTTACGCACACTTGTTTTATTTGGCAATAAAGGATTTTTTAATATGTCTTTTATTGTCTTTTTTATTACCAAAAACTCATATAATATAGTGTAATATTTGAGTTTATTATAAATGTATAGTAATTTGAAAGTGTATTTTTTGGCGGGATAGAGGAGTAGTTCCTTGTAGGCCCCATAAGCCTAAGACGTCGGTGCGAACCCGGCTCCCGCCCCCAACTTAAATGAATATACTTTTTTACCAGGAGAAATGCAATGGCTAAATACAAAGAAGTAAGCAAAAAGCTGCAAGAACATATTAAACGCAATCCAGGTGATAAGATTGCAAAAGCTAAACTGACAACAGCAAAGCGTTTATATAGCAAATGCGGTAAAGCCCTGTTCGATGAAATAACAAAGCATTGGAGGTAATATGAGGAACGAACTCTTAAGACACGCAATATTTTGGATTATGTTTTGTGTGGTCGTTTTTATAGTCGCCATAAAAGCGAATAGCCAACCTAAATGGTGTATTGGAAAGATAAATTCCAAAAATACGAAGATAGGCAATTTGCTATTTTACGATAAAGCAAGCCATTTTATAAGAGATGCTTTTGTAACTGGAGTTGTCGGGAGTATAACCCATGATCCTAAGATGGGCTTAATTGCCGGATGTGGGCTTTCGGTTATTTGGGAGATAAAAGATTCTCTGTTATGGCAGCACTATGATCCTGACAAGTGGTATCTGGATCATGTGGCGGATCCCAAAGGAGGAGAGGTTTTAGATGTGCTCGCCGGCATAGCTGGCTCAATTGCAACATATTTAGTGATGGAGTGGTATTATGGGCAATAGATTCATTGAATTTTTCGAGAATGATCATCAACATCTTTCAATGTTGCGATTGGTGCAATTCATTATGATCATTGTTTTGGCTTTTGGTATTATTTGGGCAGTTTGTCATGATCATAATTGGATAACAACCAGTTTTGTTGTTACGATCGTAGGTATTCTTTGGGGCGGGAAAGTTATACAAAAGCATATTGAAAAAGACAATAATAAATACATAACGAAAGAGAATTAATGCCGGAAAATAGCTACATCCCACTAAATAAAGAAGAATTTACCCAGCTTGTAGAAGCTAATATTATCCTGGCTAATAAGCTTGAGAAGCTTGCAGAGTCTATTGAAAAAATCTGTTCAAAATATGTTGGCGGGTTTCACCAAACATCAGAATTATATAGTTTTCTTCGGGAGGAGCTCCCTGAAAAGTTGGATGCTAAACAGAGGCAACGCTGGAATCCCTGGATACAAGCAGTTATGTGGTGGGCGGTTGTAGTAGTTTGTTTTGGGAGTTTAGTTTTTGTGGCAGTTTGGAAGGCAAATGCTACAGAGTTTGAAAAAATAGTTTATAATATCGTTGCTGCTGCCGGTGGTGGCGGGCTAACAAAAGCATTACAGAAGACAAGGGAGTCTATTGATAAAACAAAGGAATAGAGGGCAAAATGGCTATACGAAATGACGTAAAAAAAGAAGAAATGGAAAGGATGTTAGTTTTTGAGGGATACGATTCTGAACAGGTAATAGAGATATTGGACATTCCAGAATCCACTTATTATAACTGGTATCGTCAATTACGCATCAAGGATAAGATTAAAGCCCAGAAAAATAGCCCCTTCAAATCTGCAATGGCAATAATGAAGGCGTTGCCTAATCTAAACTTAACCTTGGATGCACAAATAAAAGAGATAGAAAAAGCCCTTAAAAGCAAAGAAGTAGATATTCAAAAGATAAAGGACTTAAACACTACTCTAAAAGCTATAAGAGATTGCATTATAACTGCCAAAAAGATTTATAAGGACGTTAATCTTGTAAATAATGCAGCAAAGGTTTTACGAGAGTTTATGATTTACTTGAAATCTAAAAAGCCAGAGCTGGCAAAAAAGGTTTTTAAGTATTATGCAGAGTTTAACCGAGACTTTTATGAGAAATACACTCTAAAGTAGGTCTATGATGGATTATAGGAAAAATAAAGACAATTTCGACATTTCCATAAAAAACAATCGTGATCTGGAGCTTTTCCTTGAACAGTCCAGGATATTAATTCAGCAAAGGATAGCTCCCTTTGCCAATGATACCAGGGAAAAGCAGGAAAAGCGCATTGAGCGTGCAGAGAACGATCTCGAGTTTTTTGCAAGAACTTACTTTCCTTCTTATGTTTCGGATAAAGAAGGGGAGTATATCAAGCCTCCCATATTCTGGAAAGAAGTGCATAAAGAGCTTGAAAAGCGGTCTAAGAACTATGTTGTTCTTTGCACTCCTCCGGAGCATGGAAAGTCAGTTGATAAACTCATCTACAAAATACATCAAGGAATATTCGAAAAAAGGCATTATATAGTTTCGTGTACGATCACCCATAAACTCTCTATCAAGGTTAATGTTGGCATTCGTGCACATTTCGAGGTAAACCCGCGCCTGATTCATGATTTTGGCAATCTTGAATCTGCCGGCATGTGGGAAAAAGAAAATTTTGTATTAAAAAACGGCGTGCAATACGAAGCGCATGGCATTGATACACCTTTTAGAATGATGATGCAAGACGCTTTAAGACCTGATTTAGTGGATATTGACGACATCACAGGCATCAAAAGCGCACGAAACAAAGCCCTTGAATGGGGAAAAGTAGAAATTATACGCCAGGGAGTTTTCGGAAGATTATCGGATACAGGGACAATTTGGTGGACGGGCAACGTTATTTCGCCGTTTTCTGCTATATATCAGTTTGAAAAGGCGATTGAAAAGGAAAGAGAACAAGGCATTCTTGACAATGATGTTTTTTATCGGCGGTATCCGGCAATTTTCCCAGACGGTCAAACTCTTTGGCCCGCAAGATATACCAAAGCCGATATTGAAAAGAAGATGAAAAAGTCGGGTAATATTGGCGGTAAAAGGGTGTTCTTACAGATCCCGGTGATGCAGGGTAAATTCTATGATGAACTTTGGATGAATAAGTTTGATATTTCTGATGCTCCCAAGCTTTGGGAGCAAATGGACTTTAAGGTAATGTATATTGATCCATCTTTCGGTAAAAAGGTAAATGACAAGCGGGTTTGTGTTGTGATGGGAGCCAGACCGGAATCGAAAAGCCTTGAGAGCGAAGAACTACGCCTTGAAAAATTCCGTTTTGACGCTGTAAGCACTGCAACAATGTCAACCAATGATTTCTATAACGCTGTATGCAGGATGTATCAGAAATGGAACCCGGGAACGCCTTTGATGTATGAAGGCAATTTTCATCAAGAGGACGTAGTAGCTGGAGAGCTAAGAAGGGCGCAGAAAAGGACAAATATATATTTTCCCATAAAGGCATATTTTAATTATGATAATAAATTTGACAGGATTGAGAGAGGTTCGGGAGAGTGTGAAGCCGGATTGTGGTATTTTTGCAAAGGGATCCCTGGTATAATTGATGTTATAAACACTTACTCCCTTTATTGCGGTCAGGGTTCTCTTGATTATTACGATCCTGCTGATTGCGACGCCACAGCAAGCAAGATACTTGACGAAGGCATCCAAAAAGAAGTTGCAATGCCAGATCCTGATGAATATGTGCCAGAATCTTTTGAATATGATTTTGATGAGGAGTTAGAATGGATTTAATTAAACGTTTTTTCGGTCAAACTCAGGAAAAAGAAGAGCCTGAAAGCATAGAAATGGATAATCCGCCATCGAACGAGCTGAAAGCAAATCTTTTACAAAAAACGATTGATAACGCTTTTGGGATTGATGATCATACCAACTACCCGAACCTTCTTTATGTGCTTAAATATCGAAAATCCGAGCCTGATTATGAAATGATAGAGGAAATATTAAGGGTTGTGCCGGTGCTAAAGTCTTTTGTTGATCAGAGAATAGCAAGGGTTTCCATGCTTGATTATGCGATATATGCGAAAAATGTGATTGCAGGTAATCAGAAAGTTGGCAGGGACGAAGACGAAATCATCGAGTTTTTGTATAAAAACGTTTTGGCGTATCCGTTTTTTGATACTTTTATCCGGAATGTGTGCGCTTCCATTGGTTGGGGGATGAGTCAAATAGAAGTAATATTAAAGCCTGAGGGCGAAAAATGGGCTATTGACGCATTGAAACACAGAAAGCCCAAATATTTCAAATATGGCGACGGAACCGAAGGCACGAAAAACGATAATCTTTTGTATTACTGGACAAATAACGGCTGGCAAAAGCCCAAAGACGAAAGAAAATTCATTTGTACCAGTTTTGCAGAGACTTTTGATAATCATTATGGCAACGGAAAGTTTTTTGAAAGTTTGATTGAGGTTTACGAGCTTTGCCAGTTCCGAGCCTGGAAGATGTCTTTTACTGAAAAAATGGCACTTGGCAGGACCGGCATTCAAGAGATTGAGATTAAAAACGAGTATTCAAGAAAAATACCCAAAAAACCAGACGGCTCAGCATATACTTATAGCGATTGGAAGAAATTGGCGCAAAAGATAAAGGGCAGCGTGGATTATTATATGCCTTTAGGTTACGAAGTGCGAACAGATTATCCTGACATTCAGGATGCATCGGAACACTTTCTTGAAAGCGAGGAAGCATATTATAATCGCCTGGCAATTATTGTTTTTGGGCAGGCAAGCACCACAGCGACAAACCAGTCAAAATCAAGCTACGCAGGAAAGCGGGTAGATATAGAGCGAGAATATGAACTCTTGCGCTCAGATGTGAAAAACCTTGCAGTAGAGGCAGCAAACAAGCTGGCAAAAACATTAATACAAATTAATTTTGGTTCCGAAGCTGCGGAATGGTTTGAGGATAATTATACCATCTGGCCCGACGGTGTGCCCGCAGCTTTTGAAAGCGAAAAAGAGGAAGGAGAGGAGTAAATGAATAAATTTCGTTTTTGGGCAGGCACAAAGCACAGTTTAGATCGGTTTATGATGTGGCTGCAGAATTTTGACGCTGCACAACTGCAAACCGTTGCTAAGGTTGCCAAAGAGGCAAAGCCCAAATCGTTTCAGGTTATAGGCAATATTGCTGTTATTCCCATAAAAGGCACATTAATAAATTATGATGCGTGGTGGGTAGAGTTCTTTGGTTTTGCCAGCTATGCACGCATCCAGAGGCAAATGGCAGAGGCTTTGGAAGATGAAAATATTTCGAGGATAGTACTGCATATTGATTCACCCGGCGGCGAAGTAACGGGCATTGATGATACAGCGGATATGATCAGACAGGTTAACGCCCAAAAGCCTGTTATCGCCTATTCTAACGGGATGATGGCGAGTGCAGCATATTGGCTGGGTAGTGTAGCAGAGAAAATCTACATATCCCAAACTGCCGAAGTTGGCAGCATTGGAGTATGGACAATGCATAGCGACTACACAAAGTTTTTCGAGGATCAGGGCATAAAAAATACTGTCATTCGAGACGGTGAACACAAAGCCCTTGGCTTGCCATACGAGGAGTTAAGCGAGGAAGCAAGGGAAATATGGCAGGCTCAGATCAAACAATTACGGGAGATATTTGCAGAGGAGGTTGCTAAAGCCCGTAATCTTCCGGTTGACGCAATTATCGAGACTAAATCGGAGACATTTATTGGCGAAAAAGCCGTAACAAATGGTTTTGCCGACGGCATAACCACTTTTAATAATTTAATCGCAACCATAACAAAGGAGGTTTTTAGCGATATGGAACTTAAAGACGCACTGGCAGAGATTGAGCGCATGAAAGGTGATTTGAGCGCTGCTGTTGATCTTGCCAAAAAGAGAGATGCGAGAATAACCCAACTTGAGGAAGAAAATGCAAAGCTTAATGACACCATAGTCAAATTGCAGGAAGACCAGAAAAGACAGGGCTATATTTCTCGTATAGAAGCAACTAACCTTACACCTGCCCGCAAGGCAAAAGCTAAGGAGATAGTTGGAAAGATGGTTTCTGATGAGGCCATAGAAGCTTTGCTTCTTGAATGGGAAGCCGAGCCGAAGAATGCTCTTTTAGGAGAGAGTGAAATTGAAGAGGAAGATAAAAACCCTGACAAAAACTTGTCTGACAGTGAGTTTTATCAGAAATTTGGGAAGGAGATTAAATAATGGCGAGTACATTTGTATGGAGTAAGAGAGTTTTACAAGAAATTTTGATAGCTCTGGAAAATAACCTGATGATGAAAAAGCTGCTTTCCCCCGGATTGCCAGCAGATGAGGCTATGTGGAACGGAGCGTTTCAAAAGGGGAACACCGTAAAAGTTCGCAAACCTGTTACTTTTACGGCAGAAGAGTTTAACAGCAGCACAGGAACAACCTCATGGCAGGAAATTTCTGAAAGTGCTGTTGAAATAGAGTTGAATCATTTTACAACCGTTCCTTTTAAGCTCAATTATCTGGATCAAACCTTGTATATCAAAAACAGAGATGAGTTTGTGAAAGAGTTTATTCTTCCCATCGCGCTGGCGATTGCCCAGAAAATAGATGTAGATGCTCATGATGATCTTAGAGTTGGCATTCCCTATTACGCAGGCGCTTCCAACGTTACGCCTGATGCATTAGAGGATTTTGCCAATGCCGGAAAAATTTTAGACAATAACAAGGTACCTGATGATGGGCAGCGGGTTGGTGTTTGGGATATTGATGCTGCATGGAAGTTTTTCCAGTTGGATCAGGTTGCCAAAGTTAACATGGCAGGAACAGCCGAAGGGCTAAGAAAAGGCGAAATTGGCGAGATTGCTGGTATAAAGAACTATAAGAGCCAGAATGTACAGGAGCATACTTTTGGAGGCTATACTGACCTTGATGATGTTACCGCCGTAGGAACCGCAGATGCAACAACCGTGGTATTGACCAGCGCCGCCGGAGCAAGCACAGCAAAGCTTTTAGAGGGTGATCTTTTAACCATAGACGGGCAGCAATATGTAGTTACCGCGGATACTGCTAATGCAATCGCCGGGGTTGTTACCGCTTCGGTTTACCCCGCTTTGACTGATACTTACGCCGCGGATGCCGTTACTTTTGCAGATGAAGGACAGAAAACAGCCGGAAAGACCACACACGTGGACAACCTTGTTTTCCATAAAGCAATGGGCGTTATGACGTTTGCTCCGTTGGCTCCCATTGACGGATTGAAAAACGAGATTGTAACAATCCCACAGTTGGGAATAACCGCAAGACTCTCTTATGAGGGTGATCTGCAATATAGAATATCCAAAGCTGCCATTGATGTGCTTTGGGGTTGTAAACTGTTAATTCCTGAGCTTGGATGCCGTTATTTAGGCTAACAAAGGAGTTGATTTTATGAGAGCGTCTTTTAATGCAATTTTCGTGGAAAACGGGCGCCGTCTTTTCCGTTCGGGAATGAACGGCGTACCCAGCGTTGGAAACGAGATTAAGTTTAGAGGTAAAACATATAAAGTTTTGGCGGTAAGGATTGAGCAAACAAGGAATGTTTTTGATAAACTGATTGTTACTGTTAAATAAAAATAGGAGGCAAGACCATGAAAAAGATTTTATTTAGTGTAATATTGATTTTGTTTTTCGCAGTTTTTGCTTTTGCGGAAACAATCACGGTGCCTTTAGAAACTGTCAATTACGTTTTTAGTTCGGATGTTGACACGGTTTCCGGCACTTCGGGATATTATCCCAGCTCCAGCGGCTATAAAGTTGAATCCTTAACAAAGCAGGCAAGAGCCGTTACTGGGCATGATAATGTATTTCAGAAATTGATCTTTATTGTCAATTGCGATAGCTTAAGCGGTGATACTACAGAAGTTAGCTTTACTTATGAGGTGAGTAATGACAGAAGTGTTTGGCTGAAAGGTAAGGCAGCAACAACAGTAAATACCGAGAATACTTATGCAGGGATGGAATTAACAGAACAGTGGGCGTATGTTAGAATAAAATATACAAGTACTGCAAACGACATTTTCCGTTATCTGTGGAAATACGTGGGAATAAAGAAGGAGTAAAACAATGGTTCAATGTCCGAAGTGTAAGAAATGGTACACAGAAAAAGCCTTAAAGTTTCATACGTGCAAAAAGGAAGTTGAAAAGGTTAAGGAAGTTCCTGAAAAGTTTGATTTTACGGTGATTGACGGCATCGGAAAGAAGACAGCGGAAAAAATTATTACCGCAGGCATAACAACATTTGAGCAACTGAAGTTCGAGGTTGAAATTGAGGACTTTCCAGAGGTAGTTGGGGTTTCTGAAATGCAATGGAAAAACATAAAAGAAGGTATTGCAAAATACGAGGTTAAATAATGGCACTTTCCGCACATCAGGAAAAAATCAAGGCGAAATTAGAGGAATTGGCTCCCCAGATTGACGGAAATAATCTGGATATTTGGGTTACTGCCGGCAATTGCGAAATGGCAGAGGAGTTAACAATTAAGGAAATAGGCTTAATTGCTTATAATACTTATGTTGCTGCCAGTTCGACCAACAAATATCTTTTGTTGGCAGAATCTAAGTTCCTTGCATCTCAATTGCCCATCACTGCCTTAAAGGTAATGGGTAACATTACAAAGGCAGCCCCCGGCAATAATGAATATGGACAGGATAACGCTGCTCCCGTAAAGTTCGAGGAAATTGCCCAAATGCGGGAATGGTGGATAGCCAGGGCAAAAGAATCTATTGAGATATGGAAATCTACACAAGACCAGGTTGCTGATGAAGATTTGCCATATATTGGAGAATATGAGGGATACTACAATGAAAACAGTTAGAAGCTCGTTTGGTATTAATAGAGAATTGATGAACGAAGGCGAAAAGATAAGCCATACTATTGCTCTTGATACGGATACAACAGGAAAAACTTTGACTGCCTTGATATATGATGACGGCATTACTACTCTTGGCACTGCAAGCGGTGATTCTGCGGAAACGGACATTGAAATTAGTTTAGATACAGACGGACTTGATCCGGGTGAATATGTTTATGAGGTCTGGGTGGATTATGGCGAGTCCACCCAGGCAATGGTTTTTCCATTAAAAAACGTTTCTGAATATACTTTAGAAGTGATTAATAGAGTAGGAATATCCTAAATGAGCGATATAGACAGGCAAATAAACCAATGGCGTGCAAAAGTAAGCGATCAGGTCAATAGCGATCTTCTTGATCTGGCATCACGGATGATCATTGATCTTTGGGATAGTGTTGTTGATAGAACTTTTGCAGGTATGGATATTCACGGAAACCCGTTCATTGGTTATTCCCGCGCTCACAGAGAAAGAAGAAAAGCAATGGGTTTGCCTGTTGATCATGTGGACTTGTTTTTTGAGGGGATTATGATCCCCAGCGTGAAGACACGTGAGGAACTTATCTTTGACGGAGCTATGGGCACTGCCTATTTTGACGATGCATTCGAGGAAATGAAGGCAGAGGCGCATCATAAAGGATTGGGCAATCTTCCCCAAAGAGAATGGTTTGGATTTTCCGAAGAGCAAAAAGCAGATGCCTATAAATTGGCAATGGATTTTATGAAGGGAAAAGGATATGCTGTTTTGTAGTGTGCGTAACTTTTATCATTTATTTTTAGGTGGACGACATGAGCGATAACATAACAACCAAAGTTATAGAGGTTTCTAACTATATAACTGATATGTTTGCAGGTAATTGCACAATAAGCGACCAGGGCGGCGGTGTGTATAAAGTAACCTGTTCAAGTGCCCATAATTTGGCAAGGCAGGAAGATATTGAGATAGAGACACACCCAAGCGTAACAATTGACGTCCCTGACGTTGTAACGCTGTATCAAAGCCCTGTAACTGCAAGCAGTTTTCGCTGCCAGTTCCATGTTTTGGAAGTGCTTAGCACAACGGAATTTACTGTTGATTTAGCTTTATGCGTACCCAGGAAAACCCCGCCCTCTTCGATACCGTTAACAGTAAATAGATTTAAGAGCCAGACGGGCCACACTCAAAACAGGTTTACCTCTGAATATATCCAGAGAAATAGAGCCAGTGCCCTAAAGCTTGCAGAGTTGCCCGCCCATGTAGTTTTGGAAGCAGGCCACGCCAAAAGCAATAGAGGTGATGTGTTCGCTAATGGCAGTATAAGGTTTGATGGGTACGAATTAGCATTAATGCTCATTGAGGCAATCGCCAATCACCCGGACGATGATGGAAATATAGATAATTCTATTGCAGAACTAAAAGCAAGGCTTTTTCTCTCCAATAGAATGCAAACAATAATTGAAGCGTTGAAATTTAAAGGTTGGAATAAGTGGGATACGCTTTATGGCTTTTCCGACTATAGAAAAACAGTAAGACAAGGAATTATTTTTACAACTAATTGTTAATAACGTTAGGAGGCTTATAAATATGAGTTGCCCAAAAGATTTAAGTTTTGATTATATTTGGATACAGCCGGCTTTTACGCTGTCTGAAAGAAATACTTTTGTTAGCAATGCACCGTATGCGGATATAGCAACACTAAAAGCCGCTTTGAATACAGGTTATAAGGAGATTATTGGTTCTTCTACTGATCTTGTGAGCGAAGGTGCAAAGATAGAATTTAGTGAAGGCGATGCCTTAAATACCGCGAACCTGAAAAAGAAGTTGCGCAATTACCCGGGATTATTTGAGGCAATAAGCCATAATGCCAGTTTATGGGATGATCTTGATACTCTCCTGAATGATTGTGCGGATGTTGACGTGATCATTCTTGACGATGTTAAAGATTACATGTTTTGTATATGGGATTTCGCTGGCAGTGCTTTGCCCAGCTTGACCTCTGGCCAGCCCTTCGCTACAAATGTTAAGCTCGACCGAAAGGCTTCGACCGTGAATTATGAAGCTGGAGGTAGCGGCGGGCACTATACGCTTGTAACCAATGCCAGAACCTAAAAGAAAGTAGGTGATTTTATGGGGTGTCCTAAAGATTTAGCCCTCAATGTTGCTACCAGAAGCGCTGGAACAGTTTTAACTTACACCTCATGGGAAGATTTTCTGACAGATGTTGGTTCCTGGGATGATCACGGATTAATTGAGACAGGTTGCAGCTTGTATGCCGAAGAGGGAGACAAAGTAGAACTTTCAACCCTGAAAGAAAGGCTCAAGCGGATAATTGCTAAATGTGAGCTTTGGGATTTGGATGAGGATGAATGGGCAAACGGAAGCACAGAAAAGGACTGGGACGGATGCACTGATTATGATATTGCGTTTTACGACCAAAACCAGGAAATAGCGGCTATTTTGTACGCCGTTCCTTTGGTTGCTTTGCCCGGGCATACATCCGGAGACGGCAAGAAGTTCCATTTGATGGGTGAACGGGATATTGACGGTTTTGATGATGGCGAGTTTGATATTGTGCTGTTTAAGACCATAGAGTTTACCAGCGATAAAAGCAGCGATTTGACCTGTTCTGTAACTAAAAGCGGAGGAAGTGCTGTTTGGTATCGTGCCAGCACAGACAGCACCTACGAAAATGATGATGTTAGCGGCGCAAGTTGGGATCCCGGAGGAAGCGAGGAAACTTTTGAACTACGCATTGCAAGACCGGAGACGGTTACGCAGATCAGCTGGATTGCACAGGATATTACAAGTGCATTAGATGACCTGATCAAGGAGCTTGGCGATTTTCGTAAATTGACTCATCTATACATGCAAAGCAATAGCATAACAGGTTCG
>Ga0180433_10009391_pt1 | contig 11976 bp, 3 predicted proteins | sample SS_ome_8_FD_132980 | JGI IMG/M metagenome (GOLD analysis project Ga0180433, IMG submission 132980) | Hypersaline lake sediment archaeal communities from the Salton Sea, California, USA - SS_1_D_1 metaG | ecosystem: Environmental > Aquatic > Non-marine Saline and Alkaline > Hypersaline > Sediment... | reverse complement strand
TCCAATCAGTATCATCCATCACTTCTGTAATCTTGTTGCTACCATCTTCAATATCTTCAGTTTGAGATTGATCGAAGAAGCATTCTAGAAAGAAGTTAGATGCTAGAGATCTTCTTTGTTGTAAATAGCTATTTTCGATAGCTAATTCTATTAATTTTTTTTCCTGAGAATCTAATTGAGAATCAATAGCTTCTAATCTATTATCTATAATTTCCTGAAAGCCTTCAGTAATCTCATCAATTTTTACTACAGACTTTCCGGCTCTGGTTCTTTTGCCCATCTACGGCCTCCTAAACAATTCGTTTTTCAAGTTTAGCAATTCTAGCTTTTAATTCAGCTACTTCTTCTGTAAGATCTATGAGTAAATCTTTTAAATCTTTTTTTTGTTTATTAATTTTTTCTAACTTATCAAATTTCTTTAATTTTGTCATGGAAATACTCCTATGATATTAATTCTATAGCATGATCTAATAATCGTACATTTTTTCTATAATCAGTATAATTATCTTTTGTAGGCTGTAATAATAATGTAGTTATACTGTATTTATTATAAGTTGGAACATATTTTATTTGTACATTCCCTTGCCCTGAATCTGGTGGTGATACAAATCGAACACCAAAATATCCAGTTGAAGAATTTACAGTTTCATCATCATAATCAGGAGAATTAGATCCCCATGATAACTGTGTTGAAGTATGTGGTAACCAAGTACTTCCCCCATCATTACTAAATTCTATAGGTTCTACTGCATGATTATCACCATCAAGAATAAAATTATGTTCAGCACCATCACCATCAAAAGCTTGAATTTCTTCTAAATCTATTGTTGAATTTGGGACTAAGAAATAATTTCTAACAACATCAATAAAATCTGTATGTTGTAATATAATAGATGTGATAATTTCACTATCATCTAATGATTCTATTAAAATATATTCTTTAAGTTTTATATAATAATCAGTGACAGCACTGGGATGTGCATCCCCATTGTGGTCTATTCTTACAGTATATGTATGGGTAGGATCCAATGTTATCCAATATATAAAATAAGAAGTCTCCGATTCAAATAGATCAATTATCTGATCTGTAATTAATCCAGTACTTGTAGTTTCATCTGTAATATTTAATTTAGCTCTACCACAATCTAATCCTTTTTCAAAAAATATACCAGTTCGAATTGCTCCTGTTATATTTTCCCATATTAAATAACCTTCTTCACTGCCATCTTTCGCTAATTGGATGGAATCAGGTACTGGTACATTATAATAATAACCAACACCTGAACTGGCATCTTCAAGTACTGGTTCATAGTTATTACTACTACCATACATGGGATGTAATGCTGTATCTATACTTCCTCCATTTTCTAAATTATATATCCATGTAGGACTATCTAATCCTTTTGCAATATCTGTCCATATTTTCCAGTTATCAATTATACTATAACATGTATCATCATATATTTGAACATTTTGATATGCTTGTATCCATGATGTTGAAAGATCTGCACTAATATTAGAACTTGCAATTTCTACACCATCACGATAAATTACTAATCTGGCGGTTCCGCTTTTTAAACTTCCAGCTGTATCCCATACTATATAATAGTGATGCCATCCTGCTGATCCGTTAACAGTAGCTACTGTTGCGCCATTGACATTTACGTTACATTGAACTTCTAAATCACTTGTAAAAAGATTCCTTGGAAGTATGTATATTTCAAATACATTAGAAGGATAACTAGGACCGACTATTCTTATTCTTGTTTCAGACCATCCAAGATCAGTAGGGGAATCATAATCTTTATCTCCAAAAATCCATAAAGACATTGCTCCTTTACTATGATCTCTATTAATTTGCCCCATAGGGTAAATATAATTAGTTTGATACTTCCAACCTGCATTAGGACATCCAGCATAGCATCTAAAACCTTTCCCAAGTTTTGCGTTTGCGACACTAAAACTACCATATGCCCCTGCAGTTCGAGTAATGTTATAATAACCACCAAGACCTGCTCCTAATTGAGGAGTACCATCTGCTTCTATTTCACTAAGATCTTCTCCTTTAGCCCACCATATTGGTCTGGGTAATAAGAATTTACCGCTTCTAGGATCTAAATAACATTCATCTGATGGTGGTGGGTATTTAATACCTTCTGGGCCTAATGTTTTTGCACGGATTTTTAAATTTAAATTAAGAGTACCACCTGAAGATTTTGTTACATTTTCTCCATCATTAATAATTCTAAAATATTTTAATGCATCAAAAGCGCCACTATCATTATCATCATAGATGTCTACATTATCACCACCAGTTATGTCTAATCTTGAATCATTATTGTAATCAACACCTTCCATAAGATTAGAGCCATCACTTTTCTTTAGAGACTGTATAGGATCTCCGAATTCCCCATATGCTTTATCTACGTTTGATGCGGGTTCTACATAATCACCCGCACTATCAGCAGCAGCAACACTACCTAGATTTCCCCAAGTAGCGGTATCACCATCTATATAACTTATATCATTGTCAGATCGGTTTATAATAGTCGCCTTTTCTTCATCAGGAAGTATCGCATTTTGAATATAGTGTATACCTGTGGGATCATCACAATCAAATTCTATAGATCGGTGTGTATTATTATTTTGATGTGGAAAATAGAATAATTGTACACCGGCTTCTTGATCAAGATAACCTATCATTAGAACACTAAATTCTGAGGAGTAATACATAGTTGGCCATTGGTCTGTATCAGAATCTCCAATTGTAAAAAATGGATTGGATCCAATATTAATACCTAATGACAATGAATCATCTGTATCCCCATTAAAAATTGTCCAATTATTTTGAAAATCTCTAATATCAGAATCAAAATGTAATTTCTTACTAATTTTTAATCCGCGATCTTGGGCATAATTATCAGAATTAATAATATGAAAAATAACATCTTCAAATATATCAACTTTAGATCTTGAAGTTGTATCTGCTGCTGTTTCAGGAACATATATATTTTCTGCAATTACATTTTCTATATCTATTAATTTACTAACGTTTTTATCTGGAGTAGAGGCTCTACCAGTTATCAATAACTGATGTCGCCATTCTCCGGAAGTTGTTTTCCAGCATATAGAATTTGGGGCTATATCTAACATTATTGTATTTACTAAACTTCCAGTTCCAACTGTAATTATTGAATCAAAAACGTCTTTAGCTACTTGCCATACAGGGACATCTCCGTAATATAATTCTCCGCTAGTATTATTTTCTCCTACAAATAATATACCGGAAGGTGCTACCCAGATTGCAAATATTCCTTTGAGGGCATCATTAAATAATCCAGTAGCTGAATTTCCCCAAAGATGTCCAAGAGTTCTATTATTCTCATTCCAATTAATAGATAGTAATTTACAACCATCATCAGTAGCTATTGCTATGAATGTTTTGGGATTATTTTCATTATAATCAGATGGGTCTTCTTTAGTAAACGTATGAGCATGGAATTTATATATCCAATCTAAGCCTGATTCCCAATGAGATTGATAAGTAATACTACTATTTGGAGTGTTATAATTATCGTAATAACAAAGTCTGTCATAATAATAAGTATATTTCTTTTCTGTGTTTAAGAAGATAATTGAAATATTAGGATAAATAGCAAAATTATAATGTCTGAGTCTATTATTTAAATCATCATAGTAACTAATATGTATATTATCGTCAGAATCTATTACTATCGAAGTATATTTAGCATCACCAGCATCTAATTCTGTATCAATCCAACTACCAGAAGCATTTGTTGCGTATCGAAGACTAGTATCATTAGCACGATAATAACTAATGTAAACTTTGTCTTGGGAATCTATTGCTATCGAAGAATATTGTCCATCATTATTACTACTGCTATCAACAGTTGTAAGCACCCAACTACCGGAAGCATTTGTTGCATAACAAATATCGCCACTATTAGCAGTAGAATAATAACTAATATGTATTTTATCTTGTGAGTCTACTGCTATTGATGTATATGCTCCTACATCTCCAGTATTATCAACAGTTGTAAGCACCCAACTACCGGAAGCATTTGTTGCATACTTAAGACTAGTATTTGTAGTGTCGCGATAACTGATATGAATCTTATCTTGGGAATCAATTGCTATTGATGAGTATAGTCCTACAGTTGCAGTGTTGTCAACAGTTGTGAGTATCCAACTACCGGAAGCATTTGTTGCATACTTAAGACTAGTATTTGTAGTGTCATAATAACTAATATGTATTTTATCTTGAGAATCAATTGCTATAGAAGTATGAAATGCAGTATTATCAATGATTATTGGTGTATGCCAATTATTAAAAAATCCTTTTGTATATTTTAAATTACCATTTGTACTATCTATATAACTTATATGTATTGTATTTTTAGAATCTATTGCTATTGAAGAATATACTCCTACATCGTTAGTAGAATCCAATGTTTCAATATGCCAAGAACCGTCCCACATTGCATATTTAAGATTTCCATTTGTAGTATCATAATAAGAGATGTGTAGTCTAAAATTGGAATCAATTGCTATAGATGAATAAGCCCCCACATCATCAGTGTCGTCTACTGTTTCTGCACCAGCTGTTTTTTGTTTTATACCAATACAGAGCATATCTTCAAGAGTATATAATGTATCTATACCATTCGGAAATCCAATATGTCTAATTACAATATCTCTAATATCATATCTGTCTAATCCAGAAGAACTTTTACCACTTAAAAACTTATCTAAAGATAGCAGACTGATACTGTTAACATCACTATATGCCACTGCACAATATTTTTTACCTGGGTAATTTTCAATATTAGTATAATCTTCTGGTTCAAAAATACTTTCTGCTATTGGAGTAATTGCTGTTATTTCATCAGAAAGTAATATGTTATTTGAATTAAGAAATGTATGTAATTGTAAGACATCAGGATCTTCTAATATTTTAGATATGTAGCATCGTTGTTCATCTGTATTACTATCTGTAATCCATGCAGTTTTTGTAGTTGGGTCTACATCTATTGAAGCTGCTCCTCCTACAATTGTATTATAAATATGTAAACAAATAGAAGTATCTTTTTTATATGTGTGAACTTTCTTATAAGATTGATTAAGAATATAAAATATATCAGTATTAGTATCTAAAGATAAACCAACTAATGTACCATTAAAATTTACAGATAAATAATCTGCAGTAACATCAGCACCATCATTCATAGATATTTTACTGATTCGACTATTAGCAGTATCCATTACATAGAGATAAGTACCGTCATGTGTTATTCCTTGTTTATTAACATCAGTATAACTACTTAAATCTGTACCATCTGTGCCTAAATTAATAGTTGATACTAAACTTCCCCCAGATATTAAATCTGAGGATTTACTTAATTTATGTGCTTTGTAGGTTGTACCAGCACGTCCAATCATATATACATCATCACCATCAACTGTTAGATCATAGTGATATGTCCAAGTACCTTGTACATGACAAGCTTCTTGTACACCAGTAGTTTTATGTTTTCTAATAAGACGTGTTGTTCCTGCCGACCAGGGACTGGTATTTGTAAAATACCAGATATAATCACTATCGTGAGCCATACCTTTAATTTGCTGATAAGAACTTTCTTTTAGATAATATTCACCACAAATTTGGTTTTCGGCCCATAGTGCATTCTGTAATGATCTTCGGGATATAAATTTTCCATATGAAGCAGTATCTGTTATTTCTAAAATATCACCTTCTTTTGAGAGACCGATACCTTCATTAGTAAATGCAGTTGGATCCACATCTCTTGATGTCTGAAATTTCCCAGAAATTTTAATTACAACATTAGAAGAAATATCATTAATTATATCTATTTTATATATTGTTCTGAGATTGTCTGTAATATCATTAACTCTTAAATATAAATCATTTTCTGTTTTTACTATTGAACGAGTACCGCTTTGTGTGCCTCCTATAAAAACTTCTAGTCCGGTAATATCATTTGCAGTGCCAGATGCTAATGTTGATTTGTCTAGTGATATTAAATTTACATTTGTAGTACCATTACAAACTAAAACCATTATATCATCATTATCCCATATACAAACATCAGAATAATAACCTATATCATCACCTGAATTGGCAATTGTATGCGAATTCTCTATACTATTTGTAAGGTCGATAGTACCACCATTTGGTACTTCGTAACCAGATTCGCCCAATGTGCCGTCTGCATTTATTTTTATTGAATATACTTTTGAAGCTGTTAAAGAAGTTCCACCAAATAAAGTAAAGTATAATCTTTCACCATCACTATCTATACCTCTCCAACTGCTTGCATTCCCATCAATAACAGCAGGTAGATAATATCTTGCTATTATTTCAACTTTACCATCTTTCATGGTCTCTGATATTTTAACTATTTCACCAATATCCTCAGGCTCCGCATATGTCATTAACCAATTACAATTATTTGTATTATCCCATTGACTCATTGAACATTTTAGATCTTGACCAACACCTTCTAGATTATATTGATCTATAGTTTCAAGCATATGTGCTTGTTTTCTTTGTCTTAGAAATCCATTTTTAAAGATAGGATCATCTTCTCTACGTTTCCAATTATTATGCCAAGAAGTATCATCCATAATTTCAGCAGGTTTATTTAGAATATGTTCAAAATTTTCTAAACTTTGTTGTTCATTAAAAAATGCTTCTAGTAATTGATCACTGGCAGCACTTCTTCTTTGTTGTTGATAAGAATTTTCAAGTGCTAATTGTATCAATTTATTTTCAGCAGAATCTAAACGTTCTTTAATTTTATCGGAACCTATTTTTTGTTCGGCATCTGCTATAATTTCGTCAGTTTTAAGTACATTTTTAGATGCTTTTGTAATTCCCATTGTTTATAACCTCTTATGTAACAAGTAGTCTCAAATATTGATTAGTTTTAATATACTGTATAATTCCCAATCGTTTAATATCATACCAATCTTCTACTTCAGCAGCAGCTTGGCTTATTAAATCACCATCATTTCTCACATAAACAGGATCTCCTACTGTCCAGCCTGATGTCGAAGCAAGTGTTAGATTAACAAGTCCTTTCAAACATAAATTAATAGGATCATCTTTGTCTAACTTATTAACTTCTGGAACACTGTGACAAATACCAATTATTTTTGTAAAATTAGTGGCGCTACCAATTATGAATTTTCCTAATTTTCCAGTTGTCGCAAGATATGCGATATCTCCAGGAGAAACAACACCATCAGATTCAAGTGTTAATAATTGTGAATCATGTTCGAGATCACGTAATTGGTCTTCAACACTACGTGTTTCACCATGTCTTAAGATAGATTTAGCATCAATTCTTGTAATAGGATCTTTAAGATTTATTTCTATATAGTAATCTCTAGCATCATAACCTGATGGGAATTTTATTCTTCCTGTTTTTACATCTATTCCAATATAATCTTCGTATTCCCAAGTATCCCATATTGTATCATTTGATAGATCTACTCCTAGTACATCAAGAACACCGACATCATATCTTGAACCTTCAGCATCTCCTGTAGATGTTCTTTCTGTGACTAAGGTGGATCCACCTTTCTCTAAGAAATTGATTCCATTAGTACTTTTGTAAAGACCAGAGCGCGGTTTATAAAGTTCTCTGAAATATATCTCATCTGAACCATCTGTTTCTAATGTTGGTGAAGTACCACCAGCTCTGCCTACTACAAATATATGATAATGATATTCATTACCGGGGATTAATTCAGCTTCTAGTTCTACATAGTTCCATCCTGAAACAAGCTCATCTTCGGGTTTATCTGAAATAGATCCAATTTGATTGTGAGAAGAATCGTGTAATATAACTCTTAAATCACCGGTAGATGATGGTATTGGATTAGTAATTTTTACTCCTACTCTTTGATGAAATTCTGAATGTAATAAATCTGATGAAGGAGTAAAATAAATAATAGTTCTTGTATTTATTGGACCTTCTGGTATTATTTCAGTTTCTTCATCCCAATCATCTATAGTTCTTGGTGTGCCGGGGCCTCCGGTTTCGCGTTTCTGATCTAGACGAGAGACTGGGAATATTTGTTCTGCATCCCAATAATTATAATCATAACCTGTTGATGTGCTAATTTCTTTATTATCATCAATATAAAATCTTGCTTTTCTTGGAGTACTAGGGTCTTCTACATAAAGTCTTGAATATTCTCCTCTGAGATGGGTTACTTTGAATTCTTCGGTATCGGGTCTACCATAAAGTAGATTATATGAATATAAAGTATCAAGTCTTCCAACTAATACACTATAAAATGTAAAAGTGTTTTCAATTTCAATAACTGTTACCCTAACTCTATGAAAACCCCTACTAAGACCGGATGCTACATGTATTGGGCAATACTCAATATAATCTCTTTCAGATAAATCTAATATTGTAGATTGATCGTATATTTCACTATGTGGTTCTGATTCCCACTCTACCATAATCGTATTTGTCCATGGTGTTTTATCTGCCATGAGCCATAATTCATCTCCCTCTATGGTACTTGCAGTAGTTAGGAATTGAGCACCGCCTGTAGACGTTTTGGCTATATTTTTATTATTAAAAGTTGATAGTTCCCATTGATCATAAGATTCATCAACATCACCAGAAGATGTTATATATGTAATGGCATTTACTATATTTTTTTGTATACTGATAGCGCTACTTAATATTTCTTTTAGATTTCTAACATTTTGAGCATATGCTCTGATATCACTAATACTCTCGCTAGGAATAGTAGTGTCTAAGGGTCTTATTTTAATTTGAAATAATGCTAAAAATCTAGCAGTTGGTGATGGTGGATCCGCATCTGGAATAGATTCCCCTTTATTAATTTGTACTGTATTTGCTTCTCCTATTTCAACAATATCATATCGATCATATCCCCAAACATAATAACATTTAACAGTTTCATTTGATATCCTGCTGCCGTTGGGAATAGATATAATACCATTTATATAATCAACAGTATAATCTACATCTTCAGTAAAACCATTTGGATATGGTTCATTAAATTTATCTGTTATTTTTAAATTTCCTATATTCTTATAATTTAGAGCAAATGATGTAGGCGGTGTCCCTACCACATGTTCTTCTCCAACTTTTGTATCCCAATTACCAACAGTAAATACTTCTTGGGGGTCTAATGTTAGGACTACAGGTGATTGCGGTAGCACATGTGAAACATCTCCTTCTACGAGAGCTTTACCACCTTTTACAATGACACTTAAACCGGTACTATTAGGTACTACTTCAAGCTCGTCCCATTCATTTCTGATAACGCCATTACCATGTAATTTATTAGCTGAAGAATCAGTATCAGCTAAAGAATTTTGTGTTTCTTCATCCCATGTAAAAGTACCTTTAATCTTACGTATTATTGTTCTTATTTGATTAAGATCTTCTTGTAAATCTATAGGTGTATCTTCAAAATTATCATCTATTACTTCGGAAGGTTCAACATTTTCTTGAGGTAAGAATAAGTCATCTAAAGCCAACATTTCAGTAGTAATAGAATTTTTTTGAATATAAGATCTAGAATATACTCTTCCAGTTTCACTAATATTTGTTATTGGATTACCACCATTGGCTGTAAAACTTCCTAATAATACTAATTCAGCAACTTCTGTAGGTGTTAATGATGCGACTTCACTTTGTGTATATACATGAACTTCCCATTTATCAATCCCTCTGTCATAAATTTTAGTATAATCATAGAGATCTATATTTCTTTGTACATCTTCTTCAACAAGTTCTGACTGTTTATTATAAGTACCTTGAACTCGATAAAGTCTTATATATACATAATTTTCAACACCAACAGTTTCGTCTGAAGGTTCTATTAAATCAATAATATCCTGAGTTTCAATAATATCATCATTTTGAGAAACAAGGCCACCCCATCCACCATCATGATAAATCATGATTTTAGAAGAATCTGATGTACTAACTGCTAAATTAAAACCTTTAAGTATTGATGGGATACCAGGATTTTGTATAAATTGTCTAAATATTTTTTTGATCTCTAATTCAGTATTATCCTGAAGATATTGATAATCAGCACTGTAAAGATTTTGTATTTTAGCTGGGAATAATATTTTATTCATGGTGTACCTCTATAACTCTTTTTCCGCTATCCAATGATACATTAAACGAAATGCTGTTGAAATTGAACCACCTGAATTTTGTATAATATCAAATCTATTTTCAGATTTACTATTAACGATACCAGAATTTGCAGCAAGATCTGAACCTGCATTATCTGAAAGTCTATTGGTAGTTCCTAATTTTGAATAAATGGTTACATCAGGGGCTGCTCTTTTTGGAACTTTAAAATTAATTGGATTTAAAATATAACCATTACTTACAGAAACTATACCTGCACTAATACTAACAGATTGTGAATAAATTCCAGTAAGAGTATCTGTCCCCGGGACAGTAGTAACATCATAGCTTTTTTCTAAAAATCTTTGACAAAGAGAAAGTTCTTCTTCATAAGGTTTAATAGAAAAAGGATATGCTTCACTGCCCTCGTTAAGTTGAAATCTTGAGAAATAAAAATTCTTATTTGAAAAAATTCTTATATCAGATATAATAATTTCTATTTCTAAACCATTCCAACAATTATCAACATAGAAATTTTCAAATTTAAGAGTATGTAATGCATTTCTGTCTACATTTGTAAAAGTTTTTGTAGCTTTAGTAACTGTACTACTAAAATCATCTTGCACTGTAGGAACATTTATATTGACTGTTAAATCTAATGGACTTATACCGTAAATAAGATCTATATCATGTGCAAAGACCATGGAAAAAGAGGAACGTTTGCGTGTATGCGCGATAGCATCTTTATGCTCTATTCTATGTACTAATGTAAGAGATGCGTTATCATTATTGGATGAAACATTTTTAAGATGTAGAAAGTAATTATCTCCTCCATACACAGAATTATCAACGGTTATTTTTCCGGCTGTAATATAAGTACCTGATATTTTAAATCTGTCTACTTTTCCAAATTGTAAACTTCCTGATATATCGGTTTCATCTCTTTGGCATACTCGACAAGAACCATTGATAATACTATTTTGACTTGAATTGGGATTGTATGCATTCATATTTAATATATGAATAACCTCTATTTCATTACCTTTTGTTAAAGGGCTAGTAAAAGTTAGAGTACTTCCATTTAGATTAAATGCTGAATTATGTTGTTTAATACCATCAACAGTTACGATTATATATTCTTTAGAGATAGGACTATATGATAATGAGAAAGTTGTCTCCCCTGTAATCGTTACAGTGAAATTATCTGATTTCAGATTAGCGCCTGGCCAATATACTAGATTTGCAATGTAACGTATTATGACATCTTCTCCTCCTAGTAAACCGGAATCTAATTCTATACCAACAACATCTCCTGTTGATGAATAGAATTCAAAAGTATCAGGACTTTGTCCGACACCATCAATATCTAAAAAGACATGATTTTTAAATACAGGTACATATGTTAAAGGAAATTTAGTTTGTCCAGTTGAAGAAAGGAACTGATCTGTATGAATCGAAGATCCAACTCTAGGTCTTTGTATTATAACGTATCCCGAATTTGCAGTAACACCGTAAACAATAGGATTAGATATGCGAGGTTCTTCTGTAGTTAATCTACCTGCTACAGTATCAGAAAGATAATGCCATTGATTTGGTACAAGATCTATAATCCATGTTAAATCTTCGAAATAACCTCCTTGTGAGATAATAAAATTATCAGCATCTAGTACTCTAATAACAAGAAATTGTCCTATAGTATCAGGATCATCCGCTTTAGCTTCTGTATATCCTCGAGAATCAATTCTACTATCATATCTTAATACATCTCCAACTTGAAAACCATGCCCTACTAAAC
>Ga0180433_10009389_pt1 | contig 11976 bp, 12 predicted proteins | sample SS_ome_8_FD_132980 | JGI IMG/M metagenome (GOLD analysis project Ga0180433, IMG submission 132980) | Hypersaline lake sediment archaeal communities from the Salton Sea, California, USA - SS_1_D_1 metaG | ecosystem: Environmental > Aquatic > Non-marine Saline and Alkaline > Hypersaline >... | reverse complement strand
TTTCGTCCCCGATTTCGCGCCGGTGCAAATCGGGGACGAAATCGGCGTGAAAGAGTATCCGGCCGGGTCGCTCGTGATTCACCGTGGCGCGAAAGTTCTCAAGATCCGTCATCATGGCGAAACTCCTCTATAAAGCCGCCAAGAACCATCAAGTCGGCTCGTGGCCTTCAATTAAGCAAGGCCAGCGATTCTAGCGGCGTGGCGGTGATTGTCAAAATCGATTCTCGCCCGCTACCAAACTGGTCCCACTTTTGTGAGCCGGCTGAACTTGCGTATTTCCTTGGTGGTGCCGTATACTATTGGGTTGCATGTCAGGCTCGGCGGGCAGCGATCGCCCGGGAGCCCGGCCCAGTGATTCGGAGTGGATGCCATGAAGACATATGAAGGCAAACTACTTGCCCCGGCCGGGGCGAAGTTCGCGGTTGTCGTCAGCCGGTTTAACGAGTTCATCTCCAGCAAGTTGCTGGGCGGGTGCATGGACGCGATGACCCGTCACGGCGTGGACGAGGCCAACGTGGAGGTTGCCTGGGCACCCGGCAGCTGGGAAATTCCGATCCTTGCTCAGCGCTTGGCTGCGACGGGCAACTACGAGGCCGTCATCTGCCTGGGTGCGGTAATCCGCGGCGGGACGGACCATTACCAGTACATCGCCGCCGAGGCAGCCAAGGGCGTGGCCCAGGCTGCGATGAGCTCCGGTGTTCCGTGCATATTCGGCATCCTTACGTGCGACACTCTGGAGCAGGCCATCGAGCGGGCCGGCACCAAGGCCGGCAACAAGGGCGCCGACGCCGCCAATGCGGCGATCGAGATGGCCAATCTCTTTTCCCAGCTCCCCAGCTGTCCGAAATCTTCCAAGTAGGCAAAGTGACTCACCTTCGTCGGACAAGACGTCTTGCCCTGCAGGGGCTGTGCTGTCTGGACGTGCGCGGACGGGCGGCGATGGTCATGGTTCACCAGTTCATCGACGACAGCCGGGAGAACCCCGCCGTTCTGAATAGCGCCCGCAAGCTGATACGGGAGACCTACGATCAGCGCGAGCAGTTGGACGCCGTGCTTGCCCGCCATGCCAAGCATTGGGAGATGGGCCGGTTGGCGCTGGTGGACCGCAACATTCTCCGCCTGGCCGTGGCGGAACTCCAGGCGGGGCAAACGCCCTTCAAGGTAATCATCTCCGAGGCACTTCGGCTGGCGCAGGAATTCTCAACGGCCCAGAGTCCTCGCTTCGTCAACGGCGTCCTCGACGCCGTCGCCAAGGAAATGCAGCTCGACACGCAGGGCCAGTGACGCCGCTTGGGACTCGCACGCGCGGGGCCTTTTGGGTTACTATCCGCCCATGTCGTCTGACAAACCACCCAACCCCAATACGCCCGCGAACCTCCGGGCCTTCGATTGCGACCGTGTGAACCAACTCCATCGCGAGGGCAACGTCTGGGATTTGCCCGGCGGTCAGCTGCTGCTGCCGGGGACGTTCGGGTTCTGTCGTGGTGTTGAGAGGGCGCTGGCGATGCTCGAACAGGCTGTCAACTCCCACGCCCGCAGCGGGACGAAGCTGTTCCTGCTTGGCGAGATAATCCACAATCCGTGGGTCAACGACTACTTCCGCGGGCGGGGCGTGAACGTCCTCACGCGCCAGGAAACGCTTCGGCTCGCGGATCTCATCACGGCGGCTGACTGCGCGGTGATACCCGCTTTCGGCGTGCCGCTGCCGGTCGAGCGTCAGCTTCGCGCGATCGGCTGCGAGATCGTGGACACCTCCTGCGGGGACGTCCGTCGCTTGTGGGTTTGGGCGGAGCGCGCAGAGCGGGACGGTTTTGGAGTAGTCATCTTCGGACGGGCTGTCCACGACGAAACCGTCGTCACCAAGTCCCGCCTGGCCGAGGTGGGCGGCAAGTACCTCGTCCTGGGCAACCTGGACGAGGTCGGGAGCTTCTGCGAGATGCTTACGGGCCGGGCTAGCGAGGCGGACTTCGCCCGGGCGTTCGGACCTGAGGCGACCAGTGCCGTCTCGATGCAGCCGTTCGAACGGCTGGCCCAGGTCAGCCAGACCACGATGCTCTACAACGAGACGATGGAGGTCCGCCGACTGATCCAGCAGGCCTTCATCAAGCGGTTCGGCCCGGACGAGGCGCAGGAACGACTGCTCTTCGAGCCGACCGTCTGCCGGGCCACGCAGGATCGCCAGAACGCCGCCATCGAGCTGTGTCGCTCCGGCGTGGACCTGGTGATCGTGGTGGGGGGGTTTACCTCCTCCAACACCCGACACCTCTACGAACTGGCCCGCAACTACGCTCCCACTCAGTTCATCGAAGACGCCGATGCGATTATCTCCGCGGACCAGCTGCAGGCATTCGACCCGGAGCGAGGCGAGCCAGTTATCCGGCGCGACTGGCTGCCGGCCCGTCGCCCGTTGCGGATCGGAGTACTAGCCGGGGCGTCGTGTCCGAAGATAGTCGTCGGCCGCGTGCTCGACAGACTCGCCGAGTTTTTGCGGTAGCGGGACAACCTCTTTGTTGAAATTGCCGCCTTGCCAGCCGTGCCAAAAGGCCGGCGGGGCTTGGATTTTCGGGTGCCCATGAAAACGGCGGCTGAACGAATTCAGCCGCCGCACTCACAAAGTATTCCTACGACAATGAGAGAATCACAGCGATCAGTCTTGCCTCTTGCGGGATATTAGCTAGAGGAGGACGGGCGCCATCTCGGGCCCCGCCCGTTATACTTACGGCGCAGGCGGGGGAGGCCGCCATTGGCCTGACCAAGGCGCCGTAGGTTGAGCATCTTACTCCCAACCGCTGCCGCGCTTACGTCTTGCCCGGTACGATCCTGGTAGTCCTTCGTAAAGGAAATCAACTTCTCCGGATTACTCACAAGCCTATCACAAGGCTCATTGTTAAGAACATACAGCTCAATCAAAACTTCCTTGTCTAAAGTTGCCATAATCGAATCCTTTCACCGTCACCAATTCGACGCTTGACAAATGGTGTGCCGGCTTGGTAACAGTAATCTGTGTCAACACTATGGGGCTCCCTCTAAGAGCCCCCAGGACTCCGCCGTTATCGGAGTCCTGTTTTTTCAAAAGCGACTTCTGCGGTTCTAAGTCTCTGTCGATAGGAAATCACCTCCCTTCCGCTCAGGAATACCTGGATGGAATACGAGACAATCGCTCTGATCATCTCTCTCAACGTCGTAGGAAGCTGTTTTCTTGTAGTTGATTCCAAAAAAGTCGAGAAAGCTCTTGGCCGATATGGAAGCACTTCCCTGCTTCAGTGCTATCTTCTTTGCACCTTTCTCTTCTTGTTCGAGTAGCTTGATTGCTACGAGCTGTCTTGCTCTATCGTAGCCCAGTAGAACATACGAATAATCCGCCAATCCGAACCTCTCCACGGCGCCTTGGTTCAGCCCAATCTGCCCATGTCTTCTTATGCTAGCCTTGGGCTCGTAGCCTCTGCCACTTTTTGTGAAGAACTCTATTGCCATTAGCAGTGTCTCCATATACTTGTCAATATGCTGGGAAATATACATCCACCCCCCTGACATGTCAAGTCCCACCTATTCAAAATCCACTCTTGTGCCATTTTTCTTTTGCACCCCATATCTATGGTAAAATATGGAGTATTCACCTTATTGGGCCTCGACGCACTTTCTGTTCGGTCTGACCAACGACTCTCCCTAGACGTCCAAATATGGTGCTATAACTGCTCTTGTCAGCCCCATCAAGCACGTTGTCCTTCAACATTCGGTCTCGGGTGGTGTCGTGGGTTGACGTTAAGCATCAAGCACATTTTAAGAGGCACTTATCTACAGAAAATCGTCTTTTCGTGTAGTGGCGTGAACGTCCGCGAGGTCAAGGGAGGGTAGAAAAGGCAGGGCAGGCAATCAAGTCACATTGGCGTTGCAGTCTGACAACGCGCGACCAAGCCGCAGCGATGTGTGGCGGCACCTACCCCAGCGCGACGTCGAGCGTCATCATGACGGCGAAGCCTGCGATTACGCCCAGCGTCGCGAGGTCCACGTTGCCCTTTCGCTGCGACTCGGGTATCAACTCCTCAGCCACCACAAAGATCATCGCCCCGGCTGCGAACGCCAACGCGTACGGCAGCACCGGCTGCATCAATAGCACCAAACCCGCACCCAGCACCCCGGCGACCGGTTCGACGACGGCTGAGAGCTGCCCGTACCAGAACGCCCTGAATCGGCCCATCCCCTCGCGACGCAACGGCAGCGACACAGCTGTGCCTTCCGGGAAGTTCTGCAGGCCTATGCCTATCGCCAGCGCGATAGCTGCGCCGACCTGCGCGAGCTTCTCCGCGGCGGAAAGCGTCGGCGCAACGGCTGCTCCGAAGGCCACGCCGACAGCCAGGCCCTCGGGAATGTTGTGGATCGTAATCGCCAGGACAAGCAGTGTGCTTCGCTGCCAGGTGGTCTTGACGCCCTCAGCTACCTGCAAGTCCGGGTGCAGGTGAGGCAGCAGGCAATCCACGACGCGCAAAAACGCCGCCCCAGCCAGAAAGCCGATCAGCGGCGGCAGCCAAATGAGCTTGCCGTAGCCCAGGTGCTCTGCCACCGATATCGACGGGGCCAGCAGGCTCCAGAAGCTCGCCGCTATCATCACCCCAGCCGCCATGCCGAGCGAGGCATCCATGTATTTCTGCGAGACGTTCTTGGCAAAAAACACCAATCCCGCCCCGGCTGCGGTGACCAGCCACGTTCCGATCGTCGCGATCAATGCCTGGTAGACCGGGCTGAGTTCGTAGAACCAATCCATTGCCAGCCTCCCCATCGCACGGCGACGGCTCTGCGTGATGCGTTTATCTGCGTTTCCCGCCAGATCGGCCTTGCAAACCGCGCCTGCTGCGTTTAGACGTGCGCCAACCGGCGCATTTGATACTCTACATCAAGGCGGTAACGGATTCGAGAGCGAACGTTCAGACAAAGGCCCGACTATGAATCCGACCCACTTCAACGTATGCGATTTCGGCGCGAAGGCTGACGGCGCCACGGACGACACAGCCGCTATCCAGAAGGCCCTCGACGCAGCCGGGAAGGTCCAGGGGGTCGTGGCGTTCGGGCCTGGAGTCTACTGCTGCGGCGAGCTGCGCCTGCCGTCGCACGTGATGCTCCTCGGCGCAGCCACCTGGAGCTACCGCGACTTCGGCGGGTCCATCCTTCGCCTCAACGATCCCAAGGCGCGGTGCCTGCTCTATGTCGGCGGCGCAGCCGGCGTGCGGCTGGACGGGCTGAGCGTGGACGGCGCCCAACTCGGCGAAAATGTCCACGGACTGATGACGTGCAAGGACGACCAACCCCGCCAGGAGCACAACCTTATCATACAGCGATGCCGCGTAGGGGGCTTCACCGGCGACGGGTTGCGGCTGGACGAGGTGTGGTGCTTCCAGGTCTTCGACAGTATGTTGTGCTTCAACCAAGGCTGCGGGATTCGCGTTCGCGGCTGGGACGCCGAACTTTCCGGCTGCCAACTGTCGGGCAACGGTCTGGCCGGGTACGGCGTATTCGAACACAGCGCGTCGGTGACGATGACTGGCAACCGCGTGGAATGGAACGGCAAGGTCTCTGCCGGCGGTGGCAACCTGGTGCTGCACAACGTGCACAACTACAACCTGTGCAATAACTACCTGGACCGCGCGTTCGGCCCGGCCATTACGCTGATGCCCGGGCAGGCGGACGCGGAAGCCAGCCCCGGCGCGATCAACGTCGCCATCACCGGCAACATGATCCACCGCAGCGGTAACCCGCTGGTACGCGAACTGGACGAGTACGAGAGCTGCCACGTTCGATGCAAGCGGGTGCGGGGACTTTCCTTTACGGGCAATACGCTCAGCGCCGGCCGGGGCGACGGCGACACGCAAGGCTGGTCGCCCCAATACGCCATGGTGCTCGAGGACCTCGACAATTGCGTGATCCAGGGCAACGCCATGCACAACGCCGCGCTGACCGAACTGGTCCACGACCTGGGCGGCCACGGCCCGAACGTGGTGATCCAGTCCAACCCAGGCAGCGTCTTCGTCAACGACGGACGCGAAATCTGGGACGCAGTGTGACGCGCCGCTGGGTCGCTCAGATCTCTACTGCCTCGCAAAGGCTGGTCGGCTTGGCCGCAGACCGGCCACAGATGTGGCAGACAAACCTGGCGTTTTTTGCCAGGCTGGCAACCTTGTTCATCTGTCGCTTGGCGGTCAGCTCGCACAGATGGCCGTTGTGCCCGGCGTGAGTGGCGTAGAGCTTGTGCTGCGGGACCATACGCTTTGGGCTGGGGCACTTGGCGGACGTCTTTTTCGAGACGGTTTTCTTCCTGGCCATGATTTTCTCCCCGGTAAGAGGCTACTCAAATCATAGCGCTTCGCCGGAGCGGGGGCTGGCACAGCTCGGACAATCAGAGATGGTGACCGATACGGAAGCTGAGTTCTTCCAAGTGGGCAGCCAGGTCCACGGGGGCCACGGCCAGGTCTGCGTCGGTGTGCAGCGTGGCCGGGGCGAAGTTGAGAATGCCGCGAATGCCCGCAGCTGCGAGCATGTCAGCCGTTTCCTGGGCTACCTCGGCGGGCACAGCCAGCACGGCCAACTTCACTTTGTGTCTGCGGACGATGCTTGGCAGTTCGCTGACGTTGTGCACGTTGACCGTCCCGACGGCCCGGCCTATCTTTCCGGGTGCCACGTCGAAGGCAGCTACAAGGTTGAAGCCCTTCCGGCGGAAGCCCTTGTATCGCAGCAGGGCCCGGCCCAGATCGCCCGCGCCGACCAGGATCACGTTGACGGTCCTGTCGGTGCCCAGGATGCGCCGCAATTCTTCGATCAGCACGCGAACGCGGTAGCCCACGCCGGGCCTGCCGAACTGGCCGAAGTAGCCCAGGTCTTTGCGGACCTGGGCGGCCGTGACGTTGAGGCTCTCAGCCAGCTCATTGGAGGCAACGGACTTCACGCCCTCAGCGGCCAATTGTTCCAAGTGCCTGAGGTACAGGCTCAACCTTCGCACGGCGGGGCTGGGTATCGGTTGCGCGTTCACGTCTTCTCCTGCCGCTGTCTGCGATCTGGTGCAAACGAGCCCGGTGTAACGGGCCCTCTGTTGGCCGAGCACAGTCTATTGTTGCGCAGTGACGCCGTCAGACAAGCACAAAACGTCCCGTCCCCGCCGGGCCGGCACCGCCGGTTGCGCGCAATTGAAGCCTTGACTCGTCGAATTGCGCCTTCTACCATCGCAGGGCATTCAACTTGGTTGCGAGGACGGCATTATGCTCAGAAATTCATCCTCCCGTGCGTGTGTTGTGGTTCTCTTGGCGATCGGCTCAGCCGGCCCAACGCTGTGGGCCGAAGCGCCGCCGCCGGTGGACATCCCCGCCAGGGGCTCTTTGCCCCGGGCCGTCGAGCAGCAGGTCCAGCAACGCATGGAATACTGGCTCGACCAACTCCGCGATGCCAAGGACGAAGATGGCATCCGCCAGGCTGCCAAAGCCCTGCTGGCCGATTACTACAAGTCCGAGAATCTCTCCTATCGCTACATCTACGCAGCCCAAATGGCCGCCAAGGGCCCGGGCTATCTGGCCGGCATGACCGACTCGATCCGGCAGATCAACCTGGCCGTGTCGGTCTCGGGCATCGACCAGGTAAGCATCCAGCCGGCGTTGGGCATCATGGTCGCCCACGCCAACCCAGCCGTACGCTACCTGGGCTGGCACGGGTATCGGTCGATTCGGATGCTCGCACTGGCCCAGGGGCCCAGCTTCGCTCGCAAGATGCAGGACTCGCTTGCCAAGCGGGCCGTGGGCGAGCAGTCCGGGCCGGTGGTCGGCGAGATATTCCTCATGCTGACGCTGCCGCCGATCGAGATTCCCGGCGTCTCCGAGCAGACGCTTCGCGATACCCGCCGGGAGTTCCTGCAAATCACCCGCAACACCTGGCCAGAGCGTTGCAGGCAGGTCCTGGCTGGCGACGCGTCCATCACCGAAGCGTGCCGCAGTGCGGTAATCGCGCTCAACAGCTTCGGCCAGGCCTATGCCGACGACGAGGCGCAGCGCAAGACGATACTCCAGATGGCCATTGACTTGGCCTACTGCTCGGCCAAGGCCTACGACAACGCCAAGGGCGCCGGGGACCTCGGGGCTGCGAACCAGGAGCTTCTGCGGGATATCGAGAATCTCCTGAACAACGTCAAGGGCACGCAGAATGCCTACCTGGTGACGGCGTTGACAGATCCGAACGTGCTTCCGCCTCGCGGCGTAGCGGTGCGGCGGGCTGTCGTGGAGAATTGGCTGGACGCGCTCGAATCCGACGGTGTGGTCAAGCCGGAGTTCAAGGAACAACCCAAACCGCGACTCATCCAGTAGAGTCGCGGCCACCCGCTCGCCGGGGCGCCGTCGAAAGCCAGCATGAAGGCATTCTACATCATCTCGGTCCTTGTCGTCGCGGGTCTGGCCCTGACGCCGTTCTACTTCCTGGACCGCCAGGATGTTGCCTACCTCGAAGACCAAATCGTCGCTTACGGAACCTACGGGGCCAAGGTCAGATCGATCGATCCAGCCACCTGCGGCGACACGACCTCTGCGGGCATCCAGGGTGCATTTCTTGAAGGACTCTACACTTATGATTTCCTTCTTCGCCCGCTGAAAGTCACGCCGCTGTTGGCTGAGGACTTGCCCGAGGCGTCGGCTGACAATCTGACCTACACCATCCGCATTCGCGAGGGCATCAAGTATCACCGCAACCCGTGCTTCGGCACAGAGGCCGACGGCACGCCCAAAACGCGGACCGTTCGGGCTGAGGATTTCGAGCTGGCGTTCAAGCGGATCGCCGATTACTACATTTCGACCTCGCTGTCGCTGGCGTTTATCGAGGACAAGATCGTCGGCATCCAGGAATACCGCGACCGGACCCGCAGCTACGACAAGGGCGATTTTTCCCGGTACGACGTCCCGATCGAGGGCATAAAGGTTCTCGACGAGCACACGCTTCAGATTCGCCTTGTCTCCCCCTGGCCGCAGTTGGTGTACGTGCTGGCGCTGAAGAATTACGCGCCGATTCCGCGCGAGCTCATCGACTATCACCTGGCCAGCCGGCCCGACAACCAAGGCGGCCGCGAGCCGATTCCTCTCGACCAGCGCGACCCGGAGATCCGCGAGGTAGCCGCCGCAGTGGGAACCGGGGCCTACTACCTGGCCGACTGGACCAAGGGCCATCTCATCGTCCTGCGGCGAAATCCCGAATTCCGCCACGAGACCTACCCTGCCGTGCCGGATATGGCCGGTCTGAGCGAAGCCGAGCGAAAGAGCGTCCAGGCAGACATCGACGCGGGTCTCTACGATGACGCCGGCAAGGGCGTGCCGTTCACGGACGTGACGTACCTGACGTTCGTCCAGGAAAACAACCCTATGTGGATGCTGTTCATGACGCGCCAGACGGACACGGCCGGCATCCCGCGGGAGATGTACAATCAGGTGGTCTCACCGGACAAGGAACTGACCGACCAGTGGACCAAGCAGGGCATCCGGCTGATCAAGTACACCAGCCCGGCTGTTTACTGGTACGCGTTCAATATGGAAGACCGCGTTGTCGGCAACAGCAAGTCGCTGCGGCAAGCGTTGGGGCTTGCGTTCAACGTGGAGGACTACATCGAGGTGCTCTTTAACGGGCGAGGCATTCGTGCGCTCAACACTGTGCCAGGGGATTTTGAGGGGGCCCAGCAGGCTGGGCCCAGCCCGTACGCTCGCTTCGATCTTGACGCCGCTCGGGCCAAGCTCCGCGACGCCCGAGAGGAGCTAGTCGCTGCGGGAGTGATCGAACCGGGTGAGCCGATCCCCCCGCTGACGTTGGATTTCGGCGGTCGGGACGAGGACTTCCGCCGGATGGGGGAGTTTGCCCAACAGCAATTCCGACAGATCGGTGTGACGCTGAACATCGAGCTGAACGACTGGCCGACACTCCAGGAGAAGGTCCACAAGAAGCAGGTCCAGATGTACTCGATGGGTTGGCACGCGGACTATCCCGATCCGGAAAACTTCCTGCAGCTTTACTACTCGCCGAACATCAAGCGAGGCACGAACAACACCAACTATTCCAACCCGGAATTCGACAGACTCTACGACCGGGCTGCGGCGATGATGCCCTCCCCGCGGCGTACCGAGCTCTACGTGAAGATGATCCGCATGATAAGCGAGGACTGCCCGGTGTTGCTGTTGAGCCAACCGGTCGGGTTCTTCCTGGCCCATTCCTGGGTTCACAACATCAAGCCCCACCCGATCGGCTACGGATATGGCATGTATCGCCGAATCGACACCGAGGCGCGGCGCAAGGCGGGGGGGCGCTAGATGCTGGTCTACATTCTTCGCAGGTTGCTCTGGAGCCTGTTGACGGTCCTCGGCGTGATGGTGCTGCTGTTCGTCCTGTTCCGCGTGATCGCCGGGGACATCGCCACGGTATGGGTCGGTCAGCGCGCCCCCGAGCAGATCAAGGCCCAATGGCGGCATCGCCACGGATACGACCTGCCGATGTACGTCAACCTGCACCGCCGACTGGTCCTTACCGACACCAGCGGCGGCAAGGGGGCCTTTTCCGTCGCGGACCCAGCCGGTTCGAACGCCGTCAATGCACTGGCGCTGATCGTCCCGACCAAGGAGGAGGATGAGTCACTCGAGGAGTCCCCGCAGGAAGCTGACGAACCGGCGCGCCCCATCGTGATCGGACGATGGACCTGTCTGATGGATCGTGACACGCCCCTGGCCGAGCTCACTGATGCCCAGCCGATGGCGGCTGCCGGCAAGGACGAGTTGACCGCCCTGACGTTCTTGTTGTCGGACGGGACAAAGCTGGATGTTTCCCTTGCCGGCGTTGCGACTGCGGGTGAGTTGATCGACCGCATCAACCAGGACCCCGCCAACAGTGGGCGTATCGAGGCGAGCATCAGTTCCTGGTCGCTTGCACAACTGCTTAATTCGCAGTTCTTCCATCACCTGGCCAACTCCGTGACTTTCCAGTCTCGCAGCTTTAAGGACAATCGAAAGCTAACGCGGATCATTGCCGAGCACGCCCCCTACAGCCTGGCTATCACCGTTCCAGCCATGGCAATCGGCTGGGTGCTGGCAATGGTGATATCCTCCGTGGTGGCCTACTACCGAGGCAGTGTGGTCGATCAGGCGGGCGTGCTGCTGAGCGTACTGGGCATGTGTGTGCCCTACCTGGCGTGGATGATGTACGGGCAGCAATTGATGTTCAAAATATCCCCCCGACACGCCTACGGCATCTTCTACCGAGCCAATGTCTACGTGCCGGTCGCGATCATGGTAATCGCGGGCCTGGGCGGGTCGGTGCGATTCTATCGTACTATCATCCTAAACGAAACCCACCAGGACTACGTCCGCACAGCCCGGGCCAAGGGCGTGCCGCTGCCGGGAATCCTCTTCAAGCACGTGCTCAAGAACTGCATGTTGCCGATTCTGACGAACCTGATTCTGGCGATTCCGTTCCTGATCATGGGCAGTCTGTTGATGGAGAGCTACTTCGGCATACCGGGACTTGGCGATTTGATGCTGACGAGCATTAACGAGCGTAATGAACCGATCCTTAACGGGCTGGTGTTCCTCACGGCGATGGTCTACACGATTGGCGTGTTGGTCACCGACCTTAGCTACGCGGTCTTCGATCCCCGGGTCAGGCTGCAATAACCGTATGGCCATGCATAACGAAAAACCCGGCGAAGCTACGGCGTCGCAGTTGGGCGGACAACAAACCGCCGGCGCAAGCATCAAGGGCCGGAGCCTCTGGTCCGACGCCCGCCGGCGCCTGTGGCGCGACAAGGCTGCCATGGTTTGCTTGGCGATTATAGCGCTGTACGCACTGGTGGCCGTGGCCGCGACCGTCTATGACTTCGCCGCCGAGCGAAGCGAGGGTCTCAAGACTTTCCAGGAGATGGCTGACTACGATCGCGCCTACCGCCGGCCTCAACTGCCCTCGACGGAATCGTGGGGCGCGTTC
>Ga0180433_10009388_pt1 | contig 11979 bp, 9 predicted proteins | sample SS_ome_8_FD_132980 | JGI IMG/M metagenome (GOLD analysis project Ga0180433, IMG submission 132980) | Hypersaline lake sediment archaeal communities from the Salton Sea, California, USA - SS_1_D_1 metaG | ecosystem: Environmental > Aquatic > Non-marine Saline and Alkaline > Hypersaline > Sediment... | reverse complement strand
CCTTCACAATCTGTCAGGCTACCGAGCACGCGATGCTGATCCCGTGGGGACGATTCGCGCGCCACTTGAAGCTGAGTCAGCGATTGCGCGCCGCCACAGTTCCTCGGTGTCACAAAGACGCTATGCCAGGCGGCGATCTGCTCCTTAGAGTTCGGGCTGGCTTCCCTGGCGGGTTACGAATACCTGCTCTCAAACCCCAGCTAGCCGAACTGGAAGCGCGGTATGAGGGCAAGCCGGTACGTCCCTACTCCAAGCTAGCTCAAGCACGCAAGCACAAGGCCACCTGGGAGCGCCAACTTGGGTCTGCACTCGAACAGGAAATCCAGGCGCGACGGGCGCTCTGCCAGCATCAGCAGCGCTTGGAGACGCTGACCGCCGAACGGGATGCGCTTCTGAACTGGCTGGCACAACTGGAAGTGGACAACGCGACCAATCCCAACCCGGTACAGGTCCGTTGGTTGCTGGATGGCGGGTTTGGCGACGCTGCCAACGTGACGTACTTGATTGAAGAGCTCTTCGGCACCGATGACCCGTTCACCATGCTGGGCTTCCCGCCAGGTATACGTGGCAGGGTTGGGACTCATAACCCGGAGAGGGAGAGACGTTTGTCGGACGGAGCGTCGTCGCCCGCAGAGAACGTGGGGCGTCCGTCGTCTACTCATACGCCAGCACTTCCCGGATCGTCAGCCGCGCCGCATTCCGCGCGGGCAGTACGCTGGCCAGGGCCGAGAGCCCCAGCACGGCGCCCAACCAGATCGCTACGCCCTCCAGGGTCAGTTTCAGCGGAATCGGCGAGCCGAGGAGCACCGCCCTGCTGATGATGGTCAGGAGCAAATAGCTGATCGGAAAAGAGAGCCCCCAGGCCAGCGTCCAACTGATGCCCCCGATCAACGTCCCTTCGACCAACACCGACTGCATCACCTTGCGGTCCACTGCGCCGATCGCGCGCATCACGCCGATCTCGCGCGTGCGCTCCAGCACACTCGTCCCCATCGTGCCCGCCAGCCCAATGCTGCCCACAAAGGCGGTCAGCAGCGCCATGACCAACAAGAAGGTGACCAAGATGTCGATCGATCGTTCGTTCTCCTCTTGGGCCACTCGCCCGGCCTGAACGTGCGCGACGCCATACCCCAAGGCGCGCAGATGCTCGTCCAACGCCCGGCTGGCCTGGACCTGGTCCGACAAACCGTGCGCGTCGGTGACGACCCGGTAGGAGGCGCTTTGATGGAGCTGGTCCAGGTGCGCCGTCAGATCGTCATAGTCCGTGTAGGCCAACGGGTCGCCGAACAGACTCGTAAACCGAAAGATGCCCACCACCTGCCAGTCCTCGGCGCGCCGGCCATCGACGCTGACGTGCAGCAGATCGCCCGGCGCTAGATGCGGCAAGGTCTCCCAGATCGTATCCGCGAGCACCAGGGCGCGTTCGTCGCCCGGCACGAGCCAGCGTCCGGCCACCAGGTCGGGCTCGAGCAGTTTTGTGTCCGCCGGAGGCCCGAACAACCGGAGGGACTCGACCGAGGCGCCTTGAGCGTCCTGTATCTCGGCGCTCGCCGTGGACCAGGCCTCGACGGCGCGCATGCCGGGCACTTGCAGCACATCCCGCTCGACTTCCGAGACGCGGTGGGGCTGGTCCAGGTAGAGTGTGACGTCGGCCAAAAAGTGCTGGCGCAATTGCGCCATAAAGCTCTCCATCGAAGCGCGCACGTTAAAGACGCCGACAAAGAGCGCGCCGCCCATGGTCAGGGTAAAGAGCGTCAGGATCAGGCGCCCTTTGCGGCGAAAGGTGTTGCGGATCGAGAGCAAGATCGGGCGCGAGACCCAGGAAAACTGGGCGCCAAACCGGTCGGCCCAGGTCGAGCGTGGGCTCCCTCCGTCAGGCCGATCACTGGTGATGGCCCGGCGCACGCTGGTCTTGGCGCCCTTGTTGACCGGCACAAAACCGGCGATCAGCGGCACAACCAGAGCGACCACGATTTGAAGCGCGATCGCCGACGGCACAAAGCGAAAGCCATCCAGGGTAGCGTTCATCAAGTTGGCGATCAGCGTCGCCAGGCCATACCCGGCCAGGCCCCCCAAGGGGATCGCGATCGACAGCGCCAGGGCCCCATAGGCCGCGATCATGGCCAAATACATGGCCAGGATTTGGAGTCGGTAGGCCCCGATCAGCTTCATCACGCCGATCTGGCGCAGATGCTGGGCCAGGATCGCGTTGAGCGTGTTATAGATCAGCGAGCCGCTGAGGAGCAGCACCAGCGCGCCCAGCGCGGCCAGCACGCCCGTCACCGCCAGCACGATCTCGACCAGGGGGTGTTCGTGGGTCTTGGCCACCTGCGAGCGATAGATCGGGCGCCCGCTGCGCTCGACCTTGTCCTCGATCCGCTCGGCCATCTCTTCCAAATGGCTTTGATCGTGGGCCACGTTGCCGTCCACGGTGACATAAAGCCGGTTGTAGAGCTCGGGCCGGTACGCGCCCAGCCATTCCAGCGTCTCCAGGGTCACGTAGCTGCTGTACCCTCTCAGCCACGGGGGGATGCCCCCGGTGGACTGATCGCGCACCAGGCCCACGACCGGCACCGTGCGGACTGTGCCATCCACGCCCTCGACCTGAGCCAGATCTCCGACCCGAAAGCCCGGATCTTTGGCCGGGTCATAGGCCACGACCAACTGTCGAGGACCGGGCGTCGAGACCCCGTCCAAAAGCTCGAGTCGGCCTATCTGCACCGCGGACCAGTCCTTGGTGGTGTAGACGTCAAAACTCAGCCAGTCTGCTCCGTTTGTGCTGGCGCGCGCATTCAGCATCCGGCGGCCTTCGGCCCGGGTCACCCCGGGCAAACGCTCGACCGAGCGGAGCAGGCCGTCGTCAAAGAGCGTGGTCCAGATCTCGACGTTGGCCGGGTTGACGGAGGCAAAACTGGCGTCAATGTCCTCGCCAATGATGACATTGCCGCTGACGATCGCGCCTACGGCAAAGACGCCCGCGGCGATCGAGGCCACCACGAGCAAGGTACGCCCCTTGGCGGCCCACAGATCGGCCAGCACCTTGCGCCAGCGCGGCCAGAGCCATCGTTTCCTATTCTGCGTTCTGTATGTCAATGATCTCTCCGTCCGAAAGGATCACGGCCTTGTCGGTGCGGCTCGTCAGCGACGGGTCGTGCGTGACGATCAGGATCGTCTTGCCCTGCTCGGCCAGGCCCTGGAACAGGTCATAGATCGCATTCGCCGAGCGCGAGTCCAGGTTGCCGGTCGGCTCGTCGGCGACGACGATCGGCGGATCGGTGGCCAGCGCGCGGGCGATGGCGGCGCTCTGCTGCTGGCCGCTCGAAACGGCGGCGGGCAGCTTGTGTGCCTGCGCTTCCAGGCCCACCTGCTTGAGCAGCGCCAGGGCACGCTCGGGGCGCTCGGCGGCGCGGTAGACGTCGCAGTAGTCCATCGGCAGTATCACGTTCTCGAGCAAGGTGAGGCTGGGCAAGAGCTGAAAGAACTGAAAGACAATGCCCACGTTCTTGCCGCGCCAGAGGGCGCGCTCGCTCTCGGACATCGCGTACACGTCCTGTCCGCCGATCGTGACCCGGCCCGAGGTCGGGTGGTCGATGCCGGTCAGCATGTTGAGCAGGGTCGACTTGCCGCTGCCCGACTTGCCGACCAGCGAGACGAACTGTCCGTACTGGATCTGCAGGTCGATCCCTTTCAGCGCGGGGAACTCGCCCGCCGCGTTGACATAGGTCTTGACCACCTTGTCCAGGTGGATCGCGCAAGACACCTCATTACATTCCTCCCGCGATGGCGTGCCGTTCTTCTTCCCCCCCAGCCCCGCGGGGGGGATAGAAGCGGATGGAAGACATCCGGGGGAGATGTCCTGCGCGTCAGCAATCACGCGGCCCTCACCCCGCCCTTCCCCCGCGAAGCCTGCGGGGGGAATAGAGGGGGGGCGGCCTTTCGCGACGATCTCGCCGTCCGCGATCTCGACTACGCGCGAGAAGCGCGACATCAAGCTGCGATCGTGGGTGACCATGATGATCGTCTTGCCCTGCGCCACCAACGCCTCGAAAACCTGCAGGATGTGCTCTGCCGTGACCGAGTCCAGGTTGCCGGTCGGCTCGTCGGCCAGGATCACGGGTGGGTCGTTGACCAGGGCGCGGGCGATCGCCACGCGCTGCTTTTGCCCGCCCGACACGTGCGCGGGCAGTTTGTAAGCGTGCTCGGATAGTTCGACCTGGTCGAGCAGTTCCAGCGCGCGCTCCACGCTGACTGTGGGGCCGTAGCGTCCGTCAAAGTCCTGGGGCAGAGTGATGTTGTCGATCAGGTCCAGTTGGGGCAGCAGCTCGAACGACTGATAGACGATACCGACGGTACGCCCGCGCCAGCGCGCCCGCTGGTTCTCGTTCATCGAGCGGATGGCGAGGGGCGCGCTCGGGCCGGAGCCGTTTCCATTCGCGTGCGGATAGAAAATCACCTCGCCCGAGGTGATGCTGCTTACCCCGGTGATCGCGTTCAACAGCGTGGTCTTGCCCGCGCCCGACTTGCCGACGATGCCCAGGAACTCGCCCGGGTAGACGTCAAAAGAGACCCCATCTAGCGCGACAAAGCCGCCCGCTGCGGTCTCATAGACCTTGACCAGATCGCGGACTTGAAAGATAGGAGTACCGTGGTGGGCGGCAGCCAGCGAACTGGGTGTCGCCAACGCCAAGCCATCATCCTTACAAAGGCGCCATTCCGATGGCGCGTGATCGGTCATTGTTCTCGCCGCACGCGAATGCCGTCCAGCAAGACGTCGATCGCCGTCTCTGCGAAGAGCTGGCGCTGCTCGGGCGAGGGAGGCGGTGCGGCGCCCCGCAGGACAGGCACGATCGGCGCCGCCACCATACCCAACACCATCTGCGTAGCCAGCACCGGGTCGACGGGGCGAAAGTCGCCCGCCTCGATCCGCGCACGAATGTACGCCGCAATCGGCTGGCGGATGTGCGTCATCTGCCCGGTGAGATAATGCTGCAGGATCACGTCGTCGGTCCAGGCCTCTATCAAGAGGGTGCGCATAAAAGGCAGGTGGTCGACCAGCACGTCATAGGCCGAGACGAGCGTTGAGACCAGTTCTTCTCGTGTGCGCGGCACGCCGGGGAGGGAGACCAAAACTTGCACATCCGTACTGGCCTTGTCCAGAATCGCCAGCAGGAGGTCGCGCTTGCTGGGAAAGTAGTTGTATAGCGTGCCGTCGGCGATGTCGAGCGCGGCGGTGATCTCGGAGACCGTGGCGTCGCGGTAGCCCTTTGCAGCAAAGATTCGCGCGGCGGCGGCGAGGATTTCCTCGCGCCTGCGCGCGTGTCGTCGTTCGCGGCGGCTGGTTGGGCTGGACATTTCGTCCTCCTTGCGAAAGCGAATGCACGTTCATAAACCGAATGGAAATTCATAAAGTGAATACTGATTCATACTATACGCCGTGAGATCATATCTGTCAAGTGCACCGCCGTGAACAGGCGGATGCTGGGCACCGCCATGCACCGCCGTGAACAGGCGGATGCTGGGGCAAAAACCATCCCAACACCGGCTCTTTAGGCCGGTGTTCCAGGGCAACAGATGGGCCAACGATTTGAGAAGGCGAGACACCTATCGAAATCCAATCCAGATCGCAATACGCCTGGAAAGCGCGTCCACATCGCTGGTCTCCTTGGTCGCCATTCCTCGCCTGAGCAGCAGCTACTACGCTCGACGGAAACGGCTTCCCAGCGCGTAGGAGATGGCGGGCCGAGAATTGTACAGGAGGATCAATGTCGTGTACAATGAGAACCACGAAGTCTATGGCGGTCCGCGCATCTACCAGGAACTCAAGGATCAGGGCATCGTATAAATTATCAACTGGAGGTAAGACTACACTATGGCACAAAGACAATGGCACACGCTCAGTCTTGAAGAGGTCTTTGCGGCCCTCGATTCCAGTCCCAGAGGGCTTAAAACGGCCAAGATTGAGCGCCGTCTGGCGCAATTTGGCCCGAACGAGATTGAAAGCGCACACAAGGTCAGCAAGCTGGCCATTCTGTGGGCGCAGATTAAAAACCCGTTGGTCTTCGTGTTGTTGGCGGCGGCAGCCATCTCGATCCTCGCCGGCAAAACCGCCGATGCGATCGTGATTGGCGTGGTCATCGTCGTCAACTCGCTCATCGGGTTCTTGCAGGAGTATCGCGCCGAAGAGGCGTTGGAATCGCTGAAAGCACAGGCTGCGCCGGAAGCCGAGGTGGTGCGCGACTGCCCCGACGTGGGCGATTGTGTGGAAATGCGCATTCCCACGCGGGAGATCGTGCCCGGCGACATCATTTTGCTTGACGCGGGCAGCAAGGTTCCCGCCGACGCCAGGCTGATCGAGGCGGCGAACCTGGAAGTGGAGGAGGCGATGCTGACCGGCGAGTCGCTCTCCTCGCGCAAAACGCTCGCGCCGTTGACCGGCGATAATCTACCCATCGCGGATCGCACGAACCTGGTTTACGGCGGCACCATCGTCACTAATGGACGCGGGCGGGCTGTGGTCTACGCCACTGGCGCGCGCACGGAGATGGGCAAGATCGCCACGTTGATCCAGGAGACGGAGAAGGCGGAATCGCCGCTGCAGAAGCAGACGCTCGACCTGGGCAAAAAGTTAGGTCTTTTGGCTATTGGCGTGGCGGTGCTGACTATCATTCTGGGGCTGATCCGGGCCTTGCCCTTCCAGGAGATTTTCTTGTTCGCGCTGGCCTCGGCGGTTTCCTCGATTCCCGAAGGGCTTCCGGCGGTCATGAGCATCACCCTGGCAGTGGGCGTCAACCGAATGGCGAAGCGCAACGCCATCATCCGCCGCCTGCCCGCCGTAGACACTCTCGGCGCAGCGACCGTCATCTGCACCGACAAGACTGGCACACTCACGACCAACCAGATGACGGTGCAGCAGGTGATGGCGGATGCGAAAACCATCCACGTGACCGGCGTGGGGTTTACACCGCAGGGACGCTTTTTGCGCGACGGCAAGCCCTACGATCCGACCGCCACGCCCGATCTGCGCCTGGCGCTGCACATCGGCGCGCTGTGCAACGACGCGCGGCTGGTACGACATCAGCACGAAGAGGGCTACACCTGGGAAGTTCGTGGCGATCCCACGGAGGGCGCGTTGGTCGTCGCCGCAGCGAAGGCCGGGTATCACAAAGAAATGCTATATGCCCAATTGCCCCGCATCGATGAGCTGCCGTTTAGCTCCAAGACCAAGTTCATGGCAACCTTCCATCAAGGGGCGGAAGGCCAGGTGTGGGTCTTTGTCAAGGGCGCGCCGGAGACGGTGTTGGAACACTGCCCACAAATCCGCGAGAACGCCATCGCGCGAGCGTTGGAAGCGGCAGATCGCGAGCTTGTCCTGGCAGAAAACCATCGCATGGCGAGCGAGGCTCTGCGTGTGTTGGGGCTGGCCTACCAGATCATCGCGCCGGAGGAGGTAGAGGCGTTCAAAGAGGCGCTCGAATATGGGCATGCGGCGGATTTGGTCTTCGTCGGATTGGCAGGGATGATGGACCCACCTCGCCCGGAGGTTTCCGAAGCAGTAGCACGCTGCAAGCGCGCGGGCATCCGGGTCATCATGGCCACCGGCGATCACAAAGTCACCGGCGAGGCCATTGCCCGGCAGGTGGGCATTCTCGAAGGGGATGAAGCGGATGGCAGACATCCGTGGGTATTGACCGGGTCCGAGTTGGGGCAGATGAGCGATGATGCGCTGGACGCGGTCATCGAAGAGACGGCGGTTTTTGCGCGTGTCGCGCCGGAGCACAAGCACCGCATCGTCGAATCCCTGCAACGGTTGGGGCACGTGGTCGCCATGACGGGCGACGGTGTGAACGACGCGCCGGCCTTGCAGGCAGCGCAGATCGGCGTGGCGATGGGCATCACCGGCACCGACGTCACCAAAGAGACCGCGGAGATGGTACTCACCGACGATAATTTCACCAGCATCGTCAACGCGGTGGAAGAAGGGCGCGTCGTCTTCCAGAACGTGCGCAAGGTCGTCAAGTTCCTGTTGGCGACCAATATTGGCGAGGATCTGACGCTGCTCAGTTCGCTGGTCTTGTTTGCGTCGAAGGGGTTGATTATCACCCCGGTGCAGATTCTGTGGGTGAATCTGGTGACTGATGGGATATTGGACATCACCCTGGCTATGGAACCGAAAGAGGGCGACGTCATGGATCAGCCGCCGCGCAGACCTGAAGCGCGTATCATCAATCGCGAGATTCTGCAGAACATCGTTTTTGTGGCGCTCTTTATGGCTGTAGGTACGCTGTGGATGTTTGGCCTCGCCAACCGTAACGGGGAACTGATGCGTGCGCAGACGTTTGCCTTCACCACCCTGGCGATGTTCCAGGTTTTCAATTCCCTTAACTGCCGCTCGCGGGACAAGTCTGTCTTCCAGTTGGGTTTCTTCCGCAACCGTTATCTCATCGGCGCGATCGTGATTTCGATCCTGTTACAGTTAGCTGTACAGAATGTGCCGTTTATGCAAGCAGTCTTGGGGACGACGCCGCTGAGTTGGCAAGACTGGGGGCTGATCACGTTGGTCTCCAGCTCCATCTTTGTAGCCGACGAACTGCGCAAGTTCTTCCAGCAGCGGCGCTGAACCACCTTCACGAGCTGGATGGCCTGCACCTATTGGCCGACTTGCGGGCTGTTCTCGTGCCGGAGCAAGTGTAGCGGGAAGCGCGCTCACCTCGCGATAGAGGAAACACGCGGGTGCGCATCACTCGCGTTTGACAGATAGAGGCGCACCTTTTATAATTTCTCCACGCTATATCACAGTACGCCAGGCTTTTGGGAACCAAAGAGCGTGCGGATGAACAGCATGCGATTGACTAACTCACCGAAATCACGACGCCGGATTTTGAAGCGGCTGCTTGCCATTTTTGGGATTGTACTCATTGCCGCAATCCTTTGGGGTATCCAGTGGGCAACCTATGCTAGGCCACCAATGCCGGAAGCCATCGAAGCGCTTGAAAGCGATGATCTAGTTCAGATCACAGATGAGCCTTGGCTGACGTTTTCGCCCATGCAAAGCACCCCAAACACGGGTTTTGTCTTTTATCCAGGTGGCAGGGTTGATCCGCGAGGGTATTCATCATTGATGCGTGAAATTGCCTCAAATGGCTATCTGATTGTCGTTCCAGAAATGCCGATCAATATGGCGGTATTCAATTCAAATGTCGCCAGTGAGATCATTGATTATTACCCTGAGATAAATCATTGGGTAATCGGTGGTCACTCGGTTGGGGGCGCGATGGCGGCACAGTACACAGCTAAACATCCTGATGTCATTGAGGGGTTGGCAATTTGGGCGTCTTACCCACCCAATAACGCAGATCTTTCCAATCTTGATATACCAGTTGTTTCGATTTACGGAAGCCGCGAACTGAGAGTAAACGATACCAGCGTGGGAGAGCGCAAGCACCTGCTCCCCGAAGATACGTGCTATAGTCGAATCGAAGGCGGCGACCATCATCAATTTGGTTCATATGAGATCAATCCCAAAGACCACTTGGCAACGATCAGTCGGGAATCGCAACACGAGCAAATTATCGCGGCAACTATGCCAATACTTGAGGCTGTTTCAAAATGAAAAGAAACCTAACCCAGCATCAAGCTGACGGGGCTGTCGCCCCGCGGGTAAGCGGTCGCGAATTGGCAAAGGTTGGTTTCTTGCAAAGGAGTTTCAGGCGCAATCCGCCTCGCAGATTATGCAAAACGTTAGCGCGCCCCACGCAGAACCACGTTAGCCAGCGCAGGAGAAACGCGGTATAATTGAAGTAACAGTGTTCCGGGGAGGTTGCTTATGAATTGGCAAGATTATATTGTCGTTGATCCCACCATCTGTCACGGAAAAGCCTGTGTCAGAGGCACGCGCATTATGGTTTCGGTTATACTCGACAACCTTGCTGCTGGCCTCTCTCTCGACGAGGTTCTGCGCAGTTACCCATCCTTGAATCGGGAGGCGGTGCAAGCTGCTATTACATACGCTGCTGAGTTAGCCCGCGAGCGTGTTGTAGCCATTCCGGCATAGACAACGCGATGGAATTCAAGGTTGACGAGAATCTGCCAGTTGAGGTAGCCGATTTGCTGCGCCAGGTTGGCTATGATGCTGTTACCGTCTTCGAGCAGCACTTGGAAGGTTCGCCCGATTCCGATATTGCTTCTGTATGCCAGGAGGAGGGGCGTGCCTTGATCACCCTAGACACAGATTTCGCCGACATTCGTGCATATCCACCAGCGCAGTTCCCCGGCTTGATAGTTCTGCGTTTACACAGGCAGGATAACCCCCACGTTCTCGAGGTCATCAAGCGTCTGATACTACTGCTTTCCAGCGAACCACTTGAGCACCTTCTGTGGATTGTTGAGGAGACACGTCTAAGGATTAGAGGCTAGCTCATATCTGCGCTGGCTAACAACTCATTGGAGCCGACCCGCGCCTTCGGCGCTCTGGTAAGTCGCGGCTTTTCGCATTTGCTGGTAAGCTTGTTGCGAGGTTGGTCTTGCAAGCGTCGGCGCGGGCGGCTCAATTCGACCGTTAGGCCGCTTCTTCTGAGAGAGTTGCGGGAAAGAGAGATAGAGTATATCAAAACACACAGGGCCCTGGCTGTATTTTGCAGTAGCGTTTGGCTGGAGTTGGCTTTTCTGGATTCCGGCTGCTCTATCAGGCCAGAACGTGATGCAGTTTCCAGTAGGTAAGCGTTCAGGGGCAGTGCTCTGTCGGGGTTCGTGACCCCGACCATTGCGACTTGTACGATCTTTTACCCCGTAATGGTTCACCTTTGCGCCATATCGGGGGTTACAAACCCCCTCTGAGCGGGGTAGGTGAACAGTTACTCCAGCGGTTGTCGTTATCTGGGGGCCGAGGCGATTGAGGCAGCAAGAAGATTGAGGAGAACGACAATGATTCTAATCATTCGTGAACCGGCATCAGCAGAGCAACTTACCCAAATGGCGGAGCAATTTGGGAGTAATTTCATCAAGCTCGCGGTGGATGTCAAGCGTGAGATTTTAGTCGGTGGGGGCGAACTTCATGCCGACTGCGAACAAGCTTTGTTAGAGGATGGTAGCCAACAAGCTGATATTTGGGGGGCGGACTGGCATCCGGAAACTCGCGCTGTTACTTTTGAATCGCTGATCAATATACGTCCCCGCCAGCAGAATTTCAGTATGGAAGTTCAAGACCAGGCTTTGTGCGCCCGCATCGAAGAGATAGTGCGGCGTTTACTGGAGGTTGACTAAGTATGGAGCAATCATTAAGGGAGCGCTATCAAAAAATGGATTGGCAACACCAACTAGGCAATATGGCTTCGACGTTAGCGCGGATTGCAAACAATGCGCTAGTGGCCGAGCATGATGGGACTGTTCGGCTATGTTTGCGCGAAGCAGCTTGCTTTATCGAGTGGCTCAGTCCCACAGCACCTCCCGAACTACTGTTAGAACTCGCGGCTATGCAACGTGAATTGCTAAGCTGGCAACAGCTATGGCCGATTGACGCAGCGCGGGGGATTCTGGCATTACAAGCGCGCCACCAATCCGACCGCATTTTACAGATAGCAGGGTACTACCATCTACAAGAAACCGCCCAACAAGCGCATGCAGCCGACACCGCTGACGCGGCTGGTAGCGACGGGTGAAGCGCGTCCGTAGGCAACTTGCTTGCGGATGCGCTTGCTTCGTCGTCGCGGCGCGGCTGATGCGCGGGTCGTTAGCCGCCACCTTGCTCGAGCCCAATCACGGCAAAAGAAAGTCTTACCAGCAGAAGAAAGCGTGCTATAATGAAAGTAACCGTAGAACGGGATACAGTCAAAGCCAGAACTAATCGACGCAAGCACGGCGTGACGTTTGAAGAAGCAGCCACCGTTTTCACCGACCCACTTTCATCCACCATCCCCGACCCACTACACTCAGAAACCGAGGAACGGTTCATCATTATTGGTCAATCCATTCAACGGCGGCTAT
>Ga0180433_10009387_pt1 | contig 11979 bp, 10 predicted proteins | sample SS_ome_8_FD_132980 | JGI IMG/M metagenome (GOLD analysis project Ga0180433, IMG submission 132980) | Hypersaline lake sediment archaeal communities from the Salton Sea, California, USA - SS_1_D_1 metaG | ecosystem: Environmental > Aquatic > Non-marine Saline and Alkaline > Hypersaline >... | reverse complement strand
GGAAGTTGAGGTGGGCCAGCCGGGCGACGACGGCATGGTTGAGGTGAGCTTCGGCCACGTCGTGATAGATCTGGACGAGCTTGAGCCGCTGGCAGCAGGATCACCCAGCCCGGACAACATCCATCGCGTGGCGGACCTGGCCGGGACCGAGGTCGCGCAGGTGCTGATCGGCTCGTGCACGAACTCCAGCTATCAGGACCTGATGCTCTGTGCAGCTGCGTTGAAGGGACGGACCGTTCATCCGAACGTGGAGTTGGGCATCGCGCCCGGCTCGCGACAGGTGCTGACGATGCTGGCCCAAAACGGTGCGCTGGCGGAGTTCGTCCGCGCCGGGGCGCGAATCCTGGAAAGCTCGTGCGGGCCTTGCATTGGGCAGGGCTTCTCCCCGGCTGAGGGCACGGTGAGCCTGCGGACGTTCAACCGCAACTTCGCCGGGCGCAGCGGCACCAAGGGCGACACGGTGTACCTGGTCAGCCCGGAAACCGCCATCGCCGCAGCCATCCTCGGCCACGTGGCCGACCCGCGCGAACTGCCCGCGATGGGGGTCGAGCATTCCCTGGCACCGATGCCGGAGAAGTTCCTGATCGACGACGGCCTGCTCCAGCCCCCGTTGGGCGCCGACGAAGCGGATGCGGCGGAAGTTATCCGCGGCGCGACCATTGTCAAACCGCCCGCCGGACAGAAGCTGCCCGACACCGTCGCCGGCAACGTGGCAACAAAGGTGGAAGACAAGATCACCACCGACCACATCATGCCGGCCGGGGCACTGCTGAAGTACCGCTCCAACGTGCCCGAGTACGCCAAGTACGTCTTCGATTGCTTCAACGCGCCCGACGGGCCGACCTTTGCCGACCGTGCGATGGCGATGAAGGAGGCCGGCCGGGCGGCGATAATCGTAGCCGGCGACAGTTACGGCCAAGGCTCCAGCCGCGAGCACGCTGCACTGTGCCCGATGTACCTGGGTGTCCGCGTCGTCATCGCCAAGGCGATCGAGCGGATTCATCAGGCCAACCTGGTCAACTTCGCGATCCTTCCGTTGACCTTCGCCAACGCAGCCGATTACGATCGCATCGACGAAGGCGACGAGCTCGTGATTAATGGAACGGCTGAGGCAATCGCGACAGGGCAGGAGGTCGCCGTCCGCAATGTCACCAAGGGCTGTGACCTGACCTGCCGGGTGACGCTCGCCCCGCGCCAACGAGAGATTCTCGCCGCAGGCGGCCTGCTGAATTACACGCGGGGGGGCAAATGAGGCTGGCCTCGCCCCAGCCCGCGGTGGCGGTGTTCGGCTCAGCCGACCCGTGTGAAGGCGACGAGGCCTACGAGCTTGCCCGGGCCGTGGGCGGGCAGTTGGCCTCGTTGGGTTACACGCTCGTCAATGGTGGGTACGGCGGCACGATGGAGGCCTCAGCCCGCGGGGCCGTGGAGGCTGGCGGCTGGGTCGTCGGCGTTACGTGCAGGGCGTGGAGCTCCGCGCCAAACCGTTACATGAATGAGACCGTGGACACGCCCGACCTTTTCGGACGAGTGCGCAAGCTCATCGAGTTGGGCACGGGCGGGTACGTCGTACTGCCCGGCGCGACCGGGACGCTTGTTGAACTGGCGATGGTGTGGGAGCTGGTGTGCAAGCGATTTCTGCCGGAAGTGCCGATTGTCTGTGTGGGGCAGTTTTACCAGCCGTTGATGGAAATGATGGCACAGCAGCGGCCCCGCTGCGGAGGCCTGGTGGCTGTGGTCCGCACGGCTGACGAGTTGTGCCGGCATTTTCCGGATTGTCGTGCGCATTGAAACGCCCCCCCTGGCCGGTAGAATGAAAAGGCAGGAAGGCTAAAGAACCTGCAGTGAGGTGCATGATTCGACGATTCGCGACAATCCCGACGATGGCCCTGTTGGTGTTGACTTCGACGGGCTGCGGGGCTGACTTGTCCAAGTGGCGGCCGGTACCCAAGGGCTCAGCCGCTGCGCGAGAGGCGCAAGCCACGTCGCAGCCGTGCCCCACGACCCAGGCGAGCGGCGGTGCGCTGACGCGAATGCTGCTGGACCGGCCCATAGTGCCCGTGACTACGCCTCGCGGCACGCCCGCCCAGCCCAGGCCCGTCGCGCCGGTACAGGAGAACCAGCAGGTCATCGACCGCCGCTGCAGCCTCAAGAAGAACAAGCAGACCGGCTGGTATCTGTTGACGTTCGAGCGGGATTCGTCGTTGCCTTATGAGCCGCCGCGATGGGTGCTTCCGTCGTGGTACCTCCAGCGGATGGAAGAGCACCTCGCCGAGCGGGGCGAGCTGACCGTCTTTCGCGTCAGCGGCACAACGACTGTATATGACGCCCGCGCGTTCATCCTCCTGCACAAAGTGACAGTGGTGACGCGATTGCCCGCAGAGGACCAGGACGTTGCGCTCGTCAAACCGGCAGCGGAGCAAGAACCTCTCAAATCCCCGGCCGGGACGGCCACCTCAGCGCCGGCCCTCAACGAGGACGACGACCTGCTGGCCCCCAGCGAACTTGCCGCAAGGCTCCTGCGCGACAAGACGGGCGAGCCGGTGCTGCGTCCCCAGCGGGCGCCGGAGGTCTCGGCTGAGGCCCGGCGGTCCGTTGCTCCTGCAGGCGACAAGCCGCTGCTGCCGCCCGGACGCGGGAACTTCGTGACGGATCGCCTGGTCCGCGTGCTGCCGGTGGGGGTAGGCAAGTGGATGAAGGTGTCCTTCGAGTCCGACAACACGCTCCAGGAGCCGCCCATTCGACTCTTGCCGTGCAGGTTGCTCCACGAGGCTGAGCAGCTTGCGAAGGAGAAGCGGTTCGAGAAGCTTCGCTTCCGCGTCAGCGGCGAGATCACCCAATACAAGGGCCGGCGCTACCTGCTGCTGCGAAAGCTCATGCCCGAGCGCGAAATGGGGCAATTTTGAATCATCGGGCCAGTGTCCTCCAATGCAGGCCTTGTGATTGGCAGCCGACGACTTACAATTCACCTTAGCTACGGCTTTCTTGACCCGTCGTTCTTGGCATGCCGCACAATGCTACTGCTAAGCGTTCGCTATGATTCTGCTCTGGCCATGGTCGCTGTTGGGAATTCTCGTCGTGGTCGCTGTGGCCCTGTGGGCGCTGCTTCGGCCGGCCCGGGCCGTCGCGATCGTCGGCAGCCTTGCCCTCTGGCGAGAGGCGCTGGACTCGCTGGATCGCTCCGGGCTGCGACGCCGGCGTCGCGTCACCTGGGCGTGGGCAGCGCTGCTGGCTGGGGCGTTGTTGGGGGTGCTCGCGGCGGCTAGGCCGGTGTTGTGGGCCCGCCGGCCGGCCCGGCAAGTTGCCATCGCCCTCTACCCGTGCGCCGAGCTGGCCGGCGAGGCTGGGCGCGCTGAGTTGGGTCGGGCCGTGGGGGCACTGCTGGATCGCCTGGACGCGGACGATCGCGTGGAGCTCGTGCTGCCGACGGTCCTGGGCGGATCGAGCGGCTGGCTGTCGCCCATGGAGGCCCGCCGCAGGATCGGATTCATCGAGCCGTTGCCGGTTCCCGCAGCCAGGCTGAGCGTCCCGTCGGCGGTGTCGGATGCCCAGCATACCTACACCTTCGCTCCGGCCGGTGTCGGCCAGCCAGTTGGCCCGGACGTCACGCTCATCGAGTTGCCCGACAGCTTGCCGCCGGTCACCATCGATGCGCTCGGCGCTGCCGATCTGGCCGACGGGCATGTGCGGGTCTTCGTCGCGGCGCGCAACAACACTGCCGAGCCGCGCAATGCCCGGCTGTCGATTCGACGATATGGGGCCGACGGGACGCCTCTTGGCGTCGAATCGTCCGGGGAGCTTGCGATTCCGCCGGGCCGGCGGCGAGAAGCATTCCTGACGATTCCGCCCGCGGCGGCAATTGCCGTCGACGTGGCGGCGGACGGGCCAGAAGGTTCGTCGCTCGGCGCTGTGGGCTACCTAGCCGCTGGCAGGCAGGGCGTCGGCAAGGTTGCGATGATTGGCGCGGATTGCCCGCCGGTCCGCAGATTCATTCGCGTTGCACCGTGGCTGGAGCTTGCAGGCGGAGTCGAATCCGCCGACGTGGTCATTGCTAATCGCACCGATCCGCCCGCAACGCTGGGCGCTTTGGTGATCGATCCGACACGAAGCCCTCCCGGCTGGCGGCGAAGCGACGAGGTCTTCTCAGCGGCGTTGGGCGAGGCGGATGTCGCTAGCGACGATCCGGTGATGCGCGACGTGGACCTCTCAGCCGTCGCCGTCCGGCGGCTGCGGCCGTGGGTGGCCACGGCGAGGGATGTCCAAGAGCGACTCGTGACGCTTGGGGGCGATGCGGTCGTGCTGCGCAGCGTGCCGCAGGCGAATTCGGGTGCGCCTCGGCGCGTCCACGTTGCGTTCGGCCTGGAGGCAGCGAACACGAACTTCTCCGCTACCGAGGCATTCGTAATCTTCATGGCCAATACGATGCGATGGCTGGTGCCGGCTGCGGACATCCAGGACCGATGGGGTTTCGCTGCGCCATTGCAGGCTGGGCGGGCAGCGGACCATCGCCGCCTTGCAGGCCAGGCTCGCGCCGATGGGGAGGCGTTGTTGTCGCCGGGCATTTACCTCAACGCGGCCGGCGTTCTGCACGCGGTGAGCCTGACGGGTTTGCGCGCCGGCGCGCCCAATCGTTCGCCTGGCCGGGCGATTGCCGACGCGCCGTTGCCGGGGCCGAAACGCCTGCCGGGCGGGTTGGCGCTGTGGCCGGTGCTGTTGGCTGCCGCGACGGGAGCGTGGCTGGCCGGGTGGGCGCTGCGCGGTGCGGGTCTATAATTTGGGGATGAAGGAGAGCGACCGGATGTCCACACCTCACGAGGCAATGCTCTGGGAGTCGTTGGATGGCCAAAAGGTCCGATGCCACCTTTGCGGGCACGAATGCGTGATCTCTGCGGGCAAGTACGGCCTTTGCCGCGTCCGCGAGAACGTGGCCGGGCAACTCAAGACGCTCACTTACGATGCCGTGGTGTCGATGAACGTCGATCCGATCGAGAAGAAGCCTCTCTTCCACTTCCTGCCGGGCACAAGGAGCCTTTCGATCGCCACGCCGGGCTGCAATTTCCAGTGCGAGTTCTGCCAGAACTGGCAGATATCCCAATCCCCCCACGATGGCGGCGGAATCGCCGGCCAGGCTGTCAGCCCCGCACAGCTGATTACCGCGGCCAAGCAGTACGACTGCGCGTCGATCAGCTATACCTACACCGAGCCGACCATCTTCTTCGAGCTGGCCTACGACACGTCAAAGCTTGCCCACGAGAACGGCCTGATGAACTGCTTCGTCTCCAACGGATTTCTAACGCCATTGGCCGTGGAAAGAATCGCCCCTTACCTCGACGCGATAAACGTAGACCTCAAGGCATTCCGTGACGAGACCTACCAGCGGGTGATGAAGGCGCGTTTGGGGCCCGTGCTCACGTGCCTCCAAGCGCTGGTGGCTGCGGGCATATGGGTGGAGGTTACTACGCTGGTCGTGCCGGGCATGAACGACGGCGAGGGTGAGCTGACTGACATCGCCCGTTTCATCGCCGATGAGTTAGGCCCGGCCGTGCCGTGGCACGTCAGTCGGTTCCACGGCGATTACAGGATGACCGCCACGCAGACCACGCCGCTGGCGACGTTGGAACTGGCGTGCCGGGTCGGAAAGCAGGCGGGGTTGAAGTACGTCTACTGCGGCAACGTTCCCGGCCAGGCCGACGAAAGCACACGCTGCCCGGCGTGCGGGGAAATCGTGATCGAGCGGGAAGGCTTTTCGACTCGGGCGATTTCCCTTGTGGACGGCGCGTGTGTCCACTGCGGCCAGGAGATCGAAGGGCTTTGGCAGGGGCTCGCCCGGTAAGGGCCAGACGGCGTCGCCCATCCCACACATTCCAAGGGATGGGCGATGATGCGAACCGAGATTCCCGGCCGCGTCCGATCGCCGGCGCGGACCGGAACGTCGCAGTTGACTATCCGCTATTTCTTCTTGCGACGATTGCGGCGCTCGCGGCGCTTCTTCGAGCCGATTTTCCTGCGACGTCTTGGTTTTGCCATTTGTTCCCTCTTCCACAAACGATGCTCGCCGCTTTCGCGGCGCTACGCACACTCACTCGACGGCTGGGAATCCTACACGCTCGGCCGGCCTGTTGGCAAGCATTTCCCGACGACCCAAGGTTGGGATACGTGCGAACATCTAGCCGCCAACGCCTGGGGGCCTTATAATCCTCGCGAAAGGTTCCGGCAGATGATTGAGGCTGACCTAAGGCGCGCAACGGTTCGACTGCACCTGGCAACCGGCGTGGGGGCTATCACGTTCGGCCGGCTGATGGACCGCTTTGGCGACGCCCGCGCCGTTCGGGACGCGTCCAGGCGCGAGCTGTTGAGCGTCGAGGGGGTCGGGGAGAAGACCGCACAGGCCATCTCCGAAGTGACCGACAGGACGGTTGACGATGAGTTTGCCGAGGCTGAAGCTCGCGGCGCAGCCATTATCTGCCTGGGCGACGAGGCATACCCAGCCGCTCTCAAGACGATTTCCGACCCGCCGCCCGTCCTGTACGTCCGCGGACAAATCGAGCCGGCTGACGCCGTCGCCCTTGGCATGGTTGGCTCGCGGCGCTGCACGCATTATGGGATGGAACAGGCCCAGCGGTTCGGCGAATTGCTGGGCAGCGCGGGTTTCACGGTTGTCTCCGGCGGGGCGCGCGGAATAGACACAGCCGCCCATCGCGGCACGCTGGCTGCCGTCGGGCGAACCCTCGCCGTGATGGGCTGCGGACTCAGCGAAACCTACCCGCGCGAGAACCGCAAGCTCTTCGACAGAATCGTTGCCGATGGGCAAGGCGCGATCGTCTCGGAGCTTCCGATGAAGACGGCCGTGCTGGCGGGCAACTTTCCCACGCGGAACCGAATCATCTCCGCCCTGTCGCTGGGTGTTCTGGTGGTGGAGGCTGCGCGCCGCAGCGGATCGCTGATAACCGCGCGAGAGGCAGCCGAGCAGGGCAGGGAGGTCTTTGCGCTGCCTGGACGGATCGATTCGCCGCTGAGCCAGGGCACCAACGGACTGATCCGCGATGGGGCTATCCTCGTCCAGGGCTTGGAGGACATGCTGGAGCACCTCGGCGAGGTCGGCGCGAAAATGACCGTCGAGCAGCCCAACGTTGCCGAAGCGATCCTGCCCGGACTCAGCGATACCGAGCAGTCGCTGCTGGCCGCCCTGAAGGACGGGCCGTTGAGCCTGGATGAACTGGTCCGCCGTACGGAAATCGCCAGCGGTCCGGCTGCGTCGTCCATGACGATGCTCGTCCTCAAGGGCGCAGTGGCCCAACAGCCCGGCAACGTCTTCGCGCGGAAGAGGTGAAAGTGTCGGCGATGCGGCGGCGCTGACTACACCCCGGTCATGAATTGCTCTAGAACTGGTGCAGGAAACGTACGTCGTTCTCGTACAGCAGGCGGATGTCAGGCACATTGTGGCGGCGCATCAACATTCGCTCGATGCCCATCCCGAAGGCGTAGCCGGTGTATTTCTCGCTGTCGTATCCCACGGCTTCCAGGACATTGGGGTCCACCATCCCACAGCCGCCCAACTCGATCCACTTGGTCGAACCGTCGTCGTAGTGGAACAGGACGTCCACCTCGGCTGACGGCTCGGTGAAGGGGAAGAAACTCGGCCGAAATCGCGTGGCGATCTCGTGCCCGAAGTACGCCTTGCAGAACTGGTCGAGGCAAGTCTTGAGGTCGGCCATCGTGACGCCTTCGTCTACGTAGAGCCCCTCAACCTGGTGGAACATGAAACTGTGCGTGGCGTCTACGGTGTCCGGGCGATACACCCGGCCCGGCGCAATGATGCGCACGGGAGGCTCCTGCGACTCCATCACGCGAATCTGGACGGTGGAGGTCTGGCTGCGCAGCATCGTATACGGGTCGATGTAGAAATTATCCAACGGGTCGCGCGCCGGGTGCGAGGCGGGAATGTTCAATGCCACGAAGTTGTGCAGCTCGTCCTCGACCTCCGGCCCGTAGGCGACGGTAAAGCCCATCCGCCCGAAGATGTCGCAGATCGCGTTGATCGTCTGCGTGACCAGGTGGACGTGGCCGATGCGGGGACGCAAGCCGGGGAGGGTGATGTCTCCGGCGGCGACGCGACGGGCGGGCTTGCCGGGGCCAAGCTCGCCGGATAACTCGTCGTACCTGGCCTGAAGGGCGCCCTTGAGCTCGTTCAACGCCTTGCCGACGAGCGGCTTGTCCTCGCGAGGGGCTTCCTTGAGACGACCCATCATCGCCTTGACGGCGCCCTTGGTCCCGAGATACTTGATGCGCCAGTCCTCCAACGTCGCGGCGGTTAACTCACCGGACGCCTGGAGGGCCTGCGCCTTCAACGCCTCAATCTCTTCCAGCAAGGACATCGTTGCTCCTTGGTGCGTATGATATAGGCTTCGTCGGCAACTGTCAGCCCGGAAGTGGCTTCATGACCCACTTGCAGCCCAAGTCGAGGTCGCAAAGCCGCTTCTAATAACACAGCCCACGGACGAGAGGCCCATGGGCTGCGATTGGTTGTCGGTACTCGTCTCTGCGTCAGCCGGCCACCGCGCCCTTGGCCTTTTCGACAATGGCGTCAAACGCAGCCGGGTCGGCAACGGCGATCTCGCTGAGCATCTTGCGGTTCAGCTCGATTCCGGCTTCGCCCATCGCGTAAATGAACTGGTTGTAGCGAATGTCCCGCTGCCGGCAGGCAGCCGACAGACGGGTGATCCACAGCCGACGGAATTCGCGTTTGCGCCGCTTGCGGTCGCGGGTGGCATTGGCACCCGCACGATAGACAGCCTGCTTGGCCTTGCGGTACTGCCGGCTGGTCGTTCCGTAGGCGCCGCGGGCGGCCTTGAGGATCTTGCGGCGTTTCTGGCGCCGGGCGGCGCCTTTCTGTACTCGAGGCATGAGTCAACTTCCTTTCATTTCGTCCGGTGGACTCCCGATCGAATCGGGATGTTCTGCACCGCCCAAATTGCCGGCATCGGCTGGACGGCCGCCCCATGGGGCTCCCACTTGGACCGCGTTTACTCTCGGTAGACCTAAATCCCCAATAGACGCCTAGCCTGCCTGGCAAAGCCCTTGGCGAGGGCCGTCTCTTCACGCAGGCGGCGAATCCGCTTGGGGTTCTTGCGGGACTTCAGGTGGCCGGCACCGGGGCGATGACGCAACAGCTTGCCGCGCGCCGTCACCTTGATCCGCTTGGCTACCGCTTTTCTCGTTTTGGCCTTGGGCATCTAAGTTCACCTCGCTGAGAGCCCCTCGGGGGCGAAAAGATCAAACATCCTAGCATTTCTGTCGGGCGTGTAAAGAGTGTGGCGAAAAAAGTCGTGGTCCGAGTCGAACTGTCTTGCGTAACCCACTTTGGAAACAATGGTTAGACGCATCCTCGCAGTTTGGCGGCGTAGGCGACCTGGCGAGCGATCTGGGCCAGGGAGAACACCGAGCAGTCATAGGTCAGGTGGAACGCCGGCTTGTGGGGGAATCGTTGTTCATAGACCTTTCGCAGGTATTCGCGTTCCTGTTCCTTGGCCTTCATGCGAATTTTGGCCTCGGTTTCGCTGATGCCTTCGCGAAAGGCCACCTGCTTTATGCGCCATTCTTCCGGGGCCTCAAGGCGGATCGACAGGCCGTTGGGCAGGTCGTAGGTCGCAGCTGCGCCGCCCTGACCGAGGATGATCGCGTGTCCCTCGGCGGCCAATGCACGGATGATGCTGGTGATACGATTGCGGATCTCGTAGCCCGAAGGGGGACGTTCGCCCCCGAAGGAGCGGAAGAAGTCCAAGATCAGCCTTGGCTTGGTGCGTCGCTGGCGCTCGAGGAGTTCCTCGGCTTGCTCGGTCTCGTTGGCCAATCTGGACAGGATTTCCTTATGGTATATTTTCCAGGGGTTTTCGGGCGTTTCCTCGGTGAGGATGTCCAGCAGCAGCAAGCCCAGGGAGAACCCATAGCAGCCGAACTGGCGAGAGATCGTGACGAAAGGCCCGATCTGCTCCGGCTCGACGGGTTCCAGCCGGTCTTCCTTCATATGCTCGGACAAGGACACCTTGGCCATTGCTGGCTCCTTCGACTTGCGAGCGACGCTGTGCATCAATTCTACTATTTGCAGCCGGGCGACGCCACCAGAACCGACCCGACCTGCCGGCCGGGCGTCTACCCAGCCTAGGTCCGCTTGTTGTCGGGCCCCGGCGCGTTGTCCGGGCCGAGTCGGCCGAAGATCATCTTCCCGGCTGACGTCTGCAGTACGCTGGTCACGACGATCGTGATTTCCCTGTTGATGTGATCGCGCCCTTGTTCAGCCACGACCATCGTGCCGTCTTCGAGATATCCCACGCCTTGGCCGGCCTCCTCGCCCGGCTTGATGATCTTGACGGACAGCGTTTCGCCGGGCAGCACGACGGGTTTGAGCGCGTTGGCCAGGTCGTTGATATTAATAACATCCACCCCGCGCAGCTGGGCGATCTTGTTCAGGTTGTAATCGTTGGTGACGATTCGCCCGTTCAGGTGCTGCGCGAGTGCTACGAGTTTTGCGTCCACTTCGGGCGTCTCTTCCACGCTGCGCACGTGGGTGTCGAGGATCTGAATGTCGGCCTTGTCGCTGCCTTGGAGGCGTCGCAGGACGTCCAGGCCCCGCCGGCCGCGGTTGCGCCGAAGCTTCTCGCTGGAGTCGGCGATCGTCTGCAGCTCGGCCAGGATGAATCGCGGGACCACCAGATTCGATTCCAGAATCCGCGTGTCCGTGATGTCGGCGATTCGCCCGTCGATGATGACCGACGTGTCCAGCAGGATCGGCCGAGCGCCCTTGGTCTGTTTGGAGAACTCCACGTACGGAATGACGAAACGGAAGTCGTCCTTGGTTTGCATCACGAAAGAGACGCACATGAACACCGCCGACGCACCCAGCAGGACTTTGACGAGTTCCAGCACAGGCGGCGCCGGGTCTGCAGGCTCGAGGTCTTCGCTCGGCGCTTCCAGCTCGATCGCGCGATACGGCGCGCGGGCCGACGGCGGCGTGTCGTTTGGTGTCGCAGGTTGTGTGGTAGTGCCGACGGTCATGCTCGCAGCCCGTTCCGCCGCCTGACGGACGATCAGATCGGCCTGGCGGCGTGCATCCGCCAACAGCCGGCGCGATTGAGTTTCGTCGGGTCTTGCGTCGGCGACGAAGACGTTGCCCACGAGGCCGACGATCTGGGCCAGCACATAGGCGATCACCAGTCCTGCCAGCAGCCCGAAGAAAAGTCCGCTGAGTGCCTGAAGTCGCTTGCGTCGCCAGAACATGTCCAGCATGACCACGGCGAACGCCAGCAGTGCCGGGATGGTGATGTATAGCGTGACGTAGTTCGTCCCTTGGCGGTAGACCGCCGGACGAAAGGCAAACGAAACCGTAAAGGCAAGCACAACAACGAGATAGAGCGCCCGAACTAGATGGATCATGATGATTCTCCTTCCAAGTATATATGAATGATGGATATCGGCTTGCTGCGTCCGACATGCGCCAATATAGCATCTGACGGTGCGCCCTGCCAGTGCGATGCCAGCCGTCCCAGGCTGCGGGCGAGGCTGTCTCGGCGTCGCGGGCAGAGCTCCCGGCGCTTGGCCGAAAAACTTGCCAGCTGTGCCGACCTGTGCCCGCCATTGCCGACCCACGCCCGCCTGTGCCGGCCTGTGGCCGCTCCTGCCGGCCTGTGCCAACTGCTGCCAATTCCTGCCAAGTGTGATTTGCCGCATCTCCTTGCTGGGCAAAGTGTTCGGACATTTTGCGATTCAAGTTTCCTCATTTTTCGCTTCCAGCCTGGTTGAGAAATCCCAAATCCCAAGATACAAGCTCCAAGCAAATCCCAAGCGGCAAATTCCCAATTTGAAAACAGAAGAAGCGTACGACAGGCTCCTGGAGCTTCCGATTTGGTCTTTGGAGCTTTGCCGCTTGTTTGGTCTTTGGAGCTTGGAGCTTTTCCGTGTGTTTGGAACTTGTCATTTGGAATTTGG
>Ga0180433_10009386_pt1 | contig 11979 bp, 11 predicted proteins | sample SS_ome_8_FD_132980 | JGI IMG/M metagenome (GOLD analysis project Ga0180433, IMG submission 132980) | Hypersaline lake sediment archaeal communities from the Salton Sea, California, USA - SS_1_D_1 metaG | ecosystem: Environmental > Aquatic > Non-marine Saline and Alkaline > Hypersaline >... | reverse complement strand
TAAGTAACATGCGCATACTTTTCTGTTTCGGCTATGGCAAAAACCGATTTTCCATTTTTACAAAGAACATTCGTGAGTGTATTTAAAACAGGCTCTTTTTTAAACATAAAATCAGTAGGTAACTCAGACGAATACCTAATAGGTGTAACAAAACAGGAAAGATCTATATTTTTCACAGGAAAATGTTCAAATTCTTTATCAACAAAACTAGAAACCAATTGTCGCGCCCTGTCTGGTCTAAAATTATAAAATATAATCCCATCACCATCTTTTATTGAACTTTCAGGATCTATCTGCAAAGGTTTGATAAATTCATCACTAATACCCTCTTGATAACTCTTTTCTAAGATAAGCTTCCAACACTTGCAACCACGAGTATGCCCGGGACAAGCAAGGTCATCATATCCTCTCTTTTTTCCTATCAAAACATTATAACTTTTTTCAATCCTATCCCAATTTTTATCACGATCCATAGCATAAAACCTACCATGAATAGACCCAATAACTCCAAACTCTTGCTTGACCATAAAATCTGTTAATTTACTCAAATAATTGGCAGCCGTTCTGGGCGCAACATCTCTACCGTCTAAAAACAAATGAACATAAACATTTTTTATTCCCTGCTCCTTTGCAGCACGTAAAAATGCATACAAATGCTCTATGTGCCCATGAACTCCCGCATCTGACAAAATACCCATTATATGAAGCCTTCCTGAGCACTTTTTGATCTTTTTTAAGCCTTCTAACAATGCTTTATTCTTAAAAAACGATTTATCTGCAATAGACTCGTGAACTCGAGCAACTGGCTGCAAAACAACCCTCCCAGAGCCTATCGTCATATGCCCTACTTCAGAATTTCCAATATACCCGTTAACAAGCCCAACATAGGCCCCTGAGGCAAAAAGACTGGCCGCAGGGTAGGTTCTCATCCACCTATCAAGATTTGGCGTATCAGCGTGATATATTGCATTATAGAGTGTTTGAGAACTCAACCCAAACCCATCCAAAATAATAAGCATCTCAGGCCTGTTTTTACACATAATCAGAAATTCTCCCTTTTTTCGAATAAACCCGAACCAATGAGCCTTTTGGTCAAACTAAAAAGAAGAATACCACGTTTGCTTACAATTTGTACACAAATAGCCACCTTACACCTGATAAAGCCCTTCTTTAGCAAAACAAAATGCCAGCATTACTATTTGACATTTTTTAAAAATTGAGCAATACTTAAAGAACTAGCAAAATACAAACAAAGTTCCATATTGATAAATATCAAAAAAATGAGGATTAATTATGAATAAAAAAACAATTTTTTTATCAATCATATTGTCAGTTTTTTCAGGTGTTGTATACAGTATGCATTCTAAAATACCAAACCAGTATCGCACACCTTCGCAACCAACACAAAAGAACCTAGAACAAACACCGACAGACCAACCTACAATCAAAAAGCAACCAAGAACACCTAAAAAAAGAAAGTCAGTTGAAGATGATGGTGTAAGCAAAATATTACTTTTTGATGATCAAGACTAAACTGATTTAGATTAAATCACTTCAAAATATGAGGCTTTCATGCTAATAGCATGAAAGCCTTTTTTATTGTTTTTTTTTTACCAATATTTTATTCTGTTTCTAGTTATATTTTTAACCCATTTAAGGAGACAGAATGGTAAAAAAAGTTTCAATTATCGCAATAATTTGCGCAAGTATTTTTGGACAGAATTATTGCGAAGAAAAACTAGATCCCACCCCTGCTGTACAAACAGAAACAATAATAATCAATGAAGAAAACATTGATAACCAAACTAATAATATCAAAGATGAAAAGCCATCAGAAAATTTAGATCAAGAAAAAATAGCTTTCGTTCTGCTTACTTTGGTCGGAAATGAAATTAGAATGGAAAACTACAATACAGAAGAACTAAATGCCAAGCTTAATAAAATAAGCACTAAAACAAGAAATGATCACTTAAGGTTCAAAATAAATATGTCCGAACAAGGATCGACCCCTCGCTCTATCGAATGGGACAAAGACAACCCAGGACAAATGAATATTTTCACTGGCAAAAAAAGCAAATCTAAAATCTATACACTGGAACTGTCATCATTATTTAAGGATGTTGAAGAAGAGGTCATGGTTGTATGCTTCGACTGTACGATTAAAAATAAAAAAATTAACAAAGAAGAAGAAAATAAAGAAGAAAAAGAAAATAAAACTGAATGGGAATCACACATTAATGTAATCCTTCCAATAGAAATAGATGAAACAAAAATAAAAATTATTTTCGACAAAAAAACCAAAGCTGCATGCGGATTTTTTATGGTTAAATCTGATTTCGATAGACTAACAAAAGTATCTGGAGAATTAACAAAAAAACAAGCATTAAACAATAATATAATTTCTGATAAAAAAATAGAAAAAACAAATTCTGAACAACAAAAAACTTCTCTTTTATCAAAAATAAAAAACGCACTCATATCTCTTAAAGCAAAGTTTATGGCAAACTTGTTAAGCGTAAAACAAACCATCGGAAACTCATTTAACACCTGCCTAGGATACGTAACAGGCAAAAAATAATAATTATATAACTAGAGTAAAAAAATTAGGCTCTTGAAATTCGGGAGCCTAATTTTTTTAATAAACCAGATGAAAGATAAAAAATGAAATATACATACATACCTCTCACTATCTTTTTCCTATTAGCCTTACCCAACACAACTCTTTTGACCAAAGAAGAACAAATAACTCAAATAACCAATTCCCAAACAGATATATATGATCAAAAAAGCAATAATCTAAATATTGGATATTCAGATCAAGATGATGAACTTGACAATCTCTTAGAGGCAGCCATAAATCAAGGAATCATTGGAGACCACACAACATTCCGAAAACCTTCTAAGTTTGAAGTTATATTAAGAAAATATGGTATGATACTCGTTGTAAATCCTTATATTTATACCGTAACCAAATACAGAGCTTTCAAAAAATGGCTAACCAAAAATATAAAAAGTCTTTGTATATGGCGCAAACAAAAAAAACAATAAAATAATGGCAAACAACAATCATGAATTTGCATTCTATCTTGCAAATCTATCATCAATTTCAAAATCACTTACTACAGGCTGCGAGTTATGCATCGAAGATAAAAAAATTTTTCATCGAATAAATAAAGTTTTAAGACTAAAACTTGGAGAAACATATATTCTTTTTGACCGTTCAATCAACATTAAACTTTCACTTAAATCTTTTGATAAAAAAAAATATATAATTGGGACAATAGTAACAAAAAATAAGAATATTGCCCTATCTCCAAAAATTACTTTCTTGTTGCCTCTTTTAAAAAGAGAACAATTTGAATCAGCTATCTACTCTCTCGTTGAACTAGGGGCACAAGTGATTCAGCCAATTAGAACAAAAAAAACAAGTATCAAGTGGGACAAAAAAAAATCCCATCTACGATATCACAATATTATTATATCAGCGGCTGAACAGTCAAAAAATTTTTTATTTCCTGATTTTTTAGAACCTGAACCTTTTGAATCATACATAAACAACAATACACTTGAAAACTTTCAAAAAATATACTTTGATCCATATGGAGAAAATCTCAGCGACATTATAGAAAAAATAAAATCCGGTGATCATAAAAATATAATGTTAATGTCTGGACCAGAAGGTGATCTTACAGAAAAAGAAAAAATAGCCTTAAAGAAAAAGGGATTTATTTTCTGCAAACTAACCCCTACTGTCTTACGATCTTTTCAATCAATAACAATAGGTTTAGGTGCATTTAGATCACTACTAAGTAATTAAATAATTATTCTGCTTTTTATTGAGTTATACAGCCCCTTTTTATACTATTTTATAATGAAGTATTTTCAGAACAAAAAGGAGAACCTATGTCGATCAAAAATAAAATAAAGAAACACTCTATAACCATAATTCCCATTTTATTTCTCATTGTTAGCCTTAAAACAGATAATTTATATTCAAAAAAAACAAACTTACCTGTAGCAAATATACAGGCATCAAAAAGTAGCACTCAATCAGTAGATACCCCAACTACAGTGAAACAAAAAACTAAATCAACATTAATCACAACAACCACACAAATACTAATAACAAAACCAACTCAAACAAAAGCAGAAAAACCTACAACAAAATCTAAAAAAACAGTTCCACCAAAAATTAATTCCAAATCGATAATGACACCCAAAACAAAAGTGAAAATGATCAAAAATACACCTCCATCCCCCAAAACTGCTCCTATAAAATCAATTAAACAAAGACCAAAAACTAAATCAAAACCGAAAACTCAACCTAAAGCTACTACAACTAAACCACCTGCAACAACCCCACAAAAATCTTCAATCAAAAAGACCGAAAAAAAAATAACTAAAGTAAAAAAAGAAATATCAACAGCCGCCCAAAATGACAAACCACTAACCATCACAGACATGAAAAAATATATAAAAGATATAGCATTAGCAGGAGGAGAAAAAGCAATAAGTACATTTTTAAAAGAGCTATGCCCTCCAGATACAATCATAAAAATGATAAAGCAACTAAACACAAAAGCTTTTCAAGCACTGGAAAGGAGAGAAAAACTTTATATTATCTTTTCCCTCGCTCAACACTACAAAACAAATAATAAAATAAAAGAAAGAATGTTTAAAATAATCACAAAAACCAAAAGTCTAGCAAAGGGAGAAATACCAATATTAATTTTGGCAATAAAAAATAAAACCAATGCCCCAATCAAAAATATAATAGAGTGGGATAGAAAGCGCACAGATGATAAAAAATCCAAACTAGAAAAAGAAGCTTTGGATTACGCAGCAAAAAAAGATGATCTAGAATCTCTCAAAATTCTTAAACAAAATGGCGCAGAAATATCACCAAAAAAAGCTTCCAAACTTATTTGGCTACTAGTAAAAGAAAATGAAGGTTCAAAATCAATACCATTTTTAGTAAAAAATGGAGGAGATATTAACTATGAAAATGAAGGCTATACTCCCTTACTACGGGCTATAAAAAACAATAATTTAGAGACAGTAAAAAAACTTATAGAATTGAAAGCTGATATTAAAAAATCATCAAAAAATAAAGCAATTGGCTCACCCCTGCAAAAAGCAAGAGAGATTGGAAATATAGAAATAGAAATGCTTCTGCGTAAATACGGCGCAAAAGACTAAAAATAGTAAAAGTGTTCCATTAAAAGGAAGATGGAACACTTGTTTTGATAACCACATCTTTTAAGTAAGTTGGCAACAACTGATCCTTTATATTATGACAATTTTGCCACATCTCAAATGCAATCAAACCAACCTGCTCAATCGAACAATGTTGTACAACTGGATCAGAAAAGACGGCCTGCTCTTTTAGTATAGAATAAATTTCGTCTCTATACTTTTGAGAACCGTTACCTATAAATTGTATTTTAATTTTTGGAAAACTATTTTTTATTTCTTCAAGAAAAATCAAAATATTTTTATAACCTTTCTCTCTTTCTGGCTTATCAATATGCTGAAAAGCAAAATAAACATCCTGGCTAAATGCATCAAGTAAAGCTATTGTCATAGGATAAGAATCATCGCGATACTCTTCTAAAATTGCATCTAAACCATCAATACCAATTAGTGGCTTTTTGGTTGCAAAAGCTAAACCATTTACTGATGAGATAACAACCCTCAAAGTCGTAAAGGGCCCTGGGCCCTGATTTGCTGCAATAAACGTTAAGTCATCTAAACTATAGCCGTTATTCTTTAATAATGAATCAATCATGATTACTATATTTTTGCTGGCACTTTTCTTGTCCTCGTAAACCTTCTGTACAAGAACTGAATCATTAAAAAGAGCAGCATCTATACCTCGGTATGTGTGCTGAATACATAAATAAATAGCCATGTTTCTCAATTGCGATTTTTACACTTCTGTTGTTGATAAAAAATACTAAACGCGTCAAACTCAATTGTTTTTTCTTTCTTCAGAGCTATTTTACCACAATTTAAACATTTCCACCCGTCAAAGTTCAAAAAATGATCAAAAAATGATTGTAGCACCATTAATCCACCACACTTTCTGCACTTCATACTACACCTCTTCAATTTTCTAGGTTACTATACCCTTACTTTTTAGCCTTTCTATAAAACAAAGCTTTACCAGAAGTACATAGAACCCATCTCTCCCCTTTTTTAAAAAATTATTAAATTTGTATATAGTTTGTCAACAAAATTTAAAACAATTTGCAATTTTACATGTTCTTTTGAGTTTGTAAATAAACAAGATAAGAATCTAAAATAAACGCCGCTGCAATGGAATGGGAAAAAATCTTATCTTCTTTCGTTTTAGCTTTTTTGAGCACCCCAGCTCTTTTGCTACTAAGTCTTTCATCCCAAAATACCCAATCTACTGTTTCAAATCTCTTTTCCAGACTACTTTTAACACTCTTAATTTTTCTGGTTTGCTCACTTTCGGTACCGCGTAAAGTTTTGGGATACCCGACAATAACTCTTTGAATATTTTCAGCTTTTATAACTTCAGACAAAAATTCTTCCAGATTGATTGTTTGAACAGTTTTATAAGGTCGAGCAAACATAGCAAGAGGATCAGATATAGATGTACCAGTCCATTTGTCGCCCACATCTAATGCAAGAATTTTCATAAGACACAATCGAAAAATAGTTATTATTATTTACTTTAAAAAAGGCTATACTTATTAAAAGATTTTTACAAATAATATTTTTTTAAACAAGCTTATTTTTATTAGGATAAACTGATGAACATAGCTCTATATTTTGAAAATATAATATCTTATATTTTAGGTTGGCCATTAATAATTTACGTAATTTCTATATCTGCAATCTGTACGACAGCACTCTACTTTATACAGTTTCGCTATTTTATTAAGTCATGGAAATTAACACTGTTTCCTGAAACTCCCAAAATAGAAACACAAGAAAAATTTGACATGACTCCATTTCAAGCTTTCGTAAATACACTAAGTACAAGCTTGGGCAATGGAAGCATAGCTGGAATGGCAACGGCAATCTATTCAGGTGGCCCAGGAGCAGCCTTCTGGGTTTTGGTCGTCGGAATAATAACAATGGCCCTCCGCTTTTCAGAAATTTTTCTTAGTACATACTTCAGAAATAAAACAAAAGAAAAATCGTCAATTGGCGGTCCTATGCTATACCTAAAAAGCGTAATAGGAGGAAAAACACTTTCTTGGATTTATGCTCTTTTCACCTTATGTTACGGATTAATTGTAGGCTGTGCGATGCAGGCAAACTCGGTAAGAATAAGCGCTGAAACAACTTGGGGACTTAAACCAATAACCGTTGCGATCGCCTTATTATTATTCGTACTATATGTCATAGTAGGAGGAGCCCCAAGGATAGTAAAAATATCAAATAAAATTGTACCGTTAAAAGTAGGACTTTTTTTCAGCTCTACACTTTTTATACTGATATATCACTTCAAATCAATCATTCCGGCTTTAAAAATAATTATCAATAGCGCTTTTAGCCCTACCGCAATGGCCGGCGGAGCAATCGGATTTTCGGTACAACAGGCAATACGATTTGGAATGATAAGAAATATAAATGCAACAGAATCTGGACTTGGAACAGCAGCCATATTTTTCAGTTCTACTGGAAGTAAAAAGCCTGTTGAAACAGGCATAATGTCAATGCTAATAACATTTATCAGTACAATAGTATGTTTTTTAATCTGTCTTTGCATAGTAGCAAGTGGTGTATGGGATAGCGGACTTACAAGTACAGCATTGACCATATCAGCATACCAAACAGTTTTTGGATCCTTTGCTGGCTTAATTGTAAGCTTTCTTTCGATAACATTTGGTCTCGGTGTTGTTGTAGCGTTTGTATATGTCTCAAAAGAATGCTGGATGTTTTTAACAAAAAGAAAATTTGGTTACATATTTGATACACTTTTTTGCCTTTTCACTTTTGCTGGAGCACTAATGAAAGTAGATATTGTATGGAGCGCAGGAGATATTATAAATGCTAGCATGTTGGCAATAAACCTATTTGGAATACTATATTTATTACCCTTAATAAGAAAAAAAGTTTTAGCATACATAAAAGACAATTAATCAACAACGCTTCAATTGATCATCTGGAGAAACCAAATGGAAAAAATAGACTTCCCTGCCACACTACCTGTTACAAGCCATACTAAATATGTAACAAAAGGAACAACATTTGTTGCAATAAAAGGACAAAAAGAAGATGGAAATCTATATATTCCTGAAGCACTTAAAAAAGGTGCCTCCACTATAATAATTCAAAACGATACACTTATAACAAAAAATATTGAAGCCGAAAAAAATAAATACTCCGCTAAAATTGTAAAAGTAGAAAACACAAGAAAAGCTCTTGCCACGTTAAGCTCTAAAAAATCAGAATACGCACATAAAAAATTAAAAATTATAGGTATAACTGGAACAAAAGGGAAAACTTCAACATCTTTTATTTTAGAGCATATCCTTTCCAAATCAGGATATAAAACAGCTTTGATAAGTACGGTATATAATAAAATTTTAGATCAAATATTTGAATCAAAACTAACAACAGATCAACCAGACTATCTTCATATGTTTTTTAAATTATGCGTAAAAAACAAAGTAGAATTTGTTATAATGGAAGTAGCCGCACAAGCCCTATCACTGCATAGAGTAAATGGAATAGAATTTGAAGCAATTGGATTTACTAACTTTGACCAAGAACATGGTGAATTTTATAAAAATTTAAATGACTATTTTGATGCAAAAAACAAAATATTCAAACAATTAAAACCTGGTGGCAAAGTTTTTGCCAACGCAGACAATATTTGGGGTAAAAAAATACTAAAAAATAACCCTGATTTCCTTTCTTTTGGCATCGAAAACGATTGCCACAAAAATTTGGATTTATCAGCAAAAATAAAAAATGATTTAATAAATAATTTAGAATTCACAATCTCTAAAAATAAACAAAACTACGAATATGAGTGTCCATATCTTTTTGGAAAATTTAATATTTATAATGCTTTAACCGCTATTGGAATTTCAAACTACCTTGGTATAACATTAAAAAAATGCTCTAAATATCTAAAATCATTCATTGGAATTCCAGGAAGACTGGAGCCCTACCAACTCACAAACGGTGCTCAATGTTTTATAGATTACGCACATAACCCCTCTTCTTTTGAAGCAGTCCTTTCAACACTGAGGCCTATGACAAATCACTTGATAGTTATTTTTGGTGCAGGAGGAGAAAGAGACAAAGAAAAACGACCAATAATGGGTAAAATTGCATCCCGCATCGCCGATCTAGTAATTCTGACTTCTGACAATCCACGATCAGAGAAACCCGAAACAATAATCGACAATATCTCATCAGGAATACCTAAAGCATGTCAATCCAAAATAATAAAAAAAGTCGATAGAAAACAAGCAATACTTTCAGCATGTAAATTAGCCAAAAAAAATTCAATCATTGCTCTACTAGGCAAGGGGCCAGAAGAGTACCAGATCATTGGTAATACAATACATAAGTTTAGCGAGAAAGAGATAATTTTAGGGTTTAAATAGGCCTATCACTAAACTTTACAAAATCACTCTCAATAGTTAAAATGTTTAAATCCTAGTTCCCGATCTTATTCGTTTAACCGTTAAAATTTTGGAGAATATATGTCAACATTTCACTACTTCTTAGCATTTTCTGGTATAGCTTTAGTTGGACTATCCGTTGTTTTTGCTCTTTTAAGAAAAATAAAAAATTTACCCACAGATAACGAAAAAGCAATTGAAATAGCTAGCTACATAAAAAAAGGAGCCATGGCTTTTTTGCGTGAAGAATACAGAATTATCGTTATTATTGCCGGAATAATAGCTCTAATTATAGGATATGCTATGAGTCCACTAGCAGGAATTCTATTTACCATAGGAGCAATTATATCCATGACAACTGGATTTATAGGGATGTTTGCAGCAACAGAAGCTAATCTAAAAACAACAATCGCGGCTAAAGAAAAAGGTGAACATGAAGCATTCCTTGTATCTTTCTTTGGTGGAGGCGTTATGGGCTTCTCTGTCGCTAGCTTTGGACTACTTAGTCTAGGAACAATTTTTTACCTATTTTCAGGCAGAGCAGACTTTATATCACTTTTGATAAGCTTTGGCCTTGGGTCTAGTCTTGTTGCCTTCTTTGCCCGTGTTGGCGGAGGTATTTTCACAAAATCAGCAGACGTTGGCGCAGACCTCGTAGGAAAAGTGGAAGCTGGCATTCCAGAAGATGATCCACGTAACCCTGCTGTAATTGCTGACAACGTTGGCGATTGCGTAGGCGATACCGCAGGAATGGGTGCAGATATTTATGAATCGTATGTTGGGGCAATGGCCTGATCAATAATTTTAGCGACGACAGCCTATGCATCGAACATTAGCTATTGGATGCTACCCTTAGTTTTAGCTTCAATAGGACTTGCTAGCTCACTTTTAGGGCTTCTTTCAAACCTAGTATTTAAACTAGAACCCGCAAAAATGTTGCATAGCTCAACATATGTAGCAATTTTAACCTTCCTAGGCTCTTCTTTTGGCTACTTAGCACTAATGGAAATGAACCTGAATCTCTTTGTATCAATAATTTTAGGATGTGTATCAGGACTTGTAGTCGGATGGGTAACCGAATACTACACAGCCGGAAAACCTATCAAAAAAATCGCGGAAAGTTCACAATCGGGCGCAGCCACCAACTTAATTTACGGCTTATCTGTAGGTATGGAGTCAACGGTACTACCTGTTATCTTACTTGCCTTTGCTGTTTTACTTTCACACAAATTTGGTGGCGGATTATTTGGTGTTTCTCTTGCAGCAGTTTCTATGCTTGCAACAGTTGGAATAACAATGACAGTAGACGCGTACGGACCAATAGCAGATAATGCAGGCGGAATAGCTGAAATGGCCGGGTTTGGAAAACCTGTTCGTGATATTACAGACAAATTAGATTCTCTTGGAAATACAACCGCGGCTATGGGAAAAGGATTTGCAATAGGGTCAGCTTTACTTGCGGCAATTGCATTATTTTCTGCCTATTCACAAGAAGCTCATCTTTCAGTTTTGAATATCATTGACCCGCTAATTCTAGCTGGAGTATTTATTGGTGCAACAATACCATTTATCATTTCATCACTTACGATGAAGTCTGTAGGAAACGCAGCACTAAAAATGGTAATGGAAGTTCGCAGACAATTTAAGGAAATCCCAGGAATAATGGAAGGAACAGGGAAACCTGACTACGAGCGTTGTGTTGCTATCAGTACAAAAGCTTCTTTAAATCAAATGATTTTACCCGGACTTATAACAGTTTTTCTTCCTGTAATAATTAAATTTTCACTTGGTAATGCGGCCCTAGGAGGATTTTTGGTTGGCGCAACAGTTGTCGGTGTTCTGCTAGCTCTCATGATGGCAAACGGCGGTGGTGCATGGGACAATGCCAAAAAATATATCGAAGCTGGAAACTTTGGTGGCAAAGGATCTGAGGCCCATAAAGCTGCAGTTATCGGAGATACAGTTGGTGACCCCTTCAAAGATACTTCAGGACCAGCTCTCAATATATTAATTAAACTTATGTCATCCATATCTTTATTGTTGGTATTAATTAAATAATTCGCTTTGGCTTAAAAATCTTTATTTCATTGACCTTTCATTTTTGTGATTAAAATGAAAGGTCAATGAAATCTAAACTAGATAATCAACGTGAACTCGATAATTCAAATTATTTAAAAAATCTTAAAGTACAGGCGATTTCAGGCAAAACGTCATAAGATTATGGCATTTGCCCCAAATAAATTTTAATACCACGCAACTATGTTAAAATATCAAGAATCTGTTATGCAATTTATCTATAAGGAGTGTTAAATGTATCGGGTTAAATTTTGAAAGACGGCTTCCAGCCGTCGTGGATGAGCCT
>Ga0180433_10009385_pt1 | contig 11980 bp, 10 predicted proteins | sample SS_ome_8_FD_132980 | JGI IMG/M metagenome (GOLD analysis project Ga0180433, IMG submission 132980) | Hypersaline lake sediment archaeal communities from the Salton Sea, California, USA - SS_1_D_1 metaG | ecosystem: Environmental > Aquatic > Non-marine Saline and Alkaline > Hypersaline >... | reverse complement strand
CGATTTGTATGCAAAATGTCAACAATATTCAACCCAATTGAAGAACTTTTTTTAAAAGAGCACGAAGAAGTAGAAGCGGTCGTGAGTTACATGAAAAAAAAGAAAAAATATTCTTCCGTTATTGGACATGCATTATGTTATAGCACATACCCTTTTCTTGACGCACAGGCAAAATCCTTTCCAAACAAAGAACCTCTTTTTGACAAGTTAATACTTGATAGCACATTTTTAACAACAGACGAAATAGTTGAAAAAATCACACACCAACCTCTTCTCATTTATAACTCACAAATTGATTACACACCATCATGGTTGCAAACGATATTAAAATATTTATATATTCCACGATGTGCACAATTTCTTATCAAACGATATTCAGTAGCATCAATTCCCAATCTTCTCAACACCATAAAAGATACGCCAATCCTCTTCATCCACGGAAAAAATGATATTCTTGTTCCTGTAACCGATATGTTTGAAGCTATTTGGAACGCAACTTCAGAAAAAAATCGCTTTGCTTATTTAACACCACATGAACATGTAATGAATCTGCCAAAAAATCGCGGTTTATATCGAAAGGTATGCGAACTCTTTATTGATTGTTCTCCTGATATGTTCCGGCAACAGTTTCCTTTAACATTTGATTAGTCGAAACAAAAGGCTTAACTTCATGCAAGCGGCATTCACATAAACGATATATTTTTTGCATAACCTGGGTTACGTATTTATCATGGGAACTTATAATCAGACCCATATTCCAATCAGATTTGCATCGCAATAATAATTCAATAATAGAATCTGCCGTTTTTTTATCGAGACTTCCTGTTGGTTCATCAGCAATCAAAAATGCGGGCTTGTTAAATAGTGCACGGGCCAAAGAAATTCTTTGCTGCTGCCCTCCCGAAAGCGCCGCGGTTCTTTCTTTTATCTTGCTATAAAGACCAATATGATCAAGCAAAAAAAGCGCTCGCTCAATACTTTCTTTTAACCTTAAACCACCTATTAATCCAGGGAGCATGATATTTTCAAGAATTGATAATTCTTTTATTAAATACGGCTGCTGAAATAAAAGACCAACATCTTTATTATGTATGGTATCAAGTTCTTTAGCCGAAAGCAGTGAAATATTTTGATCATTATAACATATAGATCCACTGTCGGGTTTATCAAGCCCAGATAATAATTGAAGAAACGTTGATTTTCCTGTTCCTGAAACACCGGTAATTGCATACGACTTACACTGCTCGAATTGTACCGTTATATGTTTAAGAATAGTTATTCTTATTGCCCCTTGTTTAAATGATTTTGATAGGTTACGGACAATAATTTTCAAATTCTTCATAATTTTATTCAATGAAATTTTTTATGCCAGACAATAAAACCACCAATTGAATGCCTTCGCAGCTGTATATTAACAGGATAATTATAACATTTTTAAAGGAAATTGATAAGCAAACCCCTTTATCAAAAGATTCTTAATGCTACAACTAGATTAAAAAATTAGTCTCGCATAGAAACAATACGCTTAACTAAAAACAAACCTTTCATTTTTAAAAAATCATTGAAATTGAAAATTAAACTGACTTAGAATAGGTGTAGGGATAACAAAAAAGCAAAGTGATAATCACCACCGGAAGCTTATAAAAACGAGGGGGGCTAATGATGGAGTCTTTAAACAGGCTGACCAAGGATGGTATACCGGAAGTCTTGCCAGTAATACCGACGATGGATATTGTAGTATTTCCGCACATGTTAGTGCCACTACTCGTATTGGATGAACGAATTATAAACGGCATAAACAAAGCTCTTGAAGGCTCAAAAACCGTTCTTTTACTTGCTGCAAAAACACCTGAAAACAATCAAGCAATTGGAACAAAAGATCTTTATATGACCGGAACAATTGCAACAATTATGAGAATGGTAAAAATTCCTGAAGGTGGTATTAAAATTCTCATTCAAGGTTTAAGCAAGGCTCAAGCCAGCGAACTTGTAGCTACCGAAGATGGATTAACCGCAAAAATAGAATCTATAGAAAATGATATCGCGACGGACGATCCTAAAGTCACCGCCCAAGTAAATAGTATAAAAGAACTTGCTGAAGAAGTTTGCAGATCAAGTCAAAGCTTCAGCCCTGATTTTCATCTTATTCTTTCTAAAATGAATGATCCACATAAAATTGTTGATTTCATTCTCTCTCACTTAACGCTATCCGTTGAACAAGCACAAGCGTTACTTGAAAAAAAGAGTATTGGTGAATTATTAGAAGGAATTTACGAATACCTCGCTAAGGAAATGGAAATTGCTGAAATCCAAGAAAACATTCGATGTAGAGCTCGCGAATCAATGAATAAAGCACAAAAAGAATTTTATCTTCGCGAACAAATACGTGCAATCAAAACCGAACTAGGTGAAGATGACGCAGAAGAAATCGATTTAATGTTTAAAAAACTTGAAAAACTAGCAGTTTCTGACGAAATAAAAGAAGAAATTCAACGACAAATAAACAGGCTTGAAAAAACAGCTTCAGATTCTATGGAAGCTGCGGTATTACGCAATTATCTTGATTGTGTTTTTGCATTACCATGGAATAATGAAACTACTGACAACCTAGAAATTACACATGCAAAAGAAGTTCTTGATGCCGATCATCACGGCCTTAAAGAAGTAAAAGAGCGCATTCTTGATTTTATATCTATACGAAACCTTAAAAAAGATGGGCTTGCTCCAATTTTATGTTTCGTTGGCCCTCCAGGAACCGGAAAAACATCATTAGGCCAATCAATCGCAAAAAGTCTTGGTCGTAGTTACGCACGAATTTCATTGGGCGGCGTAAAAGATGAAGCTGAAATTCGTGGACACCGCAGAACATATGTCGGAGCCATGCCTGGACGATTTATTCAAGCAATAAGAAAATCGGAAAGTAAAAACCCTTTGATTATAATTGATGAACTTGATAAAATCGGTTCGGATTTTAGGGGTGATCCCTCATCAGCAATGCTTGAAGTATTGGATCCACAACAAAATATATCATTTTACGACAATTACCTTGGCCTTCCATTTGATTTATCGAAAACAATGTTCATTGCAACTGCAAATACACTCGAAACAATTTCAGGGCCACTGCTTGATCGTATGGAAGTGATCGAACTCTCTGGATATACAACCATCGAGAAATTAAATATTGCCAAAAAACACCTCGTTCCAAAAGCAATAACGGAAACCGGATTACAAGACCATGCTTTTGAAATAAGCGATAACGTCATTAGCGATATTATCATGAACTATACGCGAGAAGCAGGAGTGCGGCAACTTGAACGACTCATCCAAAAACTATGTTCAAAAATGGCGCGAGCAATTGTCCAAGATCACAAACTTATTGCATTTACACCACACAATTTAGAACAATATCTTGGCCCGCGAAAATTCCTTGACGATGAAATAGATCATTTGCATCAGGTTGGAATCAGCAACGGCCTTGCTTGGACCATGTATGGTGGCGAAATAATAAAAATAGAATCTGTCCTCATGCCGGGAACGGGAAAACTGATATTAACCGGACATCTTGGTGATGTTATGAAAGAATCTGCACAAGCTGCTATGAGCTATGCACGAGCACATGCTAGTGAATTCAATATTGATAATTCAATCTTTACAAAAAATGATCTTCACATTCACGTTCCTGCGGGCGCAATACCAAAAGATGGACCATCGGCAGGAATTACAATGCTTACAGCAATTCTTTCAACGTTAACCCAGCGTCCAATTAATGGTGATTATGCCATGACCGGCGAACTCAATTTGCGTGGGGAAGTTATGCCAATTGGTGGTATAAAAGAAAAAATATTAGCTGCAAAACGAAATAAAGTCGAACATGTAATATTACCGCTCAAAAACAAATGTGATCTTGTTGGCCTAGAAGATATTATCGGAGATATCGATCTAATCTGGGTAAACCACGCCAATGAAGTAATCGATCACGTTTTGCTACATGCAAAAAAAACTAAACCAAAAAGAAAACAGAAATAATGAAAAAGGTATTAACAATAGGCGGCGCCACAGAAGATATATTTCTTCTGTATGACAACATTGAGATGATCAATCTTATAACCGAATTTGAAGATCGATCATTCATAATCCTAGAAGAAGGTCGCAAAATAAACTTAGATGGACTCAAATACTTTACTGGAGGTGGTGCTACTAATAGCGCCGCCTCATTTAAAAATCTAGGTTTTTCTGTTGCACCCTTTTTTAAAGTCGGTAATGATCGTGAAGCAACATTTATTCTAAAACAATTGAAACTACTTCAATTAAAATTGGAATATATTATTAAAGATCCTCATGAATCAACAGCAATTTCTTTTATTATTCCAACACAAAAAGGTGATCGAACTGTTTTGGTATATCGAGGCGCAAATCGCTTTTTAAAAAAAGATGAACTTCCCGAAACAGCTCTCAATGAAGCTGATGTCGTTTACATTACTTCATTAACGGGAGAATCTTCGCAGCTTCTTCCGATAATTGCAAACCAAGCGAAAAAACATAACTGCTACGTTGCGATAAATCCTGGAAGCAGTCAATTAAAAGCCGGTGCGAACATGATTCAAGAAGCATTACCAAACATCGACATTTTCATTCTCAACAGTCTAGAGGCTCGATATTGTATGGCATCATTAATACAAACAGATGAAACACTACAGAAAAATCTTTTAACAGTAGAACCATTTAAAGCAAAAAATAAACTACCCGAACTTCTTCGCACAACGCTAATACACAAGGGGATATGTTTCAGTCTAAGGCATTATTTCCGAGCAGTTTTAGAACGTGGCGCTCAAATTGCAGTTGTAACAAACGGAGCTGAAGGTGTTTATGTCGCCACAAAAAATGAAATCTTATTTCATCCAAGCTTGGACACAAAAATTATAAATACTTTGGGTGCCGGAGATGCTTTCGGTTCATCTTTTACTGCATGCATAACTGATAATTGGTCAATTGAAAATGCTTTACGAGCAGGAATTATTAATGCAACATCGGTAATTAGTTCCCTTGATACAAAGTCAGGATTATCAACAAAAAATCAACTCGAAAAAAAACTTAATGTAATAGATAAATCATTAATTCAGCGATTTGATCTTTAACACAAAAACCTTGACAGATAAATACTAAATTTTGATATCTTTGCTCTAAATTGAATATATTTTATAAAATAAGGAGTTTAAAAATGAAAATAATATTTCGAGCACTTTTAGCAATAATGGTATTTACAATCTTTCCATTATCTGCAGAATTCATTAAAATCACATCCAACAGTCAATTCAATAGTCTAATAAACAACAACAAAGCGATTGTTATAAAATTTACCGCAGATTATTGCCCTCCATGCAAACTTACAAAAAAACCATTTAAGGAAATTACACAAGAAGATGAATTTAAGAATATTACATTCACCGAAATTGATATTCAATCTTCAATCGGCGAGTCTCTCTCAACTAAATACAGAATATTAGGTGTTCCTGCATTTGTATTTATACAAAACGGAAAAGAAATTGAAAAAATTGTAGGGCTCAACCGCCCCGCACAATTTAAAGAAGATTTTAAAACAAAAATAAGAGAAATTTTTGCAAAAACGCCTAAAAAAGAAGAGCCTTTAATTGACGATGACACTATAACTGTAGAAATTGAAAAAGAAGAAGAAATTCTCGCTCCAGCACCTATAGAAGAACAAAAAACTGAAGCTCCCCAAAAAAGCCCCGGCATGCTCTATCAATTATTGCTTTCTATACAGGCATTATTTATATTTGTTTTCGATAAGATTAAAGAAGCTATCAGCTATATAGTTAATTTAATTAAAGGGATCTTCAGCAAGTAAATCCAAAAAACCTGCAAGCCCTCAACTATTTTTAGTTGAGGGCTTTTTTAGTCGCAAAACTTGAAATACTAACTTTGAGTTACCCTACATGCAACAACTGCAGTAATTGAGGCCGGATTACTTTTTATCAGTTCACGAACAGCAGAAGAAAGTGTTGATCCAGTTGTCATCAAATCATCTACTAATAAAATATGCTTATTTTTGAATTGATTTTTGCCCTTAACAAACAAACTAAATGAATCCCTCACATTGCTCGCTCTTTCTTTTCCGTTGCATTGTGATTGAAATTTAGTGTTTTTCATTCGCTTTAACTTCTTGCTCACTAGCCCCCCACTCTTTTTGGCAATAAATTGAGCAATTTGTTCCGCTTGATTATAACCGCGTCGCGCATATCTACGCCAATAAAGAGGAATCGGAACAATATAATCAATTGTGGCATTACAAATAGATGTTCGCTCCCATATTAATTGCCCAAGGTGATAAGCCGCCACATAATCCGATCGCCCTTTAGCCAAAATTAATCTCTTTAAAGGTTCTTTATATGCAGATACAGCAATTACCGGAACAATCCATTTTTTTGTCACATGTAAAGGAACTGTTACAATTGGTTGAATGGATAACATGCAATCGTCACAAAAAACAGAACGTTTTCCTAAAAATTTTCTGCATTGCACACAATAAGGCGGATAAACTGCAAATGCTACAAAATCATAAAGCTTATAAAAATATGCAAACAAAGCGCCAATTAACTTTTTTATATTCACAAAAATAATAACCTAGAAGAAATGAATAACCAGAAGCAACAAAATATTTGAACACAATGCTGCAGCAACATCATCCAGAATAATGCCAAACGCACCTTTAATTTTTTCGCATTTGCTAATACCGCAAACCTTGAAAATATCAAAAAAACGAAAGAGTATAAAACCTAAAATAAACCAACGAATGTCATTTGGAATGGCAATAAACGTAATAAATGCTCCCAAAACCTCATCAAGAACAATAGAAGAAGGATCTTGCTTTCCCGGAAATGCTTTTTGAGCATTGTGAATACAGAGATATGTGATTATTGCAACAGATATGGTTACTAAAGCATAATGCCATTCGTGCGAAATATTATTACGAACAAACCAGATAATGGGAAGCGTAAAAAATGTTGCAAATGTTCCCGATGCAGGAAAATAGCCGATCGGACCAAGAGTTGCACAAACTTTCCAGAAATGTAAATAATTTTTTTTCATGAACGTTTATATTGATTAATAAATATAAAAATGACACCAATCACAATAAAACAATCCGAAATATTAAAAACAGGCCACATCCAATTTTTGTATGAAACTTCTATAAAATCAATTACGGCGTGATGAACAAATCGATCAATTAAATTGGAAATTGATCCGAATAAAATAAATAATTCCCCTATAATAGATTGTTGTTTTAAAAAACCCTTATAAGCCATAATAGCAATAACAGATGTAACTGCAATTACAATACCCGTAACAATCCAAAAAGTTAATTGCCGTGGCGAACTAAACATCCCCCAACTAATACCGCGATTAAAAACTAAACGAAATGTTAACCAAGGAAAAACCGCATGCGATTCTGTTTGAAATAGAGACAACGCAAACCATTTCGAAATTTGGTCACATGCAATTATAAAAATCCCGAAAACCGCATAAGACAGGCCAAGCACCCTCTTGCTCATCGTATTTCTGCACCTTCTTTTTCAAGACGTTTTGTAACAGTATTTAGTACATCATCTGCTTCTTTTCCACTCAACGTTTTATCTTTTTGCTGTAACACGAACCTGAATGTTAACGCCTTTTTCCCTTCCCACTCTGGCTTTTCAAACATATCAATAAGTTTAACCGACGTGATTACCGGTGAAATATCCGCAATCAATTCTTCTAGCTTATCCACCGTTTTTTCCAACGGTATAAGAAAACTTATATCACGCTCAACTAAAGGATATTTTGATAAATATTTGAATCTTGCAAGCTGTGGCTTGAACCTTAACAAGAAATCCCCATTTATTTCAAAGATAAAAGCATCACCTTCCGCAAGATTACGCAAAAAAAGAGGATTAATTTTTCCTGCAATACCAATTTGTTCATTATTGTACATAATAACGGCAGTTTGATACGGAGCAAACCAAGGAACATCAGTTTTTTCAATCTGTTTCCAAGAAACATCAATTTTAAGCATCGAAAATAAGTTCATAAGTTCATTTTTGACATCATAAAAGTTTAGTTCATTCTTTTTGTCAAAAAATATTCCTGCCAATACCTGCTGTTCATTTTCCGGCGCCCCTTGCCATATGCGTCCCCATTCAAAAAATCTGAGTTGATCGTAATCGGCTGCATGATTATCAACATTTTTAAGAAGTCCGGGAATTAATGACGTTGCCATTCGCTGCCAATTTTCCGAAACTGGGTTTTTTACCGTCAAGGAATCTTCAGCTGTCCATTCAATTTTTCTCAAAAACGATTCATCAAAAAAAGCATGATTCCAAACTTCTCTCATCTGTAACGTATATGCCATTAATTCTTTTATTGCCCTTAATTTCATAACAGCTGCAAGCGAAAAAGGTTTCATTTCTCTTTCAGGCAAAACAAATGGAATTTCCGTATATCCAAAGAATCTGCAAATCTCTTCCACTACATCTTCTTTGATTCCAACATCTTTCGTACTTCTGAACGTTGGAACAGTTATGGAAAAAATATCTTCTTTCTGAGCAACTTCAAAACCGAGTCGCTCCAATGTTGATATTATAAAATCTTCAGCAACCGTTGTTCCCAAGCACTTTTGAATAAAATCATGTGAAATATCAACAACAATTGGTTTGGCTGGAGCACCCACCGACACTATTTCGGTTGCAGTCGTCATATTAATATCTGCCTCATCCATTAACTTCAAAAACCGCATAATTGCGAAGGTATTTTGATTCGGATCAAGACTTTTTTCAAAGCGCATCGAGGCCTCGGTACGAATTTTATATCTAATTGAACTGTGTCGTACTGAAGAAGCATAAAAACAAGCTGACTCTAAAAATATCGATGTAGTTTGGGGAGTAATAGAACTATTAAGACCACCCATAATACCGGCTAATCCTATCGGACGTTTACCATCCGTAATAACATAATCTTCTGATGTCAGTTCAATTTCTTCACCATCAAGAAGCGTTAATTTTTCTTTATTTTCTGCAAAACGTGGAACAATTTTTTTTGTTGTAATTTTTTCAGCATCAAACGTATGCATTGGTTGACTCAAATCAAGCATCACATAATTTGCAATATCAACAATAGCATCAATCGGCTTGCTATCCACACGCAAAAGTCGTGCGGCCATCCAAATTAGTGATGGTTTGTATTCACATTCTTGAATATAAAGACCGGCAAAACGTCTGCAACCATCTTTACCCTTAACATCAATCGTAAATGGATTATCTTTAGTTGATGGAGCAATCATTCCATCAAATTGTATAACTTTTTTTTGATGCAACAATGTATCAAGAGAATTAAACGGCAAATCAAGAAGCGCTGCAACTTCTCGGGCAAAGCCGCGATGCCCCCACATATCAGGACGATGAGTAATAGATTTATTATCAACCTCAAAAATATAATCTTCATTCTCAAAATGTTTTTTCCAACCACCAGATATTAATTTTTCATCACAATAAATTGCCGGAATTAAACATTCTTTTTCACTTTTCCAATCACTACCTTCAGCCCACCGAACGGTCTTGCCCTCTTTTTTAACAATGTAAAAACTATTCTTAGAAACACCATCTCGCAAAGAAAGAGTATATATCTTTTTCCATTCTGAACTTTCAACAATAATCGCATCGGAACGAACTTCTTTGACCTTGACCAGGGTAAACAGAGAAAGGTCAATTGAAATTTTTGTAAAACCTTCAATTTCAGCCGTTTTAGTATTGAACTGATTGATCAGATAATTTATATCAACCTTTTTCCAATCGGCATTAATATGATCAAATAACCAGGCAAGAGAAATTTTCATAATTTATCCTTGAAACAACCTTAAAAAAGCTTTTTTAATTAGAATAACTGAAAATTGAAAAGCTTCAATGGCAAACATTTCATCTTATACTGGTTTAAAAACGAAAGAATTAATTATTAATAAAAAAAAGAGAAGGTAAGGGTCAGTTCTCGAAAGGCTTGCGCCCTTTTGAGCTGTCTGACTTCGATGGTTTCCCATCGGCTTCAAACCACTTTCCATTACCTTCAGTTTTTATAATATCAAATCAAAATGCCAAATAGCAATAATCGGATAAAAATTTTTTAAATTCCAGGTTAAAGCAATCAAAAAATATATATTTTTGATCATTTTATAATTAATGTTTAGGCCTTTTTGCCTTATCCATAAGCGCAACAACTTCTTCATCAGTTGTTTGTGGAAAAACTTCGTAAAACTGACTGATACTGTAAAAAATTTCCGGCATTAAAACATATTGAACGTCATCAACCATTTCTTTTAAATTTTCATATGTATCTGCCGGCAAAACAGGAACTGCCACAATTATTTTTTTCGCACCTCGGAGGCTAATAGACATAATAGCAGCTTTCATCGTCATCCCGGTTGCAACACCGTCATCAACAAGAATTACGGTTTTATTGTTTAAATCCAATTCCGGCCTATCGCCTCGATAAAGATCCAACCGACGCATTGCTTCTTTTTTTTCTTCTTCTGCTTTGTCATCAACAACATCAATCGGAACATTTAATTTTCTCATAACTTCTTCATTATAAAGCACCGTTCCATCGGAAGTGACAGCGCCAACCGCAAGTTCAGGATTAAATGGGGCTCCAATTTTTCTAGGAACTACAATATCAAGTGGTGCATCAAGAGCTTTTGCAACTTCATGGGCAGTTATCACCCCGCCACGAGGAAGACCAATAACAATCAATCCCGGTTCACCATTATAATGCAAAACGCGCTCTGCAAGCTTTTTACCTCCATCAACTCTATCCTTTAGCATCATTCTCATTTCTTTTTCCTTTCTCAATAATTGACAAAACATTACAAAGCTGTGATAGGCTATTTTAAAATAAAAATTTCAATTTAATATGTATGTTGAATAGTTTAATCACGAAAAACTAAAAACATAAAGAGATAACCATGAATAAAGCAATTGACCTTTATTTGACTGTCTTGAGAAACAAAAAAACAAAAAGATGTTCTTTTCAAAAAAATGCAAACCTAATATCTGAGATTCTTGCACAACAAACTCTTTTGCATATTCAAACAAAACAGGTACATATAGAAACGCCGATAGACGCAACAGAAGGTATAGAACGCTGTGATGATGTTATGTTAGTTCCGATTCTACGTTCCGGAATAACCATGCTTCCAGCATTTTTGAAATTTTTTCCCGGTGCATCGATTGGAGTAATGGGATTACAACGTGATGAAAAAACAGCACAAGCTCATTGGTATTATCACAAATTACCCACAATAACCAGTAATCAACAAATCATAATTATTGATCCAATGATTGCTACCGGAGGAACAGGTATAGAAACAATCGGTTTTTTGAAAAAAGAAGGAATTCCTGAAGATAAAATGTTATTTGTATCAATCATAAGCGCGCCCGAAGGAATTAATGCAATAACTGAAAAATATCCTCATGTAACAATAATTAGTGCAGGAAAAGATAAAGAACTCAATAAAAAGAAATTTATAGTTCCAGGACTTGGCGACTTTGGTGATAGGTATTTTGGCACTGAAGAATAAATTTAAAGGAATAAAATTATGGATGCTTTACAAAAAGAATTTATGGAACAAGCAATCAGACTATCAACTAAGAATACAACAACGGGCGAAGGTGGTCCTTTTGGAGCTGTTATCGTTAAAGATAACAAAATTATTGCGGAAGGGTCTAACAACGTAACCACAAACAATGATCCTACTGCTCACGCAGAAATAACTGCTATTCGCGCTGCATGTAAAAAACTGGGAAATTACGACCTGAGCGGATGTTCTATTTATACATCTTGTGAACCATGCCCCATGTGTCTTGCTGCAATTTATTGGGCACGTCTTAATGAGATATTTTATGCAAATACAAAAGATGATGCAGCTCAGATAGGCTTT
>Ga0180433_10009384_pt1 | contig 11980 bp, 30 predicted proteins | sample SS_ome_8_FD_132980 | JGI IMG/M metagenome (GOLD analysis project Ga0180433, IMG submission 132980) | Hypersaline lake sediment archaeal communities from the Salton Sea, California, USA - SS_1_D_1 metaG | ecosystem: Environmental > Aquatic > Non-marine Saline and Alkaline > Hypersaline >... | reverse complement strand
TCCCGTTCTGATAGTAGCCTTGTAAAATTGTCCTTGAACCTGACTATATTCCTATTGATTCTGTAGCTGACCTCATCAAAACTGACAGTGATGGCATCTGCTTTGAGTAATGCAGGTTTCCACAGTTCAAGGTTAGTTGAGAATCCTACCCAGATATTCTCTTTCTGTAGCATGCTTACCATCAGGTCTATCTCCTGATGCAATAAAGGCTCTCCGTACATCTGTAGCTCAACATAGAACGTGTTGGCAAAATCGCCTCGGTCTATCATTGTTTTGAGAAGTTCCACTGGAAACCAAGGGGTTCTCCTTTTTGCTTCTCCTTTGGTTACAGGGCAGTCAGGACACTTCAGGTTGCATAATCCTCCAACAGATTCTATCTGATGTATGATTGGCAACTCATTGTAATTGAATGAATCAAGCTTTGATGTCCTATACGATAGCACCGTTTTCACCATCCTCGCTTACATGGACTTCAGCTCCCCTGTTGTACTTCTCTTCAGCCCACTCTTTTATCTTCACGCCTATCATCTCGCATGACATGGATTGGTTGTCTGTTTCCATATCTTCGATTATCTCTGATATGCATTCCTGCTCAAGTTCTCTCTTTACTGTAATGAATTCAAGTTCCCTGTCAGCATGGTGTGTGTTGAGTAATAATTTGACATGAAAAATATGCCTATGAGAATTTTTTAAGAACTCGACATTGTCAGGTGCCGCTGGCCATTTGTGCAATGCTTCGAATCTTGTGGTTACCCATATTCTCATTTTGCAAACCTCATGAATTCTTCTCTTGTTGTCTGCTTGTCCTTGAATGCTCCCTTAAGGCACACGGTCCGCATGTAGCCGTCCTTCTTTGCACCACGCATGCATTTGCATAGATGCTTGGCCTTCATCATGAGTGCCATGCCAATAGGTTCATCACCATCAGGCAAATCTAATGATAATGCTTCCCATAATGCTTCCACTACTTCTGATACTAACCTTTCCTGTATCTGAAATTTTGATGAGAAGTAGTCAACTATCCTGGCAACTTTTGATAATCCTAAAACCTTTCCTGTTTTGGATGGAATATACGCAAAGTAGTAATCTCCAAAGAATGGCACACCATGGTGTTCGCATTGGCTGTAGAATTGTCCTTCATCCGTAATCATCTGGTCATATGTAATATTATCCATCCCGTTCGGAAACGTTGTAACCTTTGGCTTCTGCTCCGAATCGTATCCCCTAAAAAGTTCGCCGTACATGTTTGCTATCCTTTTTGGAGTATCCTTCATTCCTATCCGGTCGGGGTCGTCTCCTACTTCGCGTATGATTGTTTTCCATGCCTCCTTTATTTTTTCCTTGTCCATTCTATTTATCCCCCAAGTTTAATGCTTTAAGTAATTTGATTAGTTCTGCTCTGCTGTATTCAGCAAGCTTCCCGTCATCGTATTTGAAAAGTATCCTTCCGAAATCAACATTGTCAAGGTCTATCATCATGTCAGATGGCTTGACATTATTGTAGATAGTCGTATCGATATCCCTGTCCCAATAGATAACACCATCAGTTGATTTGCCTTTGCTCCAGTCTGCTCCAAGGTTCATTCTGCCTCCCAAAAGAATTCCAGCCAGGTGTCTGGACTGACATGCCTCATTGCATGCACGTGTGGAATCCTTTGCTTAGCAAACATTACCATCATCTTGCATCTGCCGTAAGTTGATAATGTTCCGCCAGTCTCCACAAGGTCATCAACAACCAGAGTGTGTTCTGATATCTTTCTTGTTGTGAGTGGCAGGCCTGTCATGTTGCTTAGCATTACTGCAACGACTAATCCTCCCCTTGGCACTCCATAGATATCTTTTATCCGCATCTCCTTCATCTTCTCAGCCATCTCTTTGAGTATTACATATGTCTCTTCGACAGTTACCCTATAGACTTGTTGATGCTGGGTGCCGGTATCGTTCTCGTACTGTTCCCTATCACGGTTCATCATACTCCCCTCTCCTTATCCCAGACAACCACATGTTCTCTTGGGCTGAACCTGAGATTATACTCCTTGCACCATTCAATTACTCTTGGTGCGTTGTTGAGATACTCCTCCCGTGTTGCTCCTCTTGGCATTAGGTACAGACTCTTGGTTCCGAATTGGTCTATTGCTTGGAGTACCTGCTCTTCATTGTCAACTACAACTTTGTACACATCTGCCTTGTTGTATTTCCTGAAATCATAAACCCAGTTGTTGAGTTTCGGACTACAGACTATAAGGCACATGTTGTATGCTCTTGGAAACATGACACTACCATTTGTTTCTATCTGTATCTTGTATCCGTGCTTCCTTAGAAATCGTATCAGTTCAGAAATATTCTTCTGGATTGTAGGCTCCCCTCCTGTAATGATAATCTCCTTGCATTTGGTTGTAAGCTTTTTTACTGCTTCAAGAATCTCAACAAGGGTCAGGTCTACTCCTGTGTTGTGGTATTGAGTATCACACCACGGGCATTGCTTGTTGCATCCGCTGGTTCTTATGAATACAGCAGGCTTTCCGACGGTAGGTGCTTCCCCAGAGATGCTATAAAAGATTTCGCATATCTTCAGGGTCTCCATCTATCTCTCCTCATACATAGCCATGCAGTTCGGAGTCTCCCAAACCTTCACATGCCTTAGCTTTATGCCTTTCTCTTTCAGAGCTTCAGCTATGTTCTTGAATATATATTCAGAAATATTCTCGGCGGTAGGTATAAACGGCACAACGATTATCTTCTGCTCTTCCTGGTCTCGATAATTTAAGAAGTCTTGAATGAACGCATCCTGTTCATACATCATAAAGCCATGGTCAAGCTTTGCATCAATGTGCTCCATCATGATTTGTTTCAGGTCTGCAAAATCGATGACCATCCCTTCGTCACTGCTTCCTGGTGTTGTGATGACCTTATCATCAACGCCAACAACAATCTTGTACCTGTGCCCATGTAAGTTTCTGCATTTGGATTTGTGGTTTGGCACCCGATGTCCCATGTCTATTTGAATTTCTCTTTCGATTAACATGCACTGTTGTCTGGATTACATATATATAAAAGTTTCTATTTACAATAAGTCAGGTAGCTTACCCTCAAGGATTGTCTTGACTACTTCCTCGAATAGTAATGGACTGAAATCTTCTTCTTGTTCATTGTCGAAATTGATTGGCATGTACAAGTCAGGCCTTCCTCTCGTCGCCTGGTACACAAAGAAAAATCCTCGGCATCCGTTGCCGGTCTCGAATTCTCCTGTGTCTCCATTGAAGCTTACTCCATCTTTGATACCGTGCCATAGAAGCCGGATATCATCTGTCTTGACGTTCGGGTCTGGATGCATCTCTTGTATCGCTTCTTGTGGATAGTAGTTCGACATATATCTCCTATCCAAGTACTTGATTCTTGTTGCTTCAACCCTTCCATCATTATCTAATCTTGCCCTAACTATAAATCCCTTACTCATTTTTCTTCAGCCTCATAGTCTGGACATTCATCCTGATGGAAATAGCTGATGCATTTCTCCTGACCGCCTTCTTGCCTTCCAGGATGATGGCACCAGTCTGCATGCAGATGCTTGCAGTCGGTTACTACGAACTTCATCTTGTTGAACAGTTCAGTAATTGCCTTGTCGTAGCTTCCCTTATGGTCTTGCGGAACGATAGGATAGCATGCCTCATGGCATTCCCTACAACCGTCAGCTGCAAAGTTTTCTGCAACAAAATCCTCAATCAGTTCCCTGAATGTTGCCTTACTTATCATCTTTAATCCACTCCCGTAATTGTTTTTTCATTGCCCTTGACCTGAGTACAAGCTCCTTCGATTGCCTGTACAATGCTATTGCTTCCCTATACAGCCTTCGTTTGTCTTTCTTCTTGATTGATTGAGTGGCCTGTTCAACCTCCTCCTCAACCTTGGTTGTGTTGTCCTTCGTTTCTGTAATACTCTGTTCCAGGTTGTTCTTCTCCATCTGGAGTATCTCCATCATCTGCTTGTCGTATTCCTCTTGGCTGATTTCCTTCTTCTCATGTTTCCTTATGAGTTCGTGCTTCCTTGCAGCGACCTCAGACTTAATTACCATTGCCATCTGTATCCTCCCCCTCGATTTTTTCTGTTGTGAATGTCCGTTCAACCATCTCATTGACTATGAACTTCTTTCCACAATCATCACAATAACATTCCTTTTCGGAATCAGAATTAGTATCTCCCCAATAAGTCACATGCTCATATAATGTCTCTTGGGATTGTTCACTGTTGCAATAAGGACAGAATATATGTTCTGCCCTGTACTGCTCAGCTAATTTTCTTTCAACGTATTCACTCGCTGTCTCCTCCATCATCATCATCCTCCTGAACAGAGAATACACTTACGTTGGATGCCTGCAAACCTTTGCTGTTTTCTGTAGGTTCGAACTTTACAGGCTGTCCTTCTTTGGGTGTCTTCCCATTGCATTGTGATATATGAACAAAATACTCGTTCCCATCATCGCCAGTAATGAAGCCGAAGCCTCTGCTACTGTTGAAAAATTTTATTTTTCCTTTCATTCAAATCAACTCCTCCGGACACTGTAGCATACATTGCTTCAGTGCGTCTTTGTATATTTTCATCCCGTATTTCTCAGAAGCAACCAAGTGCGGGATATACTCACTCTTGCCATTGAACTGTACTACCTCTTGCCATAGACAGAATTCAATCTTGTACTCCATGCCATTGTCTTCCTTTAGAATTAGCTCTTGCCTGTCTTTATCAAACTTAACTACTTCAGTGTAGTTTCTTAACAACTTGTATAGCATCCTATACATATCCATCAATCCCTCTCTGTTGAAATTACCAACCTTCTTTATCTGTTCCTGCGTATCTGCTGTGTACCTTACTCTGCCGGCTGGTGCTGTGTCCAATTCTGCTCCTTGTATTTCACCATCCATCGCTATCCGTGCCAGTACTAACATCTGGTTCAACCTCCTTCAAGTACTTATGATATATAAGATTCTTGATTTCTTGGTCTACAGGAACCTCGTGTCGTACCTCTCCTGGTTCCAAAGGCTTGGTATGCACGTTTATTTTGGTTTCCCATATGCTTTGGATGGAAATCATTTTCGGTTGTGTTTCCTTTGCCTTTTTGGTCTTACGCTTCTTTTTTGCCATGTTATTTGCCTCCATTATTCTATTATATATATCTATAGGACGTTTATATACCATTCCTATAGTGTTGAATATACATATTAAGGAATATAAAAAGGACGGATACCTGAGAAGTAATCTCTAATAGTGTTTCAGTGTATGGCATCCGCCCCTTGAATGTAATCATTTAATCTGTTTTACCTTGCCGCATACCCTGCATTTAGCATACAGCTTACCATCCTTGTATCCAAATCCAAGCATAGAAAACATTCTTCCATTGTTTGCACAGTCATCGCATTGCACTTCCTTATCGAATTCCATCATATCCCCTCCTGCGGATACCTTGTACTTATCGGGGTCAATCCAGACTGCATTGCCGCATTCATCTATGAGATAATAGTCATCCCCAAGGACTGCTATCCCTTCAAGGTCACAATAGATAATATGCTCGCCTGCGTTATACATCTTCAATGCAAGCTCTTCTTCATTAAGAATTTTTCTATTCTGCTTGTCAAGTATTTTCCATTTCATATTATCTGTCTCAGTAATCTGTTAGGAAACCTGATTAGCCAATGGCTGTTCACTATGTTCCTAAGCGTTGTGTTTGCTTGGATTGACAACTCCTGCCTGTTTATCAAGCATTCGAGACACATCCTTTGCAATGGTGTTAATAGACTCATCGGGTTCGGCATTTTGATTTCCTCACTATTTCAGCCTGCTTGTACATGTACTCAATCTTTTCCATCATATCAGCAGGACTGTCAAAGAATATCTGGTTCTTTGTCTGTACATTCTGTATACTTCCTTGATATATGTTCGTCTGCTTGTTGACGTTCTCTCCATAATGGTGCTTGCTCCACATCCGAATTATGAAGTTATTCGTCGACTCATTTACTTTTGTTTTTGTTTCGTTCATTTGATTTCCTCCGTTGCTTACGTTCGTACATTTTTCTTGCGAGTAATATCGCATCGAGCTGTATCAGGATTCCATTAATCCCTGATTTGTGGTTCCTGAAATAGCTCCAGTATGACATAAGGTAGCAAGAAGTCATCCATACGATGGTTGATATAAACCAGTCCATCCCTTCTGCATACCTATCCAACAGATAGTACATTGCAATTGCACTAAAATATACTGCATGCAAAAATAAGAAGTTTCGCTTCTTTCTCTTTAGCCAATATTCTTTATCTTTTTCTAAATCCTGCATATTGTAGTCAACTCCTTCATGAGCTCTAATGCTCTTTCTTTTCCATGTTTGTCTGTCAGCTTCTCGTAAACCTCTTCAAGCCTGACCTTGTGAGTGAAACTGTTTGCTGCTATATGTTTAAATGAATCCATCTTGTTTGCATGAGTCCGTATCACATCTTCTATTTCTATCTCGCCTATGGTTATCTTGTAAGCACTCCCTTTCCCTGTGTACGTGAAATCGGCTGGGAATGAATGAGGCTGTTCCTTATAGTCAAACGCTATATGAGTGTAATACTCCCCGAGTGGTTTGGTCTTGCCTTCGTAAAATTCAAACATCTTAGATACAGTATCACAATTGTCTGGAATGTTTCCAAAGATTGTGTGCCACATATCTCCACCAACAGTCCATGTGTGTGTCTTCTTATGCTTGACCTTGAACTTGCCCTCTGTGGATGGCATACACTTGAATCTAAGGGACGGAGTAGTAATTATCATAGGATAGTGTATAAAGAATCTTATGATTTTTTCGAATGAAGGCTTGGGCGGTTTGTCATCTATAATAAATATCATGAGTTTCCTGAATGCTGAACCCTTGATTGCGTCAAGGAATTTAACCTTAGCCTCGCCATAGACCAAGCTTTTATTTGAGATTGTAAACGTGTCGTTGCATAGAGTAAATGTTTCACCCCAATCAAACTTATCAATCTTGTCCATGAGTTCCTGTCTTGCCTTATCGCTCTTCTCTACTTCACTTACCTTTTCCATTATCTGTTTCTTCTTCTCCTCAAATTCTTTATCCATCTCTTCTCTTCTTCTTCCTATCTGATAGTACACATTCCCGATGTAAGTATTCACGTTGTACTGTTCCTTGATTTCCTCAAGCTCTTTGGTCTTGCTATCTGCATACTCATTATTGGATACCATTGCCCTAACATCAAGGTCAGTAGCCATGAGCTTTGCATCTGTGAATACAACTACATTATTGTTGAGTGCCCGCTTGGATAATATGAGAATGTTCCTATCATGCTCATCGATATAAATTCCTTCGGTCTTTGTTTTGTAATAAACTGAACCTCTACAATTAAGCTTGTCAACTAACTCTACCCACTTTGACCTTTGCTCATCTGCTTCAACTACTTGGAAATATTCAAGTTCAAACTTTTTCATGAACATTGTCTTGTAATCATTGTCTTGTAACCTTGTCACCATTTTTTATTCATCCCCCATTATCTTTTTTCTACAGTCAGGACATCTCCTGCATAGTTCTTTAAGTGAAACCTCTATATCAACCTTGGCATTCTGTTCGTCGTCGGGCAAGTAGCTGATGTCTGGCTGTTCGTATGGACTCTTGTGATTGAGATACTTTGCCAGTTCGTCATGCCTTGCCTTCATTGCCTTGGGTTCTATCTGCACAACAGGATATATCCTTCCTGTAATGGAATGTCCTTTCTCAAAGTTATGCCTGTGCTTGTGTATCTCGCCATGCTCTCCGACGATATGCTTCTTGCACATAAGCTTTGGATTGACCATCCACGTTCTCATTTCTTCAACACCTGTTTCATTATATCAATACGTTTGGTAAGACTACTAACGTCACACTCAAGTTTCTTGATACGTTTTTTTATTGCTTCGTAAGGTACAACCCATCCTTCCTTTGTCCTTGTCACGCCATAATAGTCTGGCTGTGATTGGACAGCTGTTGTCCCTACAACAATAGCCAATGTTGCACTATCCTTGACGAACAGTTTATCCTTTCCTCTTTTTTCCAAGTTTAGTGTTATCGTCTTTTGCACTTCCATTTCCTTCACTCCATTGTCTTATCTTCTTGAACATATCAGGCTCAATAAATACCCGACGTTGTTCAGGAATTTCTTTGTCAAACATTTTTGAAAAAACCTCTTCCCTCATTACTAAGAATGAACCCGTAGGCTCTGGCTTCTTCTTGCCTGTGTACCCATAAGGTTTCTGCACTGCCTCCATTAATAGTACTCCTTTTGATAGATAATTCTTTTCGCACTTATCACATACGGTCAATGTTCGAGTATGCTTCTCAAAAGAATCCTTCAACCTTCTGTCTATTAATAGTGAGCCTGTGTCCTCCCCACAGATAAAACAAGCTTCCATTGTCACGTATGATTTATCCATCTTACATCTCCCTGGCTGATATCAGACCTTCTTTGATTATGCTGTACACAGCTAATCGTATGCCTTGCCCTGATGGAATGTTTACAAACTTTCCTATCTCATCAGTTATCAGGTCTGCCTTATCTTCCAGCAGTTTCATTATGTGTTGTTCCTCGTCCATGATTATTCCTCCAACCTTTGCTTGAGTTGCTCCTTAGCAAATCCAAATCTGTGTGGTATTCCATTGTCTGTAATTTTATGTTTCCATTCTAAATACCATGTGTCAATTATGACTGCCATCTCTTGTTTTTGTTCTTCAGTTAAACTTACCATTATACTTTCCTCCTTATTGGCGGCTCCCTTGACTTGTTACGCCTTTTGCAATCTCTAATATTATTCTCGTCCCTTGGCTCACAATCCTCAAATCCTTCACATTGCATACAAGTGTACCAATAATATTTATCGCATGGCATCGTCATAGCCTCCTGAGAATGTCTTCCAAAAATTTCGTTGTTGTCTTTTTTTCGAGTTCGTCAATGTATAGTTTCATGATTAGAATATATCTGTCGGATATACCCTTCCTATGTAAGTCCAGAATGACATACGGCCTATCGGCTGGTGGCTTTGGATTGATTGTTGCCTGTTCCATAGTTACCTTTAGAGAATACAAACTGTTCTCATAATGGAATGGAATCCTATTGCTCGTCTTCGAGAACAAAACGTCCAAATAAAGTAAGGATAAAATCCTCAGACGGATTGTCTTCTGCCTTAATATATTCCAGAAATGTCTTGCCTTCAATTTTCATCGTCTCCAAATTCGGATGTATATCATACAATGCTTGCATGATTATCCGTTCTGCCTTATGCAACTCCTTAAGCTGTTCAATGTACACCTTAGCAAGCTGCATACTTTTTTCTATCATTCTTTCTGCCTCCTACGTTGTCCTTGTCTTTGTGTGTGCAACCATACGCTGAATCAAAATACTTGCATGATAAACACATACCCCAATTCAATGGGCACTCACTCTTTTTGACAAACCGTATTACCAATTTCAGTACCTCCTTCACATCATACCAAGACCGAAGCCGACGGAAATTGCACCCACTGGTCTTGTTTCGTCGAAAAAAAGCATAACAACGCCCGAAACGAAAACCAAAATCCCTGCGGTTCTTGTTTCTATTTTCATTCACAGCTTCCTCCAAAATTCGTTTTGTACTGCGTCTTCGCATCTTTTCCTCATCCGCTTACAGCTCTCAGCAGTGCTGTCCATTCTTTTGAAATACGGCTCTGCATCCTTTGCATTTCTTACAACATAATATGTCCAGTTCTGTTCATCAGCCCTGCATATAATGAAGTAATTTGTCTTTCGCCTTAGATAATTTAAGTCCCTGCCGATTCTGTCCCATAAGAAGTATTGCTGTAGCTTGGTGTAATTTTTGGGATGTCCAAATACCTTATTGAATATATCAGACTTGCTTGTAGGATTGTTCATGCCAATATGCTTCTTGAATAACTCCTTCAAGCTTTCCCTTCGCTCGTCTGGGGATTGATTAATCTTCTCCATGATTTGTTCCTTGTTCAAGTTTTTGAATCGAACCATCCTTACCACCGCTTCATCTTCTTGAGATAATTTTTCCTATGAGATATCTTGTCCTTATGCAATCCCATTATCTCTGCCACTTGTGCTGGTGGCTTCCCTTCTTTGGATAACTTCTTCAGTTGCTTATCCTTCTCTTCTGTCCAGCGAAAAAATCCGCCGGTGTTCTTGCCGTACTGTGTTCTTGCTTTGGTTGTTGTTGTCAACCCTTTGGTTGTGCCGTTGAAACTGTCAACAGCTCTTTCTATCTTCTGCAACAGCACATTCTCTGCTACTGCTGTTGCTATGTCCATCTCGGTACTGACTTCCCTGACGATTGTCAAGGATGGAGTCAGTCTAATCTTTTGTTCCATTTTCTGAAACCTCCTTCTTCTTTTGGCTTCTCGCCTTCTTCTTTGTGTTTTTTCTTATTGTACTCTTTGATGTACTCATCCCATGTGATGCCAAAGGTTTCTTCCCACGTACAATTACAGCATACTCCCGAGTACTGCTCAACGTCGGTAGGAAGTTCGCCCTTGCACTTCTTACACTCTTTATGTCTCCAATCATCTGACATTATATCTTCATCTCCTTTGGGATGTCCGCTTCGACCACTTGACCGAATGGATAGTCCACCTCCCTTTTGCTTGATATTGAGAGCCATACTACATTATATGGTGGCTTGTTTTGTGGAAATTGCCCATACCCGTCTGTAAGATATAAGAGGATGTCATCCCTGCCTGGGTGCTCTTTTTGGATGTAATCAAAGACTGGGACGAATGATGTACCGCCTCCTCCCTTTGGAGTTAGCTTCTTGATGTCCTCCCTTGTCTTGACTGATTGCACCTCGTGCACCTGGGCGTCACAGAAGAGTACCTTCATCTCCACAAACATGAACTGCTTGACTATGGAGTAAATCTCACTTAGGAAATACTGCATCTCATCCTCACCTATGCTACCTGATGTGTCCACGCCTACATATAATTTGAGTTGCGGTTGCTTATCGCTCATCGGTAGATAGGTATTCAATGCGTATGCTCTTCTGCTTGGCTTTCTGTAATTGAAGTCGAAAGGAATGAATCCTTGCATGTTCTGCTTGAGGATTTTTTGCCATGGGGTCTTTGTGTTGTAAACCTCATCAACAAGCCTTTCGATTTCTGTTGGCAGTTTGCCTTGGAGCTTTGCATGATTGACAGCTTCACTCACTATCTCACTTACCTTCTCTGGTGTCATGTCCTTGTCTGATGGTTTTTTGTCTTTATTGTCGTCACTGTCATCGAGTAGAATGTCACCATCCATCAATCCCTGCTCCTGTTCGTGCCCTTGCTTCTTCAACTCAGAGTAAACATCTTCCCAAGTCTTGCCTTCCATGTGGATTGGTTGTTGCAGATATTCCTCACCTATCTTGATTAGTGTTTTATTATTGAAGTCAAAACACCCGTTGTGTATAGATATATCACTCGGGAATCTGTAGCTATGCCCTTCGTGTGATAATTGGCATATCTGGAAATTGATTACCGCATCCATCGCAACGTTGGCAAGGTTCTTGTCCTTGGCTTCCTTCTTTGCAAACTCCTTAAACCGAGGATGGTGCTTAAGCACTATGTGCATCACCTCATGCATGAGGATTGTTTTAATATAGTCCTCGTGCTCTTCAACCCATTCAGGATTGTAGAATACCCTCAGCTTTTCTGTTATGCCTACAGTCGGGACTTCCTTAGCAATAAACTTGGAGTAGAATAAAATATAAGAAAAAAATGGCTGCTCCAATTGCAGGTTGATTTTCGCTCTCTTAATCAAGTCCTCATGACTGAGCTTTTCTCCAAATAACATTTCGTTCACCTCATGCAAGATACTTGAAGTACCCTTTCATTATTTCTGTCAGCTTAGTGTCTCCAATGATTGTTTTCTTGAAAAAATCTTTGTCGACTGCTCTTACAAGCCTCATCAATAATATATGGTATTCAGCATCCAATT
>Ga0180433_10009379_pt1 | contig 11984 bp, 12 predicted proteins | sample SS_ome_8_FD_132980 | JGI IMG/M metagenome (GOLD analysis project Ga0180433, IMG submission 132980) | Hypersaline lake sediment archaeal communities from the Salton Sea, California, USA - SS_1_D_1 metaG | ecosystem: Environmental > Aquatic > Non-marine Saline and Alkaline > Hypersaline >... | reverse complement strand
GCACCTGCTGGTGATGACGGCCACCCCGATCCCGCGCACCGTCGCGCTGACGGTCTACGGCGACCTGGAGACCTCGGTGCTGCGCGAGTTGCCGAGGGGGCGCCAGCCGATCACGACCAACACGATCTTCGTCAGCGAGAAACCGCAGTGGCTGTCCCGAGCCTGGGCGCGGGTCGCCGAGGAGGTGGCCGCCGGCCGGCAGGCCTATGTGGTCGCCTCACGCATCGATGAGAACGACAAAGGCGGCGCAACCGACGGCGGCGGACCAGCCGCGACCACCGTCGTCGACCTCTACGAGCATCTGCGGACCGGTCCGCTGGCCGGACTGCGGCTCGGGCTCATGCACGGCCGTCTGGGCGCTGAGCAGAAAGACGCCGTGATGGCTGCCTTCCGGGCCGGGGAACTCGACGTCCTGGTGTGCACCACGGTCATCGAGGTCGGTGTGGACGTTCCCAACGCGACGGTGATGGTGGTGATGGACGCCGACCGGTTCGGGGTCAGCCAGCTGCACCAGTTACGCGGACGGATCGGCCGCGGGCAGCACCCCAGCCTGTGCCTGCTGGCCACCCGGCTGCCCGGTGACTCCAAAGCCGGCGAGCGGCTGCGCGCGGTGGCCGCGACGCTGGACGGGTTCGCACTGGCCGACCTCGACCTTGCCGAGCGCCGGGAGGGCGATGTGCTGGGCCTGAGCCAGTCCGGGCGGCCGATCACCTTGAGGTTCCTGTCGCTGGCCGAGCACCTCGAGGTGATCCTGGCCGCGCGCGAGCTGTGCGAGTCGGTCTACGCCGCCGACCCGGACAACCCCGGACTGGGGCTGCTGGCCGCACAGTTCACCGGCGCCGACCGCATCGATTATCTGGACAAGGCATGAGTGCCCGGCGGTTGGCCGCCCTGGCCGGCGCGGCGGCGGTGGCCGTCGTCGTCGCCGCCCAGGTGGTCGGCGGAGCCCGCTCGGATCTGGCCGGGCAGGCCGGGATGCCGACGGTGCGGGCCGGCAGCGACGTGCTGGCCGGGGTGGCGACGGCGCCGACCCGCGCCCGCGGGTTCGACTACCGGCGCAGCGCGTTCGGCCGTTCCTGGGACGACGACACCTCGGCCCCCGGCGGACGCAACGGCTGCGACACCCGCAACGACATCCTCGAGCGGGATCTGACCGACAAAACCTATGTCGCCACCGCGCGGTGCCCACGGGCGATCGCCAGCGGAACGCTGCGTGATCCCTACACCAACGCCACAGTCGCCTTCGTCCGTGGCAACCAGGTCGGAGCTTCGGTGCAGATCGACCACATCGTGCCCTTGGCACTCGCCTGGGACATGGGCGCTCGGCACTGGACCGACCAGATGCGGCGAAGGTTCGCCAACGACCCGGCCAACCTGCTGGCCGTGGCCGGAAAAGCCAACCAGGACAAAGGAGATCAGGAGCCCGCCGTCTGGATGCCGCCCAATACCGCGTTCTGGTGCCAGTACGCGGTGGCGTTCATCGAGGTGGTCCGCGGCTACCGGCTTGCGGTGGACGAGGCGTCGGCGGGGCGGCTGCGGGAAGCGGCAAAGACCTGCCCCGAAGGGTGATCCCGGCGGGGCACGGTGTGCCTGAGCGTGGCTCAGCCGGCCCGGGACGCGGCACCCCGCGCCGCGCGCTTCGGAGTCGATGCTGCAGCGCCGGTGTCGGTGCCGCGGTCTGCCCGCGGCGCGCGCCGCCCGGTGGTGGCGCCCGTTTCCTCAGCAGGCTCCGGAGCGGCCTCACGCGGGGCCGAGAGGGTAACCGCCGCTTCGGCTTCGGCGGCCCGGGGGGCCGCCTCGGCGGCATCGGTGGCGAGGTTCGCCTCCGCCTCACGGGGAGCCGCGACCTCGGGGGCTTCGGCCGCGGTCGCCAGAGCCGGCGGGGCGGAATCCTCTGCCGGGGCCTCGCTGGGCGGAGTGACCTTGATGGCTTCGGCGACGTTGGCGTTCAGCCCCAACAGTGCGCCGATCGGGCCGACGGAGAGTCCCGGATCTACGACCGGCGCCCCCAGTCCGAGGTCGGCGGTGAAAGCCAGTCCGTCGAACATCACCCCGGCAACCGGTACCGGGTCCTCGCTGGGTACCGGGTTGATGCCGGTGCTCAGCAGCCCACCCATGTTGAATCCGAGGCTCTTGATCGAATCCGGCAGCGTCACGCCGACCAGCGACAGCACGGGGGCGAGGTCGAGGAACTGACCGCCGTTGAGGAAGGCGTTGACGGCGTTGGCCGGGATGTTGATCAACTCGTTGATCGCTCCTTCGAAGTCACCGGATCCCAGCGCATCGATGATGGCCCCGGCGCTGTTGACCACCGCCAGCACCGGCGAAACAATCGGCCCGATCGCACTCAGGAGGACGCCGCTGGCGGGAGAGGTGGTGAAATTCAGGAACGGCTCAAGGGTTGGGTAGAGGTCCCCGAGAACATCCGGCAGCACTCCGAATACGAATTGCTGGTTGACCTTGATCTCGAAACCCGGCCCCAGGCTGGCCACGGCGACCGGCGCGGTGGAGATGTTCTCCGGATCGGCGGCGAAGGGCGCCCCGAGGGCGTTGCCGATGTTGCCGGTCACCTGACCCAGGATGGTGCCGATGTCGGGGAGTTCGGAGAGGTAGGTGATCTGGTTGGCGACCACCTGCTGGATGATCGGGAACGGGTTGTCGGCCACCGCCGCGATCAGGCGGGTGATGTTGGCCGCGGCGGCCTCGAAGGTCTGCACCCAGGGCGTGATCGGGTCGATCGAGGACGCCAGCCCGACGGCGAACGCGCCGGCCCGCGTCGGCACCGCGGTCGTGCCGTCGGGCAGCGGCGCCACCGGTGCCAGGGCGATGGCCCCCGCGCTGATCGCGGTGAGTCCCGCGGTGAGGTAGGAGCGTGCTGAAGTAGTCATTTCCGACCCCCGAAGTCGATCAACAGTGGTGGGCGGAAACTAGCATCGGGCAGGGCGCAATCCAGGCGAATCCGCGAAACTCGCCGCGGCCGCCGGGACTGGCGCCGGTAACGGGCCGAAGGCTCCGCAGCCCCGATGATTCAGCGTGTCCGTGCGGCGGCGGAACGTCCGACCCGCTCGGAGGCCGGTGACTTCGCGGCAGCGGCGCTGCCCGCGCTCGCGCCTCGTGCGGAGCGGACCGAGCGGGGCTGGGCCTTCGCGGTCTCGGACTCGGTCCCGGTCTCGGGATCGGCGGCGGCACCACGCGCCCGTACGTCCGTCGACGGCGCGGCAGGCTCGGCGGTTGCTGCCGCCAGGGCCGGCTCCGGGTCCGCCGTCGCTGCATCGCGGCCGCCAACGGTCGCGGCGGGCGCCGGCGCTTCCGCGTCAGTGGGAGGCGTGACCACGATGGATTTCGCGACATAGTTGGTCAAGCTGGTCAGCGCACCGATCGGGCCCACCGGCAGCCCGGAAATGGTGATGGGGGACCCGAGCGCTTCGGCGTCGGCCGCGAGCGCGTCGAATGCCACCCCGCCGGGGCTGAGCAGGCCACCCATCTGCAGCCCGATGCTGGTGATCGAATCCGGCAGCGTGATCCCCGCCAGGCTCAACAAGGGGGTCAGGTCGAGAACCTGCCCGCCGTTGAGGAAGGCGCCGACGGTATTGGCCGGGATGTTGATCAGTTCGGTGAGCGCGCCCACGAAATCGGACTCCTGCAGCAGTGCGAAGGTGTTCGACAGCCCGCTGACCACTGCCAGCGCCGGTGCCACGATCGGGCCGATCGCGCCGACCAGCAGCCCGCTGACCGGGGTGCTGGCGGCATCGAGAATCGGCTTGAGGCTGGCGTAGGCGTCCCCGGCCAGGGTCGGAAGCAGGGCCCAGACGTCCCGTTGGGAGACCGTGGCGAGACCGGGGATCGTGATGTAGGGGACGGCGTTGACGTTCTGGTTGTAGGGCGAGTTGGGAATGATGTTCAGCGCCCGGGCGCTCTCCTCCACGCCGACGGCGAACGGCGCCCCGAGTGCGTTGCTGATGTTGCCGAACACCTGCCCGGCGATGGTGCTGATGTCGGGAAGCTCCCCGAAATAGGTGATCAGGTTGCTCACAACCTGAGCCGTGATCGGGAATGCCGCACCGGACGCATAGCCACCGGTCCGCCAGCCCAGGTTGCCGTTGAGTGTGGTGTTGGGCGGGAAGGGGAACGTTCCGTTCACATACAAGCCGGTGGCCCAGTCGTTGACCAGGGTCCCGAGGTTGTCTCCGGCGGCTGTGACGATGTCGATGATGTTCTGGATCGGGTCGACCGGAGTCACCGCCGCCGTCAGGCCGACGGCCAGTTCGGCGACGTGCTGGGGAAGCAGACCGGGATCCGGACCGGCCGGGGCGACCGGCGTCAGGGCGATGGCGCCCGCGCTGAAGGCGGCGATCCCGGCGGTCAGGTAGGAACGTGCTGATGTGGACATTGCCACCCCCGGATTTGTCTGATGAACGTGTCTGGCCCGACCGTAATCCCGGGAGAGGCGTGGCGTCGCCGAATCCTCGAACGCGCCGATCAACGCTCAGAGCAGGCGAACACGACCCGATGTCAGGTCGTAGACGGCGCCGACGATCGCGCACTCACCGGCGTTTTCGGCCTCGGCGAGTACCGCACTCTTGGCGCGGATGCGCTCGATGACCGCGAGGACGTTGGCGGTGATCGCCTCGTCGAGGTCCGCGGCGCCGGTGATTCCGGGGCGGATGGCGTCGACGATGGCCTGGATGTTGCCGCCCGGGGTGGCGTCGTCGAATGCGGCCTGGACCGCTCCGCACGACGAATGCCCGAGCACGACGATCGCCTTGGAACCGAGCGCGGCCTGGCTGAACTCAAGACTGCCGAGGCTGGTCGGGGAGTCGGCGATGTTGCCGGCCTCGCGCACCACGAAGACGTCACCGACGAACTGGTCGAAGATCAGTTCCGGAGCCAGTCGGCTGTCCGCGCACCCCAGCACCGTCGCGAACGGTGCTTGTCCCGCTTCGAGTTTGGTCCAGAGCACCTCGATGTCGGCGACCTGGCGGACTTTGGGTGTGCGGGCGGCGAAACGGTCGTTGCCCTCCATCAGCGCCGCGATCGCCCCGTCGGGGTCGGCCGGCCGCGGAGGGGGTCCCGCCGCTTCCAGAATCTTCTCGGCATCTTTCCCTGAGTCCCCTGAGTCCCCGGAGGCGCAGGCGGCCACGCCGGCGACCGCCAGAGCGGGCAGTGCCCCGAGCAGGACGCGGCGGGACGGGAAGGGTTGGGCGTCAGGCGGTTTGGGGGCTTCCACGATTCTCCTGCTCAGTTACCGCTGAAGGTCTCCGGGTTGGGCCGGAACCGGGTGCCGTCATCGAGCGAGCTGAGGCTGTCCATCTCCGACGCGGTCAGCTCGAAGTCGAAAACGTCGGCGTTCTCCGCGATCTGGCCAGGTTCCGACGAGCGGGGGATGACCACGTTGCCCAGTTGGATGCTCCACCGGATCAGGGCCTGGGCGGGGGACTTGCCGTGCGCGGCGGCCACCTCGGCGACCACCGGGTTGGCCAGGAGTTTCCCCGCTCCCAACGGGCAGTAGGCCTCGGTGCGGATTCCGTGCTCGGCGTGGACGGCCCGTAACTCCGACTGGGCCAGCAGCGGGTGCAGCTCGATCTGGTTGACCGCCGGGACGAAGAAGGACAGGTCGATGATGTTCGACAGGTGTTCGGGGGTGAAGTTGCTGACGCCGATCGACCGGGCGTCGCCGACCTCCTTGGCCTTCATCAGCCCGCCCCAGGCGTCGATGTACTTGCCGTTCTGCTCGGCCGGCCAGTGGATCAGGTACAGGTCCAGGTAGTCCAGGCCCAGCCGTGCCAGGCTGGCCTTGCAGGCGTCCTGGGAGGACTGGAACCCCTGGTCGGCGGTGGCCAGCTTGGTGGTGACGAACAGTTCCTCACGGGGGACGCCGGATGCGGCGATCGCCCGGCCGACGGCCTCCTCGTTTCCGTCGCCGGCGTCGGTGTCGATCAACCGGTAGCCGGCGGCCAGCGCGGCGGCCACCGCGGCTTCGGCCCGATCGGGTGGCAGATCGGCGACGCCGAGACCGAGCACCGGGATGGTGTGGTCGTCGTTGAGGGTGAGGGTGGGGATCGCACCCGTCGGTGTCATGTCGCCTGCCTCTGGCGTCGTGGAATCTCGGTAGACCGGATTGCGGTGAGGATAGTACGCAGCGCCGGGGCGTTTTCCACTGGTCACCGGGCGGGCCCGCGCCCGGCGTAAGCTCCGGCCCATGACCACCGTCAAACAGCGGGCACTGGCGCTCGGCAACGTGTTGGGCGTCAAGCTCATTCCGCGTCTGCCGAACCGGGTCAAGCAGCTCGCCTCCGGTGGCCGGGCGGTCGTCATCGACGGCAACACCCTTGATCCCTCCCTGCAGATGCTGCTGGTCGCCCAGCGGGCGGCCGGCGTCAGCGGTCTGGTGGTCGGGCGCGACCCCGCCGCCACGAGGGCCGCGAACAGCGAGCTGACCCGGGTCCTCGACGAGCCCGGGGTGCACGTCGCCGAGATCAGGCCGGTGTCCCTTCCCGGGGGCATCGCCGCCCGGCACTACCGGCCCCCGGGTCAGGACGGCCCTGCCCCGCTGCTGGTCTTCTACCACGGCGGCGGGTTCGTCTTCGGCGGCCCGGACACCCACGACTCGGCCTGCCGGCTGATCTGTCGCGACGCCGGTGTGCACGTGCTCTCGGTCGACTACCGGTTGGCGCCGGAGCACAAGGCGCCGGCGGCCGTCGACGACGCCTTCGCCGCCTACCTGTGGGCCGCCGAGCACGCCGCCGATCTCGGCGCGGACCCGCGGCGGGTGGCCGTCGGCGGGGACAGCGCCGGGGGATGCCTGGCCGCGGTGGTCACCCGGCTGGCCCGCGACGCCGGGGCACCGCTGCCCGCGCTGCAGTGGCTGATCTACCCGGTCACCGACTGGCGGGGCGGGACCCGGTCACGGACTCTGCTGGGCGACCGGTTTTTGCTGACCAAGGCCGATATGGACTGGTTCGAGGAGGCGTACCTGGGCGGCTCCGGAGTCGACATCACCGATCCGCGGGTGTCCCCGTTGCTGGCCGACGACCTCACCGGGCTGTCGCGGGCGCTGGTCGTCACCGCCGGCTTCGACCCGTTGCGTGACGAAGGCGACCGTTACGCGGCGAAATTGCGGGAGTCCGGGGTGGCCGTCGACCATCGCCGGATGACGTCGATGATCCACGCTTTCCTCAACCTCAACGTGCTCGGGGGCGGAGTGAGCCGGGCCAACACCGAGATGATCTCGGCCCTGCGGGCACACCTGGCGCATGACTGAGCGGTCCGGAGCGCGGCCGCCGGTACTCTAGAAGCGCCAATGCCGAGTCACGACAGCAAGGATCCCCGTGGCCACCAAGAAGAAAAGCACCCCTCGCTACGACCTGAACGCCCAGGCCCGCAAGCGCGATCTTGTCGTCAAGTTCGGGCTCACCACCCTGGTGGTGGTGTTCGCGGTCGGACTGGTGCTCTACATCGTGATGGGTACCGACAAGAAGGGAATCGGGGAGGCCCAAGCCGTCCGGATCAGCTCGGACACGGTGATCAAGAAGGACGGCACCGACGAGCCCAAGGCGGTGCTGTCGGTCTACGAAGACTTCCAGTGCCCGCACTGCGCCGACTTCGCCAAGACCTTCGGCCCGACCCTGAAGAAGCTGGCCGACAGCGGCGCAGCGGCCGTCGACTACTACATGCTGGCCATCCTGAACAAGGTCAGCGGGGGCTATTCGGCGCGTGCGGCCAACGCCGCCTACTGCGTGGCCGACGAGGACAAAGAGGCCTTCGTGCGGTTCCAGTCCGCGCTGTTCGCCCAGCAGCCGATGGAGGGCTCCGGAAGCGGGCCGGATAACGCCAGCCTGATCGAAACCGCACGTCAGGCCGGGGCCGGCGGGAGCGTTCCGGAGTGCGTCAACAAGGGCGTCTACGACAAGATGGTCAGCGGGCTGGCCTCCAAGACCGAAGTCACCGCCACCCCGACCATCAGGCTCAACGGTGAGGACATCAGCCCGGCGACCCCGGAGGAATTGATCGCCAAGGTGCGCGCGGTGGTCGGCCCGGTCCCGGCGCTGATGCCCACCGCGACCCCGTCGGCCTCGGCCTCCCCAACGGCCTCCCCGACGGCCTCCCCGACACCCGCCGCGTCATGAGCCTGACGGCGGCCGCGCCGGCCCAGCCCGGCCCGGCCCAACCGGCGTCGGCGGGCGGGGCGGCGGTGCCGCGCAGCACCGCCTGGGGCATCCTGGCCGGCGGGGTGATCGGCCTGGTCGCCGCGGGTGCGCTTCTGATCGAGAAGATCGAGATGCTCGTCGACCCCGCATATGTGCCCACCTGCAGCATCAACCCGGTGCTGTCCTGCGGCTCGGTGATGGTCACACCCCAGGCAGCGCTGTTCGGCTTCCCCAACCCGCTGGTCGGGGTGGTCGCCTTCACCGTGGTCGTGGTGACCGGTGTGCTCACGGTGGCCGGGATCGGCCTGCCGCGCTGGTACTGGGCGGGCCTGATGGGCGGACTGGCGCTGGGGACGGTGTTCGTGCACTGGCTGATCTTCCAGAGCCTGTACCGGATCGGGGCGCTGTGCCCGTACTGCATGGTCGTCTGGTCGGTCACCATCCCCTTGCTGGTCATGGTCTCCTCGATCGCGCTGCGGCCGCTGGCCGGTTCGCCGGCGGTCCGGGCGCTCTACGGATGGCGATGGCCGTTGGTCACGCTGTGGTTCACCACGGTGTGCCTGATGATCCTGGTCCGGTTCTGGGACTACTGGTCCACCCTGATCTAGGTGGTCCACCCTGATCTAGGCCGGGGTCGATCGAGGTGACCCGGATCGTCGCCGGAGCGGCCGGGGGACGGCGGCTGACGGTGCCGCCGCACGGCACCCGGCCCACCACCGACCGGGTCCGGGAAGCGCTGTTCAACGTCCTGGCCGCGCGGATCGACTTCTCCGGGCTTGCGGTTGTGGACCTCTACGCGGGCTCGGGGGCGCTGGGCCTGGAGGCGCTGTCGCGGGGAGCGGGTTCGGTGTTGTTCGTCGATGACGACCGGCGCGCCGCGGCGGTGATCACCGCCAACATCGACACCGTCGGACTGCCCGGCGCCACGGTGCGCCGGTCGGCGGTCGCTGCGGTGCTCGGCGGACCCCCGCCGGCGGGCCGCGGGGTGGACCTGGTTCTCGCCGACCCCCCCTACGAGACGCCCGCCGCGGAGGTGGAGTCGATGCTGTCGCTGCTGCAGCGCAATCACTGGGTCCGCCCGGGCGCCGTGGTCGTGGTGGAACGTCCCGCGGCGGGAGCGCCGCTGATCTGGCCGGACGGTTGGACGGCCTGGCCGGCGCGGCGCTACGGCGACACCCGCCTGGAGGCGGCCGAAGTGACCGGAGGTCCGGGCGGCCCGGCCTGCTAGCGTCACGACCCATGGCCGGTGCGGTGTGTCCGGGGTCCTTCGACCCGGTGACGCTGGGGCATATCGACGTCTTCGAGCGTGCTGCCGCCCAGTTCGACGATGTCGTCGTCGCGGTCCTCGTCAACCCGAAGAAGTCTGGGATGTTCGACGTCGACGAGCGGATCGCGATGATCCGGGAGGCGACCGGGCACCTGGCCAATCTGCGGGTCGAAGCCGGGCAGGGACTGGTGGTCGACTTCGTCCGGGCCCGGGGCTTCACGGCGATCGTCAAGGGCCTGCGCACCGGGACCGACTTCGAGTACGAGCTGCAGATGGCGCAGATGAACAAGCACATCGCCGGAGTGGACACCTTCTTCGTGGCGACGGCACCCCGCTACTCCTTCGTGTCGTCGTCGTTGGCCAAGGAGGTCGCCGGCCTCGGTGGTGACGTCTCGGCTCTGCTGCCCGAATCGGTGAACCGGCGGCTGCAGGCAAAACTCACCGGCCGCTGAACCGGCGGCGGGAACTTGTGGCGACACACCGTGTCGCCAGCGCAGTCACGGCAGAAACACCAGGCACACTAGTCACAACCGACTAACGCCTGGAGGGGCCGTGTACCGAGTTTTTGAAGCGCTTGACGAATTGGGCGCGATCGTGGAGGAAGCCCGGGGCGTGCCCATGACGGCGGGCTGCGTCGTTCCGCGCGGGGACGTGCTGGAGTTGGTCGACGACATCAAGGACGCGATTCCCGGCGAACTCGACGACGCCCAGGACGTGCTCGACGCCCGGGACGCCATGCTGCGCGAGGCCAAGGAGCACGCCGAGTCCACGGTCGAGGCCGCCAACGCCGAGGCCGAGTCGCTGCTCAGCCACGCTCGCGGCGAGGCGGACCGGTTGCTCGCCGACGCCAAGTCGCAGGCCGACCGGATGGTCGCGGAGGCCCGTGCCCACAGCGAGCAGATGGTCGGGGAGGCCCGCGAGGAGGCCTCCCGGCTGGCCACCACCGCCAAGCGGGACTACGAGGCGGCCACCAGCCGGGCCAAGGCCGAGGCCGACCGACTGGTGGAGAACGGCAACATCTCCTACGAGAAGGCCGTCCAGGAGGGCATCAAGGAGCAGCAGCGGCTGGTCGCCCAGACCGAGGTGGTGCAGGCCGCCACCGCGGAGGCCACCCGGCTGGTGGACACCGCCCACGCCGAGGCCGACCGGCTGCGCGGCGAGTGCGACATCTACGTCGACAACAAGCTGGCCCAGTTCGAGGACTACCTCAACGGGACGTTGCGCTCGGTCAGCCGCGGCCGCCATCAGCTGCGCACCGCCGCGGGCACCCACGACTACGTCCAGCACTAGGAGCCGCGACGCGCCGTAGGATTCACCCCATGGCGACGCCTGACGCGGCACCTGGGGTCAATCCCGGCGCACCGCTGGTCCTCGACGTCTCGCGGCTCGGGCGCCGCCCGGGCGCGCTGATGACCGTCGACCGGACAGTCCCCAGCCCTGCGCGGATCGGGCTGGAACTGATCGGCATCGAACCCGGGGCGGAACTGGATCTGGACCTTCGCCTCGAGTCGGTTTCCGAGGGTGTGCTGGTGTCGGGAACGGTTCGGGCCCCCACCGCCGGAGAGTGTTCGCGGTGCCTGGCGCCCATCTCCGGCGATGTCGAGATCACCCTCACCGAGTTGTTCGCCTACCCTGACAGCCTGACCGAGGCCACCACCGAGGACGGCGACATCGCGCTGGTGGTGGATTACACCGTCGACCTTGAGCAGCCGATCCGCGATGCGGTCGGCCTGGCCCTGCCCTTCGCGCCGGTGTGCTCCCCGGACTGCCCCGGGCTGTGCACGCAGTGCGGGATCGCGCTGGCCACCGCCGAGCCGGGACATCGGCACGAGCAGATCGACCCGCGGTGGGCCAAGCTTGCCGAACTGGCCGCCGGCGACACCGACGCGGAAGGTTCCCGCGAGTGACCCCGCCCCGGGCGGCGCTGCTGGCCGCGCTGGGGGTCGGGCTTCCCGACGACCTGCTGACCCTGGCGCTGACCCACCGCAGCTATGCCTACGAGAACGGCGGGCTTCCCACCAACGAGCGTCTGGAGTTCCTCGGCGACGCGGTGTTGGGCCTGGTGATCACCGACGAGCTGTACCGTCGGCACCCCGACCGCCCCGAGGGGGATCTGGCGAAGCTGCGTTCCAGCGTCGTCAACACCCGGGCACTGGCCGAAGTCGCCCGGGGCCTCGACGGCGGCGGGCTGGGCGACTATCTGCTGCTGGGCCGCGGCGAGGTCACCAGCGGTGGCGCCGACAAGGCCGGAATCCTGGCCGACGGTATGGAGTCCCTGCTGGGTGCGGTCTACATCGAGCACGGGATGGACGTCGCGCGCGCCGTGGTGCTGCGACTGTTCGGGGGCTTGCTCGACACGGCGGCCGAGTTGGGAGCCGGGCTGGACTGGAAGACCAGCCTCCAGGAGCTCACCACCGAACTCGGGCTGGGCCGGCCCGGATATGCCGTGACCGGAAGCGGTCCGGATCATGAAAAGGTCTTCACCGCCGCGGTGATCCTGGCCGACACCGTCTACGGCACCGGCACGGGCCGGACGAAGAAAGAGGCCGAGCAGCAGGCCGCGGCGCACG
>Ga0180433_10009378_pt1 | contig 11985 bp, 9 predicted proteins | sample SS_ome_8_FD_132980 | JGI IMG/M metagenome (GOLD analysis project Ga0180433, IMG submission 132980) | Hypersaline lake sediment archaeal communities from the Salton Sea, California, USA - SS_1_D_1 metaG | ecosystem: Environmental > Aquatic > Non-marine Saline and Alkaline > Hypersaline > Sediment... | reverse complement strand
GGGGGTGTTCTATGTTCCGGCTGACCACGAGGAGGGAATCAGGCTCCCGCTTATGGTCACTATTCATGGCGGTCCTCCAGGACATTTTGCGAATAGATTCAGACCCGAGTTCCATGTTTTTGCAGGGTTGGGCTACGCGTCATTGGGGCCGAACATCCGTGGCAGTGACAGCTACGGTGACGAGCTCTTGTGTGCCCTCCAGGGTGATGTCGGTGGCGGCGAATTCGATGATGTGATGTCAGGTGTGGAGTATCTCATCGCACATGACGTTGCCGATCCGGCACAGTTGGGTGTCAGGGGCTGGAGCTGGGGGGGGATTCTCGGCAGCTGGGTCATCACCCAGACCGATCGATTCAAGGCGGCGATCCTCGGCGCCATGGTCGGCAGCTGGACGGCCGAATCCGGACCCGGACTTAGCTGGGATCTCAGATATCATTATATTGGTGGAGCCCACTGGATAAACCCGGATGACTGGCGGAGGGTTTCCTCGCTCTGGTATGTCAAAAATGTCACAACTCCTACACTCTTGCTTCATGGTGCCCGGGATATGGTCAGCACTCCCAATCAAGCCATGATGTTCTTCCATGCCCTGAAAGAAATCGGGCGTGCTCCAGTTCGCTATATCAAATTCCCCAGAGAACCCCATGGATTTCGCGAGGCCCGGCATCAACGGCGGCGCTATATAGAAGAGATCAGATGGATGCAAAAATACATCCGGGGAATAGAGTGGGAACCGTGGGAACGAGTGGAGTGAATTTAAAAAAATATGTGTGAAAATTATTTTGAATGGGATTGAGCTATGCATAGAAAAAAAGAAATGGCGGTAAAGCTCGCGCTGCAGATGTCTTTCTTTGTGCTCATGGGCTTTTTGACACAGCAAGCCGGTGTTCATCTGGCCTACACGCATACAGATCTCACGGAAAAAGCCGATGCCCTGTTTGAACAGTGGGACAGGGAAGACTCTCCAGGGGCAGCTCTTGGAATTTTCAAGGATGAAAGGATTATCTATGCTCGCGGTTATGGCACTGCCAACCTGGAATATTCAGTTCCTTGGACGTCCCAGACCGTGTCACGAACGGGCTCCATTTCAAAACAGTTTATAGCGATGTGTATTGCCATTCTCATCGAACAAGGGAAGCTTTCGGTTGAGGACAACATCCAAAAATATGTACCCGAATGGCCTGATTTTGGCGATCCGGTCAAGATCAAGCATCTCCTGTATCATACCAGCGGGATTCGAGAATACCTGACTCTGGTGGAACTTTTGGGGAAGCCAGAGGGAAGCGGGTATGTGTATACGCCGCGTGAGCTGGTTGATCTTTTATGCAGCCAAAAGGATTTGAATTTCAGGCCGGGTGAAATGTATTCTTATTCAAATTCCGGGTATTTTTTGCTTTCGGAGATTATCAGCCGGCTGAGTGGAATGAAAACAAGTGCGTTTGCTCAGAAACATATTTTTGGTCCACTCGGAATGACACACACTCATTTTCACGACGATCCAAATAGGATTGTCAAAAATAGAGCGTATGGTTATGCGTGCGAAAGAAATGGGGGATACCGGTTGAACATTCTGCGGCTTGAGGTGATAGGGGATTTAGGGGTTTTTACGACAGTGGAAGATTTTCTTAAATGGGATCAAAACTTTTATAAAAATAAATTGGGAGAGGGCACACAAAATTTAATAAAGACCATGCTGACCAGGGGAAAACTCAACAATGGAAAGGAAATCCCTTATGCCTTCGGATTGAGGACACAGAGCCATAGAGGATTGCGAACGATAAGTCATGGGGGGTCTGCGGTTGGCTACCAGGCTTTCTATCTCCAATTTCCCGACCAAAGGTTTTCTGTGGTGATCCTGTCTAATCTGGCCACCTTCAAACCCAGCCGAATCGCAAGGGAAATTGCAGATTTGTATCTGGTGGATCAATTCACAGAACCTCCGGAAAGAAGAGAGACACGGCGCCCTCCCACAAAGAAGCCCGAACCCATTTCGCTCTCGCTAGCGCAGTTGAAGGAGTATGCAGGGAAATATTACAGCGACGAGCTAAAAATATGCTACTCGTTCACTGTGAAAAACGAGAATCTGGTTCTAACCCTTAGAGAAGTTCCATACAATCTCACCGCATATTCTCTTGATCATTTCGTTTGGCAGAGTTACGAATCGGAATTTGAGCTGGAATTCATAAGGAATGATGAAAACAGGGTCGTTGGATTCGAGCTTGGAGAGGATAGTGTGAAGAATATAAGATTTACAGAAATCGAAGATTAATGAACAAGAATATATACGACGCTGGTAGGTGGAGCATTAAGCATCCATCCGCCGGTTTGCCGAGGAGCATTCGATGAGAAAAAAAATCCTTCGCTTTATCTTATCCTTTATTTTTCCAATTTTGCTTTTTTGGCCGTTGATTCTCCCCGCTCAGACTTCTCCAGAAGAATTTCTGGGGCACAAAGTGGGTGCGGACAGAAGTCTCGCCGATTACAACCAAATACGGGATTATTTTGAAAAACTCGACAGTGAGTCAGGAAAAATAAGGGTGTCGATCATCGGCGAAACGACCCTGGGCAAGCCCCTGATCATGGCTGTTATCACATCTGAAGAAAATATGGCTGGACTCGAAACCTATCGCAGCATCGCTAGAAGGCTGCGGGACGCCCGGGATTTGGCAGCGGATGAGGCCAGAAAGCTGGCAAAGGATGGCAAGATTATAATCATGATTACCTGCAGCCTCCATTCCACCGAAATTGGAGCCTCGCAAATGGCCCTGGAACTGGCTTATCGATTGACAGCCGGAAAGGCCCCTATGGATATCGACAGAATCCTCGAGGACGTCATTGTCCTCCTGGTCCCCACCTCAAATCCTGATGGCCATCAGATGGTGACCGAATGGTACAGAAAATATGTGGGTACAAAATACGAAGGTGGCCGGATGCCATGGCTCTATCATCATTATGCAGGCCATGACAACAACCGCGATTGGTTTATGCTGAATCTTGCTGAAACAAAGGCGATCACCAAAATTCTTTATCATGACTGGATACCTCAGATTCATATTGACGAACACCAGATGGGTGAGACTGATGCCCGACTGTTCGTGCCGCCGTTTACGGATCCTCCCAATCCCAATGTGCATCCCCTCCTATGGCAGGGGGTCGGTCTCTGTGGATTGAGTATGGCCTACGATCTTCAGAAAGAGGATTTTAAGGGAGTCGTCTACGGAAGAGAGTATCCCGGCTGGTGGGATGGGGCCTGCGATAACACAGGATGGCTACACAACACCATCTGTCTCCTTAGCGAGATGGCCTCCGCCAATTTAGCCAGTCCCGTTTACATAGATCCTATAGAACTTCCTAAAGTCAATATTGAAAAGCGGATGCAGCTGCCCGATCCGTGGCCAGGAGGCTGGTGGAGACTGAGAGACATTGTGGACTATGATCTAACTCTTTCCATGAGCCTGATTAAGACCGCTTTTCTTCATAAGGAAGACTTTCTCTATAACTTCTACAAAATGTGTAGGGATTCCATTGAAAAAACCGAAGGGGGCAATCCTTTTGCTTTTGTCATTCCCGAAGATCAACACGATTATCCGACGACTCTAAAGATGCTGGAAGTTCTGATGTCAGGCGGGGCAGAAATCCATAGGGCCACAGAATGTTTTGTCGCCGACTCTAAGGTCTTTCCGGCCGGCTCATTTGTTGTCTTGTTGTCTCAGCCCTACAGACCTTATGTCCAAAATTTGCTCGAAATACAAAAATATCCTGATATGAGGCTCTATCCCGGGGGGCCTGCCATTCCTCCCTACGATACGGCCGGATGGACATTTCCTCTCCAAATGGGCGTCCGATGCGAAGTGATCAAGAAGCCTTTTGATGCCGATCTCACAAAGCTGGAAAAGATTCCCGATCTATCGGCAACCGCTCTTCAAAAAACCGCACCCTATCTCATTCTTGATTCGCGGTTAAACGGTTCCTATTCTGTGGTCTTTCCTCTGCTCAAAGAAGGAGTGGAAATCTTCCGGTCAAAGGACACCGTCCATAAAAACGGTCTCGTTGCGGCTGCAGGAAGTTTTATCATTAAAAACACTGCCCCTTCACAAAAAATCCTTCCTGATCTTTTGGAAAAATGGAACGTGGATGCCTATGAGCTCGAAAGTTTAGATGAAATCCCAAAAACACGATTGAAGAAACACCGGGTCGGTCTTTATCAGTCTTGGAGAGCCAACATGGATGAGGGGTGGACACGTTACGTCTTTGATGACATGGAGATTCCATTTGTCAGCCTTCACAACAAGGATTTTAAGGGTACTAAGACTAGTGATGCCAATCTGAACTCTCAATTTGATGCACTTGTGTTCGCTGATGAAAATCCGGATGTTATAAAATCTGGGAAACCCCATTGGAATTCTGCCTATGGGGGATATCACACAGACTACCCTCAGGAGTATCAGGGTGGAATAGACAAGGAAGGCGTCGAAGCGCTAAAGTCTTTTGTCGAGAAGGGAGGCATTCTCGTCACGCTCAATAGGGCTTGCGGCTTGATTTTCAATGCTTTTGCTGTGCCGGCTGAAAATGCTCTGGCTAAAGTTGACAGGAACAAATTTCTCTGTCCTGGTTCTATCTTAAGAATAGAGGTGGATAATGAGACTCCGATTGGCTATGGCATTCCGAAGGAAGCTGCAGCCATGTTCTCTCGCAGTCTTGCCCTCCAAAGCAGGATTCCAATGGGGGAATGGGACGGGCAGGTCGTGGCCCGCTATTCAAGTGAGAATGTTCTGTTGAGTGGATGGCTTCTCGGAGAGGATGTGATTGCCCGCAAGGCCGCTGTTGTCGATGTGGAGTATAAGAAAGGTCACTTCATTCTTATTGGATTTCGTTGCCAACACAGAGCGCAGTCGCATGGGACTTACAAATTCCTTCTGAACGCACTGCTCTATCCAGAATCCGAGTAAATTCCGAAACGCTCTTTCTTGACCTTCGGTCTTATTGAAAGAAATCTCTACATTCAAAGCTTGCCGAGAAGATTCGTTTCCTTTGATTTGACTCTTCTTTTTAGAGTTGATATTGTTGTCCAAAATTGGGGAGCTAGGAGTAGCTCTATGAACGAACAAACCGAGCAAGCACAAGAGAGTCGAGAGCCGGAAAAGATGGCATTGGACAAACGACTGGATGCTCTGGGCTGGGGGTTATTCCTGATCATGATTGGGGGACTCTGGCTAGCGCCTGAAGGATGGGTACCTGAGGGCACTTGGCTCATAGGGACAGGCATCATCATATTGGGGTTGATGCTGTTTTTTCCTTTATATATTGAATCTCAGGAATACGACCCTGTGTGTGTGGATGCGCCGGAATACGATAAAAAATTTCCTCCGGCGATGCTTGAAGCCCCTGAAGATTTGATGAGCAACGGCAAGAGGCTCAACGGCATCATCTATCTGGCCCAGGGACAGGGCCCTCACCCGACGGTCCTGCTGCTGCACGGTTTACCGGGGAATGAACGCAATCTCGATCTGGCTCAACGTGAGATGCCTGAAGTGATTGATTTGTGTGTCTTTGGGAATGGGATACATTGATTCAAAATACAGTTCTGTTTTTCCAGGCTGATGAATCAACCGAAATATTGTTTTAGGAAAGGAGAGTTGTGATGACCAGCAGATGCAAATCGAACCGTAATCTGATCGCAGGAGTTGGACTGGCACTTCTTTGCTTTGCGATGAGTGTGCTGGCCGGGGATGAAAATCTTGTGTCCAACGTCGAGGGCAAAATTCATGTTGTCGTCCTCCACATCGGCGATGGCAGTTGGGGGAATTTCTGGCATGACATGACCGTGTACCAAAGAGATTTGATGAATAAAATGGATAAGGATGTGGCCTTTGTCGTTATCCTGGGTAAGGATGAAAAGGCCAAGGAGGCCAAGGCTATTTTTGAACCCTACGCAGCGGTCAAGCTGCCCGACGGAACGCCCCGGGTTAAATTTTTGACTGTCGACGTGGAGACATATAATTTCTATCCCTGGGCACGGGATGCCTATCTGATTTTGGCCGATGAGGCGCACAAACTGACTTTCTTGGATGTCGGTTTTGGCGAGAAGCCTTTCCCGATCACCAATTTTGACGATGTCTTCATGAACGCCAGGTCTTTGGCTGGTGTGATTCACCGTGGGGGTGGAAACATCAGGACGACCGAAGACGAGATTGTCATCGGGATGGACACCATGCTCGGCATCAGCGTTCCTCCGCGAGGATTTTTCAATCCACCCGAGGAGAATTTATTTCTGGAAGCCAAAGGACTCAAACCGGAAGATGTCCCCCAATTCAAGGAAAGATTCGAAGCTTACTGCCGGTATATCCACAGGGTGCTGGCGCCGGATAAAAAATTGGTCATTCCCGGAAAAGACGATTTTTTTGATATGCTGGAAAAAGGCGAATTCCCCTATAAGGGAAAGAGAGTCCACAATACCGGTGCTCAAGCGGCTTACCATACCGATGTCTATTTGGGTCTGGGGCACAAAGATGAGCAGGGGAAAAGGACTATCTTCATAGCAGACAGCAAACTGGGAGCCCGGGTCGTGAAGACCATGAGTCCAGAGGAGCGAAGGGCTGTTGAGCGAGGTCTGCCCGAAGTATTTGTCAAAGAGGGCTTCACGGCTTCCGGCATCCCGGTGACTGTCGATCAGATCAGACAGCGATTCAGATGGGAAGAAAAGAAGTTGCTCGATAAATGCCTGGAGATGGCTGAGAAAACCTCAGGAAAACTGGATCAATTTGCCACAAAAATGGAAGAATTCGGATTTAATGTCGTCAGGATTCCTTATCTTCCCAACGGTCTTGTATCCGAAGGTTGGTATGGGTATAACATGGGCATAAGCTTTAACTATTCGAATATCCTGGTCGAGGTCTATGATGATGTGCGGAAAATCTATCTTCCGGCATTTGGATTTTCTCAACTGGATAGAGCGGCTGTCAAGGCCTATCAGGATGCGGGATATGAAGTGGTCATCATCGATGGATTTGTCACCCACGGCTTAACCGGCATGAAAGATGGAGCCGGACTCGACTGCCTCACATCAGAGATCCGCTTTCCGGTCCAATGGGCCCAAGATGCGAAAAAATAGGCCTATTTTGTAACCACGCTGTATTTTTCGAATCCTATAGAGTGGAGAGGAGAGTTGTATTCTTTTTCGAATGAGGAAGTCAACTAGTGGATAGAAAAGTATTTTCAACCGTACCGACTCGAAGGAAGTTTCTTAGTAGTGTCTTATCTGTTGGTACACTGTTCTGTCTTGGAAGGCGGAATCTATTGGCTTTGTCCCTGCGCGATCAACATCTGAAAAATCTTCTTGAAGAAGAAGTGAAGTCTTCTTCACATAAATTCCACTCAGGATAAATTCTCTACTTTATGGCGACGCCCATCGTGTCGCGGTGCATGAGGATGAGGGTTCTCATGTAGGGCCCGATGTGTGCCGGGCTTTCGAACCCAGCGGCTCGGGCAGCCGCCTCCCGTTTTTCTCTTGGAATATCTTCACTCTCAGCCCAGTGCTTCAGGTTGCGGTAGCATCCCAGTGTAAAAATATCCCAGGCGGCGCCTTGATCGCGGACGAAGATCATATTCCAAGGTCTCCCGAGGGCCATTTGATAGGCATTTTCCATCTGACGCTCTCTGTAGAGCTCCTCATGCTTTCCTGGCAAAGCTATGAAAATCTCGATGTGGTAATAAGCTGAATCCTTGAACTCTGTCTTCACTTTTTCGAGTGGCGGCCCAAGGACGAGTATATCTTCGTGCCAGGCGGAACAGGCTTTGAATTGCCTATCGAACGCTTCTGCGGAAAGACTGGAGTTGTTGGCATCTTGTCGGCGCTTTTTGATTCGTTCTGGCGAGTAATATTCGGTATAACTTTCCATGGGGAAAAGCAGCATGAGGTCCCACTGGTCCCCCTGGGTGTGACGCCACCAGAACGGGCGTTCATCGCCAGCCGCATCGTAGACGGCCATCCGGTTTTTGTACAAATCGATCAGATCGAGAAGCTTTCCCGGAGCGCCCCGCACGAAGGTAGCTTTGTACAGGTAAGAGGGCTCAGCTGACTGGGAAGCTAACTCATCAGCAGCAGCTAGAGGTATAAGTAGAAGAAACAGAAGGTGTATCCATGATATCAAAATGCCTTTTTTGTGAAATCTCATCAGGCCTCCTTTCTCAGGTGTTGTTTCAGTTCGTGTTCTCCTGGATGCACGCGAGCCCAGCATAGCAATTAAAAACGGAGAAGGCAACTCGGCACAAAATCAATCGTGGTCTTTAAACCGGAAATTCTCGCGTGGCATTGACATGCGGATGCATTTTTAAAACCGTGATGAAAGGATCCCTGAATGACCAGATTGGTGATTTCTAAAACATGCCAATTTTCCCCGGCGAGGAAAATTGGCTCGGTTTCCGGGCTCGGCTCTCCTTTCCCTCCGGTCAAGGATCCGTGCCCGCCTCGCGCCTTCAAACGGTTTTCTCCATCACACAATCTGATCTTCAATAGCGAAGGTTTAGTGTTCGTGTTGTCACGGTTTTGGAAATGCATTCTTGACTAGCAAATCAATTGAAATCTGCAAGGATTGTGATGGCCGTTGTCAGAACATCTGCCCCTATAGTGTGCCCATCTCCGCTCTTCTGAATATTGCACGCGCCAACTTAACTCTGTCGTCGTATCAGTAGGGGGTGATTGTTTCTTTGGTAGCGCTGTGTGACAGGAATGAGTTTAGTTAAAGACGGAAAATTCCGTTTCCGTCATGACTTGTTTGCCTAACACCAAATCCTTGACTTCGGCCTGCAAAGTATAGAGTCCCGGCTGAAATTTTTTGAGTTTGATGGAGATGCTGACCTGTCGATCTCTGGTGCCTTTGGCTTTGAGAACGGCCGTGGGAATGACGGCAAGGATTTTTCCCTCATGTAAAAAGGTATACTCCACCTGGTACCTGCTTTCACCTGTTTCCGCATTCACCGGCAAATTGTAGACCTCAAAATAGATGTTGACTTCATCGCCCTGGTGAAAGTCATTCGTGACCGTCAAATTCTTTTGATTGGTGAGATTTTCAAAAAGCCTCCCTTTTCCAGTTTCCAGAGAGAGAATGATATCCGTCACGGTTATCTCTTCAGGATGGACTGGAGGGATGGAAATCTCCTCCCGGATGATGCCAACTCTGTCGCTGTTGTTATCGATGATCGAGACTTCCAGGGTGTAATCTCCGGGAAACAGAGATAAGGCTGAGGGAATCTGAAAGGCACTGTCTTTCACTGATGCATAGTCAGTTTCATTCAGCGTGATATCCGTATTCCGACTGTGCTCCAGGACGATCTGCTGCTCTGATTTTCTAATTGTTAACAGCAACGTCAGTTGATAGAAGTACGCATTTTCCGTTTTCTTGAATGAGACTTCTGAATAGGGAACTTTGACAAAGAGAGGACAATACATTTTTCCTCCCTCGCTTTTCAGGTGATACAGACTGAAGTCCAGAGGGATATACTCGTAAGAGACCTGCACCTTGATTTTTCCTTTGATCTTATCCATCAACTCGAAAGGATTCTGATTGGCATAAGCCATTGCTTCTATCCTGTCGTAGATGGCAGTCATATTGTCCACATTCATAGTCTCGAGGCCTTTTTCCCTGAGCTTGACTCTCTGCTCTAAAGAATAATCTCCATTTCCTGTTTTATCGACAAAGACAAACTCTGCAAGAGGTGGCAGCCGCCGGTTGGAGGGATTGTAATAGATCCAGGTCTGTTGGCCTGCATGCCAGTCCAAAGAAGCCTTTTCATCTCGCCCCTGCAACCGCTCTCTATTGGTCAACTCGCCCTTTTGAGCTTCATAAGGGGTATGGCTAGTAAAAACCTGATTTGGGGGTCCCAGCACGATGTACATTTTTCCTCTTTCAGTTCGCCAGCCGGCGATTCCTGAGGTGGTGAAGTACTTGTTGGCAAAGGCAATTCTTCGGTAATGCTCGATTTTGAATTCATTTTCCGGTGTTTCGGGGTTGGGGTCTCTGATTCTCCAGAATCTGACGATGAATTCCCCCCGCTTGTCTTCGGTTTTGAGTTTTTCGAAATATTGTCTTTCCTTTTCGGTGATAATGTAGGGGACGACCACCTCGAGCCATTCTTTGGCCCATTCGCTCATTGACGCCATATCATCATCCTTCGCAGGACTCGTGCTCTTTTGTGACGGAATGGCATAGGCCAAAGAAATCACGAACGCGATAAGGAAGAGTGTGACTGTTGATATATTCCCAATAATCCTTTTTTTATAATATGGGTTATGCATTTTTTCCCCATCCGTTGTGATCAACTCCTATGATAACTCTATTCCACAAAGAGCGCAATTTTCACGCCATTGTGTATTCCAAAATCGTGATGGGGCCAGGTTCTTTGGGCATTATTTTGGGATAAGATTGTGTGATGGAGAAAACCGTTTGAAGGCGCGAGGGGGCATGGATCCTTGACCGTAGGGAAAGGGGAGCCGAGCCCGGAAACCGAGCCAATTTTCATAGAAGATGGAAAATGGACGTGTTTTCGTAATCACCAATCTGATCCCTCGATATTCCTATCATCAAGGTTTTGAAAATGCTTCCCGCCATTATGAACGGCCAGCCCCTGATAGATATTTTCGATCCATGCTGCTGCATTCGTGTAAGCTGTCCCCCAGGCATCGTATTTGGGAGGAAATCCCTCCCTTTTTATCTGATCCAGGCTCAGTCCCTTGGCCTTTTTCGAACGCACGATATCTATCGTCTCGATAAGCATGTTGTGCGTTCGCCTGAGATCGGATAGGTCAGATGCGGCGTAGTGGCCCGGTATTATTTTGGCGTCCTCGGGAACAGAATCGATGAGACTTTTGACATTGCACAGCATTCCATAGATCGTCCCTCCTGCATCCAAATCGACAAAGGGAAAACTCCAAATCCCTGAATTCCAAAGATCTCCTGTATGGACGACATTGGATTTCCTGAAATAGACGACAACATCGCTGTCCGAATGGCCTTTGGGATAGTGGACGATGTCTATCTCTTCCCCGTTGAAATAGATGGAAATCCGATCCTTAAAAGTGATGTGCGGTAAAGGAGTTCTTTGCATCGCATTCAAACGTTTCCGTGTGTTGTCATGGGCAATGATGGTTGCTGATGCTCCCAGTGCTGAATTGCCGTGGGTGTGGTCATCATGGTGATGGGTGTTGATAATGTACTTGATTCGTCCTGGTTGGATCTTTTTTAGTGCCTGGCGTATTTTGGGCGTGAGCGGAGCAAACTGGGTGTCTACCAATAACAGGCCATCCGGACCCGCAGAGACGGCTATATTCCCGGCCACATCTCCAGTGGCTTCCAGCATATAGACTCTTCCGGAGATATGCCTGGTTATGATCTCCACGTTATCGAGATTGGGCATTTCTTCCTGGACACCGCCGAAGCCGAAGTGCAAGAAGATGAGGAGTGCGATTATGTAGATTGATTTCATTGATTTTATTCTATTTTATCCCGAGTATACGAAATTCCAAAAAGAGGATGTCAGGCCCAATTTAGAAAAAAGCTGAAGGATTTCTAGCATCGTTTTCCGCCGTCAAACCAGCCTTTCTTTTTGTTCTATGTCATGCTCTGTCACTGATGACATGGAGTCCATCCACAAATTAGTTTATTCACCACATACTCAATGTCAATGAGTGACTGTGTTGTTCCCTAAGATCTACTCGAATTGCTTGACATAGTTTTTCATTTATTTTGAATCAGGGAAGAGATCTCCGAACTATCCGTTCGAAAAGATCAAGTATGAAATAGATTATATAGACGAAGATTTGCCTTTATTCTTTGCAGGAGAGTAAAAAAAGAGGGCCAGATGACCGCATCGGTGGAGGGCATCTGACCCGTGTTTCTAGCTTAAATTAGCTCGCAATTATGCGTTTTTTACAGAACAGCAAAATCAACTGTTCAGGATTTGCTCGGCTTCTTCTTTATCGACCTCTGT
>Ga0180433_10009376_pt1 | contig 11986 bp, 18 predicted proteins | sample SS_ome_8_FD_132980 | JGI IMG/M metagenome (GOLD analysis project Ga0180433, IMG submission 132980) | Hypersaline lake sediment archaeal communities from the Salton Sea, California, USA - SS_1_D_1 metaG | ecosystem: Environmental > Aquatic > Non-marine Saline and Alkaline > Hypersaline >... | reverse complement strand
TTGGTCTGTACCCTGTGAAACCCATTCTATGTTACATTGAAAAACCCAGTTTTGAAGTTCACTAACACTATCGTTTTTATATCCTACAAGAATAGTGTTGTTATCAGCTATACAGAGTTTTGGGTGGCTTGTATATTCATCCCCTGTTACCTGCCTACTATAATTCCATGTTTGCCCTTCATCATTGGATATAGCAAGAGTTATAAATCTCCTGCTACTAGTTGCAGAACCAGTAAAAGTATGATTATTCCATAGTAAAACTATTCTGTTTTTACTATATGTTGTGTTATCTGTAAGTCTTGCTACATCTGAATATTCCTCACATGCAAGAAGGTTGTTATAATATGGGAATTTGTTATTATCTTCAAGTCGCCATGCAATACTCCCTGTTGGGTTTTCACAAAAACCATAATGTTTACGATTTGCTTCCCCATTAGCTTCCCCATCTCTAAGAGTAGCAAAAAGACTATTGTTATAAAGCTCACAGATAGAAACCTCACTATATTCTGCACCAGTTCCATATTCAGAAGAATAAGACCAACTACTACCAGTTCCAAGTTCTACATCATCTGAATAAATACTAAAAACATTTTGGTTTTCCCCCCCATAATGATGAAAACATGGCATAATAAATCTACCAGAAGAATGAATAATACCTGTTCCAGCTGGTTGATAATTTGTAGAAGTTGAAAGACCTGTTTTATCAGAAACATCAATAGCATCACTTGTTATAGAACCGCCAGAAATACCTTCCCATGTTGTAGCATTATCTTCTGTCCAAACAACATAATGATGATAGTTACCTGATTTAACACCACAAATATAAACAAATGTTTTATCAGGATAAACATTATCGTAATCATTTACTGTCATAGCTGTATAACCATAATCTGAAAGCTCAAAACAATCATCTACAAAAACCTCAGGGGAAGTCCATGAGCTACCATTATCATACGATTTACAGATATACAAAGTATATGTTCCTGCCCCATTATGAGTTCCTTGAATGATACAACAGATAGTTCCATTTGGAGTAACTGCCCATGCCTGAGTTTTAACCCTTAAATGAGTATCACCAGTAAGACTATTTAAAACAGTATTGGTTGTTATATAATAACGTCTACCCCAGCTATTACTACTATAAGGATTATCTGCTTTTACAGGATTTATATGAATAAATATACCACTTACAATTACAAAAAAGAATAATAAACAAATTGTAATTGTAGATATTTTCTTCATTAAACAAACTCCTATTCTTGATAATAACCATAACGCCAAGTCATAGCAGTATTACTATAGGTTTCATTACCAATATTATATGGAATAGTAACCTTTGTACGCCAATAAATATAGCTACTGTTATCATTAATTGGAAAAGGATTAGCACCATAACAACCATTACCATTAGTCCAAGAAGTAGAATTAAGGATAAAAGTCCATCCACCACTAGCACCTGTTTTCCAGTTACCCCCTTTATCCCAGCTACTATTATCAGATGTAAACTGAATAGAAACATTATCACTTGTTATATTAGCATGAATATCTGAAACATTAATCTGTACAAAACCTATAACCTGTGTACCATTATATACAAAACTAATATTTGCTGTTTCATATACTGTCGCTGTTTCATTACTAAGAGTTGTATTACCTGTTTCCCCCTGATGAGTAAACTTGTTATTATTAAGATGTAAAGTTGCACTACTAGGAGAAACAGCATTTTCTTCCTGTGCAGAAAAACTTGCGAAAGCATTTGCACCTGTTTGGTTATTCATGTTGTTATAAGAAGCTTTAATCCATGATGGACTACGAACAACATTACTTATTCTAACTTCATCTATCTTACCATCAAAACCATAAATTGTTCCATCATAATATGCCCCTAACCTATTTCCATTAGAGCTTGTTGGTTCTGAAAGAGTTCCAACTGTTCCATCTTCTTCTTTTAAAACACCATTCATATATGCTTTAGCACTAGAACTATCTTCATAAGTTCCAACAAAATAATTAAAATTAGTTGTTCCAATATTTGAACCTGTATCAAAAGTTATATCTTCCCATGTATCTGCTAAATAATTATATTGTAACTGAAATTCATCTATACTCCCCTCATTATTATAATCAAGATATATTCTTTTTTCTTTATAAAACTGTAATGGAACGATATGCACTAAATCATAATCATCAAACTTTAACCATATCTCAAGAGTTACATCAGCACCCATAAAATCTTCAGGCATAATAAAACTTGCTTCCCTACCAAAATCTACACAATAAGAAACCTGTCCTGTTTGCTCATAGGTAAGACTACCATCATCTATATCTGCTGTTGCATCCCTGTTGTTACTTGTTGAATCCTGTATATCATCAGAGTTTTGATTCATGTGATAAACCATGTCATAACCACTATTCCAAGTACCATTAGGGTTACTTGCATCAACAGTATTACCAGAATAATAAAACCAGATATGAGTATTTTTAGTTGAATAAACAGTTGTAACATTTACCCAGAAATAAGCAGTAACAACACCCCCACCTTTATAATAAGATTCACATTCAAAAGCATACTCAGTAGCATTATCCTCATAACTATAAAAAGCAATACCAGTATGATTATCATTCATAAGATCATAAATAGTATCATTCTCATAGATTACAACCAATACTGGAAAATTACTAAGCTGACTTGGTACTTGATCTTTATCAATAGTTATAAGACTACGATAACTATAGCTTTCATTAGCCCAGTTCTCAACAGCACGAACATTAACAGATAACCCAAAATCAAATACTTGTTCTGCTACATAGAATGTACCCATCATAAACATAGCTATCATCATTACACTCATTATTTTTTTACGCTTCTTTACTACTTCAATCATATTTTTTTTTCTCCTTTTTATCTTCTAGGTATAATATACCATATAATACCAAAAATAATACTAACACCAATAACAAAAGGTATAAGCTCAACAATCAACGCTGTAGAAGGATCAGCAGTTGAAACAATACTAGCAATAAATGGTTTGATAACTGGATATATCTGTGAAAAAACAATTATAGATACAAAAGTCATCATAAGCCCTTGTAATGTATACTGTGCATTAAAACCTTTTTTATTATCACATGAGAACATATTTTTTCCTCTTTTTCCCTTTTATTTGTTCTTTAGTTGGAACATCCATAAACAAACTTTTTTCCCCTCTTAACCATAACTCTTTAGTAAGCTTTGGTTTACTAGCTTTACCATAAAGTATTTGGCTTCTAAGAACATTAAGAGGAGATGGAAGTAAACCTTTTTCAAGTTTATCATAATTTCTTTTACTCCTAATAAGATTAGTATTTTTAACTTTAGGTTTATCAAGAATAGCTGTATAATATGCACCCATACGAATAAATGGAGTTGGAACAACAGGAATAGGATTTATAGTTTTAAAATCAAAACCAAAACCACCAATACCTGTAGAAACAAGTGAAAGATCATATTGCTGTATAGATGCCTGACTTTTTTTAAGAGTATATTTAGAACGAACATCTTGCATAAGACCAACATCTTGTTTTACATTCTGTATAGAAGCAAAATCAAAAGCATTTTTTATAATAGATCTTCTATTCTGTTTAGTTTCAGTTATAAAACTATTAGTAGTAATATTAGATATAAGTCTATCTTGTTTAATCTCATTAGCAACATTATATTTAAGTGGAGTGATTTGTATTGTTTTATTAGTTGTTTTAATATTTTGTTTGGTAGATGTAACATTATATTTATCTTGTTTAACTATATTACTACTAATATTTGATGTAAGAATTGGAAGTGCAACTGTCTTTGCAGCAATATTAGAAGTTTTAACATTCATAGCAGGAAGCGAAGCATTAAAATCTGAAACATTAACACCTACATCTTGAAGAAAGTTTATAGAAATAGTTTTTTGATTACCAACCCTACCAAGTCTACTAGCTGCATAAGTATCTTTCAAAAAATTTCTAGGTGTCTTAACATCATATTTTAGACTACTCTCCCCAGAAACAATGTTTAATATTTTTCCTTTAAAAACAATAGATCCTTTTTGTCCACTACGACTTAAAAACCTTCCACCACTAACAAAATCTGATTTAAAAGCTGGTTCATCAGCATATATCTTAACATTATAATCAACAAAACCATCTGCATTTCTACCATATTCAATAAAGGATCTTGTTATTTCTTTTTCCCCAGCATCACGAACAATACTTTGACTTAAACTAGTTGTAAGATTTTTTTGGTCTTTACTAAGATTAATACTAAAAGAAGAAACTTTTAGAAGTTTAACACCTTCAGCATTAGTAAGTGAATAAGAAATATCTCCACGACTAACAAAATCATAAACCTTAATGTTCTGTGCTTTAACCAAGTTTTTACTTACATCCTGATAAACAAGCATTTTTCCTTTAGATATAGTTCCAGATTTAGTTGAAAAACTTTTACCTTTAAAAGTAACATTCACAGGTTTCTTAGAACCAGTTATCTCTGCTGTCATTCCACCTTCAAACTCAGTATAAGGTTTTCTAAAAGGTTTTTTAACAAGTCTTTGTTTGATCTCAACATCTTTACTCTGTATAAGTTGATCCTGCATAACTGTTTTTACAGTTTTTGGTTTAACAGCTGCTTTCATACCTTGTTTAAAAGCACCCATCTGTAGACCAAAAGTAAAAACACTCTCTGCAAATACTCCACCAAGATCCTTTGGATTATTCTTATAAACATCATAAAGACGTGGTGCTTCAGATACCCCATAGATACCAGCTATAAAACTAGCTTTACCAATCCTACTTTTACCCATTACCTTAGCAGCAGTAGTAAAAGGTTTACTAACAGTTTTAACACCAGAAAGTGTTTTAGTAAAAATCTGTTTACCAGCAGGTGAAAAAAACTTTGAAGCCCCCCTGTTTATTTTACTACCTATCTTAGCAATAGTACCACCTGTTTTACCAACAACACTACCAACACCATAACCCAACCCCATAGTAGCAGATGGAACAATTACACCTTCTACAAAAGCAGGACTACCAGCTACATCCCCAACAAGAAAATCTTTACCAACACCTTTTGTTTCAAGTGTTTTACTCATATCAAGACTACGACCAGCAAGTCTTTCTCTAGGGTTATTACCAGTAAGAATATCCCCAACTGTTCTAACACCAAGTGGTGAATCCAAAAGAGTAGAAGTAGCAATAAGGATATTAGCACCTGTTTTACCATATTTCCATTCCATAACATCTACATTACTAGGTTCAAAAAAACTATAACTACCACTATCAGTTATATCCATCTCATAACCAAGAGTTTTATAACCACCAATAATATTTTTTATATTACGAGCATCAGAAAGATAACCTTCCTGTGTTTCCCTCTCAGATCTAAGATAATCAATAGTTTCCCTGTTTTCCTTTAACTGTTTCTGCAGATAATCATTAAAACGAGTTTTATTAAAAACATCATCAACAGTACCATCTGCATCAAAATCTACTTCAAACATAGTATCATCTGGTACATCAGCAATATTTTTAATCTGATCCTCAATATAAAGACTATATCCTTTAACATCTTTAATATTTTTATCAATGGTTTCAATATTTTTTTCTATAGGTTTAATCTGATTTTTAATATCAACATCTGCCTGTAAATAATCAGCATCAAAAGGCTTATAACCAAAATCTGCATTTGCCCTAGTCTTAGTAACATATATTGGTTTTGTTGGATTATTATCCTGATAACCAACAAGATATTTCTGTAGTCTATTCATTTCAGTTCTAAGGTTTTCTGTACCCTCTGTATAATCTTTTACTTGCTGCTGGAAACTAGGTTTAACCTCTATACCACTACCTGTTTCCCTAAAAACAAGTGTTTCTGGAGTAGCAGTAGTACCAGCTGGAACATTTTTAATTGTTTCATTTGGTTTATATCTTGATACATCCCCTATTTGTTCTGCAAGTTTTTCTGCAGCTGTACTAGGAGAAATAGTTTTAGTGATTTTTGGTATATCAACCTTTTTTGTTTCTTCAACAACTGGTATTTCTTCAACAATTTTTGTTTCTTCTTTTTTTGTATTACTACTTGAAGAACCACCACTACCACCCCCACCTGAAGAACGAGTGTAATTAACATTATATGGTTTGTTTTTTAAAGTAGAAGCACTTTCAATTTTATCTATTATAAAACCAGATTTTTGTATATCATCAATTTGGTTCTGCAGCTGTATATTTGTTGTTCTAAACTTAGATGTTTCCCCAGTTCTAGGATTAGTATAAGTAATTGTATGACTAACAATAGGTACACCCATATTTATTTCACACTCCAATAACTAAGCACAGATGTTTTAGTAGAAAAACAATTAGGACAATGAGCAGGTGCAGAATACTTTTTACGCTTACGTGTTTTCCATTTGTGTCTACAAACATTACATTTACATCTACTTCTATAAAACATCATTACCAGCTATACGATATTATTTTATCGTATACTATTAAGTGTTTTTATACCCTACCTATTAAATTAATTCCTGTCTTTTAACACTAGCACGATTACAAATACGTTCAGCTTTACGAAAACTAATTTTATATTTATATTTAATCTCATTAACCCTGAAGTTACCACGATTGTTAATAAGCACTTTATCGTGCAGATGATTATTTATAAGATCATTAACCATTTCTTCCTCAGAAAGAGTTTTACTATTACGTTTTTCTTTCTCAGCATCACTAAGCTCTTTAGTAGAAATTTTAGTATCAGATATAAAACCATCTTTAAAAAGCTGTGAATGATTATTATAACGCTTAATAAGATCAGATTCAGGTTTCATAATTTTAATAAGATTCATTTTAACACGATACCCCATACTACCAAAATATTCAATACGCATACGTGGATAAACATAATAAGGTTTACCAGCACGTCTATTATATTTAATATCAAAAGGTAAAAGATAACTACAGGTATTACTAGTACGCATAACTTCAAAAAAATTATGAAAAAGCTTACGTGGTTGACTATCAATAAAACTAGGATCTTGAGTTACAAAAAAAACAATAGGATTCAAATACCCAAAAGCTTGAATAACACTATTGATAGATTTATTAAGACTAGTATACCAATCCCTACTACCATGCTTAATTTGTGTTTCATCCCAAACAACAGCTGCACCTTTAATCCTATCTTCCTTAATTTTTTCAAAGGCATCCAAAAAAGTATCAGGATGATAAACAACTCTTTCTTCAAGATTAGGGTAAAAAGTTGGATCAAGAATATCTGAAAACAAAACAGCACTAACACTTTTACCAGTTCTATGCTGCCCAGTAGTAATAGCAAGATAGCTAAGGTTTTTTTTATGAATATTAATATAAATATTTCTAAGAAAATTAACAGCAAGTTTAGAATAATCTATATCTGGAAAAAAATATGGATCTGTGTTAATACTAAAACTATTCATTATCTTCCTCATCTGTTTCTTCAAGAAACATATCTAGTTTGCTTTTAGTATCACGAACACGATTTTTAATATCTTTATCTTTTGATCTAAGAATACCTTGTGCTTCTAACTCAACAATAGGTGAATGATGGAATATTCTAAGAGCAGCAAAATATACTGGTTCTGCATATTCAAACTCAGAATGTAATATATTAGCTTGTTTGGTCTTATCATCAAGACTTTTATTGTTTTTAATATTGTTTATAACATCTGTTAACTCTTTGTAATGATTCATTATTTCTAATACTATAGATTTATCAGTATATGGTTCAAGACTAGTAATAAAAATCTTAGTCTTTTTACAAAAAGCATATTTCTCATTATCATTTTTATAAGATTTACTAAAATGATCCCCTGTTTCACGTCTAAGTTTCACCAAGTCATGTTTAATATGATCCTCTGGTGAAAGTTCTCTATCAGAAATGTTTCTCTGCATAAAAAATACACACCCACAGTAATAAAACTTATACTTTATATATATAGTGATTTTTTCAAAAACATATCACAATATCTATACTACTAGTATGAGTGTATTTTTTAATAAATAAAGAGATCTGGATAGGCAAAAAAGACAACAGTAGTAAAAAACACAACAGGAATATAAGGATAAATATCTTTATCATGGTTAAGTCTAAATCTATTCTTATGATATAGATAAAATAATACAGTATATGGAATACTAAACAACCCCATATTAACAAGAAAAATCTTTAAAGCTTCACTACTACCAATAAGCCAACCCAACGCAGCAATAACAAGAACATCACCAATACCAAACTGTTTTCTACTAACAACATGGATCAACATAAACATAACAAGAGTAAAACAAAAACAAATAGAAGCTTCACCTTTATCCTTTCCACTAAGAAACAAATTAAGAAAAACAAAAACATAAAGCAACCCTACAAGATAAACAGGTATAGTCTTAGTCTTAAGATCTGTATAACTACAAATAGCAAGAATACCAATGATAACAACAAGTGTTAAAAGAAAAAAAAGAGAGTACATAAAAAAAAACCCTACATCTCTACATAATACCAGATACAGAGAAAATCTGTATCAAGATATCTAGTTATTTCTTTATGTACAATGTTTTCTAATACCAGATCATCTGGTATTTTTTCATTATCCCTTAAATAAACTTTTTTTATAGTTTTCATCATTTTCCACCTTTTAATTTAGTTGCATTACTATCTTTAGGTTTTTCCATATCTATTACTTCCTGTTAAGTTTCTCTAACTTAAGGTTTTTTATCCTTAACTTTTGTGCAGTAGACTACATTATAGACTTCATAGCTTCTCTATATGCACTTCTATGTAATTCATCACCAAATCTAAAATGTGCTACCCAGTCATCATTTGTAAAAATAATAGAATTACATAATTTACAAACTCTTGCATTAGAACTAAAAGGGTCTTTTCTAATAGGAAATAAATTTTCATCCATCATTTAACACCATCAACTATTTATTTTTTCTAATTTATTTTTTTTCTTCTTTTCTACCATTTTTCAAATCACCTTCTAATACCCAAAATAACTCAGCCATCTTTATATTTAATTCTCTCAACTGTTTTATATCTGAATGATCTGTTGAAAGAGTTAAATATTCAATATGCTTTTCTATATCTTCTTTAGATTTCATTTTTTCTTCTCCTTTATTTCTGGTGTATATTAATTTATTAATAAATGTTTCCTGTTAGTTTAACTATTTGATATTATAATCTTCAGGGTGTTCCAAAACATCTGTTATTGAAACATCATGTTTGTTTATATATAAACCACCATTTTTTTCTATACCCTTTTTGAAACGATTAATTGTACTAAGACTAGTATTAAGTTTTTTAGCCACCTGTCTTTGAGAAAGTTTTTCTACAAACAACAACCTATAAGCTATTTGTTTATTAAAAGTTGCAGGGGTTCTACCAATCTGTTTACCTTGTTTCCTTGCTCTATCCATACCACTTTTAATATCACGCCTAAGTTTTGTAAGAAAATAGTTATTCCACCAAGTAAGTAAAAAAATCATAACCTCTGCAAATTCACTTTCAGTATTAAAAATAGGTTCAGTAATAGAAACAAAATGAATTTTTTGATCCCTAAGCCAATTAAGAATTTTAAAAACCTTTGTTGGATGTTGTCTTGTAAAACGATCTATAGAATAAAACAATATACCCTCTGGATTGTTATCAAGCAGATGTTTACCATTTTCTCTTTCAAAAGGATTACTATCCCCTGTATTATAATCTATTACTTCTTTTAATATAATATGGTTGTGTATATCTGCATAGTTTCTGAGCTTCATTAGTTGTCTTTCTGGATCTTGTTCTTTATCATCTGTAGAAACCCTTGCATAAATATTTACTTTCATAGTCTTTTTATCCCTAATTAATCTTATATTATTTATTCGTTCAATGGAATTTTAATTTATGTTTCTCCATTTCTACATATGAATCAAATAACTTGTTCATCCATTCTGGAGTAACTTCTGGGAATGCCCAATCAACCCAACCTTTAACCATTTCATTCAACCTCTTAATTTAGATTATCCTTAACTTTTGTGCAGTAGATTAAAGGATGTCTACTTTCCTACCAATTACATATTCCTTTCCACAATCAGTACATTCAAGTAAAACCGTAAAATCATCATTATATCTAACTGTAAATGTATTAGATTTGCAACTACATTCTACATAATCAAGTTTTTTAAGTTCCCAATATTTAACCATATGTTTACACCTTTTAATTTATGTTTTATCTGATATGTGAATTTTAATATCTATAAGTTTATCTTCTTTATAATAATCACATTCAACTTTATCTGCACGAAAATATTTATAGATAATTCCTTCAACTACACTCTCTAAAACCTTTTTAGCTACAATATCATTAAATTTTTCTTCATCCATTTCAATCATTCCTTATGTTATTTAATTTAAGTTTACACCATTTAACTTAGTTCTCATTCCAAGTTATTATCATAATATCATTATAGATTGTAATATCTCTAATATCTCTGATAAAACATTCATCTGGATTATCACCACGTTCTATAATAATCTGAATTTCACCATCATTCCAACCTTCAACTGCCCAAGCAATAAGATCAAGAAAACGATCATCATTCAAATCAATCTTACGAACCGTATTGTTTTTAACATCAGCTCTTTCTTTCTCATAAAAATGAGAATAAGACTTAAACCTAAATTCTCTATCTAATACCATCATTTTCCACCTTTTAATTTAAGATTATCCTTAACTTTTGTGCAGTAGACTACATTATTAATTTTTTTTGTTTTGGATTAATTAATTCAGTAAAATTAAGATCGTATTTTAAATCAAGATTGTTAGTGAACCAAGCACTCGCAAACCAACTTCCAGAACCATTACCACTTGGAGTAAAAAAATTAATTCTTTTATCAAAGAAAATAACTTGAACACCATATTTTTTAAAATATTGTTGTCTTTTACCTGTTTCAAATGTTGTCAAAGGAAGAAGCAAAGCAAACGGTTTACCAATTTTATAACATCTTTTAAGAAATTCTTGTTTTAAACTATAAGGTGGATTAGTAATAATACAATCATAATGTTCTGGTTGCCAAGTAAGAAAATCATATCCTTGTTTTATATCAGTTCCAATAACATTAAACCCAAATTCTTTTAATCCATTTACTAATCTATTTTCACCTGATGCACATTCCCAAATAGTCCAATCTTTTTTAAGATATGGTATAAGTGGAAATAATGCTTCCTTTGGAGTTTGGAAATCATCTGATCCATTATTTTTTAGTGGTGGTTTCATTGTAGTTTACACCATCAATATATCTTTTTACACTCCTTACAATACTTACCTTTTTTAATCCTAACCCAATTACGATTAGTTTCATTATTCTCACGATAATAAATATTAAGAAGTAAAGAATCACACTCTTTACATTTCATTTTTTTAGTCCTCTTTTGATAAATGATAACCTAGTTCATACCAACATTCTTCACAAACACCCTTATCTAAAAGGGCTTGTTTTCCACAGTTTTTACATTTTCCCATTTTTAGCTCTCCTTAACAGATTTTTCAAGCTCATTTATTTTTTCCCATAAATCAAAACTTGCTTGTTTTATTTCACCATTAGAAACACCTGCATTTTCCAATTTTTGTTGTAGAACCATATAGTAGGTTCTTAATTCAAAGACTTTATTTATTGGTTTCATTTTTTTTACCTCTATATATGGTATACCATCATAAGTATATAAACCTTTCGGTTTGGTATACCATATTGACATAATGTCATAATGCTAAAGTTTACACCATCAACTTATATAATCTCTTAAATCAGAGTTCCCATAATTCACTCCAATATAATCTAATACTTTACCAACACCACATTTATGAATACAATAATCATAGAGTTTTGGATGAGTATATTTCATAGCTTGAAACCTATTAGGTTCTTTTTCTAAATGTACTCCAAACATACAAAACA
>Ga0180433_10009375_pt1 | contig 11989 bp, 15 predicted proteins | sample SS_ome_8_FD_132980 | JGI IMG/M metagenome (GOLD analysis project Ga0180433, IMG submission 132980) | Hypersaline lake sediment archaeal communities from the Salton Sea, California, USA - SS_1_D_1 metaG | ecosystem: Environmental > Aquatic > Non-marine Saline and Alkaline > Hypersaline >... | reverse complement strand
TCCAATGAAGAAAAGTATTTAGATATCGATATAATTAAAGGTAAATATAAAATATCAAAGTCAATTCCAGAAACAAATACAGTATTATTTTTTGACTTTTTACCATCAGATAATATTACCGAAAAATTAAATCAATATTATAGTAATTTTTATGTAGTATATGGATTACTTTTAAAAGCCTATAATAATATAAAAATAACTGGATCTAAAAGATTACCAAAGATTACAATTATTCCATATTTAAAATATAGTAGTATTGTTATATCATTTTTACAACTATGTAATTTAATTTTTGGAAGTGTAAATATAATAAATGAAAAAATAAGTAATCTAGTAAATATTAACAACACATTAAAAGTATTATTAATACAGAATTATGAACAATATGGTTCAAGAAGTTTGCCATCATTAACTACACCACAATCTTCAGTTGACCTAACTACTATAACAGAGGTTGAGCAACCAGCTATGCCTACAAAAGAAGAATTATTTGAACCATCAATAGATACATTTTTAGGTATAGTAAATAATATAAAAGCCCAAGTCACTTTTCAGAAGGTAGAAGAAAATAAAATACAAATAAACCAAACAAAACAATTGATAAAGGAACAACAACAGCAGCAGCAAAAAGAAAAACAAGAAAAAAAAGAATTAAAAAAGAAAAATAAAATGCAAAGAGCTCTTCGTAAAATACAAGCTTTAAACGCAATAACAAAGGACAAACTATTTAGACAAGGATCAAGAAATAGTGACAGAATTGGTATTTTAGAAAGAAAGAGTTCGCTTCGAAGTAGTAGTCCTCCAAGAGAACCCCCTACTTTGTTTCAAGGAGGTGGAAAGATCCAAAAAGGCGGAGGAGTAATAGATACTTTAATTGGAAACAAATTAGAAGAGTTATATGCAGATGTAAACATAATAGCTTTTATGAATCAAATTTATTCCAATCTTATGCCTTATGAACTATTATTAATTTTATTAACGGAGTTTGATTTTGAATATTCAGGAGTAAGTGATAAATCAGGAAATATGGTACCTTTATCAAAATTACCAGAAAGTTTAAGTGATTATTATCCAATGGTATTATCAAGAGGAGAATATTTATTAAAATTTCAGACAGAATTAAGTAATTTGATTAAAAATGAAAATTTAGGTTTAACACTGGATCAAAAAACAATATTAGAAAGTTTTACTAATGCGGAATCCCAAGTTGTAACTGAAGCCACAGAAGAGACAACTGCAGAATATGATACAAAAGAATTGGAAGAGGTATTAACAAGTGACACATTTAATTTAGTTCCTATAATTGAACAAATGGGAAATATGGTGCTTTCTAAAAAGAATGTTCCATGTTTTTTATTACAAATGAATTTAAATCAAGATACTAAAAGTGCAATTAGTAATTATTTGAAAGATATGAGTGAAAAATGGTTAACAATATTAATCAGTATAAACAAAGATGATATATTTAAAGATATAAATATATTTGAGCAAATAGTTATTCCAAAATCTTATGGTGCAGATATAAGAAATGCTTTAGAAAATATGCATTTAATAACTATATTATTAACAATACATAGTAAAGAATCCGGATGTGAATTGATAAATCCCTTCCCTGCTAATGAAGAAATTGCTGAGTATTTTAAAAAGTTAAATGAGATTTTAGAATTAAATACTTACTGTAATCCAGGAAATAATGTAGGAGTTAGGCAATCTTCACGATTTTATGGAGATTTGGCAATTATAAAGAATATAATTTTAACAATAAGAAAAATTACAAGGGTAGATTTACAAATAATAATTATTTATGTGTTATCAATATTGGGAGCAGTATTATTTGATGTAACAAAATTATATTTTCCTAATAAAGAAAAAACATATAGAAGACAAATATTAAATATAATTCGTCCACAAGTTAAAGGATTAACAGGTCAAGAAAAGACGATTCTTGTTAGTAATGAAGAAATATTTATGTTTTTAACTACTATAGTAGGAAATATTTTAATATTATTACCGAATAATGAAAAATTGACATGTGGAGAAGAAAATGAAGATAATATAGATAATCCAAATATAGAATTACCTACAATGCAAGATAATCTTGGTGAAACAAAACTTGAAGTAGAAAAAGATAAAACAACATCATCTAATGCAGTATTATCTCCTGTATTTGAAGAAGGGACTCATGATTTTTTTGGAAATCCATTAAATCCACGAGGAGGAAGGAAGAAAACAAAAAAGAATAGAAAACATTCGAAAAATAGGTCATTAAGATTTAAATAATTTATTTTTAATTGAATTTCTCTCTAATAATTAAAAATAAATATGATATGGTATGCTGTATTTTGATTTGCTATAAACTACTTTAGTTGAAAATAAAATAGTATTAAAATTACAAACTTGTCTAATAATAGTGCACAATTTATTATAATCTAATTTTCTCTCTACATAATGTTTTTTGGAGTCATAATAATATTGTTTTAACGAATCACAAAAAGGAATAATTTCATTTTGCAATTGAGCTCGTTTGTAGGCATTTAAATCAAAAATATAATACTTTTCAGTTTTATCACAAATTTTTTCTAAAAAATCAAATAACAAAGTTTTATCAATAGTATCTTTAAAAATTTGACTCATCTTATATTTTATGTAGATAAAAGTTGATTTAAATTATTAGTAAAAAGTGCTAATTCAATTTCATCTTCATGAATATTGTGAAAAATAGTAATATATTTACATAAAAGTTTAATAATTTCATATTTTTGTGTCTCATTAAGTATAGAAGTAGATTTAACAAAAAGTAGATAATTATCATAAATATCCATTACTGAGTAACCCTTATCAAATAATTTATATAAAATATCAATTGCATCCAATAAATTGTTGTTTATAAGAAGATTAGTATAATCTTTAAAAATAATAAAACTAATATTAGTGCAAATTTTATTCGCTAATTCTAAAGTAATAAGTTGATTTATAATTTTAAATTTTTCCAAATAATTCAATAATATTCTAATAGACCCATTACATACAGAAATAATAAATTCTTCAGCATTTTTATCAATATTAATTTGTTCTTTAGTTTTAATTTTGGAAAGGATAGTTAAAAATTGGTTATTATCAAGGGGTTTTAATTTAATAATAATTTTTCGGGATTGGAGACTATCAATAACTTTTTGAATATTACAACAAGAGGAAATAAAATGAACATTATTTTTATATTTATCAATACAATTTCTAAATACTTGTTGACTTTGTTCATTGATATTGTCAATATCGTCTAAAATTACAATTTTTTTCTTATTAGGAATAGAGCATCTAGTTTGGCAAAAAGTTTTAACTTCAGTGCGGTAATATTGAATACCTTGTTCTTTCAAACTATTAATTTCTAATATGTTATCTGAATAATGTTGATCCCCATAATATTCTTTAATTAATGTATTTATTAAAGAGGTTTTACCTGAACCAGAATCACCAATGAATAAAATATTTAAATTATTCATGGATATAAGAGTATTTAATATTTCAATAATTTCAGATTGAATTTCAAAATCTTGAAAAGATGTAGGTTTATATTTATAAATAAATGGAATAGACATAATATAATATATTCGTAAATAAGTATTTAAGTAAATGTATAGATATAATAATAAATGGCAGATTTTTATAAAGTGTTGGAGGTAGATGAGAAAGCTTCTCAAGAGGATATAAAAAAAAGTTATAGAAAGTTATCGTTAAAATATCATCCAGATAAGAATCCGGCAACTGCAGATAAATTTAAAGAAATAAGTGAGGCATATGAAACTTTAGGTGATGATGAAAAGAGGAGAGAATATGATATGAGGAAACAAAATCCATTTATGGGACAACCGTTTCAAGGTCAAGGGTTTCATGGTCCTATGGATGATATAGTAAAAATGTTTTTTGGAGGCCAGATGCCTGGAGGTATGCCTGGGATGGCATTTGGGGCAGGAGGAATGCCAGGAAATATAAGAATATTTAGAAATGGAGAACAAGTGAATATAAATGCATTAAATAAGCCACCTCCAATTATAAAAAATGTAGTTATTAGTTTAGAACAAGCATATAGAGGGGACCAAATACCAGTTCCAATAGAAAGATGGTTATTTGAAGATGGTATAAGAAAATGTGAAAATGAAACCATATATGTTCCATTAAAAAAAGGAATAGATAATAATGAAATAATAATATTAAGAGATCAAGGAAATATGTTGGATACTAATTTAAAAGGAGATATAAAAATAATTGTAGGTATACAAAATTCAAGTGGATTTAAAAGAGAGGGATTAAATTTAATATTAGAAAAAGAAATAACATTAAAAGAGGCATTATGTGGATTTGAATTTATCATTCAACATGTATCTGGAAAAAGTTTAAGATTTAACAGTGATAAAGGAAAGGTTTTAAAAGATGGAATAGTAAAAGTAATACCTAATTTTGGAATAGAGAGAGATGATCAAGTAGGAAGTTTATGTATAAAGTTTAATGTAAAATATCCGGAAACAATATCGGAGGATCAAATTGAGAAATTGAGAGAAATTCTATAAAATATTATTATAAAATATAGAATGAATTTTTATAATAATACCAAAGGAGTTATACTAGTATGTATATTTTTTTTATTATTTATGTATTATGAAGGGAAAACTGGATGTTCATGTATAAAAAAAACAAAAGATTGTTATAGAACTGAAATATTAGGTGTGCAATATAATCATTTTTATTTTTTCTTGTTTTTAGGAATAACTTTTCCGTCTTATTTTTGGACATTTCAAGTATTAGGCTTATTATTTGAATTGGTAGAGATATATATGGATAACAATGAAGAGTGGGCAATGAAACATTTTGGAGGTTGTTTTTCGGAAGCGCCGAGAGAAAATATAGAAAATTCAATCTATAATTTTAAAGTATATAAAGGAGTAGAAAAATATATGAATCCAATAGATAAGTTTTTCAATATAAAAAATTCCAAAATACATAGTTGGCATGGATCTATTGCTGAAGTTGTTCCAAATATATTAGGATTTATATTGGGAATGTGGATAAATAAATATATAATTTAATGATGATGTCCATTTCCATAAATAGATATAATAAAAGTGCCAATAATAATCATAGATAAAGCGAAAATTTGTATAGAATTAAGTTTTTGCGAAAATAAAAAGTAGGCACCAAGAGCAATAATTATATTCATGGAAGTATGATGAATAGCATGAATAATAGAAATATGTTTACCAGTTTTCATAATAATATATAAAAAAACATATGTAATTAAAATGGCTAAAAGTCCTGAAATAAAATAGATATTAATAAGTGATTTATGATCAGCGCCTTTTTTTATAAGAAATTGAGCAGAAATTTCAGTAAAAGCCATAATAATAAAAAATAAAATAAGTTGTTGATTAGATATCATATATATTTAAGTTTTAAAATAATTTAAAGACAATTAAAGTATTTATATTGGTAGGCAACCTGGCCGAGTGGTTAAGGCGGAAGACTAGAAATCTTCTGGGAAATTCCCGCGTTGGTTCGAATCCAGCGGTTGTCGTAGACACTCGTGGTGTAGTGGTAACATAGTTCCCTTCCAAGGAATTGCTTCGGGTTCGATTCCCGACGGGTGTAAAAAACAATTATAAATTGTATTTTTTTATAATTGTTTAATCTTCAGGTTGCATAACAAGTTCTAAAGGCATATCTAGTTTATGATCTTCAATATATTGACAAACATAAGCGAGATATCCTATTACAAAATTATAAATTTTCCAAAAAATATTCATTTATATTATAATGAGTATTATCTTTTTAATTATTTTTAATATATAAAATATATGCAAAGAGTAATAATCCATTAATATTTTTGGCAAAAACATCTAATATATTATAAAAAATATTCTTATTTTTAAAAGAAAGCATGTATGCAATACCATAAAGAGACCATAAAATAAAATTAAACCAAAATAAATAATGATTAATTAAATTATTACCTACAAAATTAGTATAAATTAAATAATAAGATCCAATTAAACCAAAGAAACCTAAAATAGTGGCCAAGTATTTCTTTATAATTTTTAATTCACCTAAAAATCCTACTATTAGCATAAAAGCATTTAAACCAAAAATCCATGATAAAATATGAATATTATTTGTAAATATATTTGATAAGGATAAATAATGAGACTTAAAATTTTGATAAATAAAAAAACATATGATTGAAAATAACATAGTTGGAGTAGTAATAAACCAATCAAGATAACGAATCAAAGAAACATTTACTTTGATATTAGTAAAATTAAATACTAACCAAATATAAAACGAAAATTCAATGAATTGAACAACTGTTTCTAATAATAGAATTTCACTTAATATATGTTGTTTGGGAGCAAGTTTAATAGATAAACCATAGAGAGAAATTAGACCAATAATAAGCTGAATAATTAATGATGTTAAAGCACTTTTATATATAGATATATCCATTATATAAATATATATAGAAAAAAGGATTATATTTTATTAATAAGGAAAAGCTAAATTGGAAGGATTAGAATTAAAATTACATCCACATATTCTATTAGGACGAGGAACTACTCCACCTGCTTTTCTAATATTAAAATCTTGTTGTAATTCACTCATAGTTAAGGTATGAGAGGAAGCTTTTCTATATTTAGCTCGTCTTACAGATGCATTTAAACCTCCAACACCTTGACCCGGTTGATATTTATTAAATAAACTAGTATCTACATTTCCAGTAAAAATTAGACGCCTTTGTCCACCAGATTTATAATTGTTATTACTCATATAATTATATATGATATTATTATTTTATATGATATAATTTATATTTACTTGTTATTTCTTCACCTTTTTTTATATCCTTTAATGAAATTAAATATCTAAATTTATCTTTCTCTTCATTTAATCCAAAATCAGCAATAACAGTTCCAACATATTTTTCTAATAATTGATCGGTTAATAAAGAATAACAATTAGGATTTTCACTATGATTATAAAAACCACCAATAGGAGTGCGGATATAATTATTTTCAAATAAATCATTTTTAATATGAGTTAATCCTAAAAGTGTATTTTTGGAAATATCTTCTTTAGCAAATAAACCTAAACCATGAATAGAGGATTCCTTAACTGTTAGATAAGATGGTAAAGCTTGATACATTTATAAATTATAAATATATTTTTAAATCAATAAAAAAAATATTTATGAAATTCTACTAGAATCAATTTCAGCAGAAACTAAATAAATAGAGTTTTCGGTAACAATAATATATTCCTTTTCTACTTTGTAAATTTTAGCAATAGGACTTGTATATTCATCCTCACTTTTTACAAGTAATTTTTCTTGATTTCCTTTGACTCCAATAATAACCTTTTTATCTAAAGAGTCAGTCCAATAGTCAGATTTGATTTCTTTATCCTCAACAATAGCTAGTTTAAAAGCATGTGTTAAACATGTGGCAGAAGGCATTCTATATTGTTGCTCAGATGATTCAGTTAAAGCACTCATTTATATAAAAGATTTATATATTATTCTTTAAATACTTATATTAATTAAAAATATATTTGTGTATAATTAATTCAAATTTAATATAATGAATTAATAAAATGAAAAATAATATTTTAAATAATATTGAAAATTATAATTCAAAAATAGAGCAAAACGAATGTGTTTTATTTTTGAAATATATAGGTTTATTACATGAATTAATAGAAAATGCAACAGATCATATTTTTATTCAAAAAGAGATATATTTAAAATATGTTTTAATTAATGCAATAAAAAATACATGTTACATTTATAACTTTTTATTGTTATATACAAAAAATTTAGAATTAACAATATATCACACTCAAAAATCAATATTATATTACATAGAATTCATAGGTCAAATAGGAGATGATAATCATAGTTTTTTAAAATTAAACTCTAAAGATGCAACTTTATTTACCTATAAAAAAACAATATTCGATGTAAACCAAGAATACAGAAAAGAATATGAAGAATCAAAAGAAACAAACCAAAGATTAAAAAATTTAAGTTTATTTATAAATGTTTACAATTGCATAATAAATCAATATATAGAATATGCGGATTTTGATGAACATTTTTTACCGAATCTTCAAAAAATAGTTTTTACCAAATTATATAAAATTGTAGAATCATTAATACAATTTAAATTGACAGACACTAACTTTGAAATAAAATTAGCAAATCTTTTAAATATAATTGAATTATTTAATAAAAATTATCAAAAAACATTTATTAAAAGAAATTATTTGCATATAATTGATTTCATTACTAAAAAAATAAATAAAAAATCTATTTCAATTGAAAATATCAAAAGTAAAATAGATAAAGATAATATATCAGATAAACTGAAAGATTTTTCAACTTGCAAAATAGTTAATTATTTAAGTAGTTAATCAAAACATAATATCTTTTTTCTTATTTTTTTCTTTCTATTTTTATTTAAGCTTGATTTATTTTCTAAGGAAGATGAAATAATTGACTCACATTCATTTTCCAAAATATTTCTTAAAAATTTATAAATAAAATGTAATGCATTTTCATCACATCTACCTACTACTAATACACTTCCCGTTCTAAAGATCATAAATGATACTTCATAATAATCTTTATGTTTAGGTTGTTGACCATCTTGTTCTCCTTTTATTGTTTTATCATAATAAAATTTACATTGTATTCCCGGATATGAACAAGCATCAAAATTACTATTAATTCTATATTTATACTTTAATATATCATGAAGTTTGTCTCTATCAACATAGAATCCACAACTAAAATTTGAATTAATTAATACAGTTTCCGTCTTTTCTAATTGATAATTTAGATCCTCACCTAGTAATGGCTTTAATACTTTAATCAATTGATCTAATAATTTTACTAACATTTCATCAGTTTGAATACCAGGTATTTCTAATTTACCTGTGTTGAAAACTTTCACATGCATTTCTTTAAATTCATCCTTATCTAAAATTCTTAGTATCAGCACGAAACAATTAAAGAATGCCCTCTTTTTCTTACTTCTATAACTTAATAAATCCTTTTTACAAATACCTATACTTATTTTTCTTTGGTCTTTATATTTTATTCTTCCTTCTGGATTTTCAATATGTTCAATTATTTGCTCCTCATAACAACTTACATTTTTTAATTGTTCTTCAATATATTCTACTTCACTAGGAGATGTAGATGAATATTTAATTTGTTTTTTTATTACACCATTACAAGGTGTAGTATAATTTAAAATAGGAATTTTCCAAAAAACATCTTTAATATTTATATTATTTTTGTTTAAATAAGAGATTTTGGTTTTTGTGGATATATATATGTCTGAACATTTAGGAATATTATTTACATTAATCCTTTGTGAATCAATTATGTTTTTTTCTACTGTTTCATAAATATTTTCCTCTGCATTATTCATTTCTAATTCACAATCATTATGTAAAAAGTTTTCCCAATCATCGTCTATATTGTCCATACTAATAGTATCTATATTGTTTTGTTTAAATATATTTTTTTTAATTTAAATAGATTCAATTATTTTCTTTATTTATAATAAATAAATGAATTCCTACATTCATGAAAGACAAACAATTCCAGTTCCAATTAAAAAAACTGAATCCTTTGAAAATTGTAAGGAGTTAAGTTTAAATCAAAATTTTATTGATCCCTCCAAAATGTCACCTCCAAATAGTTTTATGGAAAAGTTAATGAAACGAATGGATAATTATTATAGTCCAACCAGTAAAGACACCATGGGTAAAAGTTTTTCTTTCAAAAATTAAAAAAAGTTGAATCTATTTAAATATATTAAATAAATTCAATTATTATATATTATGGGAAACTGTTGTAGTTTATGCTGTTTTGTGTGTTGTAAGAACACATTTTATTCTATGGAGTTAGCTGATGGTATCTTAAATAAAATGGAAACACATATAAGAAAAACAATACCAATTGACTCCGGAATAAAAACATGGTTTATTACTATGAAACGAGAGATTTTTGAACAAATAAAAAAATCTCTTATTAGTAGATTATCATTATCATTAGAACAGTTGAAATTTCCTGTTTTAAATTCAAATGCTTATATGAAAGATCATCTTGTTGAAAATTTGGCTTATGTTTTTAGTAGTTGCTTATTTAATACGGAATTTCATAAAAATTTATTATCAAAAGAATATCAGTGTTTAGATATTCCTACGAATACACTCTTTTATAGTTCATTTAATATTACTGTAGATCAAACAACATTAGAAGATTTGGTAAAATATTTTACTACTATGAGGAATGAAAGTGGAGAAATTTATCAAGTGAAAATAAATACTACTGATAAAACATATCATAAAATATTTGACGAAAGATTAGAGAAGAAAATATTAGATACGCTGCATTCCATTCCTAATAACAAATTGGAAGAAATAATTTGTAAAGTATATACTAATTTTATGAATAAAAATGACAAAGAAGAAAAAATATTAGAAATAAATAGAAAATCTATACAAAAGGAAGAAATTAGATATACTAGTTTTGTGTAAAAAACTTGTGTAATTTAATTAAACAATAGGGTAACATAAATTCTATATTCAATTCAGATATATGCATTACATTTTCTATAAAATACAAAAAATCACTATTTACATATTGTTTTTTATAACGGATAATATAATTTAAAAAATTTTTTATTATATTTTTCTTTTCGATATTATATTCTGTTGTTAAACCATTTATATATTCCACATTTGTTTTGTAATCTTTATTTTTAATTCTCTCAATTAAATCCATCCAAAGTTCATTTTTGATAATTTTTTTATTTGATATTATTTTTTCATTTGACTGCATATAATTAATCATACTTCTTATATCTGAGTTAAATAGTTTTTGAATTGATAGTAAGGCTTCTTCACTATATTCTAATTTTTCACATTCATTTATATTTGTAAGGAAATTTATTATATCTTCCTCTGGTAGTTGATTAAATCTTAATCTAACAAATTCATTTTGTAATGCTTCATCAATTCGACTAATATAATTACAAATTAAACAAAACCTTACTTTTGATTTATAAGATTGTAATAAATATTTCAAAGCAATTTGAGCATTTTTGGTCATATAATCTACTTCATCTAATATAACAAATTTCATTCCATCATTAAATAAACTTTTCGAATTAACAAAACTATTTATTTGATTTCTTATTATATCTATTCCACGCTCATCGGAAGCATTTAAATGTATCATTAAATTTTTGCAATTTGGTGAATCTTGGTATGCATTAATTAAATTTATAATACTTGTTGTCTTACCAGTGCCAGGTGGGCCATAAAATAATAAATTAGGAAAAGTCTTATTATTAATAATATTTTCTAATATTTGTTTATTTAGTGGATCAAACACAATTTCATCAAAAGAAGTAGGCCTATATTTTTCTACCCAAGGTGTAAAATTGCTACTCATTATTATTTAAATATAATTAGTTTTATTTAAATAAAATTGAATATTAATAATATAATAATGGGAAATGAATCTTCTTCATTAAATATGGATATGGGATATCTTCATTTATTTATTGGGCCTATGTTTGCTGGTAAATCAAGTAAATTAATTGAATGTTATAATGATTGTGTTGAAAATGAAAAACATGTGGTTGTCCTTACACATAGTGATGAAACCCGTTATTCTAAAGATGAATTAAGCACCCATGATTTAAACAAAATTCAATGTTTAAAATATAATTCTATAGAAAACTTTATTAAAGAGCAAAAAATTATTTTAGAATCTTGTCATACAATTCTTATCGACGAAGCACAATTCTTTCCTGATTTGTTAAAAAGTATAGAACTAGTTGATTTTTATAAAAAAACAGTTATAATTTTTGGATTAGATGGAGATTTTAAGAGGGAAAAATTCGGTAATATTCTTGATCTTATTCCT
>Ga0180433_10009374_pt1 | contig 11989 bp, 9 predicted proteins | sample SS_ome_8_FD_132980 | JGI IMG/M metagenome (GOLD analysis project Ga0180433, IMG submission 132980) | Hypersaline lake sediment archaeal communities from the Salton Sea, California, USA - SS_1_D_1 metaG | ecosystem: Environmental > Aquatic > Non-marine Saline and Alkaline > Hypersaline > Sediment... | reverse complement strand
GTATGTAGCTCCGAAGATAGTATCGGGTCGCGTCGTGAAACAGGTTAAGTTCTTTCTGTTTCCGGATCCCGAGCCCGCTGAAAGATCCACGATGGAAAAATGCATATTTACGCCCGTGGAACGGCCGATCCAGTTCCTTTGCATTATTTTTACCCTTTCCGGCCAATTTCCGAGCTTATCAAGGTCATTAAGGAGACGTTCGGCGTAATCGGTTATTTTGAAAAACCATTGTTCGAGGTCCTTCTGGATAACGATGCTTTCGCACCTCTCGCACTTCCCTTCTATAACCTGCTCATTTGCCAAAACAGTGCGGCACGACGGACACCAGTTAACAAATGCCTTTTTCCTGTAAGCAAGCCCGCTCTTCAAAAGTTTAAGAAATATCCACTGTGTCCACTTGTAATAATCGCTGCCGCAGGATGTAACTTCCTTTGACCAATCGTAAGAAACTCCCCATGAATTGAGCTGCTCCTTCATCTTTTTTATGTTGACAAAGGTGTGCTTTTTTGGGTGCGATTCGTCTCTTATGGCGGCATTCTCCGCCGGTAAACCGAAAGCATCCCAACCCATAGGGGTAAGAACGTTGAAACCACGCATCATTTTGTATCTGGCAACAACGTCTCCTATTATGTAGTTGCGGCCGTGCCCGACATGCAGGGCCGCGGAAGGATAGGGGAACATGACGAGGCAGTAGTACTTGTTTTTGTAATCCTCTATGTCGGCTTCGAAGAACCTGTTTTTAGCCCAGTAGCTTTGCCACTTCGGCTCGATTTTGTCGAAGGGATATGTTTTTTCATCCATGGTATGATTACTTTAACATATGAGAGCGTATCAAGGCAATATAAAAAGAAAGAATACCACCCGCAATTGCATGCCATTCGCAATTGTATGCGATCCAAAATAACGACCCAAAACATCTATTCACAACATATATCCGTGACATCCACCCGCAAAGGTAACCGAGACTTAAGCCACGGTTACCTTTGCGGATAACTGTTGCTATTCTTAGTTCTTAACTGCATCCTTTGTATCGGGTGCAGACCTACCCCTTCAGACCTACGAGGTCTGATTGGTAAGGTCTGTTAAGCCCCGGATAATGTGTTTATCGAATGGTGGAGCTGACGGGAATCGAACCCGTGATGCCACAATGCCATTGTGGCGTGATCCCGCTTCACCACAGCCCCCTGTTATTTTTTAAAACTGTAAACGAATTCTCCGAAAACCCGACCTGTATTTTATTATCGCATCGCTTTTGCGGCAATGCCTTAGCACTATTCTACATACGAATCTGTTTTCGTCAATATCAAAATGTCTTCATGGGAAAAACAAAAATGCTTTTACCATCCGGGGGATATTGTTTCCGAACGGCAATTGACAGAATTAGGGCCGCTTTTCCCTTCGCGTAAACATAGCATCCCTCGTATAAGTTTTTCCATCACCCCCTTGCCTCCGGGGATAGGCGGGGCTACCCTTGACCCTTGACATCTTTGATGTCAAGGGTCAAGGGTAAAACTTAACCAGTCGTCATAAAAGAGCGCGCTCAATTATTCCGTAGAATAACCGACTCCGGCTCCGGCTTATGACCGAAGGAAATCCCGAGCTCCTCATTGAAAAAATATAGGCCGCGAGGGATCGTCTTTGGTTGTTTGAACTTTTGGGTTTTGAACATCCTCTTCCTTTGCTTAATTCTTGCTTTAATAAAAGCTGGGGCCCTTGACATCAAAGATGTCAAGGGCCCTTTTACACCTTAAGCAATGGTATATGCTCAAATTTCAAAAAAATTCGATGTCAAAGACCAAATACCACAAAGTCCAAAAACCAATTGACGACTCTTAAGGGCGCGACGGAGGAAAAAGAAGTCAAGAAAAATAGAACCGTCCCCTTTTTCTAGCGGGGCTACCCTTGACCAGTCGTCTTCAGAACACGCTTGGTTATTCCGTAGAATAATCGACTCCGGCTCCGGCTTATGACCGAAGGAAATCCCGAGCTCCTCATTGAAAAAATATAGGCCGCGAGGGATCGTCTTTGGTGCTTAGGTATTTTAATTTTTTGAGTACCTCTTTTATCCTATCCTTCTTTGTTCTATTATAGAACTGTGGATACTTCGTATCCCTTTTATTTCAGATAAAATTTATACACTTAAAAACAAAAAATTTTCGAATTGTCAAAGAACAATTTTTCAAATACCCGATCCCAAAAAGACGACTCTGGGGACGGAGATAGAAGTGAAATAGAAGTGATGATGGAAACCCGGCCTAAGACCCAGCGGAAGCAAACTCCGGTACCGACGCAAACGATACCGTTAGCTGCCCTCGGGCCCCAGTATTGCAATTCGTGGTGGTTGCACGACCACCACCACCCGTATTGTAAAGACACACGAGATTAGTGGCGTCTACCCACGCACCGCCTTGCTGATAAACCTTACAAGCTCCCAGCACCGCCTGCTTCGGGTCAAGTTTTACGCACGTTATGGTGGGCTTTGTGTAGGGTATCTTCTTGGACGGGGGTTTGGTGTTTTCTTTAGTTTCTTTATTCATTATGCATTTACTCTTTTATTCTTTTCGCGTATAGCTTGCCTGCCTTACAGGCAGGCAGCTTAAACGTGCTAGTGCTAGTAGTGAGTATACCCCCCCCCTACGGGGTTTGTCAAGTTTTTTTCGTGAGAAAAAATTTACAAGCAATTTTTCGCAAATTTTCGGGAATTTTTCAAAAGCGGCCCTTGATATCGAAGATGTCAAGGGTTCAAGAATCGCTTTCGTTAAAAGTAATTTTCGCCCAAGATATGTCCCGTAATTTTTTTGGTGTTTTTTTCCTGCCTGCTCGCCTCGCGGCGAAGCGGGCCGGCAGGCAGGGGAACTTTACTCGATATGGCTCGGCGCCCACCGAGACCTCGCGCTCTTTCGTTAAGGCCGAGGTGGGGGCGGATGAACGACCGCGCCTCCTTATATACCGAACTCGCTATGAGTGAAGGCGTGGAGCCTCGTTACTCGTTGAAAATACTTGTTGAAAAATCTTGAGGATTTCTAATTGATATGTTATAGTATATTTTCAGAGGGGGCTAGCCCCCTCTGAAGTGAGTTCAAACAAAGGAGTAGAGGCTCCACCAATTTCAAACTCCGCTTCATTATCACTTCTTTGCCGAAGTGGCGGAACTGGCAGACGCGGCGGCCTCAAAAGCCGTTGATCGCAAGATCATGAGAGTTCGACTCTCTCCTTCGGCACCAGAATTTCTACCTGACTCTCTTCATACATCTAAGGAGAGAGTCGAAGCGAGCGCCCGCCGACCTTATGGGAGGAAAAGGCCGTAAGTCGCCCCGCCGTTATTGACGTATTGCGGGGTCCCGCCATGCGAAGCAACGGCGGGAAAGACCGGCCGTCAGGGCGCGAGGGGAGACTACGCAGGCGAGCTCCGCGAGCCGTAGTAGTCGACTCTCTCCTTCGGCACCAACAGTCGGGTTATCCACAAGAGTAGCCGGCCTTTACGCCCCGGCTATTTTCTATTTGAACATCCACAGTTCGGGGTACTTCGAGAAGGAACTTTGGAAGGCTTTTACTATGCGTGCGTCAAACTGGGTTCCGGAATTTCTTACTATCTCAAGAAGGGCCTCCTTGGCGCTGAGGGCCTTCTTATACGGCCTTTTTGTTGTAAGGGTATCAAAAACATCTGCTACAGCAATAATCCTGCCCTCGAGCGATATCTGCTTTCCTTTAAGACGTGCGGGATAACCTTTTCCGTCAAACTGCTCATGATGTTCTTCAATACCCTTTACGATCCCCTCCTGATTCAGCACGGAAGAAACGATCTTCGATCCAAGCAGGGGGTGACCATGCATATACTCTTGTTCTCTTTTGTTCAGCCTTGTCGATTTCAGTAGGATACTATCACTTATTCCTATCTTTCCGATATCATGCAAAATACCCGAAAGCCTCAATCTCTCAATAAAGGAAGCGGGAAATTTCATTTCTTTTGCGATGGCCGCCGCATATTTCGCCACCCTCTCGGAATGGCCGCGGGTATAGGGATCCTTCGTTTCCACCGCCGCAACAAGGCTGGTTATCGTATCAAGAAAAAGATTCTTCATATCACTGTGAAGCGTGGCATTTAAAAGCGCTATAGACACGTTATTGGCCAGTGTATATAAAAGTTTTTTGTCGGCATCGTCAAAACCTTTTTTTCTTTTTTTATAGTTTCCCACGATCAACGCGCCGATCATCTTTGTATTGGTCTTGAGGGGCACGGCCAAAAATGCTTCCAGGCCAAGCGGGTTTTTTTCCGCGTCGTTCACAACAACGGCCCTTGAGTTCCTTAAAAGCTGTGTATTTATTTTCTTCCAGGCGCCCAGGACTTTTAAACTTTCCTTACTTTCCCTGTCAAAGCCCTTTGAGTCGATCGGGATAAAGCGCCCCGTTGCCTTGTCCAGAATAAAGAGCGCGCTGCAATCCGCGATAAGAGCGGATTTTGCCTGAACCAGGATCATGTCGCTTACCTTTCTGAGTTCAAGGCTGGAGCTTACTTTCCTGTTCACGCGCAATAAAAGCTCAGAGGTAACCTTGATTTTCGGTATTCTTTTCATATTCAATTATTTTTTCCGTCGGAGGAACAATACGTGAATCAGGGAAGAATGCCATTATTCAGATATGCATGTTTAGTCGGATTTATTCTCCGCAAAAACACCGATTTTTCTAAATCGCTCGTATCTCTGTTTTATAAGCTTATTTTTGTCCACGGCCCGCAGAATATCCATGTCTCTCTTAATAACAGATTTGATACTGGCGGCCATCTCCTGAGGATCCCTGTGCGCACCTCCAAGCGGCTCCTTTATCATGCCATCAACCACGCCTAATTCAAGCAGGTCCTTGCCGGTAAGCTTCAGCGTTTTGGCCGCCTCCGGAGCCTTTGAGCGCTCTTTCCATAAAATGGCCGCACAGCCTTCGGGTGAAATGACGGAATAATAAGCATATTCAAGCACGTAAAGCCGGTCGCCGACACCTATACCCAGGGCACCGCCTGAGCCGCCTTCGCCTATTACAAAAATGATGATGGGCGTCTTTAACATGCACATCTTGAACAGGTTTTTCGCTATCGCCTCGGCCTGGCCTCTTTCCTCGGCTCCTATGCCCGGGTAGGCGCCCGGGGTATCGATAAAAACGATTATCGGCAGATTAAATTTTTCCGCCATCTCCATTATCCTCATTGACTTTCTGTAACCCTCCGGATGGGCGCTTCCGAAATTGCGCAGTAAATTTTCCTTCGTATCCTTGCCCTTCTGATGGCCTATGACGGCTATTTTTTTTCCGTCTATTTTCGCGAGCCCGCATACAATAGCTTTATCGTCGCCGTAAAGCCTGTCCCCGTGAAGTTCTACAAAATCCGTCATAATCAGGTCTATATAATCCAGCGTGTACAGCCTCCTGGGATGCCGCGCTATCTGCACCCTCTGCCAGGGGGTAAGATTTTTAAATACCTCCTGTTTGACTTTTTTGAGCCGTTCCTCGAGTTTCTTTATTTCACCGGACAGATCGATGTCCTCTCTGGAGGTAAAGCTCTTGAGCTCCTCTATCTTTTTCTCAAGTTCCAATATGGGTTTTTCGAAGTCCAGTCCGTTCATTTAAAAAATTCCGGGTTTAAGGTGAAACATTTGAAATTGCGGCGCCCTGCCGGCAAAACCAAAAGCCGCTAAGCGACTCACAAACACTTCACTTTGAATTTTGCATTTTTAATCAGTTTTCTATCACTCGACTATGTTAACCTCGGTTCCGCTGGGCACAATAGCGTAAAGTTCCTCAACGTCCTTATTTTTCATCCGAACGCATCCCTCGGTGATATGCCTCCCCATGGATGACTCGTCCTTTGTGCCATGAATGCCGTATCCGGCCGCGGAAAGCCCCATCCAGCGCGAACCGAGCTCGTACTCAGGAGCTCCCGGCTGAACGATTGCGCCGACTTTATACCAGGGCGGACTTATGAGCTTTTCTTCTATCCTGAACGTCCCGAGGGGCGTAGAGAGATCTTCTCCGGTGGAAACCACGTATGTTTTTACAATTTCGCCGGTCGTTTTTCTGAGTAGAAGGATGTTTTCTGAAACATCTACCAGAATGTCAAATTTTGCTTTGTTAACTTTTAAAGATTTTCCGGGAATTATAAGGTCACCCCCGATGCTGTTTGATTTTTTAAGCAATTCGACGGTCGTGTTAAATTCGGACGCGATTCCGCCCAGCGTATCGCCGCGTTTTATTTCGTATAAAAAACTGTCTTCTGTGGGCAAATCCGAGAACAGGATTTTCATGTTCATGTCCTCTATTTTTTTCCGCGCCTCGGAAGTTCGGTCCGAATCGGGGAATTGTTTTTCGAATTTTTGAAAGGCCGTTCTTGCTTTTAGATAGTCGCTTTTGGCCAGATAGTCCCGCGCCGCATTGAAAAGTGTCTCCCTGTTTTTAAGATCGGTGCGGCTGAGGATCTGTTCGCTTCTTTTAAATGCAATTTTTTTCAGTCCGAATGAAAAAAGAAGAATAAGCAGGACTATGGATGCGATTATTAAAAGTAGAAATTTCTTGTTCATTTGTGTGCGCTTCTTACTGTCCGAATAACTGCCAGAGTGAAAGTGCGCTCAAAATACCACAGGCTATACCGGCGAAAACTTCTACCGGGGTATGTCCGAGAAGTTCCTTAAGCCTGTCCTCCTGGATGCGCTTTTTCCAGTAAATATCATCCAGTATCCTGTTCAGGACTTCCGCCTGCTTTCCGGTCGCCCGTCTGAACCCCTGGGCATCAACTATCACTATAGTGGCAAACGCAAGCGTAACAACAAATATTACGGAGTCGAATCCGCAAGATAAGCCCACCAGGGCCGCCAGCGCGCTCACGATCGCCGAGTGCGAGCTCGGCATGCCGCCGGTACCGACAAACCAGCGAAAATTAAATTTCTTTTCTTTCACAACGCCTATCAGCACCTTTATACTCTGAGCGATCACCCAGGAGTAAAGCGTAAACCAGAATATCCTATTTCCGGCTACCTCAAGCAGGGCCTCTTTCGTGTTCACCATATTCTCTCCCGCGTTGACAGTCTATATTGTGGGAATATTATATTACAGAATCGGTTCCGGCGCAACTCATTTTCCGATGCAAAATTTCGAAAAAATCCCGTCCAATATGTCCGGGCGTACTGTTTCGCCAAGAATGAGACCGAGAGAAAGCGCGGTCTCTCTCAGGTCTGCGGCAACCACTTCCGGCTTAAAAAACGTTTCCTCCGACATGGCTCTTACGGCCCTTTTCAAACATTTGCAGGCATGCTCAAGTTCTTTTCTATGCCTTAGATTCGTTACAAACGTTCCCTCCGGAGACGGCAAACGACCATGCCAGATTTCCCCCAGTATCGCCTCTTCTATTGCGTTAAGGTTCTTTTTTTTCAGCAACGAAACTTCTATCAAATTGTCTTTTCTCGCAATGCGTCTTACCCTCCTCAAATCGAGTCTTTTCGGAAGATCGCTTTTGTTGACGATTATCATGAAATTCCTGCCCTTTATCCTGCCGAGTATATCGCCATCCGTTTTTGACCAGGGCTTGCTTAAGTCCAACACAAACAGAATAAGGTCGGCGGCTCTTATGTATGAGTCGGATTTCTGCATCGTATGACTTTGAACAATACCCCTGGCGGCGGAAATACCGGCAGTGTCAACGATTTTTACCGGAATGCCGTCCAAGTTTATTTCTTCCTCTATCGCGTCACGGGTCGTGCCGGGAATCGGGGTAACGATAACCCTGTTTCTTTTTAAAAAGACGTTCATGAGCGAAGACTTGCCCACGTTCGGCTTGCCGCATATAACGCACATTATGCCTTCCTTAAAAATGATGCCCTTCTTTGCCTCGGCAATAAGTTTCCGTATTTCGGTCAAAATATGCGTAAGCTTACGCAGGAGATTCTTCTTGGACGAAAGTTTTATGTCCTCTTCGGAAAAATCGATCCGCGCCTCCATTTCACTCAACGCATCCAAAACCTCTTTTTTTATCTGTTTTATTTTTCTCGAAAGCCCGCCGGACAGCTGACTGACGGCAACCCTCATGGAACTTTCCGTCTTTGAACGGATAACGTCCAAAACCGCCTCCGCCTGGGCCAAATCGATCCTTCCGTTTAAAAAGGCTCTTTTTGTAAACTCGCCGGGTTCAGCAAGCCGCGCACCAAGTTTTAAAGCAAGCTCCAGCACCCTGCGCAGGGGAACTGTGCCTCCGTGACAATTTATCTCAACAACGTCTTCTTTTGTGTAGCTTCCCGGCGCCTTCATAACGGTAAGTATAACCTCATCGATCATATCATCCATCGTTGGTCGTCTGTTCCCGGTCACAGCGTATCCACCTCTGACTATGCGCCCGTAGTGCGTCGTATATGTCTTAAATCTCGACGGCTTGAGCCTGTCTTTGGATACAAACATTCTGTCCGCTATGGAAAGCGCCTCTCTGCCGCTTAGACGCACTATACCGATTCCGCCTTCACCCACCGGCGTCGATACGGCAACGATTGTTTCTTTCATGTTCTATCTTTTTTTGTTTAACACGGATTTTCGCGAATCAACCACAGACTTACGCGGATATTCGATCTGCCCGGTATCCGCGTCGGATTCGCGGGAATCCTCGCCTAATAGCATCTCTCTTGCTTCACCCGCCACGTAAAGGGATCCTGTGACCAGTATAACATCATCCGCGCGCGCCAGAGAACGAGCCTTTTCCACGGCATCAGAAACGGAATTCGTCAAAATCACGTTTTTCCCCCGTGCAAAACGCGCAATAGAGCGCGGGTCCTCGGCGCGTTCCGTCACTGCCTTTGTTAAAATAACATGATCGGCCCGGGGTAAAAGTTCCCCGCATACCCCCCTGATGTCTTTTCCTTTTGAAATACCCAACACTAAAATAAGACGCTTATAATCGAAATTTCTTTTGATCGTCTTCTTTAAGGCTTCGGCGCTTGCCCTATTTTGTGCGCCGTCGAGAACGATACGGGGATCTTTTGATATTATCTCACACCTCGCCGGATTCGCGCCTTTTTTAAGACCCGATCTTACCGCTTCGGGCGCTATTTTCCGGTCTAAACCCTCGATTGCTCCAATGGCACAGGCGGCATTTTCTATCTGATGACGACCGAGAAGTTTAATTACACAGCGGCCATAGTTTCGCTTTTGACCTGCAACGTCGAATATCTCGTTTTCCGCGCTGTGTGAAACCTCACTAAAGTCTATGTCCCGTCCGATCAGAATAAGCCGGGAACCCAGCTGCAGGCACTTTTTCCGTATGATCTCGGCAACTTTTTCATCCTGGGGCGCACTCACCACGATACATCCCTTTTTTATAATCCCGCTTTTTTCTTTGGCTATGGCCTCAAGGCTTCCCCCCAGAATGCGCCCGTGATCGTGGCTCACCGGCGTTATGACCGAAACGACGGGTTTTACGATATTCGTCGCATCAAGTCGGCCGCCGAGACCTACCTCTATTATGCCGTAATCTATTTTCTGCGCCCTGAAATAATTAAAGGCAAGAAGCGTATAAACTTCGAAATATGTGGGAGAAAAGCCAAGGCTTCCCTCTTCAAGTTTTCTTTTTATTTCGCCGGTATGAAAAGCGAAATCGTCTTCGCTTATCATCTCATCGTTAATCTTGATCCTTTCGCGCGGGGTGGTAAGGTGGGGGGATGTATAAAGTCCGACACGAAGATGGGCTTCTTTCAGAACGGCGGATATAAAAACGGCCACCGAACCTTTGCCTTTTGTACCTGTAATATGAACGGAAGAAAAGCTTTCCTGCGGCTTGTTAAAAAGCGCCGCCAGATGCCGCATTCTGTCCAGACTAAACACACACCTATTCTCATACCCTATCTTCTCGTAATCAGTAAACAACCCTAGATAGCGGACCGCTTCACGGTAGAACATGGCATTACTCTTCGAGGATACGGATTTCGGTCTTGATCAGGTGTATTTTAGCCCGTAGTTCGTCAAGCGTTTTACGGAGGGCATCGATCTTTTCGTCAAGCGTTTGTACCCTTTTGTTCCACACGGAAAGTTCGTCGGATGAAAGGGAAAGTTCTTTTTTTTTCTCGAGAAGTTTTCTTATGTCCGATGCTTTCCCGACGGAATTCTTTAATTCCCTGTTCCTCAAAACATATTCGGAGCGTTTCTCCTCCAGCCCGGCGCGCAGCGAGCGTATGTTCGGTTGGATCTCGGCTTCCAGCGAAAAAATCGCCCTATTCTGATTATACCTCTTATCTTTCAGGCTCACCTTGAGTGCGCGAATCTTCCGGGCAAGGTCCCGTTTTTCTTTCTGATAGGAACTTTTTAAGTTTGATATCTTTAACTCGATTTGTCTTTTTTTATTTAAATCTTTTTCGAACAGCGGATCCCGCTCGAGAATTTCATTTATTCGACTCTCGCTTACGCGTCCGCATCCGGTCAAACACAGTGAGACAATTAAAATTGAAAAAGTGAATCTTGTCATTTAAATTTAAACGCTGAACCGAAAATCAACCACATCCCCGTCCCTTATTGTATACTCTTTTCCTTCCAATTTCAACAACCCTTTTTTCTTCGCCTCATGCATTGAGCCGCACCGAATCAAATCGTCAAACCCTATGACAGCGGCTTTTATAAATCCTTTCTCCATATCCGAATGTATTTTTCCCGCTGCCATATGGGCGGGGGTACCGGATTTAATGGCCCACGCTTTAGTTTCGCTTCCCTTAACGGTAAAAAATGTTATGTATCCGAGGGCGCCGTAAGCATCTTTGATTACCCTTTCCGACGAGCCTTCCGCGAAACCCATTTCTTTAAGAAAAACCTTCTGTTCTTTTTCTTCAAGATCGACGATTTCGGATTCGAATTTCGCACAGAATTCCGTATATCTGATTTTTTTTTCACGGCAGACTTTTTCTATTTTTTTCTTCACGTCGTCGGATTTGCGGTTTTCGTCCGTATTAACGAGGATAAAAATAGGTTTCAGGCTTAAAAACTGAAATCCGCGAATTTCCTTACCCGGATGCATCTTGAATTCCAGGTCTCTGAGAGGCCTATTTTTTTCAAGACATTCTCTGTACGAGAGCAGCGTATCACGCTCTGTCAGTTTCTCCGACGGCGGATCGGGGATTTTTAATTCTTTTTCCAGGGTTGGCAGTCTGCGGTTGATTATTTCGAGGTCTCTCAGGATAAATTCGGCATCCATATTTTCGATGTCCGCGACCGGGTCCCGTCCGGAAAAAATGCCCAGGACCTCAACAAGGGCCTCTACCTCTTTAATCTGCGGAACATGAAAACCAGGTAAGTCCTCAAAAATAATTTCGGAGCCGGTGAGTTTTTTCGGGTTAAAGACGGATTCTAGTTTTTCGAGTCTTTGATCCGGGATTTTTACGGCGCCGAGATGCGCCTTGGTGGGGTCAAGTGTCTGGGCCTCTTCCTTTTTCTTCTTCGTAATCGCCTTGAAACAGGTTGACTTACCGCACCCGGGGAAACCGATTATCGCGATTTTCATTCACATTCTTGTCCGGGCCGAATCAGCCGCATTTCGAATAACCACAGGCCCTGCAGACCATGCATCCCTCGATGTGCCATAACGCCCCGCCGCAATCCGGGCATACACCGACAACGCTTGCCGCTTTCTTCTTCACGGCCACGACGGTATTTGATCCCGGTGACGATAATGGTTCGGGATCGGTATTACCGTTTTCTTTTACCTTCGTCTTAACAAGACGTCTTTCTATAACGCGCGCGATGGCATCGCTGCATGAGAATATCCTTCCGCCCTTTTCCCAACTCGGTGACGGACACCTTATCCCCCTGAGCTGTTCGATTATGGAACCTGTCTCTATACCGCTTCTCAGGGCAAGCGACAGGAGCCTGCCGATGGCCTCAAGCTGACTCATGGCGCATCCGCCGGCTTTTCCCATTTGCATACATATTTCAAACGGCAACTCGGACTCATCCTCACTCATCGTGACATAAAGATTGCCGCAGCCGG
>Ga0180433_10009373_pt1 | contig 11990 bp, 10 predicted proteins | sample SS_ome_8_FD_132980 | JGI IMG/M metagenome (GOLD analysis project Ga0180433, IMG submission 132980) | Hypersaline lake sediment archaeal communities from the Salton Sea, California, USA - SS_1_D_1 metaG | ecosystem: Environmental > Aquatic > Non-marine Saline and Alkaline > Hypersaline >... | reverse complement strand
CCCGAGTGTAAGAAAAGCGATAAAGTTGCTGTTCAATCACTCGTTTTAAAAGATGTTTGTGAATAACTTTAACCCTATACCGAGGAGGTATAATGTCAACGGCAGAGGAAGTAAAAAGTATTATCAAAGAAGGGTGTCCTCAATGCAAAGGCGATGAAGACCCTGACGATCACGTCCTTTTTTGCAAAGGGATTCAACACATGTCATCTTCAGGCATAGAAGTTGAAGGTGATGCTATAACAATTGATCTGGGAGGTCACGAAGACACATGGAGTGTTGACCCGATTATGATATGGTGTGACGGCTGTAAGACTGTCCTGCTTGATAACCGGTCTGAAATCTGTCTTAATGTTATGAACATGCAGCTCCCAAGGCCCAAAAGTGTAAAGCGCGGCCAGCAGGTAATGTTCATGCAGGTTCCAGATGCTGTACATGTTGATTACGGATTTGTGGAACATGACAGCGACGGGCCATTTGTTACATGCCGATTCTGGCAGGGTAATTCAAATGAGCTTAGAACCCAGGCAAACGGTGAAAGGGTTAAAATGGAAAACCTGGTTCTGATGAACTGGAAACCTCAACAATTGATTGATGAAGTTCTTAAAATAATGCTGCCTGAAAAATAAAGGACCGTAGGTGGAATGCTTATGGGACTATTTTGAGGAGATGCGGGGTGCGAAGGCCCCGCATTTTTTTTAGCTATTTCTTCTTTTTCTTTAATTTTTCACCAATAGGAACCCCAATTGGCCCCTTTTCTTTTCCATAGCCTTTTCCACGGCCCATTCCTTTTGATTTCATTTTTGATCCTGGACACGATTTACTTGCCGCTATCTTCTCCAGCTCATCCTGAAATGCTGCATTATAAATTTCTTTAAACATTGCTATCTCCTTTCCTTCTTTTTTATAACTTTAGGAGCCATTGCTGACCCGAGCATTTTTAATTCAGCAGCTGACTGTGGCGATATCTGTCCTGACAATACTTTCTTTATAGCTGCGGTTGGCATAATGGCCGCAGTCTTACCAAGGCTGTGTCCTAAAGTTGTGCTCTTTTTATATTTAAACCCGGAACTTGACGATGACGAACTGCTTCCATATGATTTCTTTTTGACACCGGTACCGATTGGCTCGCTTAATTCGCTATGATGACGCTCGCCGCGCTGGATAACACGATTGCCGACGTTGAGGGCTACCTTTTTTAATTCAGGTTGCACAAGTTTCTGTTTTATTTTATTACCAGCCATTCTACCAAGAATATCACCAACAATTGCGCCAAGGGCAGTCAGCGCTACTGCTTTACCTTTGCCTATTTTCCCCTTATAAAACAACGGTGTCGCTAATGAGGCACCACCCATTGAGCCGGCACTTAGCCCAGCAACCTCTGCTGCTGTAGGAATAACTTCTTCAGCAACCACTTTGTTAATCGCTTTCTTTTCTATTCCAGTCTTACTGCCAAAGGCTTTGTTAAAATACTCACGCACAACAAATTTTTTCATCCTGGCGTCATGTTTGCGACCGATGTTTGTATATGATTTTCGTTGTAAAAATTCAAGCGGCTTCTTTCCAAGACCTTTGACCTGCTTTTCAGACCAACCCTCTTTCACCGCGTCTTTACGCATACGGGCGTACATTCGTTTGGCAGCGTCTTTTGTACCATCTGGGTCAGCTTTGTATATTGCATTAAAGACTGGTGACGCCAATTTTTCAAGCTCATCATTAAACGCTGCTTCATAAATTTCATCAACCATTAATACCACACCTATGTTTAGTTTTTAATATTACGATATTTTTTAACCAACCCACGCTGTGTCGTTACAACATCATTAAGCATCTTATCCCAATTTTTTTTATTCTTCTTTAAAATAGCTGCCTCTTCCTTGCTGCCAGGCTTCGTTTTAAAAAGCCCAGAACTTACCCTGGTCTTGTTGTAAGCCTCACGCTTTGACCAAATGTTCTTAATATCTGCAGCTACATTTGCTCTCGAATACAACATTCGATTCGGCACTCGAAGCCCATGGTAATACTTTTTAACATCACTTTTTGGAATTTGTGTCATGTTAGAAATTTCATTAAGATCATGATAACCAAAAACTTTTCTAAACGCATCACCAATTGAAGCTATCTTTTCTAACTCGTCATTAAACGCTGCTTCATAAATTTCATCAAACATACTATCACTCCTATCTGCTCGCCGTAATGTATCAAACATAACTACCACTTTTCTCCTTAACATTTTCTTTAATAAGCAGGCTTCATTGGTTTTGTTAATTTTCTTATAATATGTTTCTTGGCAGCACGAGAAAGTTTTGTCTTTCCGTATTCAAAGCCAGGATAAGCATCTCTTATAAAAATGGATGATAAATCCTCGCCTCTCAATTTGGTAAAAGCACGCTTTGTTGGGTTATACCTTTTTGGTAACGATCTAACCAAATTGCTCTCAGACAGAATCACGTTTGGTGAACCATGGCCGAGAAACTGTTTAAATTTCTTACCTCTTTGTAATGTTTCAAATTGCTCATGCATTAAAGTTACGCGACCAACAGCCTCTTGTTGAGGTTTTGCTTTTGGGAACTTGACAATATTACCAGTCCCAGCTTTTATGCCTTTATACGCCCCACCCTTGCCAGTTAATATTTTATTCTGATACGGAAGGATATTACCAGGCACATTGTCGACAACTTTCTTTGGAAGACCTTTGGTGGGTATAATAGATATAATACCTGTAGCCCCTTTAGTGACATTAACTTTTTTTGCATTAACATCAACAGCAAGTGTTCTTTTGCGAATTAATTTAGGCGCAATAACCTTTTTATGTATTGATCTAAGCCCTCTAATATTGACAGCTATCTTCTCAAACTCGTCTCCAAATGATCTCAAAACTTCTGATGTTAACACGGCTGTATCCTTATCTATATTCCTGTAACCGTTTGCTTAATTTCTTCTTAGCCCGGCTAATCCACATCTCATTCCTACGCAACCGCTTAGCCAGCTCTTTATTTGTCAACACTTGCTTACCACCGTAACCAAAAGTGTGTTCGAATATAACCTTCTCCGGACCGGACAACTCATGGTACAGATACTCGGCCAAGGCCGTATCCTTACCCTTCTCAGTCCGGACATTACCGTAGAAATCAAATGCGGCCCGCGACGCTGTGGCTTCCCCGCCCAACTCATGCGTCATTCGGCCGACCTCTTTTTCATTCCAGCCAAGCTCATCCGCCATTTGAGAAGTGCTCGGCTCATACCCCAACCTATCAGTAAGATTATCCCTTGTGATTTGAAATGTCGCTTTCTTGAGTGCCCGGTTCTCAGGTATATGTCCGGACATGAGGCTCTCCGAAGCAGTACGCTGAACCTTCTTGAGACTGTTCCAGATATGCGTTGAAGGCTGCGTCCCGAGCTTCGGGTTATAAGTCTTGAACGCCTTAATCATCTGGGTAGAAGCTTCAGCTCTGAGCGTAGCAGGAGCAACACCAGTAGTACGATACTGGCTTACCACTTTGTTGACAATAGGCTGATACCGAATGACCATCTGAGCATAGAGCTCAGGGTCTCTGGTCTTCTGCCATTTGAGTAGAGTTTCTTTATCAGTCGGCACTTTAATTCCTTATCGTGCAAAGTGACTACTATATGAGCCGTATGATGACCTTGGGCTTGGTCTTGGACTTGATTGCGACCTTCTTCGAAGCATAGAGCCGATACCAATAACTCCTGCAATTCCTAACCCTGCAAGCCCGGCTCTTCGCAGAAACCTTCCACCAATCCTTGACCCTCCTTTTGCCGCCGCAGCCGTCCCAGATTGGTTCGCGGTATGTGCCAACCTTCTCGATATCGTCTCTTGTCCTGCCTGGGCACCTAATTGAGACGGGCTTGTGGCATGAACTTTAGACTTAAAAAATCTCAAAGGGTCTCTCTTAGGAGTAGGCGGTGTGATAGTTGGTTTCGGTTTTGGCGCTGGTCCGGTTTTAGCAAAAAGCCCCTCTGCAAACGCCTGCTGGCCAGCTTGATATGTCTGCGATGGTCGAGACACAAACCCGCTCACAGCCTGTTTTACTAAAGACGTAGCAATATCATCGGCATGGTTTCCGAATTCTTTTAAAACGTCTGGGTGTATCATCAGTATTTCTCCTGATAAGTTAATCCAACGGCCTCACGCCGGGCTTTCGCAAGATACAGCTCAACAGCGTCACGCCGTTCTTTTATAAATGCAGTAACTGGAGTGTGTTCACGAATACTGCTAAACTCGCCTGGGCCAAACATTTCACCACCCTGATAGTATTTTAACCCTGCAATATTGCTTTTATTTGCTTCCCAATCAGCAGTAGATACTCCGAAATAATTATCCTTAATTCTTGAGTCGTTAAATCCATCTTGTATATTCGTAAACTTTAAACCGTCTTCTCCAGACTCTGAAATAGACAGTCCGAGTATACCTTGAAAATAAGCATCAGCTGAGCACACATTGCGCTTCACAAAGTTGAGCGCAGCATCATAATCAGTCAACAATTCTCTCTGATTAGTACGCAGTTTTTTAATAGCCTCATGTATGGTATCATACATAAAATAAATCTTACCGTTCTCGTTAGCATTCTGTCTCTTGTCCGGAACAACACCAACCATAAAATGATTAGCAGTGTGGCCGAATACGTCCCGATAGAACGAAGCAATTTTTGTTGGCTCATATTTTTCATCGATGTATATTTGATTCCGTTCACCATTTTTGATATCATCCTTTGTCAGGCTGAGCAGATCCTTGGCATACTCATACCCTGGCTCCTGCTGAGTCTTGTCATCCAAATCATAATACTTCGAATCACGTATAATAGCTACAGGTGGTTTGGGCTCTGGTATAGCGTATTTACTGTTTTTATATTTCAATGTTGTCGGGTCAATCTCAGCCTTTTCAGGAATAGTCGCCTTCATATAAAGCGGAGAGCCCCATTCATCGATATCGGTAGGCTCATCCTCAAACCGAGCATTGTTCATAACAATAGATGTATTCGCCTCGGCTCCCCCAGGAGTAATAAATATAGTATGTCTTACTTGCTGAACCATACCGAGAATCGTTTTCATCGACTCCCCGCCCCTCCCCAGATCATCAGCGATTACAGCGCCCGGAAACCCGCACATGATATACGGATTGAAAGCCCCATCAACAGTTACTACCCTGCCCTGGAACTTTGCATTAAGGAATTTAAGAACAGCATGATGCTTCAATGCATTAGTTGTCCGCTTCTCTACAGATGATTTTTTCTGCCTCGCTTTGCGCTGTTCTTTGACGACATCTTCATGCTTCTTTTTTAAATCTTCCTGCGGCTTGCCGGACTCAGCCTCTACTGCTGTTAAGAGTGGATTTTTCTTTTTTTCCTCATACCACTTCTTATCCATTGTGCCATTCTTGGCTGTCTCGTAGTTGTCAATTTCAGTATGAATCTTATCCTTCTCCTCATCGTACTTCTCAATCTTTTTATTCAGAAGCTGACGCTCACGAAGAACTGCTCGGGCATCATTAGCAGCCAACTCATATGAAACACTGCCGAATATAACATTGACACCCTTATACCGCTCCTCAAGAGTGAGAGGCGGCTTTCTCCTGCCATACAGGTCTTTAGCCTTCTGGGTTTTGCCAATATTAAACAGTGCGTTGGGGACCTGTACGCTCGGTGAAGACAATGCGGTTGAGCCATGTGTAGTCAGCATATGTGTCTGAGAGAAGTAGCCGCGAGTCACATCGACATCCATATCATAACGCCACTCGACCCTATCATACATCGGTGGGAGTAACAGGTTGCAATTAGGTGGCGCTGTAAACTCAAAAGGAGGAAGCAGCATTGATGAGTTCAATGTAAATTTGGCTCCGAATTCAGCCGACGCCCTATCGATAAGAAACTTACGAACATCCTTATCAATAACATGCTCAACAGCTGGATGCGGATTACCCTTATTGTCATCACCGAGAGGAATCAATGACGGCGTAGAACATGAATACACCCTGGTTGAGAACGCCCCTGCAAGACGCATGATAGCAGCCTCAAGACTTGAGAATCGTGCATTACCCATCAGGTGTGAGCCTATATGTACTGAGCCTTTCTGCCTGTTCCAGAAGTTGTATCCCGACACGTTGACCGGGACAAGGAAGTGTTTATCCATTCTGATTCGTTTGTTCAGGAATACGCCTACCGACGTACCGCCCACAGCTTCAGTCCACATTCCTCTTATTATTGCGTCAAGGTAGAACCCGCATCTGGCAACTCCATTATCTGTCGGTGTGGCGCTGGCAAACTCTTTCTCGTATGCAGTTTCACCCTGCTTCTGCTTGGCCAACCTTTCCTTTTGTTCCTCATTCTCCTTTTTCTGATTTAATGCGAATGCTATGTTCGGCATCAAATCGGCTGCCTTACTCAGGTCCGGTTTTACAAATGCAGTGGTTTCAGTAGATGTCTTCTCACTTTTAGTCTTCTGCTTGACATTCTTACCTTTATTCTTGCCATATCCGGCGGTCCCGGCAATAAGCCCTAAAGTATAAGACAGCGGGGCAAGGCCGGTATTATCGAATATCCGTATGTTCGTTCCAGCGTTCTTCCTTACACCCTTAACTACGAAGGTGCGGAATATTCCCATAGAGTTGTAGAACGTCTGTGTGGTTAAATCCTGCGCCGCTTCCCATGCCAATGCGGCTGGCGCACGCCTGATATCCATACGAAAGTCTCTGCATACCAGAGCGATGCCACGACCCTGCTCTGCCTGGTCAGTAACATAATAGCTGGAGAAGAAACCTTCGCCCATGAGCCTCCACGGTGGCTCTTTCAGGTTCGAATGCCATTCCCGGTAGAACACCTGTATTGCTGTCTTTGGCTTTATGTCAAGAAGCTCACGATTCGGAAAGACGTTCACGTTCATCTCTACGCCATTGGGAGTGCAGACAATAGTAGCACCTTTGAAGGGAACATTCACCCCCTCCATATACATTTTAAAAGCGTAGTTGTATCCTTTTTTGCTCATTATGCCAACGACGGTTGCGATATATCACCAGCACCATCAAAAGGTCTTGGTTGATCTCTGAGTGACCCTGATAGTCTTGGGATGTTCGTTAATTTATTATACGCCGGCACCCACCCAACGCCAATATTGCCGCGTGCCGGAATAAGATTAAACCGTATCCACTGCACATCACGGATGAGGACGTTGAAAGAAAAAGATTTCTGAGAAGGAACATCAGATGTTCCTCCGGCATTAAGATTAATCATGTATCCGTCAATAATCTTGCCATCATATACCATCTTCATCTGCATCCGGTTCTCAATAACCTTCCTCCCGGCCAGATACTTCTGATATGCAATCATAAATTCTTGATAATATGGGAATTCCATCGTATCGAGAAACACCCCACCAAATTGATATATAACAGGCTTTTCCCCGAAAAAGAAAGCATTCCAACCCTGTGAAAAATTCTGGTGCAGTTTAATCGTCTCTTCATGTCGCTCAGCGACGCTTTGAAGTGAGAAGTTGTTAAACACACCGTAGTAATTGTCCTCGGTCGGATCCTGACTATCAAGAGATATGGCGGCTATCTTACCACCAGGGAGCTGTGGCGGCTTGGCATCAGTCGCACCGATAGATTCAGATTGTAAATCATATATAGTGTTCTCAAGGTCTGTCAGATAGTTCCGTTCGGGATGCTCCTGCGCTTCTTCAGACAGTTGGTTACCGGTATACAGCAATATCGTAGCAACCGAACCTTCATGCTGATGAATGCCTGTGTTGAATGGGCGCAGTAAACTCTGGTTTCCTTCAGTCAGAAACTCTTGCAACTTTTGAGGTAATGCCATGGTGTATCCTGGTTAAAGTGTCCAGCGATTATTCCAGTAATTTGTTACCGGCGGTTGTACATTGGCGTATGACGTCTTTCCTCTGCCGCTTTCATCATACATATATTCCTGTTTAAGACGGTCGTATCTCAGTTGCGCCTGCCCTTCAGCTTCCATGGCATCAGTCAGTGCCTTTTCACGCTCTTCAGGCTTCTTCAGACCTTTCGCAACCTCAACCTTCACTCTGTACCTGTCAAGGTCTTCACGGGCTTTTTCAAGAGGAGACTTTTCCTGATGGCTCTTAGAAGCAAATGTACCAGCCATTTTCCTTCTCAGCATTTCAGGGGTCTTGGCCAGCTCCATAACCTGCTTCTCACTGATCATCATGCCTTCAGCAATAAGGTCAGTCATTGTCCCGCCGGCACCAACCAACTCCTCTATTTGCTTGTCGGTGGTCTGATATGTCATTATACCCTTGATGATGCTCTTTTCTCTACTATCAACATCTTTACCAAGCTTCCTGGTCAGATAATCATTGAACCTGTCACCTTTTGCTGCACGTATTTCATAAGCTTTAGAAGCGTCAACGTCAGTAAGCAGTTTTTCAACATGCTTACGCCTGTTCATATACTCGTCTGTTCCAAACCACTCAGCACCGTCTGTTTTCCTTCCGGTTAGAGAGCGTGCGTACTTCCCTTTAAGATCAATAAATTCAGCCCCACGCTCTGCTGCAAGCTGTTTACCAATCTCCCACGCATACTGCCTCTCTTCGGGCGTCCTCATAGAGATAACCTCACCCTTACCACGCATCCTGGTATACTTACTAAGAATCCTTGCTTGGGCCCTGTTGTTCCATACTGAAGACCTGGTAACTATACCAGACGTACCGGTTGGGCCAGGGCCAATAAATTCCTGTTCGGCCCTGCCTGCTCCAAAGAACTGCTCTATACCAGCTTCAACCTTCTTTTCACGAGCCTCTATATCCTGAAGCTTAGCACGGCTTGGTGGACCAATATCAGTATTAATAGCATCCTGCTCTGCAAGCGCTCTGCGTAATGGTAGTGCAAACGCCGCTCCAGTAACATCTTCACCAGTTGCTTTCGTAATAGAACGAGCGACATCAGCAACGGTCACCCCGGCAGCCCTGCCAGTAGTAATTTGAGGCATAGCTGACACAAATTGACGCATCTTCTCAAGACGGTCATGCATCATCTGTCTTTGAGGAGCCTTCCAGTTTTTATCAGCCTTTTCCCACTCAGTCATGGCATCGTCTTTTTCTTTCGAAACACTCTGAAGCTTCTGATTGACAGTGCTGATTATTGCATTAGCCGTTCCAATTGGACTTGACCTGAAAAGCTCTGCGGCCTTTTTCTGAGTAACACCAGCTTTGCCAAGGGTCCGCATTATATTGTCATCTTCCATCAGGGTGTTTGCCGTCCCGCTCCACAATGCGTTCGCCGTCTGCTGATACAGGTATTGCAAGTCGTCTCTATCGAGCCTGTTTACAATATCTGCAGCACCTATCCCGAGGTTAACAGCTTTCACATTTGTTGTAAGCGGGCCCCTGTTACGAAGGGCTCTGAGACCACGTTCAGGAGCTGTCATCCCAACTCCATACGCGGCCCTCATCGCTGTGGCTGCATCACCATATTGCGCTCTGTTGAACATTCCATACTGGTCAGCAATGCCGATATCTCCAAGGAAGTCTTCAGTGGCTCTACCGACAGCCCTTCCCATTCCACGCCAGGCTCTACCAACCCCGGCCATCATTCCGCCGCCAGCATATACAATATCAGAGCCAAGCCTGTCAAAGCCGCCGCCAATATTCATACCTCTTATCGCTTCCATTACCGGTCCACGGTATCTCGTTCTTCTGACATCGATATCCATCATTCCGGCACGAACAGCCTGTCCTGCTCCCCACTGCTCATCAAACCCCTTCGGGCTTAACAAATACTGCTGGAACAGGCGTCGTTCTCGTTGGTTTCCTGCAAACTGTCCTGCAAACACAGCGGCTTGAGCAGCTGAGCTTCCAGGTCTGTTCGATGACCAAGCCTGAAACAGACGATTTACCGCCTGCGCTCTACCAACATCGTTCATATTATTAAACATGTCGGCTTTATTGAATTCAAACAGGACTCTTCCTGACGGGCCCATATCATAGCCCCGCTGATTAGCACCCTGAACCATGTCATAGGCACTGACACTACCGGAAAGCAGTTTTCCCATTCTGGCATTGTCAACTGTACCGTCTGCATTCATCGCATAAGCTGCGAGCTTGGTACCCATTCCTGAAGAAAGAACGTTCATCTGGAAATTTGCGAGCGCTCCACCTGCAGCAGCAACTCCACCAGCCCTCCTTACCGCATAAGCCTGCGATGCTCCAAGGCCACGCATAAAAGATGCTGATGCTGCGCCTGATTGATACATTGATGCTCCGGCTGTCGCATCCCAAGGTGTTCCCTGCACTGCCCTGGCTCCGGCAGCGCCAATCTGCATCATGTTCTGGGCGCCGAGCCCTGTTATTCCGCCAAACGCCTTCGCCTGTCTGACCTGCTGCCTGACTTGTCCCATGGTGCCGAATCCGGACTGCTGTAACTCCTTAATGACAGACATTCCCCCTTCGATTGTGGTCTGGAGAAGCTTGACTACTTCCTCAGTTGTATCAGTAAGCTCTGCAACGTTTCTTTCATATTGTCTCAGCGTTCCAGACATTCCAGGGCCACCACCGCCAGCCGACAGCATACGATTTGACAGCCCTATTTTATGAATTCTTGACATATCCTCAATGCTAAAGAACGAGCCCTTTCCAGCACGCCCATACATTGCACCGCTTATATTTCTACCGAGCATGGTAGCCTGTTTATACGATAACGGTTCATTAAACCCAAGCTGGTCACGATACTGCTCGATATCTGCAGCAGTAGAGTGCATATATCTCTGTCTCTCAAGTGAATTCTGGACACCTTTATTCACAAAATGCATACCAGCCATCGATACGGCAAGCGGGATACCCATTGTAGCAGCTAAACCTTTCATTCCAGCCGCAGCAACTCCTCCTGCGGCAAGCTGCCATCCTGCAATATCCATCCCGGTTGTTAAAACTGCAGACCCATATGCTGAACGGGACATTGCAGCCTGTCTCTGATACGTTCTCTGGTCCTGGCCGCCGGCAACACCATACTGAAATCTTGGGTCTGAAGCAATATATCTTTGCTGGGCGAGCGTCATTGTTGCAGGGCGTGCCACACTTTGCTGGTACTGGGTGACCATCTGCCTACGGATCATGTCGTTGTAACGAATTCTATTATCGAAGGCAGCAAATGGGTCTATCTGACCTGAATAATCAGCATCAGCAGGGCCATAACCTGTATTGGGTGGCATTTACTTATTGTCCTTTTCTTAAGAAATGGATAAAGTACTTAATTACAATATAAAATAAAAACAATGGTATTTCAATCACGAACGTTATTCTGGCGAATATTATGTTATTACTATTGTGAAGATAATATTTATCGTTAGAATTATAGTTTGTGAGAATCTCAATTTTTTTCGTTATTAAAATGGAGCTTTCACAGTTCAAATCACATTTCACAGAAGGAGCAATCCAATGAAAAAAGCAATACAATTCATTATCGGACTTTTCGTCCTCATTACTGTCGGTGTTGTTGTCTCAAAAGTATTTTTGGGTAACGACATTGATCTACTTGAAGACGAACCGACTCACGTTTAATCGGAAGGAACTAAATAATGTCAGAAACAACACCAGAGTCTGGGAACAATGCTACACCAGAATCCACGACTGACAAAGAAACAAAGGTAGAATCACCAGCAGCCAAAGAGCCGGAAATCACTGAAGATCAGAGCACAAAGATTATGGTTATGTGCGCCCGCGACCAGGTTCTCGATGCACTTAATGCTTTGGATAAAATCAAAACATCAGCAGAGAAAACCGGCAAAGTTTCATTGCAAGAAGTCAGGAAGGTTATGTCAGAAGGCGCAACCGGCGAATTGGATATCAAAATCTGTGTCGCTTCGCTCCAAACTATCATGCATATAACGGCTGGGGTTATGAAAGCGCTTGAAAAGAAAAAGGTGCAGGATATAACAACTGCGGCCGCATTGCTCAGAGCTGTTCAGGGTATTACTTCTGGTCTTCAGTACATCCATTCAAATGCCAGTGGT
>Ga0180433_10009372_pt1 | contig 11992 bp, 6 predicted proteins | sample SS_ome_8_FD_132980 | JGI IMG/M metagenome (GOLD analysis project Ga0180433, IMG submission 132980) | Hypersaline lake sediment archaeal communities from the Salton Sea, California, USA - SS_1_D_1 metaG | ecosystem: Environmental > Aquatic > Non-marine Saline and Alkaline > Hypersaline > Sediment... | reverse complement strand
AGCGGATGAATACTGTGACGATATGAAGTTGATGCATTAAGCTTAGCAGAGGCCTGATGAAAGAAAAAGAACAATTGTGGGGTATGACCAATTAAGATGATTAACAGGGAATAAAAAAACCATTTTTGATATTTAAATGATAATTTTATATTTTTTGTAAAAAGTGAATAAAAAATGTATAAGGATATTTGAGAGGCGAGCAGGATCAATGAAAAATAATGGATGTAAAAATTAATTATGCTTATTGCTGCCCACATCAGCCAGTCATGTCTTTTTTGATATATCATTGCTTTATAAAAGAATAAAAAGGATGCAAGAGAAACCAAAAGAAAAAGAGAATAAACACGTGCTTCCTGAGAATAACGTATGTGAAAAACTGATACCGTAAGCAGAAGTGCTGCTATTATTGCTTCTTTTTTTCCGATGATACGACAAGTGAGAGAATACAATAATGGAACAGCTGCAATACCGCATAAAGCAGAAAAGAAACGAAGTGCAAACTCAGATTTACTCAGTTTAATAATAAAGTGTATAATTAAATAATAGGTTGGAGGATGAACATCCCACCCATATGAATTTTTTATGATTTCAGAGAAACCTAAAACCGCCCTGTAAAAAGTAATGGATTCATCAAACCACAGACATTCTTTTCCTAAGTTATATATTCTAAAGAAGACTGCTAAGCCTAAAATGAGATAAAAAAAGATTGATTGTTTATTTTTCATATATTTACTTATAAAAATTTTTTTTAATATAAATAAACAGAGTAGAAAAATCAAGTATAATTTCAGTATTTTCTTGACATTAATTATTATAATGTTAACTTTCAATTGTGAATTCATAAGAAATGAAATAAATTTAATATTATACATACACTATATTAAATTTGGATTGCGGATCATATGAAATTATTTGTAAAACAGTTCAAGAATGCGGTTCCCTTTATTATTGTTTTCCTTCTCCTTTTACTTCGGGCTGTATGGGAATATGTGGCTCCTGTGGGCCCGGATGATTTTAAGGGTCTGATATATCTGAGGGATATAGTGCTTATATTTCCAGCCAGTTTAATATTTTTTTATGTAGTGCTGATGCATATTGGTTCCACAGTATCTGGGAGAATGAATTTTTTAGACTGGATTAATAAAAGAAAACGGATAATAACATTTAGTATGGCCTTGATTATTTTCTTCCTGTGTTTACTATTAAATATATTTGTGTATAAAACCTGTGCACATATTGTGGATGAAGCAAATTATCTTTTTCAGGCAAAGATTTTTGCAGCAGGCAGGTTATGGGCACATCCTCCCGAACTTTCCAAAGAATTCTTTCACCTTCTTTATTTTGTACAGACTCCGGATAAATGGTACAGTTCATTCTTTCCAGGTCAAAGCCTACTGTTTGCTTTAGGAATACTATTAAAAATGCCTTTTCTGATCAATCCTTTACTTACAGCTGTTCTTTTAATAACCACGGCTTGGGCAGGTCAAAAAATTTATTCAGCACATACCGGAGTAATAGCGGGATTTCTTTTGCTGTGTTCTCCTTTTGTATTGTTTCAGGGGGCAAGTTATTTTTCACATATTTTCCCGGCAGTGATTACTACTGTATTACTGGTATGGTTTGTAAAGTTCGGAGAACTGAATCATAAAAAATGTATTACCAGCGGATTAATAACAGGAATACTTTTTCTCTTTCGTCCACTATCGGCATCTGTCATAATTGTATTTTTTCTATTTTATATTGTATTTCAGGTTATAAAAAATAAAAATTTCAATGTTAAGGTTGGTATCAATTTTTTGATTCTGTTCGGTATCGGATTGTTGCCGGGGATTATATTGCTGTTGATGTATAATTTTTATTTAACAGGTCATTATTTTACCACACCTCATCAATTAGCTTTACCCAATGAAGCCATGAGGTTTGGGATTCATTCATTAAAAAATACTTTAATTAATATAACTGGACTTTCAGTTGATTTATTGGGATTACCATTAATATCTTTGATTCCTGTTATTTTATTTTTTATTTCCCGCTGTCAATATTCAAAATTATTTCTGATTTTCAGTATTATGTACTGTATAGCGTACAGTATATACCCGTATCACGGATTGAGTTACGGACCACGGTTTTATTTTGAGCTGGTTCCCCTCTTACTTATTGGTTCTGTACAAGTATTATTGAAGAAATGTACTTTTCCAAACAAAAAACTAACAGGGTTATTCCCCTCTTTTTCTCAAAGAGCGATTATTTTCACATTATTAATAACTGTTCCGGTTATTTCTTTTCTGGGTATAGTACCGTGGAGAGCTTCAGTATTTGCAAACAGGGGGGAATACTATAATATTAAAGATACTATTCACAAAGAAGTTATTCCGCCTGCAGTCGTATCCATTAAAAGTTCGGATAAAGAGAGGATTATACCTTATCTGGCCGGTTTTCAATTGAATTCTGTAACCTGGAAGGGGAATGTTATATATATACGTTATTTACCAGAACAAAAAAATGAATTAATGAGGTCATATCCTGATCGACGTCATTATATACTGAATATGGATAAAAAAATTGTATTTTTAGATCCTTGATTTTATGCTGATATTTTAGTACATTTGAAGATTATTTATATGTTTAATACTGGTTATAATAGATGGAAAAAAGATTATTAAAGGGGGGGAACCCCAGAAAGAATAAAGATTACAATTCAGAAACAGTCTGTATTTTATAACATTTACTGTATGAACATTTATCAAACTATCATCTTTCCCAAGCTAATATTAATATTTCGTATCACAAAGAAAGGATTATTTTTTAAATACTCAATTTAAGATAAAAACTAAATATGTAATGAACCGGATAGTATATAAATATATTTCTAAGATTTATCACAAAATAATTGAGCATTGGGAAATGCTCATGTTTTTAATTATAGGTTTTGTGATTCGTTTATTTTTAACAAGATATCAGGTAGTTGTATCATATGATGAAGTAAACTATCTTAAACTGGCAGTTTATGGAGCGTTACATGGTATAACGAATGTTATGCATCCATATTGGTCACCATTCTATCCGTTTATTATTGCTTTATTCTCCAAGATTACAGCAAATTATGAATTTATTGCCAGGCTTATTTCAGTATTATGCGGGAGTCTGGTGATATTGCCTGTGTACAAACTTGCAAGATATCGGCTGACAAAAAAAACTTCTATAATCACTATTGCTATGATAGCCGTGTACCCTGCTTTGTCTTTATTGAGTACTAAAATATTAACAGAACCTCTTTATATATTTTTGGGAATGTCCGGAATATTGATTGTCTGGTATTCTCTTACGAAAAAATCAATTGGATTATCGTTTTGTGGCGGAGTAATTTTTGGAATGACCTACTTAACTCGTCCCGAGGGGATAGGATTTACTATTGTTGTTATAATAATTTATTTTATTCTTCTTATCAACAGTGTTTTTCAGAGAAAGAAAAATAAATATATTCAATTGATAATTTTTTCTGTATTAGGATTCATAATAATTTCTTCACCATATTTATTGTATCTGCATCAAAAAACAGGGGAATGGACAATAAGTGCCAAGCAAAAGTCTTTACAGCAGGCAGAAGCTGATGTTTTCAAGCATCAGAAAGAAGACTACCAATTCAGAAAACTTTCTGCTGATAATAAATCACTCCTTATTGATCAGATGTTTCATCTTGGGAATTTTATTACAGCAGAAGAAGAAAGAGGAGAATCTGTTGTCCAGGTGACTTTATTTTTAATGGTCCAGAAATATATTAAAAATATTCATGAATTAATTAATATGATAGTACCTACAGTAATTCCGCTTACACTGGCTGTATTCTTGATTCTGGGTCTTTTCTGTTACACAGTGACAAAAGAGAAAATATTGTTTGATTTGTATCTTCTGTCCTTTATAATCTTTTTTTGGTGTATTGTTATTCCCCTCTTTCATATTAATTACCGATATTTTTTACCATTATTACCAATATGTTTCATCTGGATTGGTAAAGGAGTAGTTGTTTTTTATTCCTGGGCTAAGAATTTTTTGAATTATCTTATTGTATGGAAAAAGAAGAATTTTTTTATTCAAGTAATATCAATATTATTAGCAGTTTTTCTTATTTCGTTATCGTATTTGCCTGATTATGTAAGAATTTTTTCTGACAATACAGCTGCTGCCAACAGGTGGGCAAAGCCGGTTGAATATAAGAGAGCTGGTATGTGGTTAAAGAATAATTGTAAAACAGCTCCTGTTATAATGAGCCATTATCAGATCGTAAGTTATTATGCCGGGAATTACGATATAACCGAATCGGTGAGTATACCGTTTAACAGAATTAACAGGATTTTGGAATATGCTCAGCATAGAAACGTAGACTATATTGTTTTATCTGAAAGATATGTAAAACTCTTTCCTCTCATTGAAAATCTTTTTTATATGAAAAATATACCTGAGCAATTAAAAGTTGTTTATCATTTTGAAAGTAAAGCAGGCTTGAGAGTAGTTATTTATAAATTAATGCATGATTAATGAGTTGTTAAATGAATTTTGATATTAGATGGTTAGTTGCTTTAATTATTTTTATTTTAGGCGGTATAGTATTTGCTTTCAGCCGCAAAAAAGAAATTTTTTTAACCAGAGTATTAATTTTTGTCATGCCTTTTGCTGTTGGATTTTATTATATTGCAGTATCCAGGGAAGAAGATGCAATTAATGCCTGCGATGTAATCCTTCTTATTCTTTATATTTACTGGTTCTGGGAAACAGATGGTTTTAAAACCAAAAGAATGTATTTTGATAAAATATTTTATTTATATACTGCTGTAATTATATGGCTGTTACTTCCGACAGCGATTGTCATTTCACCATCAAGTTTACTGTTTGCTGCTTTTATGTGGGTAAAATGTTTATTTCTCTTCTTTTATATTGCCAACAGAGTAAAAACAATGGAGCATTTAAAAGCCATTGTTGATATACTTATTATTATATTGTTTATACAGGCGTTGTTAGGCTTTTTACAAAAGATATTAGGGCACACCTTAGGTTTAGGTTTTTTAGGAGAAAGATCAAGTGTTTATCTGAGGGGATTTTCCCAGGCAAGAGCCAGAGGAACACTGGGCTTCCCTAATAAATATGCTGCTTATATGATAATGCTGATGCCCCTGACAGTTACTATGTTTATATATTCAAAAAAAGGAATAAAAAAAATATGGTATTCACTGGTTATTATTTTATCTAGTATGGGTTGGATCTTTTCATTATCGCGGTCAGCGTGGATAGGATTAGTCGGTGCTTTGGTAATTATATTTATTTTTATGACTAAAGCATCAAAAGTGAATTTAAAATCATTTTTAATGCTGTTGTTTATGGTAGCAATAATTTCTACAGTTATTATATATTTTGCAGATCAAGTTATGGGAAGGATCGAGATGACAGGAGATCAGCCGTACAGATGGATTATGATGAGAAAAGCTCTTCAGTTAATAGGTTCCCATCCCATATTCGGGGTTGGATTATGGAATTATCAGTTCCATTCCTACGGAGAATTCCGATACTGGCATGCAGTACATAATATGATTTTACGTTTGGGAGCAGAAATAGGGATTCCTGGATTACTGCTTTTTTTAGCTGTTATATATAAAAATTTTAAAAATTGTTTGACAGCATTAAAATTTAAAAACAGATATTTAGAATATACAGCATTAGGAATTATGGGAGGGCAACTGGCATTTCTGCTTGCGGCCTTGTTTAATCCTCAGTTTCAGTCTTATCGTCATAAATTTTTATTTTGGTTGTTAATTGGATTGTCTGTGTCTGTAAAAAGAATTGGATTACATGAGGCATATATAGAATTCAAGAAAAGAAAAAAAAATGAGGGTTCGGCTTTGCTGAATAAGTTACCTGGTATATAAATTTTATATTTAAATTTATTCATTATAAGGTATGGAGGTGTTTACATTGAAGATATTAATTACAGGAGGGGCTGGTTTTATCGGTTCCCATCTTTCGAAGTCATTAGCTGATAAAGAAGAAAGTGTTACAGTTATTGATAATTTATCCACAGGAAGATATGAGAATATAAAACCTTTAGTAGGTTATGAGAATTTCAGGTTCATTGTAGATTCCATATTAAATATTGAAACTTTGGAACAGTTAATTCAGGATTGTGATATAATTTATCATTTGGCAGCTTCAGTGGGAGTGAAAAGAATTGTATCGAAACCAGTTGATACTATTGAAACAAATGTACTTGGAAGCCATGCAGTGTTCAGTTTGGCAGCAAAATATAACAGGGAAGTAATTCTATTTTCTACTTCTGAAGTGTATGGAAAGAATCAAAATCTTCCGTTTAAAGAGACTGATGATTGTATATTCGGAACAACAATGATGAGCAGATGGAGTTATGGATGCAGTAAAGCTGTTGATGAATTTCTGGGACTGGCATACCATAAGGAGCAGGGTCTTCCGGTAATTATTATTCGTGTTTTTAATATGATTGGTCCAAGGCAGACCGGGGTATACGGAATGGTTGTACCGACTTTTATCAGACAGGCACTATCTGGTATGCCTATCACTGTATATGGTGACGGCACCCAAAGCAGGTGCTTTACTTATGTAAAAGATTTAGTTGATACAGTTGTTAAATTTCCCAAAAGCAGAGAATGTGTTGGCAATATATATAATATCGGGAGTGAAGATGAGATATCAATTAATGAGTTAGCTGAGAAAATCAAGAAAAAAACTCACTCCAAATCTGAAATTGTTTATATACCCTATGAAAAAGCGTATGAGCAAGGATTTGAGGATATGAACAGAAGAAGACCGGATATATCAAAGATAAAGAAAGAATTTGGTTTTGAACCTAAAGTTAATTTAGATAACGCTTTAGATTTGATTATTGAGTATGAAAAGAAGGCAATAGCTTAATATCTTGATCGATTAAAGGGGGTTAAAAACATGTTAAAAGACAAAAAAGTAACATATAAACATTATTCAATAATACTCTTAATGCTATTACTGTTGATTGGTGGATTCTTGAGATTATGGAATCTAGATGAATGTAGTTTATGGGTGGATGAAGTAAACACCGTATTTGCTGCTCAGTCAATGAAAGATACAGGTGTGCCTGAACATCCATCCGGCGTTATATATGATATTGCTCCCTTTTTTACTCGATGTGTAGCATTCACATATCAGATGTTAGGAGTTAATGAAGCTGCATCGCGCATTCCTGCAGCTATTTTTGGTATTCTTGCTGTTATTCTTACATTTTATTGTGCAAAAATAGTTTTTGATAAAAGTGTTGGTTTATTCGCAGTATTTTTAATGACATTTTCTCATTTTGAAATTGGATGGTCCAGAGTCTCAAGACCATATACATTATTGCAGGTTTTTGCATTACTGACAGTTTTATTATTTATTAAGAGTTTTGAAAACCAAAAATATAAACAAAATGATTTTAGTCATATTATTTCAAAACCAAGTAAATTTAACCAGTTACGATATTCGCTGGTAAATTTGCATATTTCTCCTCTTTGGGGGGTATTATTTTTAGCTGTTTTGGGGTATTCATATTTAGAAATAAATGATTTAATGATTTTTGTTGCAGGCGGAATTTTTATTTATATGCTTTTTATGAGTTTAGTAGGACTTTATTGGAAAGAAAAATATAACAAGATTATCAATAAATATTCTGTTGTTACTGCAATAATTATTCTGGCGGGGATGATTTATTTCTTTTTGTCTCAGAATATACAAAATGATATAAATTTTTTTCTTGGTTATACTCCTCCCTGGGCAGTAGCATCATCACCAGTAACTGACAATCTGTATTTATTTAATTTTTTAATATCCAGTTTAAAATTTCCTATAGCTGTATTTTTTTTCCTTGGCTGCGTACAGCTGATGAGTCACAGAAATCGTTTAGGCTGGATATTATTCTGGGTTTTTGTTGTTCCGCTATTATTGTTATCATTAGTGTTTACTCATAGAGCACCCAGATATTTATTTTTTGTTTATCCGTTTTTTCTTATTATAAGCAGTTACGGATTTATTAATATTGTAAGAAACGAAATGAGGATTTTGAAAAAGGATTTAATTTTTAAATATAAGTGGTTACAATATTGTATTATCTTTGCCTTTTTTATAATATTTTTGATATCTCCCTGGTTTCGATTCAGTTTGAAGATTCCATTTCAAGGTGATAGTGTTACGAATGGAGCTGTAACCACGGATGAATGGCAGGAAGCAACAGGAATTGTCAAGTATAATATGAAAACGGATGATGTAATAATAACAAGTCTTCCACAGGTTGCTTATTATTATGATCTGAAATCAGATTATGGTTTAAACTGGATTAATCTTAATCGTGCTGAAATTCAGTCTTTTAAAAATGATGAAGGTCAATTGACTGATGTTTATGCAGGCATACCATGTATAGCATCTTTGGATGAATTAAAACAAATTGTGGAATCAAAGGAACGGGGATGGATTATTATTACTCAATATCATCTTGAACATACTAAAGTAATCCCTGAGGAGGTCAGAGAATACATAGAAACAGAACTTAACGTAGCATACAGGACAAAAAAAGGAACAATTTTAATCTATTTATGGAAACCAAATTCGGAATAAAAATAATAGGAAATATTTTACATGAATAATAAACTAAAAAAAAGAAAAGGAAAAGTGTTTGTTACAGGTGCATCTGGTTTTGTTGGATCACATATTGTTGACCGGCTTCTGGATGAAGGTTATGAAATTGTAGTATTAGTACGACCTACCAGTGATATCAAGCATCTGAAAAGACCTGGAATTCATATGATTACTGGCGATATTCGTGATGAAACAATATTATCACAAGCTGTAAAAGACGTTGATACTATTGTTCATGCTGCAGCTACATTTGTTGGAGATTGGGATAATCATTATGAAATAAATGTCAAGGCAACCAGAACTTTATTAGAAATGGCTTGTTCGGCCGGAGTGAAAAAAGTCGTCCTCATTAGTTCAATCAGTATATATCCGTTATCAACCATAAAAAAAGGGAAGGTTATATCTGAGGATATGGGGTATGAAGAAAAAGATCTAAATAATTATTCAAGATCTAAAATTGAACAGGAAAAAATTGTAAAAGAGTATCATAAAGAACATGCAATTAAGTATTCAATAATACGTCCGGGTTCTATTTATGGACCCAGGGGACCAATTTTTCCGGCTATGACTGGTCTTGCTTTAGGGAACAGCCGAATTGCCCTGATCGGAAGAGGTAAAAACCCTGTTCCTTTATCCTATGTGGAAAATGTTGCGGATGCAGTGAGGCTATGCATTGAAAAGGAAAGTACAAATAATAAATGTTATAATTTGGTTGAGGATACCTTACTTACTCGTAAGGAATATCTTAATGCAATAAGGGAACATGTTGATCCGGATCTTTCAGTCATTAAAATGCCCTATTTCATGTGGTCTTTATTAAAATTTTCCCTTCGAACTGTTTTCGGTCTCATGGGAAGAAAAGCACCATTAAGTGCATTAAATTTGAAAACGTATTCTGTAAAATTAAATTTTTCTACAGAGAATTTCAAGAGTGATATACGAAGCAAACCTTATATAGCTTTTGATGAAAGTATTAACAGAACTTTACATTGGTATAAAAATAAACGGACACCCAAGCGTTCAATCGGACTGGCAGAAAACTATAAGGTTGATATTCCCGCAACAAAACAACTTAAAGTCGGAATCGTAGGATGCGGAGGAATATCCATTGAACATTTATCTGCCCTCCATAAAATGCAAAATGCTCAATTAACTGCTCTTGCTGATGTTAATCAGCAAGTTCGCGAGGACATGGCACAAAAGTTTGATGTTAGTAATACATTTGCGGATGTTGATAAGATGCTTTCCAGCATGAAACTGGATGTCGTACATATTATTACACCTCCTCAAACTCATACGGATATAGCAATTAAAGCTATGAATAAAAAATGTCATGTATTTGTTGAGAAACCTATGGCAGTTGATGCTGAGCAAGCACGTACAATGCTGCAAACAGCCAGAGAAAATAAAGTAAAATTATGTATTGATCATAATATTCTTTATGATGAAGTGATGATTGATGCCAGGAAAATTATGGCAGATCATATTATCGGGAATATTGCTTACGTGGAATGCTGGTTTGGTACTGAATTTAATCCCTACGGACCGTATGGGAATAAAGATCATTGGGTATATGATCTCCCGGGATTGTTATATCATGATTTTATTGTCCATCCTCTCTATCTCTTACTGGATATAATGGGTGAAGCTGATTGTAAGAATGTTTCATCGAAATATATCCGTACAGTTCCTTATATGGATAGTGATGAGCTGATTGTTACTTTAGAAAATAATGAACAATTCGGTACTCTGCATTTATCCAATGCTGTTTCTCCCCGATATCAGTTTTTACATATTTATGGAACAGAGGGTACGTTAAAAATTGACTTTCTGAATAAGTTTACTTTTGTAGATAAAGGCATCTCTATGTTGCCTAAAACTATCAATCGCTGTATGACCAGTCGTAAACTTGGTTCAATTTTAAAATCAAGTGCAAGAAAAAATCTGGTCCGGGGGTTAACCGGGGAATACAGCCTTTGTACCGGTATTGACCGGTTAATACAACTTTTTTATAGAAGTATTTTACTGGATGAGCCAGTACCTGTATCCGGAGAAGAGGGTCTTCGATCTATGGAAATAATGGATAAAATCTGGCAGCAGATTAAATGTTAATTCGTGGCACATTTTTAATGATCATAGGCCAGGCATCTTTTATGCTTTCGGCCTTTGCAATTAATTTCGGGCTGGCGCGTTTACTGGGTCCTATTCATTACGGTACCTTTGGTCTGGTTATGTCTATTTTAGTGGCAATAGAACGATTAGTTGTAACCGGAATACCTGAAATGATGCAGAAATATGGCGGTGAACGGCCAAAGAGCATGTATGTACTTAAGCAAAAAATGTTTCCCAGACAACTTTTTTATACTGTTATAATTTTTGGGATTTTTTGGCTGGTCACCCCTCTGATTTCTAAATTTTTTGCAGATAAAGCATTAACACTTTATTTGCATATTGCATCTTTTGATATCATATTCTATGGTTTATATAAATTTTATCTGGGTATGCAGAATGGACTGCATCGTTTTAATAACCATGCATTGATGGCTGTTACATACTCTGCTTCAAAAGTATGTGCTGTTTTTGGTCTGGTTTTAACAGGATTATCACTGACAGGTGCTCTGATAGGTAATGCCTTAGGGTCTGTAGGCGGTCTTATTTTAGGGATTATTATAACTCGTTTGCCAAAGGCTGAAGGAACATTGAATCATATTCCTTATTTTGAATTCATAATACCTAATATTTTATATTTTTTAGGTTTATTTTTATTCTTTTGTATTGATCTGTGGTTTGTAAAGTATTATTCAGGCAAATTAGAAGTTGGGTATTATGTTTCTGCTTCGGCATTATCAAAAGTACCGTACTTTACTTCTATAGCATTATCTGCTGCCTTATTACCATCAGTTTCATTTGCTACCAAAAAGCAGGACAGACAACGGGTTAATTCATTAGTACAACAATCATTACGGTATATTTTTATGGGGCTGGTTATTGTAAACATCCTTTTTATAACCATGCCTTCTTCATTAATATATATAGTGTTTGGTGCAGAATATTCCGGGGCTGCTGAAGTACTGCCGATTTTAGGAATTGGGCTTTCATTTTTAACTTTTTTTGCTGTGATGAATACTATTTTAATGGCTCGTAATCGGATAAAAACTATCTTCATCATTACCTTCATTGTAATTGTTATAGATGTTGTATGTAATTATATTTTAGTACCCAGATATCATTTAATTGGAGCAGCGGTTTCGACGTCCATAGCAGCAGTTATTGGAACCTTACTCAGTGGTATAAATATTTTTTGGGATATTAAAATAATTCTGCCTTTTCT
>Ga0180433_10009371_pt1 | contig 11992 bp, 21 predicted proteins | sample SS_ome_8_FD_132980 | JGI IMG/M metagenome (GOLD analysis project Ga0180433, IMG submission 132980) | Hypersaline lake sediment archaeal communities from the Salton Sea, California, USA - SS_1_D_1 metaG | ecosystem: Environmental > Aquatic > Non-marine Saline and Alkaline > Hypersaline >... | reverse complement strand
TAATAGATATGAGGGCGTAGAGTAAAAACTACGAAACCAAAGTTTTACTTCGGAAAAATTTTTACTACGGAAACGACGAGAGTTGTACCGTATTCCGAGATGAAAGGCATAGGATATGACCGAGGCGATATAAAATTCACAGTCGCAGACTGTGATGAAATAGCCGTGACTGAGGGTTTATTAAATTCACAAGCATAGGGCTTGTGATGAATAACCCGAAGAAATACTCACTCGAAGAGGTGAGTGAAGGGTTAGGTGAAAAATGGATGACAATGATATTTTTGATATGTGGGGTATTTTTGGAGATGATATTATTCCTAGCATAGCTCCTCTTGAGGATTTTCAGATTACGAAGAATTTTAGGTTTTTCGAGTTTTTAGTTACCAATACTAATGCTCCTAATCGACCTAATGAGGAACAAATTGAGAATATAAAAGATGTTGCTAAGGTATTACAGCTTTTAAGGGATAAAGTTGGTAAAATTGAAATTATTTCTGGTTTTAGGAGTGAGGAGGTTCAGAAAGCTTTGCAAGGTGGTGGAAATGTTCAAGTTTCAAACCGCTCACTTCATATGGATGGTAAAGCTGCTGATATTGTACCACAGGAAACTAGTGCTGAGAAGGTATTTGCGACTATAGCGGCTGATCCTGTACTTGCTAAAAAGTTTGGTGAGATAGCTCTTAAGAACACAGTTCTTCATTTGAGTACTCCTACTCCTACTAAACAGAGTTACTTTATGGAAGTTATTGACAACGTTTATTATAAGATGGCTAGTCAAAAGGTAAGTAGCCTTGTAAATAAGTATGTTAATATCGCAAAAGAGTATAAGAAGACTAGTATCGGTGTTGCAGTTAGTTTAGTTGGGGTTATAAGTTTAGGGACTTTTTTTTTAATTAAAAAGCTGAGAGAGTGATAGGGATAAAGATTAATTTTGGGAGGTAAGTATGGGTAACATATTGAAATTAGTATCGACAGGGATTTCGTTATTTATGGTTTACAAGTTTTTTAAGTATGATGTCGCAATTAAAGACGATGTTCTTCAGATCAAGGAATTTTTAAGAGCCAGTCAGGAAGATAGTTGGAATGGGAGTGGTTACTAATGCATAGTTTTATTAGTTTGGTTTTTTTGGGTGGTATGGCTTTTTTATCTTTTTTTAAAAAGAATGATATAAAGATTAGTAATCCAGATAACGATGATTACGAGCATCTTAAGGGTACTATCTTAAATATGAACATAGATCCTCACACGAGAAACAATTTAATGCATATATACTATGGAGCTATAGAGACTACTTGTCCAATTAAGAAAAAAGAAAGAATTAGAAATTTAGTTAAGAAAATAGCTAAGCTGCTCGATAAGAAGGGAATATAATGAATAACAATATTAATTTGGTTATTGCTGGAGGATTTTTAGCTGTTATGGGCTATCTAGCAATAAGACCTAGTGGACCTCATGGGCTTTTAGCAGGAAATCCAGATTTTCAAAAAGTTAAAGGTTATGAAAAGATTAAAGAGGCTATTAACAGGCTTAAGATAGACCCTCATGCCAAGGGTAATTTAATGTTTAGATTAAATTCGGTTAATATTCTTGATAAGAAAGACAGGATGCCGTTTTTAAATAGATTATTAACTGAGATTGGTACGCTTAGCGTGTCATAGAAGAAAGGAATTAATATGAACGAACCACTTCATCCTTTACAAAGCGTATCTGTAGCAAGTATTGTAGAGTCTCCATTAGAAAAGGCTAAGAGCTTAGGTATACCCGGTGCTGCTGAGCTTATTAAAAGTCAAAATACTATTGGGCTTGTAGCGAGTCTTATGACTATTTTTTCAACTAAAAGCCACATTAAAAAAGGACTTAAACTAGCTCTACTTGGAGGAGCAGGATTTTTAACGTATAAGATTTATGCTAATCGTAAGGCTTTTTTTACGGTTGTACCAAAAGAAGTTATTCAAAAAGCTACAAGTGTATTACCAGAGGAAATACAAAAACCTGTTAGTAGTTCGGTTATTGGGGTTAGAGGATAAAAAACTATAAAATAAAGATTAATTAGGGAAGGGTTGTGAATGGTAACGCTTTATATAGCTTCCCAAAAGTTAGGAAAAGAAAATGGATAAGAATAGTATGATAGCGTTTGGTTTTGTTGGTTTGAGTTTATACCTTGCTTTTCGTGGTAAGGGTGGTGGAGAGTTACTTTCGGAAAATCCTGTTTTTTCTGATGCTATAGATTTGGAGGCTCAGAGTTTTGATGTGACGAATAATCCAATTCCAATGGCTTCGATGGTTAATAGGATTAAAGCAAGGATAAACCGTATTGGTTTTGACAAGTTTAAAAGGGATATGATGATAAACAAGTTAAATCTTGTTGCTGAACTCTTCCCTAACGCTCCAGAAGCTAAGCAAGAAAAATTACTAAATATCTTTTTAGAAGTAATGCGTGAATCTGCCGCAGCTCCAAAAAGCAATATTAATCAGAATAATTGATTAAAATAGAAAGATGGTGTATAATTAATTTATAAACTTTACCTAAAAGGATAAGTAAAAAAAGGAGATTTACGATGAGTGAAGTAGTATTAGTGGACAGAGTTACAAAAGTTCCAAAAGAAACAAATGACATAGCAGTTGCACTTGAAAACATGAACAGAGCTGTTTTTAAAGCATTAGAAGATGGTTGGCAAGTAGGTACAGATATTCCAGCTATACTTTTATCTGCTGTTGCTGAAATTCCAAAAGCTATAGATGGTATGAATTTAGTTGGTGATGAGCTTGCTAAATTTAAAGCTAGATTTGCAGGATGTTTTGCTGTAAGTGCTATTGAAATTGGTGATACAATCGAGCAATATTTTAAGAAAAAAAATGAGGCTCCTGTTGAATAAGATTTTTAAAATTTTTATGGTTCTAGCGGTACTATTAAGTACCGCTTGTACCAATGTTACAGATAAAGTAGATATAGCAAGTTTCTACATGCGTGATATGACCATGTTTGTTAATGGTATAGAGTATAACGGCATTGGAGTAGCCGAAGTAGCTGACAGGTATCATATCCGTATAAAAGCTAAAGGAACTCTTGATGTTCTTAGTATTAGGACTTGTCAAAGACGATTAATTTTTGAAAAAGCATGGAAGAAGAAATTTTTTCCAAAAAAGAACGAGTTTGAATTTATCTATATTCCGGGCTCGAAAGAAAAAGAAACTGGCTGCGGTTTAAAGTTTGCTGGCTATGATTTAGATAAACAACATAGTTGGGGGCAATTGCTTTTAAAGAATCACAAGTATAAGCTCATAGCTGATCTTGAATGTAATGCTGATGTTTTGTATCATGAAGGTGTGAGTAGTTGCCAATCTGAAAGAGGGCTTATTCAGATTATATCATTTGATAGTGATGTTTACTTTACAACACCTGTTGGATGTAATGAGCCTAAAATTAAAAATGGTAAGATTGAAATTATTTTATCTAAGGGGGAATGTGCTTATGTGTTTACTAGCAAAGCTGATACTAGTCTTACTCACATTCTTGTTACTTTGGGTTATGATGACTTTCTTTTAAGAAAGGACCTGTAATGGGATATTTTCGGAAGCCTCAAAAACTGTTACGCAGTATTAGTTGTATTCCCAATAAAATAAAAAAAAGGAAGGAACTTTGATAGGTATATATAAATGATAATATTTAATAGAGATAAAATTATTTCAATAAGTTTTTTAGTGGTTAGTGCTTGGTTTACTTTTAAAAAGGATAAAACCGTTACTAAAAAAAATCCAAATGTTTTTGGTGGTAAAACAACAAACCGAGCCTCAAATACTTATTTAAACTTCATACATAAATATACGTCCTATAGTTTAGATAGAATAAAATATTTCAAAAAACATTATGAAACTATTCTAAAATTTTCTGAAGAGTTACTAAGGAAAATCCCTATTGAAAATAAGTGTGTTTATCGAGGAGTAAAACTATACCAAGAAGCTTCTCATATAGAACCTAGCAAAGAAGGTATGTTTACTTCTTTTACTTCCTGTAAAAACACGGCTATAGAATTTTCTGGTTATGGATTAAATCAAGAAAACAAATATTTCAACAATCATCCTGAGACAAAAGGTTATATAATAAAATATAATTTGTCCGCTAAAGATAAAATCTTATGGTATTGGAAATGGGTGACTCAATTTAATTTAGATGTATGGTATATAAAAAGATTACAAGAAGAAAAAGAAATTCTTTTATTATCTAAGACTATTCCTAAACTTAAACTTATACCAACAAAAGATTTCATTAAACAAGAAAACTTAGAAAGGTAAAATATGTGGGGAACCTTGATTGTAAGCGTTGTAAGTGCGGCATTACCTTTCTTGGTGAAGTTAGTTACTTTCTTTATTAATAAATATACAAATGATATACAGGTTAAGAAAGATTTTCTTTTATTTATAAAATCAATGGAAAGAGCTGCTACACCGTTAAAGCTGATTAATTCGATTGAAAAGCAAAGAAAGAAAATTGAATTAATGATAGAAAAAGATGCTAAAGCTTTATTAATAAAAAACCCTTGACATGTAATAAATAATCACCATATTATACATGACAAAAATAGAAGGGAAATATTATGTCTGATAAAAATAAATGTAGTGATGGTTGTTCTGATAATAGTAAAAAACTTGTAAGATATGATTTATGTTCTAAGAGAAATTTTGATTTAAAGGGTATTGAAACATTACTTAACGATGGTTGGGAACCAATGCAAGTTATTCAAGAAGCAATACCCGTAGAAGAAGAAAAATCTAAAATTGAGCTTTCTACTCCAAAAGAACCTAAGATTAGTTTTGTTACGAACATTTACTTTAAAAGAGCTAGATTATTTGATCCAGAAGAGGTGGAGAAAATGAAAGCAGCCAGTAAAAAGGGTAAGATAAATAATGTTTTAAACAAAAAATAATACAAAGGTTAAAAAAAGGAGTTTTATATATGGGGTAGTTCTGTAGGGAGCTGCCCTTTTTTATTTGAAAGGATATTAAAATGGGTCATGAGTATAATGAAAAAGAAATGAGATCTTTATTTTTGCAAAATTTTGAATTTGAGGCTAGGACTAGTAAGAAATTTTTTAAAGACACTCTTCATCCAGCAATAAGTCAGAAAACACTACTTAGTCTAAAAATTAGGAAAAAAGATCTTAAAAAATATATTATTAATGGCTTAATTGAAGAATGTTATTACTCTCCTACAGGTGGTGAAATGCTAAAAGGATATTACTTGAAAGATGTTAAATTATCTCAAACTACTAAATTCAAGAAGTTATGTGGTTGGTTAAGTAGAAAAATTTGCGCCAAGTCAAAATAAATGGTATTATAATCTAATATAACTGTAATAAGTTAAAAAAAGGAGATATAAACAATGGACGGTTGTAAAAATAATACTCTTGGATTCTCATTTTCTGAGATATTTAGTTTTAATGATGATAAGAAGAAAATTGATCCTAATACTTTAAGCGTTACTCAACTCCAAAATAAAGCTGATAAGGGCTTAAGTTTTTACTATGCAGCAGCAAAAAAAGAAGGTTTAAAGGGAAGTTTTAGTGAGTTTATTAAATATATAGACAAGCTTCATCCTACATATCGAAAACATTTGGGAAAAATGCTTTATAATGCAGAAAATTCTTTAGGTACTCCAATTGTTAATACTATCATGGGAAACCTTGGCTCGGAAAGTCGTGGTAAGTTACCTACTAATCCTGCTGATCTTCAGGTTTTTGGAGATGTTTTAGTTGGAGAACTAACTGCTCCTAGTATAACTACTATGAGTAAATGGGTAGTTGATTCGGTAGTTAAGAGTGGTTATGATATTGCTGAAATAGTAGACAAATATAAATTACCTTTAATCGGTGGAGCTGTTGGTTTGGCTGGTCTTGCTTTGTTTGTTTTATTAAAGATGAAAAAATGAGTAATCAGGAACTAGGTGATTTATTTTGTTTAATAGGAGTATCGAGTTTACTTGGGGGGATAGTCTTGGGTATTCTTATTAGTTTAATGCTGTATTTATGGAATAAGCATAAATGATAGGCTTCATTAAGCTGATGTTAGCTATTTTTCGCGTGCTTGAGATAGCTCAGATTATATCTATTATAAAGATACTGATAAAAGTCTTTAAATATATTGCTTCTAAAGCTAAAAAGTCAAAAGAAAGGATAAGCAAGGGTAAGCAAAGTAAAAGTGTGAAAGGGTGTAAAAAGAATGGATGACTATTCAAAAGTATTATTGAAAATTAGTGGTGACATTGGTAGCATTAAAACTGGTCTTGCTGATCTTAAAAAATCTACTGATAGAGAAATGAAAGACATAAAAAAGCTCCTTCCTAAGTGTGAGAAAGAAGCTCTTAAAGAAAAAGTCAAATTTAATAGATTATGGCTTTATGGTATTACGATTAGTGGTGGTGGTGCTCTAGCTTATATTTTTAATCTTATTTGGCCCCTTGTTCCTTTGTTTGTGGCTCGGTAGTCTCTCCTAATTCAACATTCTTCTGGAAAATACCAGCACTTATGTTTTTCTTTATTAGTTTCTTGTATTTCAACTTTCATTTATAATCCTTGGTAGAGCCACAAAGTCATCACAGCATCTTGTTTCAAGCTCTCGACTACTTTCAAAAAAAGTGAATATGGAGAACCTATGCTTAGTGCATTTCATATTAATATCAAACATGTTTAATCGGTGATACTTGCATCTATGACAGCTTTTATTTTTCTCTGCCCTTCTGAAATGCTTTGGTCTTGCCATTTTACGATCCTTTCTCTTTATTTAATTTTTCTATACTCGAAATGAAATTGAGTGTTGGAGTACGAATGTCTTTTATAAATTCGATTATTTCTGGAAAATTAGAGTGTACTAAGTCTTCGGCGAAATCAGCAGGATAAAGGTCTGTAGCCTTTCTTTCTACCCATTTACCTATATGCTCATCGGATTTGATTTCAAATAATAAATGGTTAATAGCGTTTGCTTGAACCTCAAAATCATTAAACATATTGGGTTCAATATCCAGAAAATCATATTGAATTAAAATAGATATTAATTCTCTTACATATTTTACAGTCTCTTGCTTTATAAGTGGTTGTTCCGGGCGTTTTGGAATAAATTCAAATTCCACATATTTTTTACAATCTAAAACATTTATGTAATGCTTAAATTCATCATTCCCATAAGCATGACCTGTTTCTTCGTCAAATTCATTTACTATAAAACCATCAGATATTTTATCTGTTACTTTAAAACAATTGTCTGTCTTAAACCTTCTTATATAATCGCCTACACGCATTTTACATCGCCTCCTTGTCATAATCTTCTTTTGTTATAAACCTTATCACAGCCGAAACCTCAAAAAATAACCCGCAATGCACACATTTTATTGAAACCCACTCTCTAGGTTTAGACTCTTTCGGGGCAAAATTTTTTTGAGTCTCTATTACTGTTCTTTCATAACCAGTTGTTGATCCGTAACGGCAATGAGGGCAATATACCTTTTTACATAATCCGCTTTCCTTCACGCTTCATCCTCCATAAAGTATGTCGCTGTCTGGTCAGCAAGCATAAGGGCTTTAAGAAGTTTAGATTGGTTCATAGCGGCTGAAAGAGCTTTTCTCTGAGCAAAACCTTCACTAGCCCATGCTCCCATATGATAGCGAATTGCAAGAATTTCTTCCTTGGAAAGCTTCATCCATTGTTGTAAAAGAATTACAGATTTTTCTCCATGACCATAAGGGTCTTTATCGTCTATTGAATAGTAAGGGACTTGATGCCATTTACCATCAATTTTTCTATTGCGTACATCTTCTTTATAAAAGTTTGCTTTGCAGAGGTCATGGAAGAGAGATACAAGGGCTATGGTTTGCATGTTACACTCTAATTTTAATCTATTGTCTATATCCATAAGACTTCTAAACACATTAAAACTATGTTGTATTAAACCACCTTTTCTAGCTAAATGAAATTCTGATGAAGCAGGAGCTTCTAAAAAATCACTTCCATTTACTATGTATTCAAAAAGATCTTCACATCCTGCTCTTGTAATATGATATTTAGCTAATTCTAAAAACTCTCTTGGAGATATATTTTCTTTATCCTTAACTATCATATCTTCTATTTTTTCATTACTCATCATTATTCTCCTCTGACATATATTGTTCTCCATGTGTATAATTTTTTCAAATTCACTTTTTAAGATTATAAAAAACTCCTTTTTTAAGCTTGTATCGTATTGTCTGGTGTCAAAGTAATAAAAGTATTGCCCTTATGAAAAGAATATGTTTTATAAAAAAAATCCCCTGCCTCACAGCCAAAACGAATGGATATATCGAGCTTGCGTACTCTATTAGGAGTCTGAAAACTCAATTCTTTAAGTTGAAAATTATCAAGATCCTCTATTTGCATTACTTTTTTAGCTTCATAACCATCTGTTCCTTCTACAAGACCTACTGATAGTACATGGCATTGTTCCATACCGCAAATAGGACATGAAACCGAATTATTAAAGTTATCTGTATCTGCTTTTTGAAATGCTTTAATTAAACTTTTATATATCATAATATTATCCTTTAAAAGATAAAGCCCAACCAGAAGTTAAGTTAAGAACCTAATAAATGTGCGCGTTATCGGTTATTGTTTGGTTGGGCTAAGTTACTCAATCACCATAATCTTGCTTTGCTAAAAAAGCAAGACTATTTTTATAGCAACTATTAATCTTTTTTCAATTTAAGTATTAAAGGAGTTGTAGAACCGTCTTTAAGAACTTTTCTCTTAGTGTATTTTCCCTTAAGTTCTTTCTTCGTAGTAATCCATGCATTAATTGCCCCTATGCCCGGCTCTATGCCCGGATCTTTAAATTGCTTACGGCGCATTGACTCACGAATCTTAAGAGGCTTCTTGTACTCAGCAATCCCATGAACTAAAAACTCTTCCCTCTGTGCTTTCGGAACTCCCTTAGCTCTTACACCCTTAATTAATTCTCCAGAATCAGGATCATTTAACTCATAAGTGTATGTCTTGGGAAGTATAGCTCTAAAGTATGAAAAATCATTTTCAAGTTTCAAAGCTCCTAAATTTGTCTGGTGAGAATCAGGTCTATCTCCACCAGCAATAAAAATAGAATCAGTATCACAATAAAGTATCTCGTTACCCTTAGAAGCAGCGTTGATCATGTGACCATATAATAAATCACGAGTAATAGCTGTAATATAAATACTCCAAATACAATTTGTATGAGGAGCAAAACCCTCGTCTTGCTCTATAATAACCGTATCTCCTATACGAGTACTGTTCTGTATGTCATCAGGATTAAAATTTGATGAGTCTTCAAGAGAACTATACTTTAATCTTTGTCCAAATTTTCCATACAAATTGTTACCAAGACTCTTGCCTATATCTCTTAATATCATATTTCCAGTACGACTGCCCTCATCTCGAATACCATAACAAACATCAACAAAATCTTTAAACGGTTGATATTTGGAAACCTCGTACATCATGCCCCTTAAAAACTTAAACTCATACCCCATTGCTAAAGCTTTCCTAATCTCAAATACTGTAAACTTCCCCCTAAAAGTTCCAAGAGGAAAAACATATCTCTGGTTCTCTTCCTCTATAATTCCCAAATAAGGAATCTTTTTAGCAAAAGCGTTTACATTCTTAGTATCAACTTCACACTCTACAAGACCCTCATAACCAGCATCAATATTAACTTGAATAGCCTTATGTCCAAAACTCCAATGGTGCTTTCGGGGATGAGGGAATACTCCAAACTTCATACTATAGGGATATGCACTATTAATATCGTAATACATAACCTTCTCACGATGCTCCTTTAAAGAGAAAACCTCTGTACGTCCTCCCCTTAAACCATCTATAAGCCATTCAAGCTCATTGTGAGTATGTGTTCCGTATATTTTGTGCTTGCAAAGTTTCTCGCCATTAGGTGAAAGAGCGTGCATATAATAAACAAGAGCCGTTGCGCCCGGTGTGAATTTTAATGATATTCCCTTGTCATTATAATACTTCTGCTGCATACACGCATAAGATCTTGATATAATCGCATCCATAGCAGAATACTTTAAAGAATGAAAGCTTGACTCAAGCTTATTAAAATCAAAATCCAAATGCTTTGTAAGAGCTGCTCCCATCTTAGCTACGCTGATTTTCCAATGCGTGAAAGTATCCCAAATCTTAAATGATCCCGAAATATCGTTTTCATGACCCCATCCTATTTTTGCTGGATCGTATTTTAACTCAAACTTGTTAACGCCGCCCCTAGCCCACTTAACGTCGCAAAAGTCTTTTGCTATAGTCCAGTCTTTAAAAATATTACCAAGCTCATACTCTATGTTCGTTCCCCAAACTACATGATTGTTTCTTTGAAGATTATGTCTGTTAACCACATAACGCAATAAAAGCCTAAAAGAATGTGAAATGTATACTTCATGTCTTGTAGCAAATTGATAAAAATGAGGATAACCCTTACTATCATCCTCAGTATCGAAACCATAGAACTGCACCATGCCTTGAGGTTCATATTCTACATCTATTACTGGAATGTTTGTTATTACCAATATTCCTTTATCAAGAGCACCGTAAAGGCGGCTTTGAAGTTCTGGATCTTTGTCGCAGTCTTCCCACTTGACTTCTGTTTCTTCGATAACTTCTCCCGATAAAATATGTCGGAACTCGTCAAGGCACCGCTCTCGAACAGACTTCGATCCTTCTGGTAAAGAGTCCTCATGAATGCTCTCACAAACGCCCACTCGATCCTCGGCCATTCTTTTTTGTTGAATGGATTCTTTACTCCCATCGTAATCGAAACTGTCTCGTCCGATACAAAATCGTTGCTTATCCGCACTCTCGGTTCCTCCTCGATGTCCGTCGTTATTCCGAACCCGAATTTGATCAAATGTGGTTTGTCGTGCTTTAAATAAGCCCCCAGCACCGCATCCAGAAATCCGTTCTTTTTTAACCCTCTGATATATCTCGTTATAGTCCATATTATACTCTCATCCCTTGCTATTTCTAATCTTTGTTGATAATCTGCCCAGTTTCCCAATTTACCCGACTTTTGCCTAGTAATTGGTTCTCCTCTTGAAGTAGGGAAGAAAAGCTCTGGTGTGCTTTTATAATACTTTGGGATAAGGCCCTCTTTGCGGAGGTACTCAGATGTCTCTTTCTCAAGGGCTTTGACTCTGCCTTGGAACTTTTGGTAACTGATAACGTCTTTGAAAGTTTCTTGGTCTGTACGAAATGGTGGTATGCGTCTGACTGTGAAAGGGTAGCGTTTCGCAAGCTCTCCAAAGCGTCTCTTGCTGATTTTGAGAATTTTTTCCTCTCGGACTGGAGCTTTGCGTTGGCCTTTATAACTTTTTTTAGCTCTGATGCGCTTAACGGCGTATCTAAGTCTTCTTTCCTCGGCTCTACATTCTTTTTCTCTATGATACTTAACAACTTCAGTTTTGAGCTGTGCTTTTTTTTCATTTGTGTTAAAGCTTGTGAAAAAATAACCCCAGCGTCCAAAACGTGAACCGTCTTTAATTCTGAATTGTACTGCTTGTGCCACCGATTTAGTAAAACGGTAATCTCTATCTCTGAGATTGATGATGTACATGCCAAGTTTAATATCGTATCTTTTTCCTTTAGTTTTTCTAGCCATGCTACAACCTCGATGTCATATCCACTAAAACCGAGCGTTGGCTGTCCTGCGGAAATAAGAGGTTTGTTGCATAAGGGACAAGTAATAGGAATAGTGTCATTAAAACCTCTCTTCTTATCAACTCGATATATGATCTGAACTCTGTCATGAACGCAAGATGCTTCACGTAAGTATGATACCTCATCATCGGTTGAAGGAAGTTGTTCGTATAAGGCTGTGATAAAGGGTTTGAATGGTTTACAGAGTTTTTTGGGTCTACGTGGTTTGGTTGGTTTGGTTGGTTTGGTTGGTTTAATTGGTTTAGCTGTTTTCTTTGGTTTAGTTGGTTT
>Ga0180433_10009370_pt1 | contig 11993 bp, 8 predicted proteins | sample SS_ome_8_FD_132980 | JGI IMG/M metagenome (GOLD analysis project Ga0180433, IMG submission 132980) | Hypersaline lake sediment archaeal communities from the Salton Sea, California, USA - SS_1_D_1 metaG | ecosystem: Environmental > Aquatic > Non-marine Saline and Alkaline > Hypersaline > Sediment... | reverse complement strand
GTGAGTTACCAACTATATCAGTAACTTTTACTGCAACATCATTTTGAACATCTTTAAACTTTTTATGTTCTCTGTCATTTAAACTTAATGGTATTGCCATTATTTCTCCTTTTCGTTTTGTACTGCTACATTTGTAAGTCTAGTAAATGTTGGTCTAGCCCTATCTACTGTTTTTGCTGTTCTTTTAATATTACTTCCTGCTTTACTACCTGCTTTTTTTATACTTTGTGTTGCTTTTCTTGCTTTTTCTGTTGCTGTACCAACTGCTTTTGCACCTTTAACACCACTCTTAATTTTTTCTATTGGTGCATTTTTTAATGTTTTTTTAGCACTATTTATTAAACTGCTAAGTGTTTGCTCACTACCAACTATTTTTGCAAGTGTATATTGTCCACCTAAATAAGGTATTAAATTTAAAGGATTTAAAATTGCTAAACCACCACCTGCTAGTATGTTACTTGCTATAAAACCTGTTTGTGAACCTTGTGCTACTTTTTGACTTTTTGTTAGTAATTGTTTTAATTCAGCCAGTTCTTCTGCTTGGTCAAGTAATTGCTTTAAATTATCAAATTGCTTTTTATCAAGTAGTTGTTCTAGTGTTGAGTATCCATATTTATTTATTTTATTTTTTAACTTAATAGGGTCAATTAACTCACCAGTTCTATCAAGACTTTCATAAACTATTTTTTGTACTAAACTTTCTCTTATTGGTTCAATACCCTCATCACCTAAAACATCTTTTAAAAGTTTTACACCAGTTGGATTGTTTGGTTTAACAACACTTTCTAATACTTTTTCAGGGTCTAATCTGGTTATATTCCTACCAACTTGCGACCTAATCTTTTTAATATTACCTTTATAAAACTTATCTGCTTCCCTAATTTGTTTTAGAATTTCCTTAGTATCTAGTTGTGGTGCTTTTGCACCTAACCTAGTATCAGTTATGTTTAGTTTTGGAAATTTAGATTTTGGCAATTTTTTACCAGATAAGGTTCTTTCTAAATCTTTTTCTAAAACAGAATAAAACTTCTTTAAAGCACCCATATCTGATTTTGCTACTATATCAGCATTATCATCAATTCTACTACCAACTGCTTTTAGTGTTTCCCTTAAATCTTCTGCTGACAAAGTATCTGCATCAAAAAATGTTTGAAAACTATCTTCGTAAAACTTTAAATCTCTTGGTTTAACTCTTGATTTTAATTTACTTGAAATTGTATTTTTTAAAAAATTGTGTGTGCTATTTGCAGTTGCTGGTACTTTATCTAAACTAGGTATATTGTCATATTTTTGACTTGCTTGTCTTGTAAAATCATCAACATATTTTTTAAATGCACTTTGTACCTTTTTACCAGTTGCTAGTGTTTCAAAAGTTTCTGGTGCATTAGTTCTTCGTAAGTTTTGTTGTAACTCATTAACCCTATCAAAAGCAGTATTAATCTTTTTAGCAATATCACCACCAAATAAACCCCTAACTGCTGTTGCTTCTGCAATTTCAGTAGTACCACTAGGTCTTCTTGCTGATAAAGGTAAATTAACATCATACTTACCTGCAAGTTCCAATGCCCTAGCACTTTCTTCTGGGATTAATCTTTCAGCACCTTGTGTAATTCTTTCACCCATACCTTGTGTGTAAGGTCTTGCTCTTTCAATACCTGCTTCAATACCTGCTCTTGCAGTTTGCAAACCACTTCTTGTAGCACCTGCAACATTACTTGCACCCCTTTTAACTGCTCTACCAGTTGTTTGAACACCTTTACCTACTGCTGGTAAACTACCCTCAATTAAAGCACCAGTAGTAGCACCCTCTAATGTTTGTCCAATTTGCTCACCTATTGGTTGCCCACTATATGTTTGTCCAAAACCAGCACTTGCACCCCTTATAGAACCTAATGCACTACTACCTCTAACACTACTAGATACTGCTGGGTTGTATGCAACTATATTTGCACCTTGTCTTATACCCTCTACTGCTGATGGTAATGAACTTTTACTTCTAATAGCACTTTCTTGTGTTCCTGATAAAAAAGGTATGTTACCACTTAAAACAGTTCTTTCAGCCTTTTTATCTCCCCTTAATGCCCTAGCACTTTGTGTTAAACCTTCTACTGCACCTAAACCACTTCTAACAACTTGTTCTGCTGGGTTAATAATTGCACCAGTAACTGCACCTAAATTACCTCTTGTAGAAATTGCTTCTGATAAAGGTGCTGATTTTTGTGACATTGCCCACTCATTATAGTTGGGTATATCTTGCCTCATAGGTCTAGTAGCATAAGGATTTCTCTGTTTAATACCTGCTGTAACAAATATATTTTCTGCTTCTTCTGGTGTTGGTGCTTTATCACCTCTAACTACAACTGACCTACCTGTTGCATTGTCTGTTATTTTAAATTTAGCCATTATTCTATCTCCGTAATTGTGTAGTTACCCACACTACTTTCAATATTTTGTAATCTACTAGGGTTTTGTCCTTGTAATAACTGCATATTTTCATTATTTTTTGCAATTAATTTTCTTTGTATTTGCCCCAGTATTTGTCTTAAATATGTTTCACTAACATTACCAATATTTTCAGGTTTAAAAGCATTTTGTAAAATTCTTGTTTCAAAGTCAGTAATTTGTCCTTGTCCCTTTAATCCTGACCTTTCAAGTAAAGTTAGTTTGTTAATTAAACTATTTACTTTTTCTTGTGTTTCCAATGCACCACTCCATCTATTATAAATAGGTGTTTCAACACCTCTTATTGTACCTGTTATTGCACCTATATTACCCTCTTCTAGTAAGTTATTAGTTAAATTTAAAGCATCTTCTACATTTAAAACTTCTTCAATAGTTGGTGTTTCTGGTATATTTTCTAATCTTGCTTTTTCAATATCTGACATAGTTTTTAATTCAGTTTGTTCTATATCAAATAACTGCTTGTTGTATGTAGCAATTTCATTTCTAGTATCACTATCTATTTTACTTAATCTATCTTGTAAATCAGTATATAGTTGGTTTGCCATTACAACCTTATCACCATAAGCGATTGCCATATTATTATTTAAATCATTAATTTGTTGTTGGTAGTTAGAAAGTATAGTATTTACATTATTTTGTGCATTTATTATTGCTGTATTTTTTTGGTTGTTTATGTCATTTATAGTTGCTTGTCTTTGTGCCATTATATCTTGTTGACCTCTTAAAAACTCACTTTCACTTCTTTGTGTTTCACCACTTTGTCCAAAATAACCTGTTGAACCTAATGTACCTAAGTTAGCAAACTTTCTTTCTAATTGTGCTTGTTGTAATCTTCTTGCCTCTGCTGCTCTTCTTAAATCTCTTTCGCTACTAACTTCTGCTTGTTGTGCTTGTTGTCCATATTGTTGTTCAATTAATGCTCTATTTTGTGCTTCTTGTTGCCTTGCTAAATCCATTTGTGCTTGTATATCTTGTTGTTGTCTTTGATAGTTAGCCATTTGTGTATCATAAGCAGCCATAATTTCAGGTGCTTGTTGCTGGTAACTTTGTTGTGCTAAATTTCTAGCATCAGCACCTTGTTGTAGTGATTGCCTTGCTAACTCATTAATACTTGAAACAGTTGGCGATGGTTGTCTTGCTTGTTGTGTTTGTTCTTGTTGTTTTGTTTGTGTTGGTTTTGTAAATCTTGGTGTTTGTACCGTTGGTTTAGCACCTTTACTTGTTGATTGATAAGTTACTGGCATACCATATAAAGTGTTTGGTTGAAAAATACTTCTTGCCTTATTATTTGGCATAGGTGTGTTTCTTGACATACCCTCTGGTCTAACAGAACTAGAAAAAGTTACATTTCTTTTCTTATTGCTATTAACCATATTTTTATTGTTTTCTTCAAACTGACTATCTTTTTTTCTTTTAAATAATGCCATACCTTTATATTATCAATTTTTTAACTAAAACCTTACAACTATCTTCTAAAAATACTCTTAAACCAAGAACTTACTTTTTTAAATACACTCTTTTTTGGTTTTGGTTTTGATTTTTTTGGTGTTGCTCTTTTAAAAGCCTCTTTTACTTTTGATGACTTTGATTGTGATTTAGGTGCTGGATAGTATTTTTTTATACTAGAACTTGATTTTTTTGAACTAGATTTACTACTAGATTTACTACTAGATTTGTTACTTGATTTGCTACTAGATTTACTACTAGATTTGCTACTTGATTTACTACTTGATTTCTTTCTGTCATCAGATTTTTTAGAACTAGATTTTTTACTTGATGAACTTGATTTTGATGTACTTACAGGTCTACTAAATACAGTTTTTGATGGTGAGAATAATTGTTGTACTGAACTTTCTCTACTTTGTTGGTTATCTAAACCTGCAATATCACTTGAAGTATTTGTTCTATCTGCTGATTGTGAACCTTTTGCAGTAACACCAGACATTAATTGATTACCAGCAAAACCCTCTTGTCCAATAGGTTTAGTTACAGAACTTAATGGGTTTGTAGGTTGTTTAAACTCATTATCAATAATTGTTCTTTGTTGATTGTATTGTCTACCTAAGTTAGATGGTTGGAAGTTACCAAATTGTAATCCTCTATTTTCATCTATGGTTGATTTTTTACCCAAATCTTGTCTGCTCATTTGTTGTATATCATCTTGTGCATTTGCAGTTGGGTTTAAATTATTTAAAATGTTATTTGCTAGTTGTTGTCCTCTTTGTAAGAAATCAGGTAAAGAACTTATTGTTTCAGATACACCAAGTTCTGGTGCATTAACATCTCTACCAATCTGTCCAATAGTTTCACCTAAGTTACTTGTAGCACCCCTAACATCACCTGCTAAAAGTTCAGAAACTCCTAAGTCTGGTGCATTAATATTTCTACCAGTTTGTGCCAAAGTTTGACCTATATTTCTTGAAGCACCCCTAATATCACCAGCAAGAAGTTCAGATGCACCTAATTCTGGTAAGTTTCTATTAGTACCAAATTGTGCAACTCTATTACTCAAATTCATTGGTGTTTCTGTTGGTGTTTCTGTTTGTGTAGTTTCTGTTTCTGGCAATGCTCTTGCAATAGTTCTTGGTGTGTTAATTCTTCTTTCAGCACTAGCAACTGCATCGGGATATAAAACTCTATCCTCTTCTGTTAACTTACCACTACTTGCTCTCCAATACATTGCTTCTGCTCTTTGGTCTGGTGTTAAATCATCATAACTAACAGGTACTCTGCTTTGTATCCTGTATTCTTGTGGGTTTTGTTGTACTTTTTGTATAAAATTGTATGGATTTTGTCTTTGATTATTTTCATCATAGTATTCTAAGTCTAAGTGATAACCTGTTGAATTTCCTGTTGTACCAGTAATACCTATGGTTTCACCAGCCCTAATTGTATCCCCAATATTAAAGTTTGTTTGTGATAAGTGTGATAGTCTAAACCTTTCACCAGTAGGTAGTTGTACTAAGAGTGAGTTACCATATCCTTGGTCGTTAACACCATCAATTAATTTACCAACTACTTGTGTTTCAAAAGGTAGTGATAAAGGTACTTTCCACTCACCTGCACCAGCAATATCTAAACCTTGATGATAAGTGTAATAACGGTTTGGGTTATAGTTTCCATATTCTTGTGTTATTTGGTACTGATTACCATTAAAAAGCATTGATTGTAAATCTCTTGAAGCATTACCTGTTGGTTTAAACTCACTTGTATAATCTCTAAAAACTTGTCCATCTCTACTAATAAGTAAATCATCTCTAAAACTTACAAACTCAGGTTCAATACTAAGAATTTCTCCTGTACCTAAATCGTAAGTAACACCAGTAACATCTTTAACAGTATTATTGTTGTAGTAAATATTTCCATCTCTATCTCTACCAGTTATTTGTGGTTGTGATGCTTGTATTAAATTTTCAATAAAATTAATAGATTGAGGTTTTATATTTGAACTCATTTCCTGATTTAATGCAGACATTGGTTGTTGCATAGGTTGTTGTGGTTGTACAGGTGTTGTGTAAGCATTTTGTAAAGTTTGTGATGGTGTTACAGGTGTTTGTAATTGTGATGATGGTAAAACCTGTGATACACCCCTAGTTTGTGGAAGTGCAAAAGATGAAGGTCTTCTATCAATATCAAAACCCATTGCTGTATCTTGTGGTCTTCTTAATCTATTTCTTTCTTCAATCATTGCTAAGTATTCAGCAGATGATTGTGGTGTTTGTGCTATGTTTCTTGCTACTGGTTTAAATGTTGCCATAATATTTTCCTTACTCAATTATACTTATTTTTGGTGTAAAACCTAAATAAATTTGATATACCTCATCTGCTGTTAATTCTCTATTAAATATTGCCAAGTCATCAATTAACCCATCAAATGCTTCGTTGTTTCTGTTAAATATTCTACCTATTTCTGTATTAGTACTATCAGTATTTGATAAAGAACCTCCACTCGTATTTGTTCCTACATTGACACCATTAATATAGATATTTCTTGCATTACCTTGTAAGTTATAAGTACAAGCAATGTGATACCAATTACCTGTCTGTAAACCTCCAAAATTACTGTCTAAATCATCATTGTAAAAACCAAATCTAATTTGACTTGTTGATTGTATGCTTATATTTAAATTTTCCCTAGTTGCTATGTTTGTTCCTTTATAAAAAATACCATTTGGTGAAGTTACATCATTAGGTTTAATCCAAAAAGATACTGATAAAGAAGAACCATCAATACTTAAATTACTAGCACCTGCTATATAATTATCAGTTCCATTAAAATCACCTGCTTCATCAAAATACCCAACTACACTTGTGGGTCTATTTCCAGATACTAAATGATAACCATTTTTTGTATAATCATCTACTAAAAAAGAATATGGTTTAGTAGGTTTTGTAAAATTAGTAGTATATTTTGCAACTCCTTTAACAAACCTAACTTCATCTAAATAGCCTTTGTGTGGTGTTAATGGTGAGCCACTTAACCAATTTGTACCAATATATAAAACTGATGAAAAAGTTGAAAAGGATGCAGATGAAGTTGTTGTAGTACCAACTTGTGTGCCATCAACAAAAAATCTAAAATCATTTCCACTCCTAGTAAATGCAATGTGATACCAAACATTATTTGATGGTGACCAATTTTTTGAAACTAAAAGTGGTCCTGAACCACCTACTATTAAATCTACATATAAAATAGAATTGGTAGGACTTGCTATATAAGATATTTGCCATCTATTATTATTATCTTGTGATTGTGCAATAAATGTACTACTTCTTGTAACATCATCAAATCTTGCCCAAAAATCTATTGTAAAATCACCAGTTCCTAAATCCCAATCTGTACTATCTGGTGTTGTTAAGTAATCCCCTGTACCATCTAAATATAAAGATGAATAACCAAATGCACTTTCTGTTGTAGATATTTTTGAATTACCTGCAAATGAGATTGATTTACCTGTTGATGTTTCTAGTGTTGAAGTTGAATTGTTTGCACCATTAAAATGTAGTAATAATTTTGTATTTGTATCTTCTGATTGATTTAACTTCCAATAACCTAGACAACTACCACCTGTGTTGTAAATATTTCTAGCCTGTGCATCAGTTAAAGCAGTATTATAAATAGCAACATCATCTATTTGACCATCAAACCATTGTGCTACTGTATCCCCACTACCGAAACTACTTGCACCTATTAAAAAGTTAGCATCACTATCTGCTACTGTTCCACTTGCAGTAACTTCTGTTTTTACACCATTTACAAAAACTTTAAGTTTGGTTGAACTGCTGTCATAAATTGCAACAATGCTATTCCACTTACCGATATTAACTGTATTTGAACTTGTAACATTGAAATTTGTTGTTAAGCCACCTAACCAAAAGGTAACCTTATCATCAGTACCAAGCGATATTTCGTGCCTATTATTTGGGAGTGATAGTTTACCTTTATTTATAATTCTATAACTGTAAGTTGATGGTGAAGTATCTGGTTTTATCCATACTGACCAACTTTGACTTGTAGATATTTCTAAATTAGGACAACTAGCATCAGCAATACTTAAATATTGACTGCTACCATTTAATGTAACTGCATCATTAAAAATACCTGCTGTGTAAGTTGGTGAACCATTTGCTGTAAGGTTGTAACTGTTAGTGCTTTCATCATTAGCATTACCATTAAGTTTCCAATAACCTTGTAAATTAGTTGTAGGTATTCCTGCAAAACTTAAATCTCTTTGTGAGTATTTTGTTAATAAATCTGTGTTTTCTATTGATGGCATTATGGTTTTATAAATCTAAGTCTGATTATCAAACCTTTTGCTGGTGTTGTAGATACAGCATCTATATCTATTGCTAGTAAATCGTTTGTAGCAACATCATCATTGCTTGTATCAATAACATAAGGTGTTGAAGCAGTATCAGAACCAGTTTCTCCACTATCTATTGTTAATTTGGTACTTAACATATCAACACTATCTGTAACATTTCTAATCTGTATATCAGTAGTACCAGTTGTACCAGCAGTAATAACCCTTGCGTGGCAGCCAACTAAATCCCAACCATTTAAATCTTCTGGAATTGTTATGTATGCCTTACCATCACCTGTTGTTGTGTTTACAGTTGCTTCAACTACATAATTTTCTATATTTTTATATTTTACAATATCGTTTAAATCGTTAATGTGTGCTTTTGTTAAAGGATAAGCAACTACTACACCATTACTATGTGCTTTACCTGTTGAACCCTCAACACCCCTAGTAACACCTTGTAAAACATTACTTGCATTTATAGAAGTGTAACTAATCCACTCTACTATTGATGTATTTAATGGGTTAGTCCAACTTACTGCAATTATGCCAGGAACTGTTGTATCTATACCTGTTGTGTTTGATAGTGTTATATTTGTTGTTTGTGAAGCATCTATTGCACCATTTAAAGTTTTAGTTATGTATTGTTGTGCATAATATAATGGCATATCTTTATATTACCAATATTTAAGAATAAACCTTAAATCTACTTGGTAACCTTTTCCCCTCTAACACCATATATTCGTGTGCTAGTGATAAAAATTTATAATATAAATCAGCAGTATTCGAATTAAATGAGTATTTTATTGACCTGCTTTTTAATCTTTTTTGAACTTCTACTAATTGGTCGCTACTTTCACCACTTGCTGGTGTACCACCTGTTGCATCACCAAATAAAGGTTGTCCAACTAGCATTGCACCAAAACCTAAACCACCTGATATTGATGCACTAATATTAAACTCACTATTAACAATAGCACCATCAACAATTATCTCACCATCAATGTTACCAAAGTTAGTTATATCTTTAAATTGAAATGTGGGGTGAAAGTATTGTTTAAATTTATGAAATGCACCCTCATCATAAGCCTTTGTTGAAAACTGAACATCTATTGCAGTACCATTATCACTTCTATCTTCTTGAAACATTTTATAAATGTAACCATCTTGTGAGTGTCCGTAGTAAAAATCTTGGTTACCATTAGTATCAATAAATTCAGCCATTATATTAGGTTCAATACCCTCCCAATAAACCCAACTACCAAATCTAGTATCAAGTACCCAAACCCTATCATTATTAGTGCTATCTTCTTTTGCAACACTACACATAAATAGGTTGTTGAAGTAACCACCAGCACTATCTTCTAATTGTCCTAAATTTACATCTTTTAAACTTTCAGCAATCTTAATAGAAAGTTCGTTAGTTCTTAAAATACTTGCTGCATAATTTTCTTGGTTACCTAAACTATAAAAAGCAAGTCTTCCATCTTTTTTTGCAGGAAATACTATATCATTTTCAACTGCTATTGTTGCATAGTGGGATATCATACCAAAAGACCTAGTTATTTCTTCTAGTTGTGGGTTACCATTTTCGTTAAAAAAGAACTTATAAATAGCATTTTCTTTACCAACTATTACACCACCTTGAAAAGGTATTATTGCTTTAATAGCATAACCATCATTTTGAAATACTGGGGTACTACCACCACCACCAACATCACCTGAAAAGTTAGCAATATTTTCACCAACACCACCCCAATACAATCTTGATGGGTCATCAGGATTACCTGCTACAAATAACCTACTTATAGCAAAACAAGAATACTTACCTTTTATACCACCACTTGTATTACCCTCTGGTGGTAAAACTACAATACTAGGTTCAAACTCACCAATATCTTTATAGGAGTTTGTGTAAACAGTAGTCATATAAGTTTCACCAAGTCCTGTTGCTTTCCTACCCCATATATTGTAACCCTCAGCACCAGTAACTGCTGTCCAAGTTATATTGTTGTAGTTAGTTTCAGTAAGTTCTGCATTACCATTTGTTATTGCTACTGCTGTTGTGGCAAGTGTTTCACCCTGCTTGTTAAAAGCACTAACTCTATAACTGTATGCTGTTGAACCTGTTGAACCTGTTGCTGTTACTGCTAAACCTGTTGGTGTTGCTAGTGCTGTGTATGTACTTATTGTACTACCATCATATTTTCGTAAATTATTAGTACCATCAAAAAAATAAACATCATTTATTGCTTGTACCATTGTGGTTTTACTATTTGCAAAAGTTGTACTACCAATTTGTGTCCAAGTACCACTATTGTAGTATTCTAATTTTTGATTGTTAATTCTTAAAAACTTTCTAGTACCATCTGCTTTATAGTAACCAAATAAACCATAAGTTTTAGTACCACTTGAATTACCATAAGTGCTAGTACCTCTTCTGGGTACAATACCATCAACTTGTAACTCAATATTTCTAGCCTCTGTAAGTTCGCTTTCCTTAATTATATTTTGGTCTTGAAAGGTATTTAAACCACCTATAAAACCTTGTGATACATCTATTTTTCTTGGATTATTTCTTGCTTTTGTATTAATCTGCATACTGTATGTCTATTGGGTAAAAAGGTCTAATAGATTTGTTGTAGAACTTTTGTCTATTATTTTCTACCATCAAGTCCCTAACAATTTCATTAAACTCATCAAAGCCATCAGCACTATCACCTCGTCTATCATCTAGTTGGTTAATTCTTGCATAAGCATAAGCAACAAGTGCATCTAAATAAAAGTCGGGTATTATAAAAGTATCGCTATCACTACTAACTAATGTTGGGTATTTAAAATATTTAATAGCAATGTTGTTTGTGCCACTATCTTCGGGTTTTGGTAGTATATGCAGTTCGTTTTGGTAAATATAAAATCTATTGTAAAGGTACTCAGTATCATCAGTATTTTCTAATTGAAAAACCTCTGCCTGTGATATTGCATCATAAACTTCATTATCAACCCTAAGTTCAATAATATCTCTAAAATCACTAGGTAATGTGTAAGTTTCTTGTAATGCAACACTACTTAAAGTTGTACTTGTTTCACTAAACCACATAGGTTGGGTTGCAATTAACTTTCTATAACCCTCGTTAATAAACCTAACTCTTCTTGATTTTTCTGTTGCATCATCAGGTGAACTATCTTCGCCTAATCTGTATGCTAGTGATGTTAATAAATCTGCTAATGTAAGTGGCATTAAGTATCCTTATAATTTGATACCTTTAAGAAATCCTTCAACAATTTCTTTCTTTATCTTATCTTTATATTCTTTTTCTTTTTGTGCCAATGCTAATTCTCTTTTAGTAACTTCTGCAAGTTTCATATCAGCATCTGCATTTTTTTCATTTGCCTCTTTAAGCATTTTTTTAACATTATCTTTGGATACTTCAACACTAGCAAGTGCCTCTGTAAGTTCAGTATCTCTTCTAATATTAGTTAAACCATTTAAAACTTCTTTTTCTCTTTTAGTAAGTTCTTTATCAGCCTTAACTAATTCTTTTCTTTTAGTTTCCAATTCTTTTTTTAATGCTTTTAATGTAGTAGTTTCTTTTGCAATTTCTAATTCCTTATCTTTTAAGGATTTTTCTTTTGCATTGAGTTCTGCTTCCATTTGAGATGCAATATTTAAAATTGACATATTTATCTCCAAATTAATTACTATTTTAAGGTTATCAAATTTTG
>Ga0180433_10009365_pt1 | contig 11997 bp, 10 predicted proteins | sample SS_ome_8_FD_132980 | JGI IMG/M metagenome (GOLD analysis project Ga0180433, IMG submission 132980) | Hypersaline lake sediment archaeal communities from the Salton Sea, California, USA - SS_1_D_1 metaG | ecosystem: Environmental > Aquatic > Non-marine Saline and Alkaline > Hypersaline >... | reverse complement strand
CAAATATTTTTGTAGAAGATATTAAAGAGTTAGAAGAAAAATATACAGCAATAAATAAAAATAAACCAGTACAATTATTTAGTAATGTTGAAGCGTGGAAATTATTTTATAAAAAAATAGAAAGTTATATTACTGAAAAATATAAAAATTATTTAAGTGATAGTTTAACACCACAAATTCCAAATTTTAATATAAAATATCTATTAGAATATTTGGATACTAATGAAATTGCAATAAAATTAAATTATAATTCTGATTTGTTTATTTCTGAATTTGAAAAATTAAATAATTATTATAAAGAAAATATAAGTATTTTATCAAAAAGTTTTAATAGAAAAATAGATAATCATATTAGTAAATCACAAAAAAAACAAGATAATTATTTATTATTATCATTATTTAGAAATTTTGAATGGGTAGATAGAATTGTATATATTATAGAAAATAATTTAACATATGAAGATATATCACATTATTCCGTTAATTATCGTGTAAAAATATTAAAAAAACTAAGACGAGAAGTTTGGGAAAAAAGAAACAAAAATTTGATGAAAGGGGAATGTTTTTGTTGTTCTAAACAAATAGAATATGATGATTTTCAGTGTGGTCATATAAAATCTGTTTTTTTTAGAGGAGAAACCATATTATCTAATCTGGAACCTATATGTTCTTGTTGTAATAGAGATATGGGGGTTAAGGATTTACATTATTATAAAAATGAAATAGAACAATCGTTAAATTAATAATTTATAATATATAATAATGAAACAAATTCATAAATTTATTTTATGTTTTTTGATATTAATAATATTATATTCTATATATAATTCATGTCTTATTAAATATGAATATTATACAAATAATTTCCCATATGATATAAAAGTAAATGGTGATTTACCAAAAGAAAATGGTAATATATCTTATATACCTGGGTACACATTAATATCAAATATTTTATCTAATAATCCACCTATTCCTTATTATGATATTATTGAAAGACCGGATGATAAAACGAAACCTATATTTGGACAACAATATAATATTACAGGATATATATTAACTTATAATCCTTCTGGTGGAGATAATCCCAGCCCTTCTGGTAGTGGAGATAATTATTCACAATATGGTAAAACAAAAAGTGAAATACTATCTTATATAACAAATATTCTTAGAAATTGGCCTTCTAAAAAAAATTCATCAAATGGTATTTTATATAAAACATATGATACAACTGACCAGATTAGAATGGATATTTATGATAACTCGTTATTAGCAAATTTATTGATTACTATAGATGAAAAAAATACTCCAAATCCTATTGTTATTAATATATTAAATATATTTCAAGGTGGGTATGACTTTTTACAACGTAGTGAAAATACTTGTAATAGTAAATTACTTTCTGCAGCATATTATGAGCAAAAAAATGAAATAGTGCCAATGGATTGGGATACTGAAGCTAATGCTCAGGATTTAGGAAATAATTCCATGGTTGGAATTGCTCTTGGAAAATTTTGTTTAAAATACCCTTCTCATCCAAATACACAAGATTATAGAAGGTCTTTGTTATATTTGATAAATACATATTTAGTGTATATGAAATGTTTTAATAGTAAAGGATTTTATAGAAGATGGCCACCTGATAATTGTATGAATATATCTATGGAACATATGATTGATGTTTATGCACTTGGTGTTATATGTAAAAAATTAAATATAGATGGTTCTGATGAACTTATTAATATTTCAAAAAGTTTTGTAACTGATCCAACATATTTTGTAGAACAAACACATTATGGAATTGGAACTAAAAAAGGATGTTCTGGTGAAAATAATATAGATGATGGAGAACCATTTGATACTCAAACATGGAATATGTTATCAGGTGTAGATGATATTGAATCAAAAAAAGATAGTAGTTTGAAATGGGTAATTGATAATGGTTATAATAGTAATACACCTGGTATATCATTTGCTTTATCAAAAAATGGTAATAGTAATGGTTGTTCACATTATGAAAATACAGGTTCATTATTAGTAGCTTTAAATGAATATAAAAATGTTTTTAGAAAAAATATTAGTTTAACAAATGAACAAAGTAAAAAAATAGATTCTATGTATAAATTTATTAAAGATAAAATAGATAATGGTCAAAAAATAAATGCGTCATATACACAGGGTGATATTACAGGTTATAAAGGATGTGAAGAGGCAGGGTTTCCAGGGTGTTGTTCTTATATTTCTAATGGGTGGATGTATCCGTTAGCACCACATTTGGGAGCAACTGTATATTGCGCGTTTGCGTTATTGTCTTTAACAACTCCTGCTAATCCTTATAAATATTATTAAAAAAATAAAAATTTAATAATTATAATCATTATAAATAATGAATAGATATATATGTGTATATAGTTCAAATAAATTTAATGATGAAATAAAAAAAATAAGAAAGGATTATAAAGATAATTTATATAATTTTCATAAAAGATATACAAAATTAAAAGTAGATATTGATGAAAAGTATAAAAAAATAATAATAAAATTAATAGGTTTTGATGGTAAAGTAAAACACAGATATTCAAAATTTAATTCAAATAAAATCTTAAATGATATAGATAATATGCCGTTAGGAAATATTAAGAAAAAATCTTTATCTTTATATTCTGATTATAAACCAAATACAACTATAAAAGGATTGGGTTTTAAAAATAAAGAAAAAGCAGAAGAAACAATTAAAATAATAAAAAAATTAGATAAAAATTATCAAATTAATGTTATTAATACTATGATAAATAGAGCAAAATATCACCCTTATATAAATGATAATATGAGAGAAGCAATAAAAGTTTTTGAAAAATATAAAAAAATTTTAATTAAGTAATACTATTTTTTTTACCAGTGATGCTACCCCAATTACAACTTAGGACATATGATAAAGATACCTTCAAACAATGCTCTTGAGTTTCTCTTGTTCTGCTAGAAACTGTTCTCGTCTGACTAGAGATTCTTACCTTTCCGTTGCAAGACGTTTCTGTTCAGCTTCTAAAAGACGTTCTTGTTCTGCTACCAGAAGACTTTCTGTTGCAAGACTTTTTTGTTCTGTTGCAAGACGTTTTTTTTCAGCTTCTAGTTCAGCTTCAAAAAGACGTTTTTTTTCTGTTGCAAGACGATCTCGTTCTCGTTCTGATACCAGAATACATTCTGCTTCAATACGTTCTTGTTCAGCTTTTAAAAGAAGTTCTCGTTCTACTACCAGAAGACGTTCTGTTGTAAGACGTTCTTGTTTAGCTTCAAAAAGACGTTTTTGATCCATTGCAAGACGTTCTCGTTCTGATACCAGAAGACATTCTGTTACAAGACGTTCTTGTTTAGCTTCTAAAAGACGTTTTTGTTCTGCTACCAGAAGACGTCCTGTTGCAAGACGTTCTCGTTCTGTTTCAAGACGTTTTTGTTCAGCTTCTAAAAGACGTTTTTGTTCTGTTGCAAGACGTTCTCGTTCTGCTACCAGAAGACGTTCTGTTGCAAGACGTTTTTGTTCCGTTGCAAGAAGTTCTCGTTTTGCTACCAGAAGACGTTCTTGATCAGAAAGGTTTTCTTTTCTGGTACTTTTTTCAGTAGTTTTTTCATCAGATTCGTCATCTTCATCGTTATCGGTATCATCGTTATCGGTATCGGAATCTACAACTGGTTCGAAATCTTCCAAAGGAATCTCAACTTCACCTTCTTCGTTGAGACCATTCCAATAACCATCGGGGTCTGCATAACTGAACTTCCATTTTACTACAATATTACCGTCGGAGATCGAAAGATCAAGAAAATCGCAACCATCTTCATGAAGATATCCACAACTGTGTTCTGCTGTAACACGACGTTCTGTGAGTTGTTTTAACAAGCTTTCCAATAAGCTCTTTTTTCTGCTCATATTTTAGGTAGTTTGCTTAAATAGCTTCTTATTAAAATATAATATTTTCTTTCATATAAATCATCAATTTTTAAAACCATTCATTATTTAAAGATATTTAATTTTATTTATCTAATTTTTGTATTTTTTTACTATATCAATAATAATTACAATAATTCTAGTACGTCATTGTAATTATCACATTTATCACAAATAGTTGCAATATTTGCTAAGGTTAAAGTATTATCTTTTAATTTTATTAAATCGTCTTTTGATAATTTAACATCATACCATTGTTCAATAATTTCTTTAATAACTTTTCTACTACATTTTTTAAATTCTATTTTATGTGTAATACGTTGGTCTCGTAAAAACGCAGGGTCTAATTGCTCAATATGATTAGTTGAAAAAGCAATAACATAGTTATCTAATTTATAAATACCATCTAACGTATTGAGAACATCTGACATTGTTAATTCTGTTTTATTAGAACTTTCTTTACATACTTCTTGTGTTTCAAAGTTATCTTTTTCTTGTTTATCTGATTTTAATAATGAAATAAATTCTGAAACAGTATCCTGTTTGTTATTATTTTTTTGATACTTCCGATTTTTTAGCAAGTCTGTCATCGCGTCAAGATCTTCAAGAACAAATACACATTTATCGGGTGTAATTTTATGTTCATTTAATTTGTTAAAAAATAAGATAGAATTAAGTTCATCAATACTTTTAATTTTATTAAGATGTACAACAATAATATTCCTCTGTAATTCTTGTGCTATTAATCTAATAGCAAAAGTTTTACCAGTTCCTGGTTCACCATAAAATAAGGGAATAAATTTCCGTGTAATATGAGGATGTTTAATATAATATTGTTCATCTTTAAATTTAGAAATAGCATTAATAAGTTCTTCTTTACAATCAAATATAGAATTATCAAATGTTTGTAGTGTTTTAAAATATTTTTCTTCATAATTGGGAAAATTATTTTTTAATCCTTTATATGTAAAAATAAATGGACCTTTTTTTGTAACTTTTTCTTGATAATCATCAAATATTTTAATACATTTTTCAATAAATTTATTAATTTCTTCTAAAGAAATATTTGACATTAAAGAAAGATATTTTTTCTTACCATAATAGTTGGTATTAGTATTATCATTTCTATTATTACCATCTTCTTCAATTTCTATATCATATAATCCATATATATTTTTATTGATTAAGAAAACCTCTGATTGTGTAATATCATAACCAACTTTATCATGTATATATGATTTATCATGAAAATCATGTTCATATATTTTATTAAATCTTTTGAATGAATCATAATTTTCAGTTATTTCATTAATATCACACTTAATAATATTTTTAATACAAAAATTAACAGCGTTATATGCTATAGATGATTCAGTAGATGGTAAACGTCTATTACTTGAAGATTCAAAGGCTAAAAGTTTAATTTTATACTTAAAATTATTTGATAAGCATGTGTTAAAAATAGTCTTAATTTTTTTAATAATTTTATGTTTTTTACTAAAAAAATAAGATGTAAAACTTGCTATAATCATAAGAATAAAACCATCAATAAAAGGATTATTTGTTCTAAAATAAGAAATAATACCTGTATTTATCATAACATCTATGTCGTTCATAGTTTTGTATAAATAAAAATTATAAATTAAACATATATAAATATCAATTTTTAATAGACTATTTGAAATAAATAAAAAAGAATTAGTTATTTAACACTTAACGTGCCAGATTCTCCCAAAAGTTTTCTTTTTGGCAATCCGACCATTGCTAAGACGATAAACATTTTTTTCTTCAGAAATAATTTTTCCCCAAAGTTCGTTGTTGCTATTTGAATAGGCATTTTTCCCCAAAAGACAATCATCATTTTTAGGAATGGTAATGTATTTCTCTTCTTCGGGTGTAACAATTGATTCAGAACCATCGTATTCATGAATACGATATTTGAATCCTTTAATTGTTACAACTTTCAAGAATGAAGCACTACCATTCGCTTTAACACCAAGAGTTTCAACAACATGAATTACTCTAGGGTCATGACGTGGCAAATCTTCTGGGCGTGTAATGCCAAATCTCAAAAAAAGGTCAAGAGCTTTTTCAGAAAAACCATATCCACCATAACAAGTATTAATCACAACACAAGGCATGTTTATAGTTACTAAATATTACTAAAATCCTACTTAAATATTTTCAATTTTTTTTCTATATACAATTCTATTAACGAATTATATAAACTAAAAAAAATATAAATAAAAATACTAAAGAATTAAAGAACTATTTACAAAAATGTTTCTCAGCTTTCATCAGATGAAACGCGCCGCCGAACGCGACGCCGATAATTTTCTCAGGTTTGATCACGTGAAACTCGCCGCCGGTGAAGGAAAGTGCTTCTTTGTAAGGACGAGGAAGAATAGACAGTACCTCGTTGAGTATAATGGTGGATTTAGGGTATATAAACTAGACCACATGGAAGGAGAGCGCCTTTATGTCAGGAAGTTAACCGATCATTCAGTTGAAGTAGGAGAAGATTACCTACTAAGGTTGGTTTATCCCTCTAAATGGTTGATCGACCGAGAAACTCGCTTGATCCACCTCTCTGATATAGAGTTGAACAACGTATTTTGGCGTAAATCGTCTTCAGAACGTGGGAAATCAGGTTCACTTGATAGTGGTACGGTTACTTGTTGGTTTTCCTTATTTAGTTTGTTAATGTCACAATGAACTGAACATAACCGTTCTTCCAGTTTAGGAAGTGTAAAAATAGTTAATATAATTAAAGTATAAAATTATAAAATTATGTTTTTTACTATTTTTAACACCTGATAAAGGAACCTGCACTAGAACTAAAGGAACTGTGTTAGAACTTCTTCTATTGTAACCGTGCCAGAACCACTGCTGTCAACTTCTGAATTTTAACACTTGTGGTTACTTTTTCGTATTCAGTTTGTGGAACAAACTGAATAAACGTAGCATCCGCTGATTCATTGTAGGTGATGTGGTAGTCCTGGCCTGGAACAATTGGAATAATTGAGGAGCAGATTGTTTTAATTGCTTCCTCGAGAATACCCATCGGTAAACCCTCACCACCTTGCTCGATTGAGTACATGTGTGCCACTACCTGAAGGATTGACCTTTTTAGTAGTACCGGGCTAGTCATGATCTTGTACGAAAAGGGGTAGAATCTACCCGGTGAAGCAAGAATAAATTCTGTTTCACGCGTGTAAGTGCACTCAATGGGAACTTTACATTTTCGATCCAGGTAGAAGACCCCTCTTTCTTCTAACACCTCCCGTGTTAGTTTCACTTGTTTTTCCGCACAGGAGAACCCAGTTTGTGGGTTCGCCTTGCACTCAACGACAGCCAAAAGATTTTTTCCGTCAACTACCACGGCGTCTCGTTCGGCAATTTTTCCGTCAGGGAACCTAATATACACTCCGGTGTAGATTTTAACACCCTTACAGTATAGTTTTTTTAGACCCTCCAAGAGGGTCCTTTCGGCCTCCTCGCCCGTGGCACCAGTTGTGTTCTGAATTACTGGTAGGTCCACTGGCGTACTTTCTTCGTACGCTTTTTTGAGAGCGTTAAGAAGTGATCCGTTATAGATCAGTCTGAGGAGCGTCAAAAAAACATCTCCCATTTTTTGTTCTTTCGAAAAAAAAGAAGATTCTTTCGGAAAAACAACCGAAGACGGGTTTGTTGTTCTGAGAGAGTATTTTAGACTCTCAACAGCCCCATGGGACCTAAAAATTATCTCCAGGAAGGGACAAACTTCCTCGGAGTACTTTTCCAACAAAGCGCTAGCTTTCGTGAAGTCGCTCCTAATTGTGGCGAGTCTCTTATGAAGTATCTCTCTCCCCTTCTCCTCTGGAGATTTCAGGGGCTCTTCTTCCAATTTGATTTTTTTTTCAATGAGAAGTACAACCTTTTTAAAAAGGCTGTACAACTCAGCAGGTCTAACAGTGCCACTCTTGGAGGTTAATAGTGTTATTATGTCAAACTCTTGGTTTCCAAGAAGATGGGTTGTTTCAATTAGGTTTTGGAGTAAATCCCCCGAGTAAGTCGAGTGACCCATGTTTACCATGGCATGTACTAGGTGCATAGGAAATACCCCATTGAAAAGGTTGAAAACATCAATGTGGTATAAATCGAACTCGTGACACTCTGGGTATTCTTTTACCGGAATATAGTCCGACATCTCTCTTCAAGAAACTGATACTATTATTAATTAGTTTATTTAATGATATTTGTTTACATTTTTTTAAATATTCTTTATTATTACGTTATTAGATAAAAATATTTATTATGTTTAAAAAACATAAATTAAATTAATACAGTTAATAAAAATAAAAAGAAAACGTTATTTATAATATTAATATTATATATATATATATCCTAATAATTACTTTTTGAAATAATAATCATAATAATGTCATCACTTTCTATATATTTTGATAGTTCATAATATATAGAATATCGTTTGGAATAATTATGTTCTGGATAATTTAATAATAATTCATATTTATCCAAAATATTAGTATCGTTTCCATAAAAAAAAGAAATAAAATTTAATGTTATCTTTTTAAATAATTTATCTTTTTTAGATACTAACATATTCATTTTATGATTTGACGCAAATCCAATCCACTGACAATCATAAACATATGAGGATAATTTTCCTAATAGTCTTCCATGTTTTATTAAAAAGTTTTTAATAGGGATATTCCAACAATAATCATACATAGAAAAGATATTTTTAAATTTTGTAATTAAATCAGTTTCATTAAAAGTAATATTTCTTGAAATATTTTGTTTTTTATTGAATAAATCTATAGAAATTTCAATTATATATTTCTGAAAAAGTTTTTGTATTATTTCTTCAATATTTGTTTCAAAATCAGGTTTAGAATAATTAAATGAATTGATATAAGGAAATAAATTACAAAATAGCATATCACTTACAATACCAACTTCGTTAAAAGAATCTGGATCCTGAACACTTGTATTATACAGAGTTTTTAGTAAATATTCGTATTTATTTACTAAAAACTTAACAATTGTATTCAAATTATCAGTAACGATGTCATTTTTAATAGAATATATAATAAGATTTTTATGATATTTCATTATAATTTATTCTATTAATAAATATTTTATATTTTTAATAATCATTTTTTAACTATTTTTAAATTAGTTAATAGTTTAGAAAAACTATTCTTTTAATCCTGCAAGTTCTTTTTCTAATGTAGCAAGTTCCTTGTCTAACTCTGTGGCATTACTGTCTGGGCAAAACATGGTTGCTAATTTGTTGCTCATATCTTCAACCTCTCTAACGGACTTTGCTGCTTCATTCGATAACTTTTTGATAGCATTATCGTAATCTACATAATAGAGGGTTGTTCGATGTCCCCCTGAGCCATGCTCTACCATAAGCGATTTTCAATATCCCTCGGTGGACTACGAGATAGTACTCGTTTCTACGAGTGTTGGTAATTTCATATTTACCATCTTTGTACAGAATGGTAAAATCCCCCCACTTACAATTGAGTGTTATATACGTATTATTTTGAAATCCGCCGGAATGTCCGGGAATCAGTATTTTTAAAGTTGTCATTTAAAGAAATTTCACAGAATATTATTCAATAATATGTTTCTTAAAAAAGTTTGTTTCATTTTTTTTAAATTAAATATATGTTTTTACTTTATTATATTTCTTATATATTTCATAAAATAAATTATATAAACCACGTTTTTATATTATTGATTAATACTTGTAAATTATTTTGAATATATACGAGTATATTATGACAAATAAAAGTAAATATAAATTAGTAAATATTTGATGATATAGTTTATTCTCTATAACCTTCTATTGTTCCTTTTTTATACCATTATTATACTATAAATAAAATATTGTTTAAGCAAGTTATATAATTTTAGCTTTTTTTAATAAATCAGAAAATTTAATGAATTGAATATCCATATCTTTCCACTCTTTAATCATTTTTATTTTTCGTTTAGAGTAAGTATCAAATAATTCAAATTTTTTTATAGCTTCGTACTCTTGATATGCTATAGTAACAATATACAAAGGTTTTCCATAGTAGATAGGAATATCCGAGTATTTATATGGAGTTCCCAATATTTTTTCTCCTGCTGTTCCAGATGTTGTCCAGTTTCTTGTTTTAGCTTCATAGATACCATCTTCTGTTTCCCAATCTGGTTTATAATTATTAATAGTTTTAGGTCTCCAAACTTTTCCTTTTAAGACAAGCAATACTTCTTTTAATATTGTTTCTCCTAAATTAGTAGTCCATTGATTATTTTCAACTTGAGATATTATTAAATTTCCCCATTCTTTTTCTTGTTTATTATCTTCTTTATTATTTTGTTTTACGTTTAGCCATTTTCCTTTTTGAGTTGCCCAATCAATAACTTCTTGATTTTTGAGAAGATTTAAGAAAGTTTTTTTTTTCAATTCTATTTCATTTTCTTTTTCTTCCTTAGAGTCTTTCCCAGAGTCTTTATCCGAGTCTTCCTTAGAGTCTTTCTTAGAGTCTTCCTTAGAGTCTTCCTTAGAGTCTTTCTTAGAGTCTTCCTTAGAGTCTTTATCAGAGTCTTTAATAGAATAATTAAAAATTAAAACTTCATTATTCTTTTTACTCTTAACACTGGAACCTTTGTTCTTATTGTTAATATGACGACCAACAGTTACTTCAACAATAGTAAAATCTTTATAAATTTCGTTAATAAAAGCGGTGTTTGAGTTAGAAAGTAAAAACATAACTCCTTTTTTGTCTAATTTTTTCAAAAAAGAAGCTAATTTTTTTTGTTCTTCTTCATCAAAATCACCTTTTTGATATTTTGTAAAAGAAGTTTTACTTTCTTTATGATAAGGTGGGTCTAAATAAATAAAATCTCCTTTTTCAGCTTTTTTGAGAATATTAGAATAATAAGAACACGATAAATTTACATTGTTTAAAGATTCTTTAACTTTTAATAGGTTTTCCCTGTCGGTAATATTTATATTTTTATAATTACCATATGGAACATTAAATCCTCCTTTTTGATTTTCTCTATAAACTCCGCCATACCCAGTTTTATTAAGATAAATCATGAGAGCTGAAATGTAAGTTTTAGATTCTAAAATCTTTTTTTCGTCACTTCTTAAGTTATTAAATTCTTCTCTATACTTATAAAAATTTTCCGATGTATTTTTCTTTTCTAAATCTTGTAAATGTTTAAATAGTTCATCAAAATCATCACGTATTGTGATATATGTGTCAATAAGAGTTTTATTTAAATCAGATATTACAGCATTTTTAGGAGTAAAATTAAAAAATACAGAACCGCCACCCAAGAAAGGTTCGTAATATGTATTATAATTATCAGGGATGTATTCTTCTAATTTTTTCATAAGTCGGGTTTTCCCCCCAACCCATTTTAAGAACGATTTTGGATTTTTCATTGTCATTTTTTAATATTATATAAGTATAATTGTTTTATATATCATTTTTTTAAAAAATTGATATATAACTTAAGTTATATTTTAATAATAACAAAAAAATGAGTGAGCAAAAAAATATATGTGGTTCGTTAAACGAATCCGGTTTTCTTTTTGAAATGAAAAGAAAAGGTTTTACAAAAGAACAATGTTTAGGTGAATTAATATCTAATTCTATAGATGCAAATTCTAATAATATTAGATTTATTTGTGAAAATAATGAAGTTTGGTTAATTGACGATGGTAATGGTATGAATGAACAAAACATAATTAATATGTTTGACGCACATAGAGGAAATCATACTCATGATACTTCAATAGGTGTTTCTGGTATTGGTGGAAAAATAGCTACTATGAATTTATCAAATCAAACAAATGTTGAAATGTACACTAAAAAGAAAAATGAAGAATGTTATAAAATTATTATTCCATGGGATGAAATTTATAAAGATAAAAAATGGACAGGTATGACAAAATATTCTAAAGAAAATATTAATATTTTTCATAAAAAACTTGAATATTTTAATTTATCAAAACAAGAATCTGGGACAATTATAAAAAT
>Ga0180433_10009364_pt1 | contig 11998 bp, 5 predicted proteins | sample SS_ome_8_FD_132980 | JGI IMG/M metagenome (GOLD analysis project Ga0180433, IMG submission 132980) | Hypersaline lake sediment archaeal communities from the Salton Sea, California, USA - SS_1_D_1 metaG | ecosystem: Environmental > Aquatic > Non-marine Saline and Alkaline > Hypersaline > Sediment... | reverse complement strand
TCCCCGCGAGGTCGGTTGCAGTGTACGAGGCAGACGTCCTCCCCACTGCGAAGCTCGTCCCCGAGGTCTTCGAGCACTCCAGATCCGCGATGCCGAGGTTGTCGGTCAGCTCAGAGCCGATGACAGGCGCTGCCCAACTCACCACCGCCGAGCACAGGCCGGGGTCGTTCACGATCGGAGCGCCAAACGATGGACCGTCGTGGAAGACCGGCGGATACGGATCGATGACCTCCACCGTCACGCCTCCGGTCGCTGTGCCTCCGTGGCCATCGGAGACCGTGTACGTGAACCCATCCGTGCCGAAGTATCCTGGATCCGGTGTGTAGCGAACGGACGAACCGCTTGCTGATGCCGCGCCGTGGGCGGGATCACCTACATCTTCGATTCTCAAGGTGTCCTGGTCGGCGTCTGAGTCATTTCCGAGTACCCCAATCGACACCGACTGCCCCACTTCGGTAGCCGCTGTGTCTGGGCCGCACTCGGGAGACGTATTGGTGACTTCGACGGTGATCGTGACCTTCGTCTCGGCGCTCGCTCCGTGCGGATCTGTTGCGATGACCGAGAATCGGTCGACGTAGCTTAGTGCTCCTCTGTGTGCTTCGATGGCCCAATCCTGGTTGATTCCATACTGCAGAGTAACGGAGTACATCCCCCCGCCTCCGTGAACTGACGTGTCAAGCGATCCCAGCCGAGGTCGCCGCTTGACGCGAATCGACAGCTCATCGCCATCAGGATCACTGAACGTCAGGCACCCTGTGTCGTACCACGATGGATCCTTGATCTGCAGCCACGGTTTCGTCATCTCGTAAGGGATTGCGAATTGGATGTCTGCGGGCCCTATTGGGGCGCGGTTGCCCTCAATTGAGGGGCCGTCGGTGTCCACCGCCCATGACAGCGTCAGAGATGGATTCTGGACGTTGAGGTCCCAGAAGAGGAGAGGATCAGGGAGGTCCTCCAAGCTGAGCAAGGGCGGGAGGCCTGCTGATCCGCTGGCTGATGGAATTCCGAGAACGTAGTCCCAATAGCACTCCGAGGAATCGGCGAATCCCAGGTCGTTGACCGAGTCTTGAGTGACGCCGAATACGTGATCGCTACCGCCCTTCGAAGCCGTGCTAAGGGCGATTGCAGCAGCTCCAGCAGCTCCCGCAGTCTCTCTCACGGTGCCTCCGACTGGCAGTCCCACAAGCTCGTTCGCCGCGCGTTCGCCGGTGACAGACAGCTCGATCATGACTGTGCTGACGATGCCTTTGCGGGCAAGTGTGGCCAGCCGTTCGCCTGCACCTACAATCTCCTCTGTGGTCACATCGGGGACTGACGAGTAGTTGAGAAGCCCGAGTGCGTCGGTGATTGGGGACACGGATGGGAACAGGAGCCCGATGACGTCCAGGATCGAAGTTGGCGGCGCCTCCACGCCGAGGGCCTTCGTGAGCAGCAGTAGGCCCACAGCGTCCTTGTCGACGCCAACCTTCTGGCCGTTGACTGGGCTTGCTGGATTGACGATGAGATGACAGAAGGAGATGCCCTTGCCGAACGCACTGGACTCAATCTCGTGGACCGCTTGAAGTGTCTTCGACTGCGTCTCCAGGACATCTCTTCTGAGGCTCTTGCTAGTGAAGATTCCCCATTGCCCGCGCTCAGCCAGCTGGCTCTGAATAGTGCCCCAGCTGCAGAGCATGTTCCATCCCGCCTCGCCATCAGATCGCTTGTGAATCCTTGTGCCCGGTGGTAGGGCTTTCACTGCTGCGAGGAGATTCCGGAGCGTCTCGTTCACCGACACACTCGTCTCCGGAGCTAGCAGCATTGCACCAAGCGGGGTATCCGGGATGACAATCTTCCCCTCCGGGTTGACGCGCCAGTACTCGCTATCCTTCGTAGGCACCACGACGCCCTCTTGCCCCAGTGGCTTACTCCAGGCATCAGCCTTGGACTGAGCTTCGGAGGACGACTCCAAGTACGCAGGGTCGTACAGTGTTCGATCCTCCCCGAGCTGGCCTTCGAGCACCTCGATGAAAGAGAGGGTAGCCTCTGTCTGATCTGCGCGAACTACAAGGGATCCGAAGGCTATGGAAAGCATGCAGACCCCAAGGAGTAGGCCTGCCAATGGTCTCATTGTCCAGCTCCGAACGCATTGAGAGCGACAGAGATGTATCGGTCATTGATCATGAGAACATCGACCCAGCCATCCTCGTCGAAGTCACCAAGGACTCTTGAGGTTGTCCCTCCCAACCTTGGATGCCCCTGACTGGCAAACGTGCCGTAGGCCTTGGCTCCCCCAGTTTCGTTGCCCAGGACGATCTCGAGGGAACCGAGGACGGTTGCTCCGTCTGCATAGCCATCGCCATTGAAGTCAGCTCGCGAAGCGCTTGCTCTCCCTGTCTCGACAGGCTTGAACTCGCCGCTTTCGCTCCCGAAGAACGCATACCTGACAAGGTCGCTTGTGGCGCTTTCGTAGCCTGTGAAGTCCAAGTGACCGTCGCCGTCCAAGTCGCCGACATCATAGACTCCGATGTTGGGGAACACGTGAGCAGGGGTGAAGAGGGCTTCCTCGTTTCCGAGCCACAGGATCGCTAGCGTGTCCAAGTAGGGACCGCGCCATCCTTCTCCGAGAACATCTGGGTGGCCATCTCCATTGGAGTCAATGACGTGCAACGAGTGGATCGATAGTTCTTCCTCGAACGGGCGGATGAAGCGTGGACCTCGGCGGAAGGAACGAGTCTCCTCACAGAAAGCCACATATGGCATGTCCAGAAAGGGGGAAATAACCAGACCGGTCTCGCCGCCGGGGTAGAAGGGCGCCGAGGTGATCGAACCGATACCGGCTTCCTCTACGAGTATCGGACGGGATGGTGACTGAACCCTTCGCTCTCCTGTACCGTGGAGGACCCATACTTCATCGCTATTCGCTGTCTTGCTCTCATGTGCTACTGCAATGTCAGGTACGCCATCGCGGTCGTAGTCCCCGACTGCAACATCGACTACGGCGAATCCTCGGGAGGCATAGACCATCCCGACATCCTCGAAGCGTCCCGTTCCATCTCCGTATGCGATGGCCACGCCGACGAAGTCGTCATAGAGGACGACATCAAGGTGTCCATCCTGATCGAAGTCTGCTGCGGTCTCCACCAGGGTCGTGCCGAAGGGAACGGCGGTGTCCAGCGGAGGCTCGAACCAGCCGGGTCCCAGGCCTCCCCTGCCGTTGCCCTGACGGATAGTCAGCACTCCGTCTGCCCCTTGGACTCCCAGATCGACGGCCCCGTCATTGTCGAAGTCACCGATGAAGCTCGTGACGACGGGAGCGAGCGCTCGACAAGTGTAGACTGACAATACCGAGGGAAGGTCCTCGGATGTGCCGATTGCGATCCCGACACTGCCCCGATGTCCGAACACCATGAGGTCAGCTGCGCCATCGTCCGACAGGTCGCCGGCCTGCAGCAAGATCGCCTGCACTCCTGCATCAAGGGTGTGCTGACTCCAACCACGCTCGTCCTCGCTGTAGAGGACGTGAACCAGCGTTGACTCCTCCAGACTTCCCGAATCTCCGGTCTCCGCATATTGGTCGATTGACGCGTTGACCTTCCACGGGAAGGCAACCGCCACGTCGGAACGTCCATCTCCGTTGAAGTCGGCAACTTCTAGCGCTAGTGGCAGACGCTCGACTTCAACAGGCTTCCACTGGAACTCAAACCTGCCTGCTCCGTCACCATATGCCACGAAGAGCCATGCCGGACCCAAGCCATCGCTTCCGATCCCAGCGATGTCAAGGACTCCGTCACCATCAACATCCCCGAGGTCAATGCAGGGATGGATCGCTGGGAACCCGCCTTCACCGAGGGAAGTGGAGGCTTCTCGGAACTCGCCCGCGCCGTTGCTCAGCCATGTTGTGATTGCCTGGCGTCCAGTCTCTCTCTCTTGGTGTACGACGACGACATCTTCGATCTGGTCGTTGTCGACGTCTCCGGCCAAGACTTGGAGAGTATCGAATGGGATGGGCCAGTTGGCTCGCCGTCTGAAGGCTCTGTCAGGACCTCCGAAAAGAATCACGGCACGAGCTTCGGAAGAACCTCCGGGTGACACTCCCCACTCAGGGAACAGCAGATCGGCATACCCATCTTGATCGAAGTCGCCCGTACTGACATACAGACTGGCGGGACCGTCGACAACGGTCGAGACCTCGGTGAAGGTGCCAGTCCCATCTCCGTAGGCAACAAGAAGCGCCCCCACGGCGTTGCTGATGCTGCCTTCGTTGTCATGGACGAACTCAACCGATGGGAGTGCCAGGTCGAGGTGGCCATCTTGGTCGAAGTCGTGAGCAACTGACTGGAGTGTCATGAAGCGGGCCAGTGGACTGCCGCTCAGCGTGTGTGGTTGAAGGGATGGGCACCAGGAGGCGACGGTCCCAGGCTCGCGCACGACCACCAGGTCCGTGTCATCGCATGGCGCAGCTACTGCAGGCCAAGGACTCAGAACAGCCGATGTGAGAACTGCCAAGATGGCCGCCAGCTTTGTGCACGTTCCACCCATCGCGCCTCCTTGGATGGCCAGTCTATCCGGGGAAACCCATGGATGCAAGGATCTTGTAAGACACGTGCGGTGACCTTGGATCCTGAGATTCCTGCGGGGAAGGCGAACTGCCTCTGAAGCAGCAGTTGGAGGGGACTGCTTCCCAGCTGCAAGTGCCGCCCAGCGAACGCGCCGACAGCTCTACGGTCGGTTCCTCGCAGTCACGAGTCCTGATTGAAGATGGTCGCTATGGTGGGAAGAGGTGCGTTTGAGGAGGAGGTCTGCGGTGAGAAGGATGCTGGCTGCTTCGCTGCGGGTGTGCCTGAGTCTACTAGCGGTTGCCCCAATTGCCTTCGTCGCACAGGCGGGCGGGGTTTCGCTCGACTTGTCCCGGGACTACGACAACGTCGTTGTGGAGACGTTCGACTGGGAAACGGACTTCATTGCCGACCAGACCACCGTGACGCCTGGCGGCTACGTCATCTCGACCTCAAAGGGGGCAGCCGACTGGACGTTGATCGAGACGTTGCACGGCGGGGACCTGCACGATCCGCGGGTGAGTGTTCGCGTTCAGTCCGGATCGCTGCACATCGTTGGGGGTGCAACCGAAGGACTCTCGCCGCATCTTGCGGATGAAGGTCTCGTCGACACGTTCGAGACGGGCGTCGTCTCCGGGATCTTGTTCTCGCTGAGGGCCTCCTTCGAGATCGTCCTGCTTCTGGAAGTTCAGGCAGTGACCGAGAGCCTCATCGTCCAGCCACGCTCTGCACGGTGGGGGCCGCTGACGTGGCGAGAGGCTTCCGTTGCCTTCAGCCCGGACGCGACCGACGCGTGGTGGTACGCGCGCCAGGGGCTCCGGGAGCACCTGAACTGCCATCTGAACCCCGAAGAAGTCGACTCGACCAGTCGCTTGGGAGCAGGCTCCGTCGAGTGCAGAATCCTGTACGACGTGGGGAGCGAGATGATCGCGCTGTCGCTCGACGGTCGAGTGACCGGCGAGTGCCACGTCGGACGGCTCGTCGGCATCGAGAGCCTGCAGCTTGCGATCTACACCGAGTCGCTTCCGCCCGCCGAAGGCCCCGTCGATTGCAGCATCCACGAAGTCCTCATCGCTTGGGACGATCCGTAGGCGACCCATCGGAGGCTGAACGATCGACTGGTGTCGACGAAGGATCCGCCGTCTGACCGTGCTCGCCTTTCACAAGAGATGCCTGTTTCCGCTACGCTCTCCTCAAGGAGGCGTCATCATGAGGCGTGTGCTGCTTGCTGTTGGCTTTCTGATGATCTCCCTCACGGCGGTCGCCGGGGAGTTCCTGATGAACGAGACCGGACAGACGGCGTCCGGCTTGCGGGTCATGTTCTCCGAGCCGGTGACGATCACCGGCTTCGGCGACATCTTGATGTCGGTGAATCCCGCCGGCGAGGCGGACGAGTTTCTGTTCAGCGGGGGGGCGGTCGAGTCGTGGGGCGGCCATTGGCTCAACTGGGAGCCGGTCGCCGCGCTGATCACGAGTTACGAATGGCTCGTTGACGCCGTCGGGGACGGGAGCCAGCGACCCGAAGACATCTACTCCTCCGGCACCGATCGCTTTCGGGTGGCGGCGGAAGATGGATGGTGGTCGGACGTTCTGTATCTTGGCAACGGAAGCGGCGGGTATTACGTCAAGCAGAGCTTCGGACCGGAGGCGATCAACTGGTCGTTCACGCGTCCGTGGAGCGAGGACATGCGGTACGTTCCCGCGTCGCGGGCGGAGTATCAGGAAACCTACGACGTCACGGGGACGCTGAACCCGCTCTACTCGACCTACGAGCCGGACATGGCTCGAACCGTTACCGGTGAGACGATCTCCTTCTCAGACTGGGGTGGAGGCTATTACATGGATCCACACGCGGTCGGCTGGGCCGATCGTGTGCTCGAGGGAATCCTGTCCACGCTTGGACCGGAGGTCGACGGAGTCTCTCAGGACAACATCGGCGTTCCGCCGTTCATCAAAGGGGGAGGGGGGTTCAGCGAACACGAGAAGGCCGGGTTCCGGGACTTCCTCAGCGGACGTCGCTCGGAGGCGGAACTCCGACGCTTCGGGATCGTGGATCTAGAGGATTTCGACATCGCCGAGTACATCCTCGATCGCGACTACATCGACGGAGAGCCGGACGCTGTCAGGGATTCCGTCTTCCGTGAGTTCATTCTGTACCAGAACCTGTCGAACCTTGAGATCTGGGCCGGCATGGTCGACGAGGTCCTCGGCAGCACGGATCGCGATGTGATCCTCCATGGAAATCAGTACGCCGTGTGGACCCCTTGGGACAGCAACCCGTACTCGGTCCTGCTGTCTCAGCTACATCAGGTGATCGAGATCGAGTTCGTCAGCTATCTGAGCGCGATGCCGCCTGTCGGGCACTACAGCCTCCCCTGCAAGATCGGGCTGGCGTCGGGCTTCATGGAGAAGCCGGTCTGGATTCGAGGGATCGTCTTCGATTGGGAGACCCGTCAGCATTACTTGGAGGAGAACTTCCTCCGGTTGATCGCGGCCGATGTCCACGCCAACGGAGCCGTTCGCACGCTCGAACAACACCAGGGAGGGCCGGACGGAGGCACGTACCTGTCCGGCAGGACATTGAAGGGGCTTCTTAACTACTACGAGTGGGTTCGGGAGAACGAATCGTTCTTCCGAGACCGGGCCTCGGCGGCAAAGACGGCGATCGTCTACTCGATCCCGACGATGATGTGGCGGTATTTCCCGACGACCGGACACTGGAGCTGGGCCCAGAACGCCAGCCTATCAGGATTCGCCTTCGTCCTGGAGGCCGAGCACATCCCGTACGACGTCGTGGTCTTCGGACATCCCGACCTCTGGGACGACGCCGGCCTCGGCGAGCGACTGGCCGGCTACGACGTGGTCATCCTCCCTGATGTGGACTGCTTGTCCGGCCATCAGATCCAGAGCCTCGAAGCTTACGTCGACGTGGGAGGGAGCCTTCTGTACTCGGGGAGCCTGGGTTCACGCGACGAGAACTACGAGCTACGTCCGTCCGAGATGGTTGCGAGGCTGGGGCAGGCGAACTCCGTCGTCGAGGTTGAGGGGACCCCGGGTCGAGACTACCACCGCAAGCGGATGGAGGGACTCGCTGGTACGGACTGGCCGTTCAGCCAGATCCTCGCAGGGATCGATTCAGTGCCGGACTACGAGCGGCAGATCCTGACGGACGCTCCGGAGACCATCGGCATGAACGCCTATCTCCAGTCTAGCGGAGGCTTCCTTGTGCACATGATCAACTACGACTATGACAAGGGCACCGATGAGCTCAACCCATCGGGAGCGTTCACGATCCGACTGAATTTGCCGGACGGACTTGGACCCGATGGCGTCAAGGCCTTCTGGACTGGGGACGACGGACGGTCCGAAGAACTCGTACACACCGTCGAGGGAGGCCGGATCGTCATGACGGTCCCCGGGGTTGAGTGTCACTCGATCCTGGCCATCGGAGCGGAGTAGCGGTTCGGAGCGTGGGCTCCATCTGCGGAGCCCTCGCCGCATTCAGCACGCAGGTAGCGCCGTCGGGAGATGATCCGTATGGACGCTTCAGGGTACGCACTGTCCAGCTCCACTCATGTCCTCCTTCATGCCGCACAGATGCGAGCAATGACGATGTGTATATGCATCTTGCTTCCCCATCTCTGCCAGTGCTAGCATCGCCGCACTGCACAAGGAGGTGCCGTATGGGAGGCTATCGTCGTCGCAAGCGGCTGCTGGTTCTGGGGATGATCGGGCTTGTGCTGCTCTTCCCAGTTGCGTTGGGTGTCGGAGGGACTTACTTCGGAGCGCTGACGGTGTTCGCTCAGAGCCCTCCCGACGATTCCGGGCTGTGGAGCGTGGCGGGCACGCACATCTTCAACACCAACTCCGGCTTCGTGGGGATTGGGACGAGCGCTCCCACACGCACACTGACCGTGAATGGCAGCATCGGAATGAGCGATGGCTTGTACTCCGGGGCATCTCTCTTCCTGTATCGGCATGGCAACTCCAACACGTTCCTTGGCGTGGACGCCGGGAACCTGACGATGACGGGGAGTTGGAACACCGCAGTAGGCGCATACGCGTTCGAGTCGAATGAGAGCGGGAACCACAATACGGTGCTGGGTGATCGAGCACTTCGAGCCAACAAGGGCGGATCGCGAAACACTGCGCTCGGCCGCATGGCGCTCACCGCGAACTCGGAGGGATCGGACAACACGGCCGTCGGTACAAGTGCCATGCAGCGCAACAAGGTGGGGATCCAGAACACGGCCGTCGGTGTCCTTGCGCTCTTCGACAGCAGGGGAAGCGACAACACGGCCGTAGGACACAACGCGCTCGCCGGTGAGGGAAACACCGGGAACCGGAACACCGCCGTCGGGCAGGATGCGCTGTACGCGAACACCACCGGGTCTCTGAATGTAGCTGTAGGAACAGACGCGCTGAAGGCCAACAAGACCGGAACCTGGAACACCTCGGTCGGCCACATGGCGTTGACGGCGAACACCTCTGGCGAGATGAACACGGCTCTCGGAGCCAGCGCGCTGGAGGACAACAGCTCCGGAAGCTACAACACGGCAGTGGGAGCTGGCGCCTTGAAGACGAGCAAGGGTGAGGGGAACACTGCAGTCGGCCGGTTTGCGCTTCACAGCAACACGACGGGGACCTACAACACCGCCATCGGCGAAGGTGCCCTCATCGGTAACACGTCCGGGGACTGGAACATCGCGATCGGGCACGGCGCGGGGACGAATGCTGGGTTCAGCGCCGACAACAACATCTACATCGGAAGCGCGGGCGAGGACGGCGACCACAACGTCATTCGCATCGGCGATAGCGAGGAACCCTACGTCGTCTACGTTCGAGGCATCTACACACACGCTGTAGAGGCCCAGGGGCTCCCAGTGTACGTGACGGCTGAGGGCAACCTTGGCGTTGTGGGATCTTCAGCTCGATTCAAGCAGGGCGTTGCCGATCTTGGCGATGCGAGCCAAACCCTCTACGCGTTGCGCCCTGTTGAGTTCTCCTACGTGCCTGAGATCGATCCGAGCGGAGCCCTGCAGTACGGCCTGATCGCCGAGGAAGTCGCAGATGTGGCCCCGAACCTGGTCGTCAATGACGACGCCGGCGCACCCTATACGGTGCGCTACGAGCAGCTGATCCCACTGCTCCTGAACGAGCTCCAGGTGAAGGACGTTGAGCTGGACGCACTGCAAGCGAGCCATGAGGCGCTTCTTGCACGTCTTGAGGCTCTGGAGGAGAAGGTCGCCTTGATGAGCCCGTAGGCGGGCTAGCGGGAGCGAAGACTCCGCGCTCTCATCCGAACCGCGGGGAGCCGGAAGGCATCCCCGAGGACGTGATCCGCGCCTTGGGGATGCTTGCCTGGTCTGCCGAGGTTGGTCCACGGAGGACCGTATCGCGCAACGAGTCCTGCTCTCCGTCACTCGTCGAGGAGGACCTCTGCGCCGACGGCTTGAATCCGGACGTCGACATCCTTGTCGAAGTGGTCGCCGATCCAGCGATCGATCTTCTCGAGAAGGCGCCGAAGCTCGTCGCAGCTGGCGACGTCCAGGGTCATCGTGACCAGGCCGGTGCTGAAGTCTCCGATCGCACACCGGCCGATCTCCCCACCCTGGAAGGTGTAGAGGAGCAGCAGCTGTCTTGCGGTTCTCGTGCTCTCCGGAAGTCGATACTCCGCAGGATCCCCGAGGTAGAAGGCCCGGTGCATCTCGCGGACCAGATCCGCGAGGGAGCTCGTCTGCGAGGCGCCGAGGCTCGTGGCGTAGTCCTGTAGGTCCGCCATCGCCCGGAGTACTGAGATCTCCTTCAGTCCATCCCGAATCTGTGTATCGACCTCCACCCAGACGGTAACGCGGCCGGTGAACGAGAGATTCGGGGCCGGCGGATCGAACTGGAGGCAGTACGGATCCGTGCTCAGGGTCTGCGTGCCGTAGACGGCGATACGATCGACGGATCCTCTCACCGAATCGACCGCGGCGCAGATTCGGTGGAGAAGCTTGGCGGGGTCCTCGTCGGTCCAATGCTCGACGAGCAGCGCGACGCTCGTAAAGTCCGCCGAAACGAAAGCGCTCAACGAGCCCTCGCCGTGCTCGCTGACACGCCCCTGGAAGGTCGCCTGATCCTCGGAGGACGCGGGCATCCGGCTGCCCGGTGCGGCGGCGCGGACGGTGATCGTCGTTTCGGTTCCCGTGATGACCTGCGTGTTGAAGGGGCTTCGAACCTCCCGGACACCCTCGACCTCGCTCAGGACGTCGGCGAGCTTGTGAAGGGTCTCCTGAACGGTCGCGTCGAACAGGCCGCGTTCGTCGGTGATCACCACGCGCAGGGGCTGGGTGCCGAACCGCTGCGAGACCTCGTCGCACTCCATACCGAACTGGAGAAGGGATTCCACGAACGCTTCGTCTTCCGCACAGCGAAGGTCGGGGGGCTGGTCGGCGAGGCCAAGCAGGGAGACGGCCGCGCAAACGGTGATGGCAAGAACAGCGCACAGGAGGAACCTTCGGGAGCTGGGATCTCGGCAGTCTGCCGCAGGTGTCTTGCCAGGCTTCCGCCGGCAGCTAGCGGTTCTTCGAGTGGGCTTGGGTGTCATGGCGTCGCTTGATGTCCCCCTTTCTGGTCAGGGGAAGTGTAGGAGAGCTGGGAGCGGGATCCAATGCGCGTCGCCAGACCCGCATTGGATCTCCAAGGGAAGCAGGGAACAGGCGACGGATTGACAACGTCGCTTCTCTAGCTGTATTGGGGACGTGAAGGAGTCGCGGCGGATGCGCGACTTCCGCGGAGCTCTGGTGAGGACCGGTCTTCGCGGAAGACGGAGCGATTTCTCCCAACTCCGAACGTCTGAGCGGACGCGTGCCCTGTGCTGGGTGCCGGTGTGGGCTCCAGCAAGAGGGCGGTGTGAGCGCCCGATCTAGCCACGGGCGAGGTCTCGCTGTACGCCCTGCCGCCGTGCGCTTCTGCCTGACCCAAACTGCGACGGTCCGCCCCATCGGGGAACCCGCGGTCCCCGGATGCAAGGCAAGTTCCCTGGATTGACTTGGATGTGGGTCGAAGGGTAGGCTGACGCTCAACCCGTGGACGGAGGGAGCAGGATGCAGACCCGGAAACGAAGGATCCTCAGCGTCTCGATACTCGGACCGGCCGTAGCGGTCCTCCTGATGCTCTCGGCGACGGCGACACCCGACAACCTCTTCCTGCTGGGGGAGTACGAGGAGATCTATCGCCCCGACTTCGCGATTGAGCTCGGCCGCCACGACACGCCGAATTGGCGTGTTCCCGTCTTCCTTCCACATGGCGAGCCGGACCCGTTCCTAGCGGTAGATGTACAGCCGGACGGCGTACACATCGAGAGCGTCGACGGGAGGCCTTCCGATGACGAAGGTCATCGAACGGGGATTCTCTCGAGCACGTTCCCTGTCGGCGACGGATTCGAGGCCACGGTCCACATCGATGTTCGGGCACTC
>Ga0180433_10009363_pt1 | contig 11998 bp, 8 predicted proteins | sample SS_ome_8_FD_132980 | JGI IMG/M metagenome (GOLD analysis project Ga0180433, IMG submission 132980) | Hypersaline lake sediment archaeal communities from the Salton Sea, California, USA - SS_1_D_1 metaG | ecosystem: Environmental > Aquatic > Non-marine Saline and Alkaline > Hypersaline > Sediment... | reverse complement strand
CTGCTTCTATGCCCCGCATATAGGTAGTGGCAGCATTAAAGCATGCCTTGATACCAGCTATGGCTCCGGGACTTTTTTCCAATATTTCATCGCACCACTTATCCACTTCCTCCTCCAATTTATTTGCTGGCACGACCTTGTTCACTAGTCCCATCTCCAGGGCCTCTTCAGCAGTATATCGGTGGCAGAGATACCAAATTTCCCTAGCTTTCTTCTCTCCCACTACCGTCACTAAATCAATAACGCCTACACCCGGGTCAAAACTCCCCACTATGGGACCGACTTGGCCAAAAATGGCATTTTCTGAAGCTATGGAGAGGTCACAAATCTGTTGATAGACTTGTCCCCCACCTATGGCATAGCCATTCACCGCTGCGATAACTGGTTTAGGCATCTCCCGTATCAAGGTTTTAACCATTAAATCCTTTTCTAACATTCCCTTCCGATAGCCTGCTTTTGCTTCCTTAGCATCACCGCCGGTACAAAATGCTTTATCGCCAGCGCCAGTAAACACTACCACACCTACGGTAGAATCCCTTGCCGCATCATCGAAAGCTTTTATTAATTCATCCTGAGTAAAGGTAGTAAAAGCGTTGTATGCTTCAGGTCTATTTATTGTTACTCTGGCTACTCCCAGTTTTTTTTCATATATGATATCTTTGAAATCAAACCCTGGGACCTTTTTCCATTTGCGCTCTACCATTGGTCATACTTTCATTTCGATATTTGACCTAATAGGTCGGCATTTCCAAAAATAGTTGTACATGCCCGCACCCTCATACAGCCTCCTGAAAGTCATCTCTACTGGCATATCCACTATTACCTCTCTGGGGTCGCAATCCGTCATGGGGAGATAAGTTCTCGTATTTTGGTAGTCAAACTCTACTCCTATCTGTGGTATTGTGGGGTCATCGCTTCTACCCGCCAGGCTATCAAGGGTGAAAGTAAACACTCTGGCCTTTTTATCCGAGAGCCTGACTTCCTCAAAATTATCCTTGCTTCGACATTTATAGCAGATCCTCTCTATGGGAAAGGTAACAGTACCGCAGTTCTTACACTTGCTACTGTGCATGCGAATGGCCCAATTACGCTCCCTCCAGCTGGTGGTCGCTGCCGGAAAGAGCCTGAACGGTTCACCAGGTTGAGTATCCAGCAATCCTCTATAGCTAAGATATTTTGCATAGCTGGGAAGAGATCTCTTTGAATTTAAATATAACTTTACTCCTCTTCTTTTATCCTTAACCTTTTCAATTTCCTCCGTCACGGTTATCAGAAAGGCGTCACAACCACTACCATAGCTAGCCACCAGAATCTTGTCACCAGCCCTGGCTTCCTCCAGAGCGGCCACAAGCATAAGCAGCGCATGCGCACAGCCCGTAATGCCTACATTGCTGATTAGCAAATCTTGAAGCTGCATGTTAGCATCAAACCCTAGACGGTGCGCTAGCCTTTGCTGCGCTCTCAATGTGGGGGCATAAAGCACAGCTTTGTTGATATCCTGGACAGAGAGAGCTTTCTTGTGCAGTAATCCTGAAATTGCTCTCTCCATGTTTTCTATGTAGCCGTGTTCAATAATGAAGCGATCTTCCCAGGATTGGACATAACTATCTTTATCTAATCTCCACACATCATATAGCTCGTTGGATAAGGAATAACTGCCTTCCACGATGGCAGCCGGGTTGTCAGTATTGCTGATCAGTACAGCTGCTGCTGCATCGCCAAAGGTCTGTTCATAATTTGACCGAGGATAACCTATGCGGCAGTCAGATGCAGTAACTAAAACTTGCTTGGCAGAACCACTGGCTACAGCATCCAACGCTGCCCTGAGTGCCTCCGTCGCAGCCCTTAGACTGTTGGCAAAGTCAGCGGTGATAATTTCTGGTTTCAGATCGGCAGCCATGGCTACCAAGGTAGAGCATTCCTTCTCTTTGTAGGGCGAAGTAGTGGAAGCGAAATATAGACCATCTATTTCTTCTCGTTTCAACCCAGCTAAACAATCAAACGCAGCCTCACTTGACATGGTTATAGTATCTTCGTCGTTGTTGGCTACACTTCTTTCACCCCTAATTGAGCCACTTCCCCAAGCCTCGGCGATAGCATCTCGAGCGAGCCGCCATAATGGTATGTAAGCACCGTATGAACTAATGCCAGCCATGCATTGAACCATCCCTTATTTTTACTCGTCTAATACCCTGCACCAGCTTCCTGTCAAAAATCCCCAGCTTCGACTTCTCGCATTCGAATGCTGGTGTATTTTAGCCCGCATATAGATTATGCCCATTATACGAAAGTTGTCAATGTTTGAGTAGTAACTGGTCGGGGTATCTACGAGGGTTATAATACGAACACGTTTCTTTATAGGCTACTCCAAATATAGTATCCTACTACAGCTATTACACTGGATTAGATCTCCAGCTTTAACCTTTTGCCATTGACTCGTGGGAACGGCGATGTGGCATCCCTGGCATTTTCCTCTCTCTACTTTTGTTACAGCTTGTCCCCTTGATAGTCTAATTCGCTCATAAGTATTAAGGGCTTCGGGGTCAACTTGTTGTGCCAGTGCAATACGGTCTTCTTTGAGTTTGGCAAGTAGAGTTTCGATTTCGCTTTTCCTTTCCCCAAAGGTCTCTTGTTTCTGTTCCCACTCCTGTCTAAACCGCTCAATTTCTTCGATGGTAGTTTTTATATTGGCTTCTATCTCTTCTATCTGGCTCATTAATCCTAAGAGGGTATCTTCTTTGGGCTTAATTTGGCTCTTGAGACCCTTGACTTCCTTTTCAAGGTTAACTAATTCTTTGGGATCCTTGGTTGTGCCACTATAAAGTTTGCTATCAATCTGCCTGATTTTCTCTTGAAGGTCCTCCAGTTCCCATTCGGAATTTTTTTGCTTTCTACTGACATCTTCCAGTTGCTCCTTATACGAAAAAAACTTGGATTCTGCATCAACCAAAGTTTTATTGTCACTTAATTCGTGATTAGTTTCCCTTAGCTCTTGTAGCTTCTTTTGAAGCTCCAGGTCAAGCTGCTGCAACTTGTAAAGTTGCCCTGACAAACTCATGTCGGTGCTTATTGTAAGAATGAAGTGGGTACATTGTCAAAAATGCAGGCAGTGCTTAAGGGAACAGAAGCTAAACTTGTACGATCCTGGGATTTACACGGCGTTTTTCAGCGGTGACGATAGCGTTTATCTTAAATACAACTTCATCCACCTTATTTTGGCGACTTGTTATAACATAATCGAAAAGCGGCAGGCTTTTTATTTCCCCTTTAGCCTTTTCCAACCTAAGAGCCAAACCTGTTGTGGACTCGCTATGCCGCCTTCTCAACCTATTCTCCAGTTCTTTTAGTGAAGGAGGCATCAGGAAAATAAATACTGCTTGAGGCAGTATTTCCTTAATAGTAGCCGCACCCTGAACATCTATTTTGACTATTACGTCTACTCCATTGCGTAAAGCTACAGTTATTTCATTTTTTGGCACACCATAGTAGTTGTCGTAGACCGTGGCCCACTCCAAGAACTGATGTTTATCTATCATCTGCTGGAATTCTTCTCCTGAAAGGAAATAATAATCAACTCCGTTCTTCTCCCCGGCACGCTTACGACGTGTAGTAGCCGTAATGACATAGTGAAAGGGACACCCTAACTTTTTCATCCTGGCAAGCACGGCATCCTTACCTACTCCCGAAGGTCCAGAAAGAACGACTAAGAGAGGGAAAGAACTTCCATCTTCTGCTCTCTTTGTTATAGGCTTCGACTCAATTCTTTGGGCAGACACTTCACAGCTCGACTTTTTCCTCTAACAGTGTGGATGCAGTTGTTAATCTATGAGCAATGGTCTCAGCTGTCACAGCGGCTAACATCATATGTCCAGTTTCAAAAAGAATAGCAGTTTTAGCTTTCCTGCCGTGGGTGGCATCGATTAAACGTTCTTTTTCCCTTGCTTCCCGAATGAGTCGCTTCACTGGTTGTTGATTTATGGACAGGAGAGCAATTACCTTATTTATAGCGATAACATTACCAAAACCAATATGAACTAATTCTGTGCACATGCTATCCTCCTAACTTTGGTGCTTTAATACTGTCAGTAATTTAGTATTTGGTTCAAGGTTTGCCAGAAGGCAGGATAGGATACCTGTACTGCCTCGGCATGCTTTATAGCTGTTTCACCTTTTGATACCAAACCAGCTACTGCCAGGCTCATCGCTAATCGGTGATCGAAATGGCTATCAACTTCGGCGCCTACTAAAGATCTGCCGCCATAGATAACCATGCCATCCGGCAAAGGTTCAATTTTAGCACCCAGGCGGGAAAGTTCACTTGCTATAGTAACAATCCTGTCCGATTCCTTTACCCTTAACTCTCCAGCATCTCTGATAACAGTTTTCCCTCTAGCAACGCAGCCAGCCACAGCTAACACGGGAATTTCGTCAATAAGGCGAGGGATAATATCGCCGCCGACTTCTATTCCCTTCAACTCGCTAGATTCTATCACAATATCAGCTAAGGGTTCACTATCTTCCAATCGGTTTTTAGTTATTTTCAGCTTAGCCCCCATAGCCAGGAGAACGTCTATAATGCCTGTCCTTGTGGGATTGATTCCGATATCCCTTATCATTATCCTGGCGTTTTGGTGAATGGCTCCAGCGGCTAAAAAATAAGCTGCTGAGCTGATATCACCTGGGACGCAAATGTCAGTAGAAACTAAGGGGCTGCTCAACGGCAGCAAGGAAATCGAATTTCCCTGTATTTCCAAACTGGCTCCCATCCGTTTAAGCATTCTTTCCGTATGATCCCGAGAAGGGATTATCTGGTGTAGGTTAGTATTACCATGGGCAAAAAGGCCAGCAAGTAGTATAGCTGACTTAATTTGAGCACTGGGAACAGGCAATATAAAGTCTGTGCCATGTAACTTTTTCCCCATAATGACCAGAGGAGCAAAGGAATCTCGCCTCATTCCCCAGATCTCAGCGCCCATCAATCTCAGCGGCTGAATCAACCTGCCCATGGGACGTTTCCGAAGGGAGGCATCTCCTGTAATAACAGATAAGAAAGACTGACTGGCAAGAAGGCCTCCCAGAAGGCGCATCGTGGTGGCGCTATTCTGGGCATTAAGCACATTGGGGGCTTCCCTAAGACCATCTTCTCCGATTCCCGAGACTAATAGAGTCAATGGATCCAACGATACTTTTTTGTCAACTTTCACTCCTAGTGCCCTCAAACACCTAACAGTGGCCATACAGTCTCCCCCCGGAGCGAAATTATCAATCTTGGCCTTACCCTTGGCTAAACTATTCAAGATGACAGCTCGGTGAGAAATAGACTTATCACCTGGTAGGACTACGTCGCCTTCTATTCTAGGACAACGTTTGATTGTTCTTGTACCAGTTCCTGTCGAAGATAACCTTACGTTGATAAATTGTTCAGCCATTCTTCTCTTGCCTTGTTTGCTTCAGTTAGGGCTTGTTCTAATCGTTTATCCCCTTTAGCTACGAGCTGGCGATACCTCTCCAATTCCTGACGGAATTCATCAACCCAGTTAATTATTGATTCTTTATTACTTAAGCAGATACTTGAATTTACCTCGGGATTCCCAGACGCCAGGCGAGTAAGATCGCGATAGCCGGAGGCCGCTAGTTTAGACATTTTCAGCCAGGAAGGATTTTTAGTAGTTAGTGATACCAGTGCTGCCGAGAGCACAATAGGCAGATGACTAATGCCAGCCACCAGGTTATCATGCTCTTGAGCATTAACGAAGAAAGGTATAGCTCCCAACTTCTTGACCATCCTTGTCACTATATCTATCGATTTTGGTGAAGCTTTTTCTGATAACGTGAGACAATAAGTGCACCCCCGAAATAATTCAGCTTCAGCAGCTTGGATGCCATAACTTTCCTTCCCGGCCATGGGATGTCCTCCAATGAAGTCCACCTCCGACGGTAGTATTTCTTCGGCCCATTTCATAACTTGGATTTTTGTGCTGGCAGTATCCGTCACAGTGCAACCTGAGGGAAGATGCGGAGCTATTTTGGAGAAGATTTCCCTTAATGTCAGAACCGGAGTGGCAATAATGACAAAATCAGCTTGTTTTACCGCATTCTCTAGGTCGGTTGCGCTCCGCTCAATAGCGCCTGAGCTTAGGGCATTGGCAATAGTTTCCTTACTACGACTATAACCGACTATCTCCCAACCAGGCTTGTTCCCCTGTCTTAGCGCTAATCCGATTGAACCGCCGATTAATCCTAAACCGATTACGGTGACAAGCACGTTATCATTATAGCAATGTAATGCTCATAAGTCATCGCGAGTGCTGCTTTTTCTGTTGTTGCAAGCCACGACCCATGCCAGCTGACAATCTCGACTTCGCCCAAGATAAACTCTTCGTAGCAATCTTATTAGAACATCTTGTTAATTACCATTACCCAAGATTAGGCATGTCTCTACCCTACGAAAGTATGGGTACTAATGGGTGATTGACGATGAAATAAACGAACCTTAGACTATATTCAGTTAGTATCAGGAGGTTTTGCATATGACTATTAAAATGAAGAGGAATATAAATAATACGAAAGGGCATAGCAAGGTAATCAATTTAGTAATTGCGCTAGCGCTGGTTTTGGGTTTCAGTCTGGTGATAGCAGTGCCGGTACTGGCAGCGCCAGTTGTGGCTTCGGTAACAGAAACAGCATTTGGTACTGATACAACAGACCACTATATCAATATGCCAGTAACGGTTAATGAAGGCGATTTACTGATTGTTTTTTTCACTAATGATGGGATTGCAGCAGTAACAAAACCTGCCGGATGGACTGAACTGGCATCGGATAAGCGTGGCATAGCAGTCAGGTTGTCTGTTTATTATAAAATTGCAGTAGGGGACGAGGACGGCACAACCGTAAACTTTGTAACGTCCGCAGCAGAACAAGCAGCGACACAGGTCTACAAGATTACAAACTGGCATGGTACAACACCGCCAGAGATTTCAACAGCTGCAACCGGCATAAGTACGGCGCCGAACCCTGCCTCTCTTGATCCAGCAGGGTGGGATGTAGAAGACACCCTCTGGATAGCTGCAGCGGGACAGGACCGAGGAGATCAATCAGGAACTACGGTTTATCCAGCTAGCTATACAGATGGGACAAGCACACTATCTGCTCACTCGTGGCAGAGTTGTCGGACACTATCAGCCCACAGGGTGCTTACTGCTGCCTCGGAAGACCCCGGTGCCTTTACTATTCCAATATCCGATGAATGGGTCGCCTTTACCATAACGGTTAGACCAGCTCTACGAGACCTGACAATAACCAGTACAGAAGGAGGCTCGGTTAGCACGCCTGGTGAGGGGACATTTACTTATGGAAATGAGGCTGTAGTCGGCCTGGTGGCAACTCCAGATGAAGGTTACTGGTTTAGCGAATGGACTGGCAATGTGAGCACCATGGCTGATATCTATGCCGATGCTACCAATATCACCATGAATGGCGACTATACTATCACAGCCAACTTCATGGCGACATATGACCTCACTGTCTCCAGCACAGAGGGAGGCTCGGTAACCACACCCGGTGAGGGAGTATTTACTTACGGTGACGCATCAGTAGTTGGCCTTGCAGCCGAAGCTGATGAAGGTTATCAGTTCGTCGAATGGACCGGTGATGTAGGCACTGTTGCTGATGCCTATGCGACCACAACAACCATCACTATGAACGGTGACTATACCGTCACGGCAAATTTCATGGTAGTATATGACCTTTCCATCTCCAGCACAGAGGGAGGCTCGGTAGCCACACCCGGTGAGGGAGTATTTACTTACGGTGACGCATCAGTAGTTGGCCTTGCAGTCGAAGCTGATGAAGGTTATCAGTTCGTCGAATGGTCCGGTGACGTGGACACCGTTGCCGATGTCTATGCTGCCTCAACCACCATCACCATGAACGGTGATTATTCCATCACAGCTAACTTCGAGGAGGTACCGTTAGTTCAGTATGACCTCACCACATCCAGTACAGAAGGAGGCTCGGTAACGGAACCTGGCGAAGGAGTGTTTAAATATGATGGAGGAGCAGTAGTCGACCTGGTGGCAACTCCAGATGAAGGCTATCAATTCGATGAATGGACCGGCGACTTGCATACCATTGTTGATATGGAGGCTGCCTCAACCACTATCACCATGAACGGCGATTATTCTATCACCGCTAATTTCGTAGCGGCTCCATCAGGGGGGTGTTTTATCGCCACCGCAGCCTACGGCACATCTACTGTTGAACAGATCGACGTATTGCGAGATTTCCGTGATGTTGTATTACTGGAAAATACCTTGGGCTCTCAATTTGTCGCTATGTACTACCAGTTTAGCCCTCCCGTAGCCGATTTCATAGCAGGGAATGAACCGTTGAGGAGTCTGGTCAGGGAACTTCTGATTGACCCTATTGTTTGGGTTGTTGAAGCTACGGGGGATATGTGGCGGAATTAGTGTATTGAGAACGGACTATGATTTACACTACTAAAGTAAGATTACTAATGGGTCATTGACGATGAAGCAAACGAGTCTTATAATGATGATTTGTATTAGATGATTATTGATATGATTATGAAAAGGAAAAGCAATCTAGGTACAATAAAATCGTATAACAAGGTAACTCATCTGGTAGTTACCCTGGCGATGGTAGTGAGCATGGGGTTCGTAATGATTCCCTTAGCCAGTGTAGGAGGAGCTACACAGACCGAGGAATTCACAGAGAGCGATGCCTTCATTGTTCCAGCAGGAGTGACGGAAATTACTGTCGAGGCGTGGGGTAGTGGTGGTGCAGGCGGAGGAAGTACTAGCGCCGGTGGGGGTTCAGCAAGAGGCGGTGCAGGTGGTGGTGGTGGTGCTTATGCAAGCTCAACACTAGCTGTAGAACCCGAGCAGGAGTTGCAGGTTGTCATTGGGACAGGGGGAGCCGGGGTCAATGGAGATAACGGCAACCCTGGCAACCCCTCATTCGTTGGGCCGGACACAGATCCTAATAATGCTTTTGTTCGTGCCACAGGCGGTTCAGGCGGCATTGGGAATACAGCTGGCGGTAATCCTGAGGGAGGGGTTGGTGGTACAGTAGAAGATTCTATTGGGCAAGTCAGGGTTGCCGGACACAATGGTGAAGAAGGTGCTACCGGTAAAGGCTGTAGATCAGGTGCCGGTGGAGATGGCGCGTATCTAGGCGGAGGGGATGGCGGTGCTGCTGCGACCCGTGGTAATCAATATGGTAATCCTGGAGAAATACCCGGTGGTGGGGGAGGAGGATCTCGGACACAGGGAAACGGTGGCTCGCGCATTGGTGGCGCAGGCGCCGCAGGGAAGATCGTAATCAGCTGGGCGACCCATGACCTGACCATATCCAGCACGGATGGAGGATCGGTAATTACACCCGGCGAAGGGACCTTTGCATATGTTGAAGAAGCTATAGTCGATCTGGTAGCCGAGTCTGATGACAGCTACCGATTTGTTGAGTGGACTGGCGATGTAGGCACCATTGACGATGTCTATGCGCCCTCAACCACCATCACCATGAATGGCGACTATTCCATAACGGCGCACTTCATGGTGACATATGGCCTTTCCATTTCCAGCACAGAGGGAGGTTCGGTAACCACACCCGGCGAAGGATCGTTTACCTACGATGAAGGAACAGTAGTTGACCTCACGGCTGAGGCTGAGGCGGGTTACCAGTTTTTCCGGTGGATCAGGAACGTGGGCTCCATTAACGATGTCTATGCTGCTGCGACCAATATTACCATGAACGGCAACCACTCTATCACGGCCAAGTTTGTCAAGCAGTATGGCCTTTCCGTTTCGAGCACAGATGGAGGCTCCGCAACTACACCCGGTGATGGATTATTCACGTATGGCGAGGCATCAGTAGTAGGCCTGGCAGCCGAAGCCGAGGCAGGTTATCAGCTCGTCGAGTGGACTGGTGATGTGGGCACTGTCGCCGATGCCTATGCTGCCTCAACGACAATCACCATGAGTGGCGACTACTGTATCACAGCTAACTTTGAACTAGTGCCTCTGTCGGTCACCACATTAGCCGCCACCAATGTTACCTCCTACTCAAGTACCTTAAATATGGTCTACACTGTGGGCGATTTTAGCACGGTGAAAGTGCGCTTTGCTTATAAGAAATCCTTGGAATCGGCTTGGTCTTATACCGATTGGGTATCCAAATCAAGAAGTGGTACCCATACTGAGACGCTCACCGGGCTTAACCCCAATGCCGAGTATGACTTCGTAGCCCAGCTTAATCAAAACGATATTGAAATTGAGGGTACTACCGTTCAATTCGCTACACACACACCATCACCCTCCGGGGGGTGCTTTATCGCCACCGCAGCCTATGGAACTCCCGCTGCGGAACAGATCGACGTGTTGCGAGAGTTCCGCGATAGCGTGTTGCTGGAAAGCACCACGGGGTCCATATTTGTCTCCCTGTACTACCAGTTTAGCCCCCCTGTAGCGGATTTCATAGCAGGAAACGAACTTCTGAGGACTCTGGTCAAGGAGTTCCTGATTGACCCCATTGTCTGTATTGTTGAAGCTACAGAAGATATATGGCGGAATTAGCATGATTTACAGAATTCTCTCTTATTAGGACATCATATCTGTCGTACCAGGAGCTGACATTGCCATTCAACTATTTCGCTATTGCGAGATATGCAATGATAAAGCAACTCTACAACTCTAGAGACTACCATGTAGGTCTCAGCTGCTCGAAATTACATCCGGAATTTTAGCCTCATGCTGCACAACCCTAACGGAACTCACTGCATTCTGCGGGTTCCCTGATCACCTCTGCATGAGAGCGCCTTGTATACTCTTCTTCTAAATCAAGAGAGGACAAGTCTTTTCCCTACGAAAGTACGGGTACAAATGGGTGATTGACGGTGAAGCGAACGAATCTTAGACTATATTCAGTTAGTATCAGGAGGTTTTCATATGACTGTAGAAATGAAGAGCAACATGACTAAATCAGAACGGTATAGCAAAGTAGTTCACTTAATAGTTACGCTGGCACTAATAGTGAGCCTGGGATTGGTAATGACTCCCATAACCAGGGTATGTGCAGCTACACAGATAGAGGAATTTACAGAGAGTGGTACCTTTATTGTTCCAGAAACGGTAACGGAAGTTACGGTACAGGCATGGGGCGGAGGTGGTGCAGGAGGGGGGAGTACAAATGCTGGCTTCTTCAGAGCAAGAGGTGGTGCTGGGGGTGGCGGTGGTGCTTGTGCAGATTCAATACTGACTCTAGAACCCGGGCAGGAGTTGCAGATTGTCGTTGGAGCAGGGGGAACTGGAGTCTCTGGGGTCGACGGGAATGCAGGCAGCCCCTCATTTGTTGGACCAGATACAAATCCTGATAATGCATTGGTTCGTGCTGCAGGTGGTTCAGGGGGGACGGGAAATATAGCTGGTGGCAACCCAGCAGGAGGGGCTGGTGGTACAGTAGAAGATTCTATTGGTCAAAATAGGGTTTCAGGAGGCCATGGTGGTGATGGTGCCACCGGTTTCTATATTGGTACTAGCTCGGGTGCTGGTGGAGATGGTGCCAATGGTGGTGGTTGTGGTGGTGTAGCATTGACCAGTTTTACCTCAAATGGCAATCCGGGAGATATACCTGGAGGTGGGGGAGGAGGAGCTCGGACATCGCGGGACGAAGGTGCCCAAGCTGGTGGTGCTGGTGCTGCCGGAAAAATCGTCATTAGCTGGGTGACACATGACCTAATCATATCCAGTACGAGCGGAGGATCGGTAACAACGCCCGGAGAAGGCACTTTTGCCTATGGCAAAGGGGCTATAGTCGACCTGGTGGCGATTCCAAGTGCCGGCTATCTGTTTGTTGAGTGGGCTGGCGATGTGGGCACCATTGTCGATGCCTATGACGCCACAACCACTATCACTATGAACGGAGACTATTCCGTCACCGCCAACTTTGTGACGATATATGACCTCACCGTATTCAG
>Ga0180433_10009360_pt1 | contig 12005 bp, 9 predicted proteins | sample SS_ome_8_FD_132980 | JGI IMG/M metagenome (GOLD analysis project Ga0180433, IMG submission 132980) | Hypersaline lake sediment archaeal communities from the Salton Sea, California, USA - SS_1_D_1 metaG | ecosystem: Environmental > Aquatic > Non-marine Saline and Alkaline > Hypersaline > Sediment... | reverse complement strand
GGAACAAGTATATGACTGGATGATGCAACTGTGCAAGAGCAGTAGCTTTAGCATGGGGATCACGAGCGAAAGAGTGGCATATTCCTTCGTCGATCATTTCGCGGCTCACCGAGCATCCGCCCGATCGCTTCCTCAGCGCGAAGAGCTGGCAGCAACTTCGGTCCTAGTCGAACTCCCTCGAGAATTCATGAGTGTACTGACAATGCTTGAGGGCATCTTCTTCAGCGACACGACATGTTCGGCACCGCCAAGCTTGATCGCTTCTTTCGGCATGCCGAAAACAACGCAGCTCTTTTCGTCCTGGGCAAGAGTATGAGCCCCTGCCTTGCGCATCGCAAGGAGACCTTTAGCACCGTCCGCGCCCATTCCGGTCAGGACAACTCCAACAGCATTCTTCCCTGCATGCTTGGCCACAGAGTGAAAGAGCACGTCTACAGCAGGTCTCTGATGGTGAACAGGCGGACCGTCCTTGATGTGCACGTAGTATCGAGCGCCGCTCCTTCGAAGGATCATGTGCTTGTTGCCAGGAGCGATGAGAGCTACTCCAGGAACAACGGCATCCCCTTCTTGTGCCTCACGGACTTCCATTGGGCAGATTTCGTTGAGTCTGTTCGCAAAGGCAGCCGTAAAATGCTCCGGCATATGCTGAACAATGACCGTCCCAGGAATACTGGCAGGCAGACCACACAGCACCTCCCTTATCGCCACTGTACCGCCAGTGGATGCACCGATAGCCAGAATCTTGTGCGTTGTGCACACCATGCTTTCCGATGATCGAGAAACAGAAGCGCCTTCAACGCTGGATATGTTCGTCTTAACAAAACGAGATCTGGCAGCTGCTCGTATCTTGCCCACGAGCTGATTGGCAACCTCAGCAACAGAGTAGGAAGATCCCGGCTTGCTGACTACATCAACGGCCCCGTATTCCAAGGCGCGGATCGCCGTTTCACTTCCCTTTGGCGTAAGAGAACTCACAACCACGACAGGTAGAGGGTGATGCTTCATCAACTTCCCGAGAAATGTCAGACCGTCCATGCGTGGCATTTCGATGTCGAGTGTGAGAACGTCAGGCCGCAATGACATAATCTTGTCGCGTGCAACGTAAGGATCAATCGCAGTACCAACGACTTCGATCTCTGGCGACTTTGAAAGCTCACCAGCTAGAACCTGACGAACCACGGCCGAATCGTCAATAATGAGGACCTTTATCATTAACTTCGCCTTTCGCGTATGACTTATCAGACAGACGCAGCGTCTTCAGCATAGGACATCAATGCCGCCTTATCGCTCACAAAAAAAAGCATTCGGATTTGCCCTTCATCGAGTGCCAACAATGCTTCCGCAGCCGGGGACCCAGAGTCCGAAATGGCATTACAGTCTTCCATCACTTGGGGCGAGTGAACATCGAAAACTGCTCTTGTTCCGGCAAAAGCTGGCAAAAGATTTCCACATATCACATTCGCAAGCTCCTGGAGAGAGTCACGCTGCTCCACCTCGGTGGGTACTTCTGATTCACCCAGACCCAAAAGATTCAGAGCCAAGGCGGACAGCATTTCCGCAGAAATCTGCAAAACCAATCTGCCCGAAAACGGTCCCTCGAACTTGACGCTCGCGGCGGCGGCAGGGACAAATTCCTCGGCATCATCGTCGGGAATTGCGAACATAAACGTAAACTGTTCAAGTGTCCGCTCAGCTACGTGCAGAAGCGTATCATCGAATGAATTACTCATTGTCCACTCCCATATAAACTTTCCGTGGCCATGCGTGCCAACAGGGCAAATGACATTGCAGAGATGAACCGAGATCTGAACTCACATCTCGTTACAAGCTCTCATTACTGCAACAATGTGAGTTCAACCTAGGCTCTACTGGCCTGCTCTGTGCCAATGCCGGTGATCTGTTTGATCGTATCTCGCAGTGCTTCGGGCGTAAAGGGCTTGTGAATGAACGTCGCTCCTTTTTGCTCGAGGCGGTCTATTCGCGTCTGGCTGCCTTCAGTTGAGATCACTATTACAGGCAAATCCTGTGTCTCCGAAGATCTGCGCATGTGTTCCAGCATCTCTTCGCCAGTCATTACCGGCATGTTGATGTCTACCAGTGCCAGATCGATCCAGTTCTGATCCAACGCATCCAGACCTTCCTGACCGTTGCTGGCCTGAACAACATCACCTATAGGCACGCCGCACATGCGGAGCGTCTTGGTGATCATTGCCCGCATCACCATACTGTCGTCCACAACCAAGACATTTAGGGACATCTTCTCTTTCTCCCACAGCAAGACCTATTTTGGCCACCTCGTTGTCGCACGGAGGGTGACCTGTCTTCCGGTCACAGTTTATTTGTGTTGCCATTAACGCTCAACTCCACACATCCTGTACCAATGTTCAGTCGCATGGTCCTGGCAGAATCCCCACCAGTGTCCTCACCGTCAATAATGACGCCATTCCGCCATAAGATCTTCTTCAGAATGACGTGGTTTCTCTTTCCAATCTGAAAGCGATCGTTCTCGGCCCTTCCGATGTTCGCTCCGCCAGCAACTTTCACAACAATACGACCTTTGACAGCACCTTTGGCGTAGGTTTGTCTAAACAGCTCAGGAACGCCCGTATCCACAAACATCAACGGATTCTTTTCCGCCTTCTGCTTGTCCGTTGTTGACAAGGGCAACATAACATGCAGGAGACCGCCGACCTTTGCTACCGGATCGTGCACTGCGATTCCAAGGCAACTGCCCAGGGCATGTGTAACAATGGTATCTGCCGGATCACACGACACCTTCATGTCGGCTACGCCAACAATGTGGTTCACTATGTCGCCTCACTCTCACATCTACGGTCTCTCGTACACCGTAGGCTCTACGTAACGAAAGCGATGCTGAACTCCAGCCAGGCTTTCGGAATGACCAATAAACTGAATCCCCTTGGGAACGAGCTTATTCCAGAATCGATTGATCAGCTTGCTCTGAGTGTCTTTGTCAAAATAGATCATGACATTTCGACAGAAGATGACATTGAACAATCCCTTCATTGGCCAATGTCCCATCAGGTTGAGTCGTCCAAATGACACGAGCCTTTTCACCGAATCTTTCACTCGATATGCCGTCCTTTGTCCAGCGTCAACGGGTGTGAAGTATTTGGATACTATTCCCTTCCCCAATCCGTCAAGGCTGTCTCTCTCATAGACTCCTTCTTTGGCTGTTGCCAACGCCCGCGTCGAAAGGTCTGTCGCAAGGATCTTGATGTCCCACCCTACAATGTTTGGTATGTCCTCCAAGATCCTTATCGCAATGGAATACGGTTCTTCCCCCGTTGAACATCCAGCGCTCCAGATACGAAGCCGGCGGTTAGAGCTGCTCCCCAAGGCCACAGCGGGACGTATGACATGTTCTGATAGAAAGTCAAAGTGCTGAACCTCACGAAAGAAGCTGGTAAGATTGGTGGAGATCATGTCCAGCATCGAGATGACTTCAGCCCTGTTCTCTCTTTTGTTAACAAAATCGATGTACTGTCTGAACTCGGACATCCCCAACTGCCGCAGTCGCTTGGCAAGCCGAGACTTGACCAGTTCCCTTTTTCCCTGATGCAGATTGATACCGCAAAGATCTTTCACAAGAACAGCGATCTTCTCGAACTCTTCCTCAGTGAGATCGACTTGTTCCAAAAGGAGTGTAGACATTGTGCGCTTAAATATCCTTTGAACCGCCGCCAGGCGTAGTCTTTTTTTCGGTGTCTGGCATGGCCGTCATCACGTCGATGATGGTCTTTGTATTCAACATCGTCACGAAAACTGAGATTCGTCAGTCGCCCTGCAGAGCCATCTCGACCTGGCTGACGGATTCCTCCACGACAGGCATGCCGTCAGAATCAACATTGTCTTCAGTCGTTTGCTCTGCTTCTGCTGTTCCCTCCATGTCCGAAACTTTTTCAGCCGCCGTCAAATCAGAAATGCCGGCCGGGTCACAGGCAACAGTAGTTGAAAGCCTCAAGAGCCCCCCTGGATCAAGAATGAGGCCCACGCGCCCGTCACCAAGGATCGCTCCTCCCGAAACACCTTCAATCTGCCCAACACCTTCGCCTAGCGACTTGATGACAACCTGTTGCTGTCCCAGTAGCTCGTCCACCATAAGGCCAAAACACTTCCCCTCAGCTTCAATGGAAATGAGCAGTCCCTTGTACGGGTCATCCTCTCCGTCCTGCACGTCGAACATACGATGCAAACGCACAATTGGAATGAGGTTGTCTCGGAACTGAACCACTTCTCCTTTCCCAAGAACAACAGAGACTGAACCAGGCTCGGGACGGAAACTCTGAAGAATAGAAACAATGGGCACAAGGAAACGCTCACTACCAACTCGGATAAGCATCGCGTCAGTAATTGCCATAGTCAGCGGCAGCCGCAGAGCAAATGTGGATCCCACGCCAAGCTGGCTGGAAGTTTCAATCTTTCCTCTCAAACCCTCAATGCCTCGTTTCACCACATCCATGCCGACGCCTCGTCCAGAAATTTCGGTGATCTTGGAGGCTGTCGAAAACCCCGGCTGAAAGATCAAGTTGAAGACTTCGCTGTCATTCAAGTCAGCCCCAGAGTCAATGATATTTCGATCTACGGCTTTCCGGAATATCCTGTCTCGGTCCAGGCCCTTGCCGTCATCACTTAGCTCAATGACAACGCTTCCTGCAGAGTGATACGCCCTAAGGGAAACCGTGCCTGTCTTTGACTTGCCTGCCTTCTTTCTCTCTTCCGCCGGTTCGATGCCATGGTCAACAGCATTGCGCATCATATGAACCAGAGGGTCATTGAGTTCTTCGACCATGTTACGGTCGATTTCCGTATCTTCACCTTCTGTAACAAGACGAATTTCTTTACCTGACTTGCGCCCCAGGTCGCGGACAAGGCGCGCCATCTTCTGGAAAGTCGACTTCAACGGTACCATTCGGAGACCCATGGTGAGGTCTTGAAGTTCGCGAATAACCTTCCCCGCATGTGTCACGTTTTTCGTAAGCCGTGGTCTTTGACCGTCGATAACGTCAGGGTCTTGATCAATCATTGAATGAACGATAACCAATTCACCAACCATGTTGATAAGGCTATCGAGACGTGCCGTGCTGACACGCACAGTTGCATCGGCCTTGTCTTTCTTTCTGATCTGCTTCTGAGCGCGTAATGCCTTACCAATATCCGACGCCTTGGCTCCACCAAACTTGAGCAGTGTTTCGCCGATCGGCGTATCCCCCTGGTCGACAACGGCTGCTTCGACTTCCTCCCTTTTAGCACTGCCTTGTGCAACCAGGATATCACCTATTCGCAGTTCCGCCGCACTTTCATCGGCCTCAGCGGATATCCCTTCGGCCTCAGGGTCTTTGAGTTGACTTAGAAGTTCCAGGAAGTTTTCCGGACGATCGAGAACCGAACCAGGAGCAACTCCTTCAAGACCTTCTATCAGAGTCCTTAGAACATCGCATGACTGTAAAGCCAAATCGGCATAGCCACCTGAAAGCTTGATCTCGCCATTCCTTACACGATCAAGCAATGTCTCAGCAAGATGTGCGAGCGCTTGTATGTCCGTAAGCCCGAGAAATCCAGACGACCCCTTTATTGTATGAAACGCGCGGAACACCGTGTGAACGGCTTCCGTTGCCTCCGGATTGGTCTCGAGTTCAAGCAGTGATGCTTCCGCATTGCTAATGTGATCTAGACACTCGATCACATACTCGCCCAACAACTCAAAGTCTGTGTCTTCAGGAAGGATGCAGGCTGCCAGATCTTCATCCTGCTCGTCATCCTGTTGTGAGGACTGGACTTCTTCGGCCGAATCCTCTGCAGCTTCAGAATCAGCGGCTCCTCCGTCATCGAAGACAGTCTCCTCATCCTTGTCCGCCTCAGTATCAGATGATACCTCAACATTCTCTAAACACGTATCTAGTACTGATGAATCCTTCGGAGGATTGGATGCACGATCAACCGCTTCAGAAGCCATATCGAGGGCTGCTTGCGGATCATCAGCTCTGTTTTCAACAACCTGCCCCACCAATTCAAGAGCTGTCTCTGCTTCGGCAATTGAAGTGTCGCAGACCGTGCCCGATTCAATGACTTTCTTCAGAATATGCTGAATGCGTTCCAGGTCTTCTCCGTCATCTACCTCTGCACATAGAAGAAGGGCTGCAGCGTCCTCCAGACACGGCTCCGCGGAAGCAGTGAGATCATCGTCCTCGTCTTCTTCCAAAGTGTCGTCGGGGTTCTTACCCGACGATAACGCGGTCTCTGCCTTGGCCACAGCCTGAGCAACGGCCTCTCTTGTTACTTCGGGATCAGTAACTTCCCCGACAAAGAGTGATTGGAGTCCTGTAAGAGCGTCGTCCAGAGTATTGGCCAGGTCCTGTCGGTCCTCAGGAAGGTTTATCCTTGCGCTTTCGAGCGTTGCCCCGATCTCAGCGATAGCTTTCTGATCGCCCAGATCAGTCTCCCGAATCGTGTCCACAAGACCGTCAAGAAGCATTATGATGCTTTTGTCAATTCTCATCCTGGAAGCCCCTTCAGTATTCTCTCTTCTCGCAACCCCTTGACGATTCTTGGCCTCCCTTAGACCACCTTCTTTGTCGGGACAACATCAGGGGAACCAACAACTTCTATTGCAAAAGACCCGCATTCCGATGCAAAGTTGAAGATCGCTATCGGCAAACCTTTGTAAGACAGTACCTGTACGCTGCTGCCGCGCATTACACTTGGAAGTGAGATCTCAGCCCGTTTTCCCAAGCCATCCAACTTCGCCTTTACCGCACCTGCAACAATGTTGCAGAGTTCACCGACGGCGTCTCCCATGTCCTCACTGTCAAATGGAATTTCGAAGCCTGCGAACTTTGGAGCAATCGCTTCCGCTGATTCCTTGGGCAGGTTCACAATAACCGACCACTCCACATCACCCAATATGGATATGACGGCAACGATTGACGATTCACTAGCAGATCTTTCCGTTCCTACACCTTCTAGCGTAATTTCCATGCCGCAAAGCATTGAGAACGACTCAACAGTTGCGTCCCGCACACAGTCTTTGTATTCAAGTGTCGATGCGTTTGCCATTATCTTGAATCCTTACATAAGAAAGCTCTGGTGACTTCAAAGCTCAGGCACTTGCGAGTTTGCTGAAGAAGCCACCCTTTTGCGACTCAGCTAGTTTCTCAAACAACGGCTCAAGCTTTTGTTTCAACTTGTCCGGTGTGAACGGCTTGACGACATATGAATCAACGCCAACATCATCCAGAGCTTCCTCTATCTTGCCCATAGTGCTCTCGGTGGTGATCATGACGATTGGCACGTGCCGCTTCTGGGTTGTCCGAAGATTTCTGCAGAAGTCAATTCCGGTCATGTTTGGCATGTTCCAGTCAACAAAGATCATATCCGTCTTCTTTGGATGGAACGCCTCCAATCCTTCCACACCGTCTCCTGCTTCGTCGAATTCAAACTCAGCCAGCTTCGTCTGAGTCAGCGATCGCATTACCATTTTGCGCATGATTTTGGAATCGTCTATGACCAGAGCACGGATGTTCATCTCATTCCTCCAAACAACAAATATCCCTCGCGGACAGCTCTCACAAACTCGTCCGCATCAACCCACTGCATCTTGTCCCAGCAGCGCCCAACACAAAGGGGTTATTTCATCCCCGAGTTGTACACCATCAGTTTTGCATGGGCAGAAACGCGTCACATATCCTGGAATTCGCCCCTTGCCGTCCTGGCTTGCGCTTCTCTGATGTTCCTTCCAACAGACTCATCTATCACCTTAGTATTCTCGGCATTGCAACCAAACAATAAAGACGACAGGTCTTCTTTTTGTGACAGGTTCGCCAAAGACCCGCTCCAGTCCCGTTTGCCTGCTGATTACCTTCTGACGAACCGCTCATTGGCTCTGTCAGCCTGATTATTGCGTCGCGCGGACGGTATTGAGCGATAACATCTTGAGCACGGGACATTGACCGTGATCGGATGCGCTATACACCGGCAACTACAGCATCCAACTAGTTCGGATGGAAATGACAAAACGGAAGGTACACAATAAAGGCATGAGCTGCGCTACGTGACGTCTATCCAGAGGCTCAACCTGCTCGTCACTCGAGGTCGTTCAGATGCCTCTCTCCGACCATATCCCGCAGCTTCTGCAAAGCGCGATGCTCGATTTGACGGACACGCTCACGAGTGACGCTGAACTCCTCTCCCACCTGCTCAAGGGTATGAGCTTCGCCATCTTCGATCCCAAAACGAGAAATCAGAATGTCCTTCTCCCGTTCGCTCAACTCCTCAAGCAATTCCTCAACGACATGCTTGAGCATTACAAGAAACTCAGCGCGCTGTCTTGCGTTTTCTCGAGGATCGGGGAAGACTTCGAGAATCTCCTGCTTCCCCGTGGAAAATCGGTCCAGCTGACTCGTCTCTTCGGGAATGGTCTTAGCGAAATTCTTCATGATTGCCCAACTCGCGTACGTGCTAAACCTGATACCCCTTGAATAGTCAAATTTCTCCACCGCACGCATGAGGCTCACGTTGCCGTCGCTCACAAGTTCACTGAAGCTGGACTGAGGCTTGACATACTTCTTTGCAATGCTGATCACCAACCGAAGATTTGCCTCGATAATTCGATTCTTCACCGCCGAACCCATGGCCTCAAGATCAGCAATCTCCTGCAGCTTCTCGTTGCTGATTTCAGACGGCTTCAGGTTCCGCTTCTCACGAGCAAGCTTGTACTTCACATAGTTGTACCGACGAAAAAGATCGACCTCTTCCTCACGCGCCAATAATGGAACACGTCCAGCATCCTTCAAATATGCTGGCTGTTCTGGCGATCCAGGAAGCCGCTCATCATCCTCCACGGCTAGGCTTTCCACCGTCGGCAGACCTTCTGCAAGTATGATCTTGTCAGCGTCGGGATGCTCAAAGATTGGGTTGTATATGTATTCGGTTTTGGCTTTCAGAATTGCTTCAGCCTTCACTTGCCGCACAATTCTATAGATCGTGGAGCGTCCACGCCGATACTTGCGAGAAATATCTTCGATCAGTTCTCCAGAATTGTATAGACAGAATATCTTTCGCTTGCATTCTTCTGTCAATGGAAGCAGGGCGTCAGGGAAAATCGGATTTCCTAAATGTTCTTCGTCATGACGCTTCAGTGTGTAGAGGATTGTCTCTACGGGCAACTGCAGGTCATCTGCTATCCGAAGGCTCACCTGCGAAAGTCCCATCCCTTCTCTCGCCACCAGCACCCTCGCTCGATGCACAAGGTCTCTCTTGGCCTCCAAACCAAGCGGGGCCAGATTCGCGGATTTATGGATCCTATGTGCATTTTCCTCAATAAACGCTCGCAGGTCCTTCTGCAGAATCCCGGTCTTTCTCTTGCCACGGGCAAAGACATACTTCTTGCAGATCAAACCTTCACCGCGCCACCGAGAGATTGTGCTCTCAGAAACGTCGTACATCTCCTTCACTTCCCCAACAGTCAGTAGCGTACCCTCAACGTCCGACGCTGGGAGCGAAAGCGTGGAGCTAAGGTCGTGCAATAGAAGAGCCAGGTCGCGACGCGCAATATCGCCTTCTATTTGCACATCCTCAGCCTCCGCAGGACGAAGACCAGTAACTTGAACGTGAAGGAAGGAAAAGGTATACGGGTGGCTTGAATCCAGATCGCGGAGGACTCTTTCTAGTCTGACGAGCTGCTCTGACCGACGCTCCTCAGGCAAGAAACTGAGGTTCCGGGCAAGATCACCAATACTTTCCGAACGGTACCGTGGCATAGCCGTCTCCACACCGCTCCCACTTCGACCTCACAAGGGACTACCTACCAAGGTCATTCAGTTCAATTATATCCCTGTAACACGATCCTGTCAATTTAGATAGACATGGCACGGAAGGCAGATTTTTACCTCCCGCGGGTAAACCTTCCGTTTCTATTCCTATCCCTCTTCACAAGTAACCTTATCCGGATCCATTCATTACCTTGAGAACACGTCAGAATCCGATGTTCTTGCGACTGCTGCACTTACTCGGTAGAATCGTGTACTGAAAGAGTTATTCTGTTATTTATTTTTCTCATGGTTCCTTCAATACCGATTTGATGAGAACAAAAGAAGATACGACTGACCTCAATATTGATTTGAACTCCAAACAAGCTTGTCGCACCGTTGCTTTCGCGTGCGCGGTTACGCTATTTGCTGCAGTCATTGCTTTCTGGCCACCTATTTTTCTGCGCATCGGCTACGTCTGGGATGATGTGGAAACGATAAAGCAGGTCGCAAGCTACAACAACTGGCGTTCTGCTGGATCACTGTTCTCAAAGGATTACTTCAGTACATTCCAAGAACTGAGCTATCGCCCAGTTGCGACATTCACATATTTTGTTGACAGAGCAGCCCCGGTCAGTGATGTCCTCGCCCACCGTATTATGCAGCTCACTCTTCACGCTCTCTGTTCTGTGCTCATGTGTATCCTGGCTCTCAGACTATTTCGCAGTGCATTTTGGGCAGGGATTGTCGGCGTGCTCTTTGCTGTCCACCCCATACACGCAGAAGTGGTCGATGTCTTAGCCTTCAGAGAAGACTTGCTGGCAACTCTTTTCGCTCTCACCTCAGGTCTTCTGCTCCTTCATTCTATGAGCAAAGATAACAGGATGTGGAAAGCCATCATTGGCGTGTTACTCGCGACGATTACATTTGCACTTGCCGTTTTCTCAAAGGAAAGCGCCGCTCCTTTTCCAGCTTTTGTTCTGCTTTGCGTCATCTTCCTTCCCGATGGCAGCAAATCGCTTCGCTCCCGCCTTCTAAGGACGCTTCCGCTGTGGATTGTCCTGATTGGCTACCTCCTCGTTCGTTTCGTATACATGAAAAACCCGCAGGAGAGTACCGTCGGGTTCCATGGTGGCAGCTTTTTTGCTGCCCTGTTGACGGGTATTGAAGCATATGGTCGGAGCTTTCTCATTGTCGCCTTGCCGCGCCATTTGAGCGTCGAATACGTCATTGTACCCCGCTTCTCTGGAGCACTTGTTTTCGGGGCTTCTCTATTGATTGCCACACTTGTCGCCATTCTTCTACTTCGCCGCCGTGCTCCGCTCGTCTCTTTTGGTCTCGCCTGGTTCGTGTTGGCGTTCAGCCCGGTCTCTAACCTAGTGCCCATAGCCAATCCCATGGCAGACCGGTACCTTTACCTCCCATCTGCCGGACTAATTCTTGCTTTGGCAGCAATCTGCCGTACAACGAGGCTTCATGCCCTGCGAATCGTAACGCTGCTAATGATTCTTGCCGTACCACTTGCCCTGCTTACGACAGAGCGCAACAGTCTTTGGGCCAGATCGTCCTCGGAACCCGTCTGGCGAAAGTCACTTGAAGTCAGTCCGGATGCAACTGGTATCCGAGCAACGCTCACGGGCTTCTATTCGGGTCGCTCTCTCACGCAACAAGCCAACAGGCAACGGAAGAAAGTTGAAGCCCTCTTCACCAAATTGCTCAAAAGCACAGACGCGGCGGGACACGCCGTGCTTCTTTACAATCTCGGCGTTGGTGCGATGCAGTCCGGGGAACATGAGAACGCAAGAACCTACTTCGAAAGAGCCATCGCCCTTGGCACTGACTTCCCACGAGCTGTCCATAACCTCTCAATCCTTGACATGCGAACCGGAAATTACGATAACGCAGAAAAGCTCTTGCTCGGGCTGCTCAAAACACATCCAGGTTTCGTCGACGCACATGTCACATTGGGTGACCTGTATCGAACCCAAGGAGAATTTCGCGCTGCGATTTCGGCATACCGCCAGGCTTACGCCCTGCAGCCCAAGACATCCGGAATTCTCAAGGCTTTGGGAACGGCCCAGAAAGAAGCAGGTGACAAACACGATGCGCTAAAAACTTTCGATGAGCTTGTGCGTCTTTATCCTAAGGACGAGGAGGCCGTATTCCTCCTTGCAACTGCTCACGAGATGACAGGCAATCTAGAGGCCGCTCTTCGCAACTATCTGCACGCTGTCTCTC
>Ga0180433_10009359_pt1 | contig 12005 bp, 8 predicted proteins | sample SS_ome_8_FD_132980 | JGI IMG/M metagenome (GOLD analysis project Ga0180433, IMG submission 132980) | Hypersaline lake sediment archaeal communities from the Salton Sea, California, USA - SS_1_D_1 metaG | ecosystem: Environmental > Aquatic > Non-marine Saline and Alkaline > Hypersaline > Sediment... | reverse complement strand
GTATTTCCTTCGGGCGGGGAACTGAGTACTCCTGTCGTCATGGATGGCCTTGTCTATGTCGGCGGGACAGACGGTGTGCTTACCGCGATCTCTGTGGGAAATGGCCGTGTAGTCTGGCAAGATCGACAGGTGATGCCAGTTACCGTAGCTCCCGCAATTTCAGACCGGGCGCTGTATCTGGTGACTTATACGGGCGAGTTGCTGGCAATTGATAAGAAGACTGGCAAGCGACTGTGGCGTGAACAGGTGGCCGCGGCTCATCATCCTGCGGGAGTTGTTGCGGCTGACGGCACGATCTACGCCGCCACGATCGAAGGAACGCTGGCAGCCCGCCAAGAGGTCGAGGATGTTGCGGGAAAATGGCAATGGAAGATTCAGGTTGTCGGCGGCATTTCCGGCGCTCCTGCCGTAGGTGATGGCAGAGTGGTCGTGTCGACACGGACGAAGGGCGCTGTTGTGTGTTTCGATGCTGGCACCGGTGAAGAACTGTGGCGGACAGCAGTCAATAAGTCCCTCTCACCGCCCGCTGTATACACGATTCACAAACGCGTAGTAGTTGCCGCCGAAGAACAGGTTGTAGCTCTGGAACTTGAGGACGGTGAACAGGCCTGGACGTTTGACGCGAGGGCTTTGATCGTAGGGGAGCCAGCGCTCGCCAGTGGTCTTGCGATCATTGCAACTGTGCCGGAGGCCGGCGAAAGCAGCTTGCACACAATAGACGTCTACAACGGCAAGGAAGTGATGAAGCGGCGGATACCGGGACATGCCCTATCTTCTCCGATCATTGCCAATCACGCTGCATATCTGGCAACGTCGGGAGCAAATCAGGAATACGTTGCCGTTGGTTTATGGCTTGGCGATATTGTTGATGCCGGATACAACGATAAGGCTTTCGGCAAGACTGTGTGTGTGGGTGCGAATAGGCTGTTTGTCACTACCGACAGTGGAGAGTTGCGGTGCTATGGTCCGGCTGCCAAGGCTCCAGAGGAGACACCGTACGAACGATATCGGCGCCAAATTCAGGAAGGACCGCCCACGTCTCGCGGGTCACTTCGGTAGCCAGAGGCCATAGCGTTTGAGTCTGGTTGTCTTGCTGCTAGTGTCAGCCTGGATTTCCCAAATGAAACTCATGAAGAAACTCAACGGTGAATTGCAACGGACATTCAGCCGAACAACGGCGCCAGAAACTGACTGAGAACAAGGAGTAGACGTGGCAAAGATAAAGCTGGCTAAAACGGTGGACGATTTGATTTTGCTCAAGAATGTGATCGTCAGTTGCACGATAAAGGATGGCCTCGTCTCCAACAAGAGATCCGACGGCAGCGCAATCGAAGGGGTCCCTGAGTGCGGGCTTCTTGGGTTTATTGCAGAGAAGAACCCAGGTGCGTTATTCATCTCGACAGGCGGAACCTTCAAGCTCGTCAGTCAAGCAGGACTCAACGTGATCGAAATGTCAGCGTATACGGGATATCCTGAAATGGAGACGGGGTTGGTGAAATCTCTCCACCCCAAGATTCACGCGGGCATTCTTGGGCACAGATATACAGAAGAGGACGCTGCCTTCATGCACGCCCATGAGATTGCTTCCATAGATGCAGTGATTGCCAACTTCTATCCTCTGAACACAGTTATGCAAGAAGCAGATGTAGCCTTTGAGACCGTTAGGCAGGCAATTGACGTAGGCGGGCCAACAATGAGCCACAGTGCGAGGAAAGCCTTCATAAGCACTGCTCTTGTAACAGACCCCGGAGACTATCACTGGCTCGTCGACGAACTTGAGAAGAACGCTGGTGCTGTCTCACTCAAGACTCGATTGGAACTCGCAAAAAGGGCATCGCTCCTCGTTACGGAGTTTGTGCTGTCCGTAGACCAGGTTGTCCAGAATCTGCAATACGCAGATCTGGAGGAAGCATACGAGATTCTGTAGTACCGCGTTCCAAGGACTCTCTGACCCCGTTGAATCCAGTACAACTGGGTACCACCAACCCTTCCAGGGCCGGAAGCGCAGCAGCCGTGCAGACCGCGAGCGTGTGCTTTGCACTAGAGTGGGAGGAACTATGTGATTTGCATTGCATCAGGAGATGTTAGGTGAGCAGTGATTGGGTAGGGAATATGTTCTCATTATCAGGGAGAGTGGCGTTGGTGACCGGCGGCACTCGTGGTATCGGTCGTGGAATTGCAGAGGGACTTGCCGCGGCCGGTGCGGATATTGCCGTTTGCTCTCGTAGCAGTAACGACAATGAGGTGCGCATGGCCGTCGAGTCGCTGGGCCGGGAATACACCTATTTCACAACTGACCTTTCCTCAAGAGAAGATCGTTCCAGACTTGTGCCTTCCGTGATTAAAGAGCATGGTAGGCTCGATATCCTTGTAAACAATGCAGGCATAACCCACAGGGAAGACTGCGAAAAGTTTCCTCTGGACCAATGGGATGCGATCATTTCTGTAATGCTTACGGCTGTCTTTGAATTATCTCAAGCCGCTGCGCGCGTGATGATTCCGCAAGGTGGCGGCAAGATCATTAACATGGCGAGTATGATGAGCTTTCAAGGCGGCATGAAGATCCCTGCATATACTGCCGCCAAGAGCGGTGTAGTTGGATTGACCAGAAGTCTGGCAAACGACTGGGCGTCGAAGAATATCAATGTCAACGCAATAGCGCCAGGATATATCCTGACTGACCTTACTGCGCTGTTGCGTGACGATCCCGTGAGAGGTCCTGGCATTCTCAGCCGCATCCCGGCGGGTGAATGGGGCGCACCTGAGGATATCGCGGGGGCGGCTGTGTTCCTTGCGAGCAATGCCGCGAGATATGTTCACGGTCAAGTACTTGCGGTTGACGGTGGCTGGTTATCCTCGTGAAGAATCGGCTGGGATTTGTTTGTGAGGTGTGAGTGGGACGACTGTCTTTATAATGATTCAGCACATGACCATTCCGAGAGAGCTTGCATGAGAGTGAATCGTCTTCCATCGATCAGGCGTCGTGCGCTAACTCACTACTACGAACAGTTGGCCACTCTGTTGGGAGCGGGCGTTCCCGTCGGGAGAGCGTTTGCAACATTGTCGGAAACAGCAACGAACGAACGGCTGCGACGATTCTCCAGCACCGCCGAACAGAGCACGCACAAGGGGAGATCTCTACAGGAGATCTTTGGCGAAGCCGTAGGACTGTTCGGAACCATGGCGGTTCACCTGATTGTCGCTGCTGAAGCAAGTGGTCGTGTTCCCGAAGCATTGAAGCTTCTCGCCCGGCAGACGGCTCGGGAAAGAGAATTTCGCTCGCGTCTTGTCGCGGGACTGGCTTATCCAGTGTTCCTCCTGCACGCTGCTGTACTTCTTATCTCTGCCATCTCGGTAATACCTGCGGGAGGAGGCTTTGACGCATTCTTGCTGAAAGTGGGGAGAACGCTGGTTCCTGGATATTTTTGTGTATTCGGCGGGCACCTATTGTGGCGAGTATTGCACCGAGTGGCCTTTGCTGCGCTTGTCTTGGACGCAGTTGTTCTACGGATTCCTTTTATGGGGCGCATTGTGAGAGCGTCATGTACGGCGCGCTTCTGTCGTGTCTACGCGAACCTAACTGAAGCCGGAGCATCGGCGAGCCAGGCGTTGGGTCTGGCTGCTGAGGCGTCGGGCAACACATATCTTGCTGCTGCGTTGGCTCGAGGCTCAGACTACATTGATTCTGGCCGTCCCTTGAGTGAGTATCTTGCGGGCAAGAGGGTTCTCTTTCGTCAACTGACGGCGATGCTTCGAACGGGCGAGGAGTCAGGAAGAGTTCCCGAAATGCTGAATCGCATGGCAGATTCCGCCGAGTTTGACGTTGCCACATCTTTGAAGCGCATTTCCGTGATACTTCCATTCATCGTCTACGTGACAGTGGCCGGGTTCATTGGCTATTTTGTGTTGAAGTTTTGGGCCGGGTTCTATGGAAGTGTGATGAGTCAGTAATGTGTTCGTTTTCGTTTCATTTCGCGTCAGGTATCGATCCTGATCTCTTCCCCCAGCTTTCGGCTCTCTGCTGCGTGCAGAATGGCTGCATTGGTCAAGGTCCGTTCGTACGGTACGTATGGCTCACGCGTTTCAATGGTACGGAGGAATGCATCAAATTGTCTCATGGCGCCAAGATGGAAATGTGAGACATCGACCTGGAGCGAACGGCCCCAGCCGTCACCAAGGGATGTGAATTGCATGGGCGGGTGCTGGTCGTGGAAGAGTTGCACGATAGCGTGTCGACCGTCTTCGTACTGTATGCGGAGGATATCTTTGGTGTCGTCCCCAATGTTGACCACGCTTGCGGCCTTGCCTTTCATCAGTTCGTCTATAAGGTCAATCGCATCGGCACCGTAGCCTTCAGGTCTTCCGGCTGTGGAAACCATGGCAAAGTCCGCAGTCTCAGCATCTTCCGGCAAGAGCAGGTACGCCAGGAAACGGAAAAGAGAAGTCACGAGCATGGGTGCCTTGACTTGTGCAGCGGTCTCGAAAAGCTCACCCAGCACATCACTTTGCTCAAGAATCAGTCGATCCAGGAAAAGAGGTATGCCGCGTTCCATTAGAGGAGAGGTGACCTTGTAGTCTCGGAGTTCACCACCTGAGGGGAAAGGGACGATGACTCCATCAAGGCCCTCACCAAACTCATCCAGTGTACTTGCAACGTCAACGCCGAACGTGTCGGCAAACTGTCGGGCCGCTGCTTCATTATCGTCGTAGACCTTTACAATCTCAGCGTCAGCAAAAGGAATCTTGTTGTCAAAGGTCTCATTGAACCGGTCGGCACGTCCCTGTCCGGCGTATTTGGCCATGAGGTCGTAGTTGAAGGGATTGAAATACGCTGCAAACCAGTAGGAACGCCCGTCAACACGATGCAGGCCGAGCTTCTTGACTCTAGCGCTCATTATTCACTCTCCAGAGGTTGTCGGTTAGTCCAACACAACGGTGGGGAATCATACAGTAAGTAATGCGCGATGTTCAAGTCTTGCAATGCATATGAGACAAATGTGGGATTTAGATCGAAATGGCTTGCGAAACACAGCGCACTCGTGCTAAGGTAAGGTGATCCAGATAGCTACGTGAAGGTTGAGCGGAGTACTATGTACGTATAGTACAGGTGTACAAAAGGGAGAAGACCTATGGAAAAAAAAGAGAGCAGAAGAGCACTTCGTCTTGTCGAGGTGACTGAACCAAATCTTTTTGAGGACATGTTTCCCCACACCGAGATTCCTCGCGTTGTGTTTGACCAGAAAGTTGTGGAAGAGATCGACGGTAAAACAGTCACTGTCGATTTCAGTTCTATCAAGGAACGCGAGGTTGTGATTACGGACACGACATTTCGTGACGGTCAGCAGTCGCGTCCCCCGTATACCGTGCAGGAGATCGTCGATATTTTCGAGATGCTCTCCAGACTGTCTGGGCCGAATGGTGTGATCCGACAGACGGAATTCTTTGTATACAGCAAGAAAGACCGCGAGGCCGTGGAGCGATGTCGCGAGAAGGGTCTTCGTTATCCCGAGATTACCGGGTGGATTCGAGCGGACTCTGCCGATTTTCCCTTTGTAGCGAAACTCGGACTCAAAGAGACCGGCATGCTCACCTCGTGCTCTGACTACCATATATTCTACAAGCTCAAGATGGACCGGCGTAAGGCTCTCGATCAATATACCGGGATGGTCAAGGCTGCTTTGGAAGCGGGGATACGACCGCGCTGCCATTTGGAAGACGTTACAAGGGCAGACATTGACGGTTTCGTGATGCCATTTGTACAGGCATTGGCTCGCATATCGGAAGATGCGCCCGAGCACCTGCGTGTCAAAGTGCGCCTGTGCGATACGATGGGCTTTGGCATACCGTTTCCTGGCAGTGCGTTGCCTCGAAGTGTTCCCAAACTCGTATTGAGAATGCTTAACGAGGGCGGGATGACCTCAGATTGTCTTGAGTGGCACGGACACAATGATTTCCACCTTGTTCACAACAATGCTGTAACGGCCTGGCTGTACGGCTGCGATAATCTGAACGCGACATTCCTCGGGATAGGCGAGCGGACCGGTAATCCGACGCTGGAGGGTGCATTGTTTGCCTACGCTTCATTGAGAGGAGACTTCAACGGAGCTGATCCTTTGGTGTTGAGGGAAATCGCAGACTACTATACCGATGTCGTTAAGGTGAATATCCCGACCCGCACACCTTTGTTGGGTGAGAGCTTCACTCGTACAAGTGCAGGCATCCATGCCGGTGGTCTGTATGCTGACGAACGAGTATACAGTGTCTTTGACACCCGCAAGTTCCTCGGCATGGCTCCTCAGATCAAGATCACCGACAAGTCAGGTGCCGACGGTGTTGTGTTGTGGGTAAACGGCTTTTTTGGCCTGAAAGGCAAAGACAGGCTGAAGAAGACCAAACTAGTTAAGATCATGCGGTGGATTACGGATCAGTATGACAGCGGCCGTGTGACATCCATTTCGAATGAAGAAATGGAAGAGCAGGTAAAGCTGCACCTGCCGGATCTTTACAAGAAGGCAAAAGGCAAGTAGCGACCGGCCAACAGACCAGACTATTCATTTCCTCAAGCCGCTTGTGTGAGCGATATTCATGCCAGTGTGGATTGAGAATTCATCAATGGCAGCCGCACACGTAGTGTGAGTGGAACCCAACTCCGCACAAGACGTGGTGGATGTAATAATTGCGTGCGCGATTGCTACATATACCAAACTTTATCAGCTCAGGTGCCAAAGATTTGCTCTTCAGGCAATCCACAGCGCAGCCAAAGTGTGGCAGTATGAATCAAGCGAAAATCGTGTGAATCTTAAGTAGCTTGAGGCCATGCACTTATTGAAATGGGTCAACAACGCCGTGGGTTGTATGGAATCCGGCTGGTATTTGGCACAGGAGTTGCTCTGAAGAGAATATAGTGCTTACAACCGATGTTGTGGTATGCCCAACAGACTATCCTTCCTTTGATGACTGTATCAGTCGAGCACTGTTGGAGAGGCGTGAAAATGAGTCTTACCCCCCTCGGACGGAGAACGCACAAACGTCGAGGAATGACCATTCTTGAAGTAATGATATCGGTCATGGTTCTCTCGATCGCCTTCACCGGCGGTTATGCCATGTTGTTGTCCAGCGTGGACCTGAATCAAACGACGCGGGAGACAAACATGGCGGTGTTCGATCTGAAAGCAACGTTGGAGATTGTGAGAAGCACTCCTTTCGATGATATCACCAGTGAATTTCCGGATGGCTGCTATCTGTTTCCGGACGGTTCCCCATACTACGCGGGCGGTGAATACGGCGGATACGGGGGATACTGCGAACACTGTGCAAGCGGCGCACACGGCAATCACGAAGAAGGATGCGATCACGGCGCACACGCTGGACACGGGAATGGCTATTTCTACGAGAGTCGTGCCAAGAAGATGCATCTCGGTGATGAGAGGGTCATGATCACATACGAAGACGTGAACGCTGATCCTCTCGTGATTGTCGGAGAAATCAGTTGGCAGGATCATCGCGGAAAGGGTGAAACAGGATGGTCGTATGACGCTGGTACTCGGAGAACCGTTCGGATGACGACAGTGAGGACAAGGTGAGAATGGCTAGGCCAATGGGATATGCCAGTGTGCGGGGATTGACGCTGGTGGAGATTCTCATTTCCAGCGGAATCTTCAGTTTTATGATTCTTGTCATGGCGGTGACACTCACATCCTCGTGGGGAGTGTTTGACTCAGGAGTTACGCGCGCTGGATTGCAGGAAGAAGCTCGTGAAATCATAGATCGAATTACGGAGAAGCTGAAGCAGTCGGGGAGAGCTGAAGGCCTGTATCCTTACATATTTGAGGATGGTTACGCGGAAGGGATATTCAGCGATTACTATCATGAACCCGCTGTTCACGATGCTGAGGAAGGGTCGATGGCCTTCGGACCCACTCGCGAAATCGTTTTCAAATGCGTAGCAGACAATGACGGTGATGGTTACCCTACTGATGCGACGACAGGAGCCATTGAATGGGGAGACGACGAGTACGCGATTGTCCTCGAAACCAACGATAGAGGAGAAAACGAACTTCTGCTACTTGTCAACGGAGTGACTAGTGAGATCCTTGGGACGGATGTCGAGCGTATCGACTTTGAAGACCATACAGTGGACACAGAACTTCCTATCTCCCAGATGAGAATTACCGTTCATCTGAGACGGTCCACCCATGATCGTATGGTGAGATATAGCTTGAACTCGGCCATTATGATGCGCAATTGTGAAGGACTATAGCTTAATGAGAGATCTACAGGCGAAGAGACGAAGAGGAACCGCTCTCGTATTCAGCATGTTCACGGTGGTGACGGTCCTTAGTCTTGGAGCAGCGTTCATGACGCTTACAGTGAGTAATTCAAAAGTGACAGAGCATCATGTTCGCCAGGAGCGCGCAAGGTTCCTTGCCGAAGGCGGCAATGAGGCTGTCCAGAAGAAATTGATGCAGGAGATAGCCAACTACAGATTGCCCACTGCAGACGGTGTGCTGGTGATTGACGGTGTGCCTGTGAGCTACGTTGTCACGGATATTCCCGGGGTCAGGGCTCCGGCGCAGGACGCCGATGGCGTGCAGACTATCTATGATGGCTACGAGATAGCGACGTCTGCCACAATTGACGGTTACACAGCGCGAGTTCACAAGATCGTTGACGTTGGTAAGACCCCAATATTCCAATATGCGGTCTTCTACAACAATGACCTCGAGATTCAACCTGGACCTACCATGACTATCTCAGGGCGAGTTCACACAAACCGTGATATGTACATAGGCACAGGCAGTAATAGCACGCTGACAATTGACTCATACTACTTGCGTGCTATTGGCAGCATGTACCTTCACAGAAAGAACAACGGTACGATAAACTCCGGCAGAATCAGGGCCAAAATCATGGGCACGAGTTCATACCATGACATCGAGCGCAAGTCCGACTTTGACAGCATGGGGGTACCGAGTTACAGCGGTTTTGATTCCAATTTCTGCGGATATGACGAGAATCTCGACGGGGATTTCAATGATGAAGATGATCTGAAGAAGTGGCGGGACCGTTCTACGGAAATCTGGCAAGGAACAGTGCTCACAGGAGAGCATGGCGTTCACGAAGCGGTTGTGCCATCAGTTGCATCTATCAAGCGCTATGAAGAGACTGAGAGTGGAACGGGTGGCGACTATGTGTACAACGACGCCACATGCGAGTACGTCTATGTCAGTGACAGCAGTGGTACCCATGACAGAGGGTATTACTATGAGCAGAGCGGCTTGTCCATTATAGATGGTCGAGCCTACGACGAGTCTGGGAACGACATAACAAATCTGCTTCCCCCAGGCACAATATCATCTGCTTCAATGTACGACGGTCGAGAGAACAAGACAGTGTGGCTGACCGAGATCGACATGTCTTTGCTGAACACTACGGACCATTTCCCTTCCAACGGTCTTCTGTATGCGGCGAGATCGGATAGCTCTCCTTCACAGCCAAACGGTATCCGGTTCAAGAATGCTTCGGAGGTGAAGCACGGCTTGACAGTTGTGTCAGAAGACGCAGTCTACACATGGGGGGACTACAACACCGTTGACAAGAAACCGGCCGCTATCATTACAGATGCAATGAATATCCTATCCAATTCATGGGATGATACAAAAGGAGCCGGTACACTGCCGACAGCGACTGAGACCACGGTCAATGCTGCGTTTATATCGGGGAACCAGGATACCACATGGGGGCACTACAATGGGGGATTTGAAAACCTTCCCCGTTTCCACGAGAAATGGAGTAATGTCAAATGCAATCTCGTCGGGTCGTTCGTTAACCTCTGGCTCAGCGAGGTTGCGAATGGGTCATGGTCGTATGGCGGTGACAACTACAAAGCCCCAAAGAGAACCTGGAGTTTCGATCAGGACTTCACCGATCCAGATAAGCTCCCACCATATACTCCAGTGGCAGTCTCGATTGAACGTGTCGCGTGGTGGTCAAGCTGACAAATGCTTGCCATGACATTAGAACTGAACGGTGAACAGCGATTCTGTCGGACTGTCATTATAGCTGCAAAGGGTATGTCGGCATCGCTGTAGAGTCGATACGAAAAGCTCGAAGTGAGAAGACTTTCTCAAAGCATTTGGCTGTAATGTTGGCAGTTGTCCAAACGTATGACCTCGATACGCCCCGCACATAACTTGGAGATGGATGAGCGTATAACATGTGCGAATACATATCTTGGCCCATAGAGATTGTCGTATTCAGACTGTCATTGGGGCTTCTCACATTAACATTAGTGAGGAATATGCATAAAATGAATGGCATTCATTATACGGGGTCCTTGTGCCTTTCTGGAGATGACAATCTTCCAAGGTGGAGTTGCATAACTGTTGATCCTCTTGTTATTACCGCGAAACCCTCCATCGTCAACTCCAGAGACGGAGCGATGAGCCTGAAATACCCCGAAATTCACGTATCCACTCATCGCTGTAGTGAATCTTGCAAGCACAACGCAAATATGATATATTCCTCCGCGTAGCCCCGTTAGCTCAGCTGGCAGAGCAGTGGATTCTTAATCCATTGGTCGCAGGTTCGAATCCTGCACGGGGTATGAGCGAGGGTGGCGGAATTGGCAGACGCGCTAGCCTTAGGAGCTAGTGCCCTAGGGCGTGGGGGTTCGAGTCCCCCCTCTCGCACCAGGTACATCTGGTGTGGGAAGAATATTGCTTGACGTCCTTGGGTTCGGAAAATATAATACTTATGTCAGTGAGTGAAGCGGGCGTAGTGCAGCGGTAGCACGCGACCTTGCCAAGGTCGAAGTCGTGGGTTCGAATCCCATCGCCCGCTCCATTTCTTATTGAGCATACCGATTGGGAACCCCCCCTTGCTTTGGTCGTGTTTTTTTACGATAATTCAGCGAGATGATTAGGTAGTTAGCAGAGAGGCGACTGGTTTTCCCCGGTCGTTGGCTGAGTATTACTTGTTTATAGGGAAGGAGCTTGTCTCCATGGATGTCCAGATCGAACAAATCGGGCCTTGCAAGAAGCAAGTATCGATTTCAGTTCCCCCTGAAGAGATCAAGACCAGGATTGAAGAATCCTACGTGCAGCTACGTACCACCGTCGATTCCTCAATGGATCGAAATCCAATGATTCGTGGATTCCGCAAGGGCCATGTGCCACGCCGACTTCTAGAGAAGATGTTTGGCGAACAGGTTATCAACGAGGTCCGCGAAAACGTGATAATGGAATCATTCCAGAAGGGTTTGGATGATAACAACCTTACGCCGATCGGCGAACCTGATTTTGGTGACTTGCCTGAAAGCATTGAGGATGAAAAGGCTTTTGAGTTTAAGGTTACTGTGGAAGTAAAGCCAGAGTTCGACATTGACGGCTATAAAGGCATCGAGGTCACCAAGCCGAGTGTCGCAGCCAGTGATGAGGATATTGCGGAGCGTGTCGAACATATTCGTGAGCGCAGCGCTCGCCCGGAGAAAGTGGAAAAAGGCGGAGCTAAGGACAAAGATATTCTCACCTGTAGCCTGACTCTCTTCGAGGGGGACAAGGAAGTTCTCTCACGTGACAACGTGTATGGTCTCGTTGGGGGGCAAGGAATTGCTGGTATCGAAATTGAAAAGTTTGCCGACCTTGTGAAGGGTGTCAAGGTAGATGAAGAGCGTGACACCGAAGTAACGCTTCCTGATAATTTTAGTGAAGAGAGTCTGCGTGGCAAGAAGGTCAAGTTGGTTCTGAAGGTGAATGAGATTCAAAGGCCTGTGCTGCCTGAGATGGATGAGGAATGGGCGAAGAGCATCGGGTTTGAATCTATCGAAGCCCTTCGTGAGGCTGTGAGTCGTCAAGTAGAACGTGAGAAAGAGGGCGAAGCTCAGCGCGAGATGGAAAGGCAGATAGAAGAGAAGCTTGTAGAACTCGTAGACTTTGAACTACCAGAAGGCCTGGTCACGCGCTACACAGACAACATACTTCGGCGCGGGCGCATGCAGATGATGC
>Ga0180433_10009358_pt1 | contig 12005 bp, 7 predicted proteins | sample SS_ome_8_FD_132980 | JGI IMG/M metagenome (GOLD analysis project Ga0180433, IMG submission 132980) | Hypersaline lake sediment archaeal communities from the Salton Sea, California, USA - SS_1_D_1 metaG | ecosystem: Environmental > Aquatic > Non-marine Saline and Alkaline > Hypersaline > Sediment... | reverse complement strand
GGTCTGAGCCAATAGGTTCGCCTTTTCAGGATCGCAGCATCTGAAACTTTCCTTCCCGCTTGAGTCCTCGCATGAAGTCTACCAATATCACGTAGATGAGTAAGAACCCAGAGGTTGGCACGAACCTTCGCCTGCAACCCTCTCCTCCCGTGTGCCAACATCAGCCCCCACTCGATCAGTTCAGCCAGCAGAAGACCTGGTGACAGGAGTAGAAGAGTGGGCCACCTCCAGTTCTTTAACAGTACAACGTATCGGTTGCGGTTGGAGAAGTAGAGCGCAGAGGTGCTGATTTGCGCAGCGCGATAGTCGTGATAGATGACGGAGCCGGGTACATAAAGGCATCGGTATCCTGCCAGTTGCGCCCGCCACGATAGATCCGTCTCCTCGTAATACATATAAAACGTCTCGTCAAAGCCGCTCAGCTTTTCCCACACCTCCCGCCGCACGGCAAAGGAGGCGCCCGACACCGCCGCTACCTCCTCAGGCCTGGACATATTATCAGCGAGGGAAAGGAATCCCCGGCCAAAGGCCAGACCCGTGTAGTGTATGTCCTGACCACAAAGGTGGATTCGGTCCGGTTGTGACATCAACAGGATCTTTGACGTGGTTAGACCAATCGTTCCCTCCTGGTCAAGCCCGCGGACCAACGCCTCCAGCCAGCTTGGCTCCACGCGGGTGTCTTGATTGAGAAATACCAAGATGTGGCCGGTTGCGATTTGGGCTCCCTGATTGCATGCCGCTGCGAATCCACGATTGATCTTGTTTCGTACAAGTACCATATCAGGATACCGACTCTGGACAAAATCGGCGCTACCGTCTATAGAAGCGTTGTCAACTACGATGATTTCACTGTCGATCCCACTGTCCCGTTGTACTGAGGTTAGACACTGCTCTAGGTATGCGGAACCATTGTAGGTAACGATGATAATACTAGTCCTCTTTTGGGGTTTTGTTTCGCTCATTTACAATTTCGTTCCACTGCTACCGTTGGTAGGGTGTCTCTGGTCGCTTTCGGTAAAGCTTCATCCCTCCATTGTCGTAGACTTGATCCTTGAAGACGGTCACCGGCAGGGGTATTCGGAGGCGAGCATGGCGCAACTGCTCCGTTTCTGAGAGAAGGAGGTAACGAGTTGTAGGTTGTGGGACACCTATCTCAACAACAATGCTATCAGATTGGGAACCGGTTGGATAAAAGACAGAATATACCGTAGACAGTCGCTCGTCTATTCCAACCCACACGCGCACACGTTTTAGGTGTGTGTCAGTCCATTGAACTGCTGATTTTTCGGCAGTGCTGTAAAAACTCCACTTGTTACTGACGACCGGATCGTTAGTAGTCTTTAGCAGAGAGGCAAAGACAAACCATGCAACCAGGGGTATGCATCCTACAAATAGCAACCGGCGAGTCTGATAGCTCAAACGGATCTGGGATAGCAAATGCTCCAATCCTTGAACCACCAACACCACGGCGAAGACTACCAGGCCAGGCAGAATGCGCAGTTGCAGATTAGCTGATAACACGCCGGCAAAATCCAGGACAGTGGCTATAGCGATCTGTATCGCAAAGCCAGCATACAGAAGCCAAGGTAGTGCCTCCGGCAGATGAAGTCTGGCACCACACAGCAAACGATAGCCTTGGTGAACCCACTCGGCTAAGGATCCCAGCAACAGGAGCCAAGTGAACAGTGCTAGGATCAGATAAATCTGTGGGCTAACCCAACCCCAACTAATGTAGGCATATGGATTACTCTGGGGTTGAAAGCCGAGCAAAAGCGTAGCAATCTGGTCCACCATCGTAGGTAAGATACTCAGTGCATTCCTGGCAGGGGTATAGATGTAGAATACAAATAAGTAGAGAAGGATCATACTGGATGCCGAGACAAGTGCCAGGCGTTGAAGGTTACCAGGAGTTGCTTGTTCCTTCAAGTGAATCTGCCATCTTTTGATAGTATTGATAGTCAACCCAAGCAAGAAACTCAGAGTGATGGCTGTGATCAGTGTCGAGGCAAAAAATGAATTGGTGGTAATTAACGCATAGATGGCCAGGTAAAATAAAACTACGTGAATGACAAATCTTTTCAACCCTTGCGGCTTTGCTGCACTGCAATACAGAAAGTACAGAGCCAACATGGCAAGTGGCCACGTCAATTTTTCGTGGGAGCCCCGACTAGTCACGAAAAGAAAATCGGCTTGCAGGCAAAGTAGCAAAGTTGCCCAAAGGGCCATGCTCACTTTTCCAAGTACGGTCTCGAAGAGAACCACCGCTACCAGAGCCAGCATCGTGATACCTACAACTGGCAGAATAACTGTTTGAAGCCTCAGCACAGAGACACCGGTAAAATGCGCCAACCATGCTACCATTACAGGATAAGTAAAGCCGTGATCGTAGCTCCCCCGTGCGGGTGTTAATGCGGCTTCCTCGAACGCAGCTTGAGCAGCCTGAGTTATTCTAGCGGTATCTATCTCCATCCAATTTCCACCGAAGCGCAAGACAAAGTAGACTCCTAGCCCCAGCGCGTAGAGGATCAACAGGGCCTTACCGCCTGTGCCGGGTTGTGTAGAGGTTCTGATAGCTTGCTTCATTCTAACTCCCTTTGACTGGAGGACGCAGCACAAGAGAGAACAATGCCATAGCGATGCCGGCTAAACCGACCCCCAGACCAAAAATCGCCCAAGCACCTCCTGCTACGCCCACACGCTCCAAGGCCCAGCGAAGATCTGGCTGAGGCGCTGGCGCCACCTCGATGATGAATCTGTCCATAGCCAGAGATTGCTCGACCTCCCCATCATCTATGGTCAGCCACGCCTCCCACCGTCCTGCTGCTAGAGGTGTCCAGACAAAAGACACCTCTGTTTCCTCACCGGCTAACAGAGTTGCTTCCATCTTACTCACCATTTCATCTTCTACTTCCGGTTGCACTGTATGAAGGTATGCGGTGATCGTCTTGGTATCCTCCAGCCCTTCGTTTCGCAATGTAGCCACGATGCGCATAGGATGCAAGGCGACGACTCCTTCTTCCACTCCCAGTGATCCGGGCACTAGGACTGACCGTGCTGGTGTCAGGGATTGTACGTGGAACACGCCATCATACATCACAACGTATTCCCCGGGCACCAGACCCTGCACTCTCAGCCAATCTTCGCCTCCGACCACTTGGAACTCTGATCCCAACTCTAATATAAAGCGGAAGCCGTCAGTTGTGGGCCGGAAATCTCGTAGCGTGACGCCTTCAATACGAGTCACTGGTTCGTCGAACTGGGCGATCATGGCTTCAAAATCACCAGGAGTGAACGTATGCTGATCGTCCTCCATTCGCTGACCCAGGACATGCCACTCTTCCTGATTCCGCGGGGGCACAGTGTGAAAGAGTGCACTGCGGACTATATGTTGTTTGATCGTAATGTTTCCTGGGGTAGCAACAATCATGTAATCACTACTTGTAATGAGTTGTCGGAGCAACCGATCATTCTGAAAAAATGTCCAAAGATCCACGTATTGATCGCCATCAAGATCATCATACCGAATACTCTGGTCATCATTAATTTTCCACAGGCCCTGTCTTGCCCCAAGAAGATGTAGCTTCCTATCCACAGGGCTGTAATAAAGGAGAGGCTGAGCATGGAGATCAAAGGTGTACTCTACCCTCCACTCTTGGGGTGTCATTTCATCGAGATTTTGGGAAGAGTCTGCCGAGAAGCCTGTCAGATAATTCTGGATCACAGCAACAGGCACCTGGGCAGCATAGATACCTTCGCTTGAGCGGGATCCTCTGCCCTCTGTATCCACAAAGACAGCGGCATCCCAGTTCCGTTCTGTTACCCACCAGGGATAATCGGCGTAGCCAATGGAGCGGATGGTCAGATCACCCAGAGTAATGGTTGATTCAATCGCATGTCTGCCCGCCAATCCCAAGCCGTAATCCCAAAGACCATCGTTGTCCTGGTCCCAAGAGTAACGGATCCATTCCATAGCAAGCGGGAATCGGCCGCCTACGAAACGCGGATTCCGCGGAGGCCAGTACTCGGTACGTACCTGCATCTCTGGAACTCCATCACGATCACCTGCCAGATCATAGAAGCAAAAGGGATTTTCAAAGTCTGCCTCATTGATTTGCTCCCTTACCAAAGGGATACTGGTGTAAATGAAGCAATTGCTTTCCCCTCCTCGTGAGGCAACAAATTCTCCGATGGCTGCGATCTTGCTTTCCGTCCAGGCCATCTGTATAGGAGGGGCGCTGTGGCCATATTGTTTCAGCGGGTCGGAGTAACCACCCAAGTGAGGCCAGAGCACGTAGTTGGATACAGAGTACTCACTATCCATCCAATTCACCATAATGTGAGTAGCCATACCGGACCAGCGCTCTAGCTCTGGCGAAAGAACACCCAGATCCGGGGGGTGTCTGAACTCGAAATCGGGGCGACCATCTTGATCAAGATCATGTACCTCTATTCGCACATCTACCTGTCCATCAGAGGAAAGGTACTTGTTATAGAGTTCAGCAGAAAAAGTCGCCCACCGATCGCCATCAACGAGCACGGTGAGTGCGTAATTCACCTTCCCGACATCTGTCCACCATCCTTCTTGCGCAATGAATCGCACAGTTGGCACTTTGCTTTCCAGGATAGTGATCTGCCCTTGCTGGTCACTGTACGCAACTTGTCCATCACCTGTTTGATCGTCGAAGAGATCTGCTATAACATTGCTGCCATCCCGATAAAAGTCGATCACTAGATTAGCGATGCCATCGGCGCCAACGTCAAAGAGCCACACGTCGCTCTCAAAATCGAGATTCTCTCTCCAGTCGAGGTCTTGTACCAAGTTTCCATTCCGGTCGTAGATACGGATCAAATCACGCTCGGTCGCAAATGTGCACGTGAGCACAAGTATATCCGGCTGACCATCCCGTCGGCGTCTTCGTAGGAAAGTAGGGAGCAAAGATCTTGGTCAAAAGTTGGGGCCCCTAAAGCATCGATCGGTGCAAGCAACAAGAGGACACCAACGAGCAGGCAAACGTATCGCAGCCAAGCAATACAGTTGCTCAATACATTTCGAGTTCTAGCCCTCATGTCGCCACCCTAGCTTTTTTCTCCCAACTCCTAACTGCTTGCGGCCTAGAGCGTAGAGCGCAGCCATTTCCTGGGGAGGAAGAGCCGTAAGACACCAAGCTATCAAGAGGATGGTTGATGCAACATAAGTGAAAACCGAGTTTGTGCTATAGACCAAGGCCCCTGTGACTATGAAAACGACTAGGGACTTTACCAATAAGGTACGACTTCTTTTATCAAACATAAATCCAAAAGCCTTTCTGGTATACCCATAGGAAATAACCGCTGTAACCCAAGTGGCTATGGCATAGCTAACTACGGTTGCATGTAGGCCGAGATAAGACATAAGCACATACAAAGATAACGTGCGGAATACACTCTGGAAAGCCATAGATCCAATGTAGGCACGGAAATGCCTCATAGAAAACATCCCGATACGCAGAGGTCGAGATAAGATCACCCCCAAGTCTCCCAGTAGCTGCAGTCCATAGAGTTGAGCCGCCAGTAGGAAACCCTGATGATAGAGAGAAACCACAATGACATTGCGAAAAATCATCACAAGACACGCAAGGGGCAGCCAAAACAAGAACAAGACTCTCAGAGAATCATTCTTGAATTGAACGATAGCCCGGAGGTCGCCCCCAGCGCCGCTGATCTTGGGCAACACATACATAGAGTTGGCCGTCAACAGTATGCCGAGCAACTTGTAGGGGACACCAAGCCCCGCTTGGTATAGACCAGCTTGATCAGCACCAAGATGTCTGATCACGACCGCGTTGACAACTACGGACTCCAAAGCCAAAATTCCTTGAGTCACAAGTAACGCTGCGCTCAACTGAAGCAAGCGCAGTCCCAGAGCAATCTCTACCCTCAGTTTCGGTCTAATCGTCTTGGCACTAGCGTCTAAGGCTTTGGTCAACAGGCGAGCGAGTAAAAGCATTTGCATCACAGCCACCAAGATCATACTTATGGCAAAGCCCCAAAGACCCCACAGCCATACCAACAACAAGGCAGCAATTGTCCCCCCGGCGACCACGATATTGGAGATCATAAGACGTCTGACTTCCAAGAGCCCCTGTAATGAACCAGAAAGCACTCTGCTGAGGGTAGAAAAAGGAATAACCAGCGATAGAATCACGACCAGATAGGCAAGCGAGCGGTCCGATAGAGATGCAAAGGCGATGCGTGGGGAGGCCAAAATTCCCACAAGAGTTACAAGACTTGCGAAACCACCCGCTACGACAAGAGAAGTAGAGAAGAGGGACTGTAAAGCAGATCGGTTATTCTGAGCGACACACTCCGCCACAAGCACGACTACTGCGTTACCAATACCCAGTTCGGCGATCGTTTCCATCAGGAGCCGGAGCCAATTTAACTGACCGGTCACCCCTACACCATAAGGCCCCAGGCGGATGGCTATCACCTTCGTGGTTGCAATACCTGCTACTGTGAGAGCGACCTGACCGATTGCCAAGAACACGGTAGCCTTGGCTTGCTCCTTAATCACAATTACTCCACTCTTGTCTCAGACCACTATGCGTTTAAGATCGGATAGTAAACTTCTTCACGAATCCTTGGAACAACCGCCTGCCAGTCCAGGTGAGTCAACGCATACTCTCTTCCTGCTTGGGCAACGGTGCGTGCTAGGTCTGGGTTCTGGAAGACCAAGGCCAACGCTTCTGCTAGGTCATGCGCGTCCTTGCGCTTTACTAGAAATCCCGTCTTGCCCGGAAAAATGTGATCCTTCATGCCCGCGATGGGTGTACCAACAAAGAGACAGCCACAAGCCATTGCCTCTGCGAAAATACGCAGAAACCCCTCGCTGACAGACGGAGCGACACATACGTCTGCAGCCGAGTACCAAAGTGGAACATCTGGCAGGTTTACCCAATTCTGAAACTTGACGATCTTTTCGATCCCCAATCTCTCTGCCATCTCCTTGAGAGAGTGTTCTTCTGGACCGTTTCCAACGACGTGAAGGGCAAAATCATGTGTATCCGCGAGCAAGTGAGCTGCCTGAAGCAGATCAGGCAGGCCCTTGCTACGATCCAGGCGACCCACAAAGAGCACAATCTTCTTGTCCTCGTGCAGTCCGATCCTGGAGCGCGCCTCAGGTATGGGCCGAAAAAGATCTGTGTTGACACCGTAGGGAATGACCGGTATTTTCCAAGGTGGTGTTCCTGTAAATGCCCACCACAGAGCCATATCTTGACAAGTGGCGACGATACGCGCGCATCTCCTGGCTGAAAGCCTGGCAAAAACCTTGTAAATCTGTGTGGTTTCCCACACATACGGGTTGCCATGCAAAATGTGCTCATAGATGTTGCCGGGTGTTGTCAATACCATAGGTGTCTTCTCCCGCAGCAGTGAGAGCATGCCTGTTGTGGTATATTCAGCAGCATGAATAATGTCGAAGTGTCCTACTTGCCTTAATAATTTTCGAGCCTGTAAGGGTATCCGCAACTGCCCCGGCAGACTACGCCAACCTGGCCACGGTGGTGGAAACGAGTGTACTGCTATTGAATCATCCGGGTAGCGCTCGCTAGTGTATGGACCAAAGACGTGCACCTCATCCCCAAGATGATGTAATTGTATCGCCATGTTCCAGATAACGTCGCTCAAACCGCTAAGTCCAGGGTTTTCAGGGTTGCAGGCAGTATCAATTAGCGCGATTCTCATAGGATTTCCTCCTTAAGTAATGTGTTGTAAACTTCAAGTGTCTCGCGCGCCGTTCGCTGCCACGTAAATTGATGCGACCTTTCCTTTCCCTGGTGAGACATTTCATCGGCAAGGGACGAGTCGGTCAGTACTTTCTTCATCGCTATGGCAAGGGCCTCGTGGTTGTCTGGATCAACTTGTATGCCTGTATCTCCGACAATTTCGGGAAGAGCAGCTGTGTTCGAACACACCACAGGGGTACCGCAGGCCATCGCCTCCAGGACCGGAAGGCCAAAACCCTCATGAAACGAGGGGAAGACAAAAACATCTGCCAAATTGTAAAAAAGCGCCAGATCACCGTCAGAGACGCGGTTGACGAGAATAACATCGTCGCTGAGATCGAGGTCTTTTATTGCTTGCAACAATCGTTCTCTTTCGCTCATATAGATCGGCTTTCCCACTTTAAGAAATTTTACCTTTCCGACCATGTCTTTCAAGTGAACAAAGGCCTGCAATAACGTGTGGATATTCTTACGCGGCTCTTCGCTGCCAACGTGCAGTATGTATCTACATTCGGGGAGGTCGTATCGCTGTAAAAAGTCCGGGTCAACAGTCTGCGGGTGAAAAACGTGATGATCCACACCACAATAGACAACGTGTATCTTACTCTGAGAAATGCCCAAGTGCCGCACGAGAGATCGCTTGGTGTCCATCGAGATCGCAATAATCGCGTCTGCCCTGCACAAGCCCCTCAAAGATGCTACCTCTAGCGCTCTATGCAAGGCAGTGTAGCCGAAGCTTTTCAGCCAGGGGTCGTGACGGTTGAGATAGTGGAAGAGATCAAGCACAGTCACCAAAGTCGGTCGCCATACATGGCAGAGCAAAGATACAGCCAGGTAATGATAAGTTAGATGAGTGATACCTCTCCTATCCCTCGGAATCCACAGCGGATACACGGAATATAGCCGCCGCAGGGTTTCCCCATACCGCCCCAACAGGCGGGCGCATTTACGCAACGGTGAGGGAAGATCCATGTAAGTAAGGCGAACAGGGGCATCAATAGCTCGAAGTGATTCGTACAGGGATGAGGCATATCGATGTATGCCGCCACTCCCACCGAAATCTGTGCTAACAAGATTGATGCTGGGTTGCCTACAGGTTTTCATCTTTGCAATCTCTCGACTACCAACGTTGTCTCAACACCGGCAGCGTGCACTCAACCAGAGCCCAAAATGACGCGGCACAGTCTACTATTGTGTAGCTCAACATCGGCACAATATATCGCCTTATAGATAATTGCTCCTCGTTATATGTCTGAGTACAGAGGAGCATCTGCAATCTAAGCAGTAGAAGGCGAACGACAACAACTCCCCACAACGACCATACAAACCAACTAAGCCCTCCGAGAGTGAGGGGTATTGCAATAGCAAAGAGGCCGACAATGCCTGCATAAAGTTCCTGCCGTACCTTCCGCCAAATGTGGAATCTGGCAGCATGAAGAACGTTGTTGCGCACCCAGCGTGACTTTTGCATAAAATAATCGCACAACCTGATGGGGTATACCGTACGAATGAGACTTGCCGGCACGCAGCGAATCCGCCGCCCCGAGGCGATGAGAAGATTAGCCAGGAAATAATCGGTTCCTGTTGCCACGTCCATATCAAAACTCCCAACTTCTTCCAAAGTTCGGCGGTCCAACGCAGCATTCCTCCCCTCAAGGCCTTCCAGATACCGAGGCGATCTTGCAATCCAGTATTGTTGTTCGGCCCAGCGATAAGCCACGAAAGAGTCAGCAAGCTGAGTATCCAAAGGCCGCACCCAGCCTGTAGCTACTTCTTCCTCGCCCTGCACCACGGGGGCAATAGTCCGCTCAAACGACTCGTCATCGAGCAGACAGTCAGCGTCGGTTAAGAAAATCACATCACCAGTGGCGTACTCGAGGCAGCGCCTCAAGGCTCGCTGTTTTCCTTCCCCGGACTGCTGTTGGATGACTATCACCTGGTCTCCTGCATATTCTTGAGTGATCGGATACGTATCGTCGCTCCCACCCGCGCAAATGATCAGTTGCTTGCGAGGATACTGTAACGCCAGGAAGGACTCGACGTGTTCACGAATGATGTCTGCCTCGTTCCAAGCCGCCACCAGAATACTGACTGGAGGAGTTGAATGTAGTTGAATTGACTCGGACTCGCCTCTCCGTGTATTCAGAGCTAGTGTGCAGTCGACCCGACATCTCCACCAGTGCCAAACGACAAGAGTTGTCAAGCCAACAAGGAACACTAAGCCTGCACGAGTATCAAGCCAACTCCAGAACGAGATCAGGGCCTCCAAGTCTGTGCTCATTTGCCAAGTAGAGGGGGAGCACACACGGCTGCCCAACTCTCGCCTTTCACCCACCGATATTGAATTTTCCCGTCTTGGTCCAAAGTCATCGTCTTGCTGTCTTCAAAATAGTGCATTCTCTTTCCGCGAAAAACGCATTCTGCTTCAAACACATCCTGCTCACCAGACAGATGGATAGGTTCCAAGTTGGTTGCTGGCTGCTCGCTGGCGAGCCAAAGCCCTGTCAGGTATCGAAATACCTTGTCGTTCCAACCTGCTACCGGCAGCAGGTCCCGAAATTCGGGCAGGGAGCCTGGGGAACGCTGCGAGCACTGCGCAGCAAAGCCCCAGGCCGTGCGAAATGCCCCCGTAGGCTCCTGGTCATGTAAAAGCCACTGTAGCGTCGGTTCCGGATTGGGTGTGAGACCATGAGGAACCAACAAACTCATGACTCGCAATATATCTCCGCTAGCCGCTATCCACTGTGGGTAGCGATTTGCCCGCCCACCAGGGTACACGACCTGAGGAAAACTGCCGTCCTGGTAACGGTGACGTAGAATGAAAGCCATTGCGCGCGATGCACTATCCAGATAAATATCTTTCCCCGACCATTCGTACCCTGCGAGCAAACCCGTAATACATCGAGCGATGTAATAGGGAAAGAATCGGTTATCACACCGCCTCCCTACGCTGAGTTGATGAATGGCGCCATCAAGAGACCCACCTTGCACCTGGTGAGACAGAACGGCATTCAGTGTTGGCATTCCGTACTGTACCATCCACTCTTCCTGACCAGTGACCTGGCTAAGCAACAAGAACATTTCTGCAGCAGTGGCTGCTTTATTGGGAACGAAAGAAAGATGACGGGGGTGATCCATTACGACTCCGGTTTCAGGATCGCATAATAGGTTGACGTAATAGCTCGTGATATTTCGCCGAGCTGCCTCCAGGTAAACCTGCCAACCTTCTCGTTTTTCTTCTCGTAGCGTTACGACGATATGAAGCAAAGCTAGGTCACAGGATGCCTCGTGAGGTGTGCCGCCAGTGTAGGGATTCAATTCGAAGCGGGAATTGCCAAAGTTTCCGGTGACCAGTTGTCCCCGCACCAGGTCGTCCCCAGCTCGCCGGGCTTTGCTCAGCCAATGCTCGTCGCCGGTCTTTTTGTAAAGGTTCAGATAACCAATGATAATGCCCTCGTATCTCCAGTCCAATCCAGCGCCAGTGAAGTGCAGGCAATTCTGCCACCAATGGACCACCGGGCCGCTGTAACCATCAAGCCTCCGCACGGTCTCTAACCATGTATTAAGTTTATTACACATATCAGCCAACGGCAGTCCGTCGGAGTTCATTCGTTGCACCTTTCTGCTTTACAGCCACAACCCCTACACCCGAAGGTTTACCCGCTGGCCAAATATACTCGAGATCGCCTAACAGTCTGCACATTATGCCTACCAGAATCTGCGTGCCAACCCAGCGACCAGGTCTGACTTGCTGTGTTATTCCCTGTAGTTCTCGGGCAATCATACGTGGAGCGTAATAGAAATAGAAAATTTGCTGGATTTCGAGCTCGGAGGACCGAAACAAGGATACCAAGCCTTCAGTAGTATACTCCTGGATGTGATCGTCAAATGTTATTTTTTGAAAATAGTGAGGTCTGTCCTCAAGAAGGGTGGTCATGACAAAAAGGCCACCTGGCTCAAGTACGCGACAGACCTCATTAATCATAGCTCGATCGTCGTGCACATGCTCGACAACATCTACCGCAAGGGCCTTTGACAAAGATGCATTCTTAAACGGTAACTGCTCTGCTTTTGCGCAGCTTAACTTGACACTAGAATTTTTGAATGAGGAAAGCCTAACTTGACAATGGCACATTAGGTGAGAGTTTTTCTGGCATAGAACCTTGACAAAAAAGGAGAGAACGGTCATGCTAGTAGGCATTACCTCGGACAAAGGAGGCCTGCTATGCGTGACCGTCT
>Ga0180433_10009357_pt1 | contig 12006 bp, 8 predicted proteins | sample SS_ome_8_FD_132980 | JGI IMG/M metagenome (GOLD analysis project Ga0180433, IMG submission 132980) | Hypersaline lake sediment archaeal communities from the Salton Sea, California, USA - SS_1_D_1 metaG | ecosystem: Environmental > Aquatic > Non-marine Saline and Alkaline > Hypersaline > Sediment... | reverse complement strand
TATCGAGCCCCTTAAAAAATTCATAAGCCGTGCGATTTCGAATTTTGTCCTTCGGCACTCGCGCCATCACCATCGCGTCGGCCGCATCGTAGGCAGTCTCGGCATCCTGCGAATAAACGTAGACGAAGTTATCTCTCGCACCGGCATAATTCTTGCCGAAGTTCAGGAAGCCCGGCGCTCCGAAGCTCGTCGTGAATTTCCAGTCGCACCATTTCCACGTCTTGCCGTGATCGGTTGACCATGCGACCTGCGAATTGTCTGTGTTTCGCACCATCATGTAGAGGACGCCGTCAACCATCAGCATCCCGCTGGCCTTTGCACCGTTGGCCCCCTGGCCGAAACGCTCGCCGGTTTCCGTGCGCACGTTGACTCCCTGGAAATCCGTGGGCGGTCCCGAGATCTTCACGATTCCGAGGCTGAGTTTCTTTTTCGTTTTGGGCCTGAAGCCCCAGCCGTCGCCGTATGCCGAGTACTGATTGCCGTCGTCGGCCCAGGTGACAGGCCAGTTGTCGCTGCCGGAGGCCTTGCGAACAATCGTATCGACGGGCGCCCATTTGATGCCCTTTATCACCGGGCTCGGCGGATAAGGCGGAGCGCTCTTCGCTTTTGCCGCCATTGCAATCGGCTCGATAAACGGCTCGATGGCCCTGTAGCTCGAACTCCATTGCTTGTTCAGCGACTTGCCCGCTCGCGAAGCAACAACGTCGAGACTCGGTATCACCACGATCAGACTGTCATAAAGTCCCCACGACCAGTATGCATCTCGCGGCACTCTTGCCATTGTCCCGTCGGCGTTATTCCACCACAGCAGGCCGTAGTGGTCGGAAGCGTTAAAGTAGGTTTCGCTCTTGACGACCGGCAGCCCCCCCGCCGCTTTTGGCACTTGACGCGCCATATCGACAAACGACGAAGGAATAATCTGCTCATCGCGCCAGCGGCCATTCCGTAGATACAAATACCCCATGCGCGCCATAGCGTTGACGTTGGCGTGGATACCCGAGCCGAACTCACGCCGCATAACGCCTTCGATTTCCTTGTCTCGATACGCATTGTTACGCCACCTAAGATCGTTTCTGGTGATGCCGATAGGTCCGAATACTCGATCGAACATCAGTTCCTGCAGGTCCCGTTTGTACACGAGCGTCACGCACTCTGCCAGCCAATTCGGCCCGCCGTCGCTGTAGGCCCACTTTGTGCCGGGCGCGAACATCAATTTTGTGTAGCCTCCGCTCTTGTCGAAACCCGCCGTCTGGGTGGCTAAATGAAACAGCGTTATCTTGTCGAGCCGGCCCGTCATGGCATTCGACTTTGGCGGGATTCCCAAAGCCGGATGATATTTCCTGGCGGGATCATGCAGGCTCTCGAACTTTCCGTCTTTGATCGCCAGCGCCACCGCTGTTACACCGATTGCCTTTGTCGATGACTTCAGATCGTATCGCTGTTTCTGATCGCCCCACTGCATCACGAGCTTGCCGTGCCGGGTGAAACACCCGGATCCGCTGCCGGTAAGCGCATAGTCTCGCGCTTTTTCCAGCAGGCTCTTATCCATCCCGACTTGTTCCGGCTTTGCCCGCTCCCACGCCCCGGCGGGCCAGACCTTGCCGACACCTGTAGGGGCGGCCCCATGTGGCCGCCCTTCCGTCGACAATGCCAATAGCAACCCCGGGCAACCACATAGGGTTGCCCCTACAATCAGGGTCATCTTGCGCATGATTACTCTCCCTATTTGCCTATACAGTAAAGGTTCTTGGCGGTACGAATAAACAATCGGCCGTTTGAGATGGTTATTGACGACTGGATGGGTGTTTCGTCTGTTTTGGTCTCAAAGATTATCTTGAACTCGTTGCCGCCGGCAGCGAGCACCACGATTTCTCCTGTTTCGTTGATGCAGTAGAGTTTGCCGTCGGCGCCGGTTAGTGATGCGCGCCAGGGGCCGCGTCCGCCGATCTTGCCCTGCCAGAACTGCCGGCCGGTTTTGGGATCGAGGCATGTCACTACTTTCCCATGCTTTATGCCGTCGAGCACGTACAGGCGACCATTGTAATACAATGGCGTGCTGCAATCCGGAACGGGCGAATCAAATTCCCATACGATGCGCGCCGACCTGCCAGGCTCGAGAGCGAAAATGCCGCCGTGCTTGTGCCGACAGCCGAATATGAGCCCGTCGCCGGTAACGAGAGAGGGAATAACTCTCGAATCGCGGACTTTTCTCGTCCAGTACTCGAAACGCCACAGTTCATTTCCCGTCTTCGGATCGTTGGCGGTGACGAAATCGGCGCCGGTGTTGAGGATTTCAGTCTTCCCATTGCGGATGTACGGGACCGGCGTGCTATACGTTTCCATTGCCTCATCGAAAGCGTCGGTCGGACGTTGCTGTTTCCAGATGGTCCTGCCGGTCTTCGGATCGAGAGCCATCAGATACGAATCGAGCGGCCCATCGGCCCCCGGCGGTCGATAGGGTTCATTTCGGCGTATCACTACAATGAAAAGCCTGCCGTCTAAAAGCAAGGGGCTTGAACCGTATCCGAACTTCAGTGCGAGATTGCCGTACTCGGTTTCAATATTGCGCGACCAGAGTTCTTTGCCATCATAGTCAAAGCCTGCCAGATGACCGCTGCCGTAAAGGAAAAATACGGACTTGCCGTCGGTTACCGGAGAAGGCGACGTCATGTTGTTGCGGGGGAATCGCCGCGAATCCGAGCCGACGGATTTCTCCCACAGTTTCCTGCCGTCTGCGGCGTCGAAACACAGGGCGACAAACCCCGGCCCCCGCCCGACCATGGAGCTTACGAAAATCCTGTCATTGCAGATAACGGGAGTCGCTCCGCTGGCGCCCGGAAGAGGGCTGATCCAGGCAACGTTCTGGTTTTCGCCCCAGGAATGCGGCAGATTCTTCTCGTCCGTAGAGCCGTTAAAGAACGGCCCTCGCCACTGCGGCCACTCCGTTGCCGGGGCAGATAATGATAATAATAATGTTATTACACCCACCCACGGAAGCCCTCTTACTATTTTCATCTGCTGCTACCTCATGCAAAATCATCAATTATCTTGCCTTGATCAGCAAAACCCAGTCGTTTCTGTCGGCCGTCTTGAAAGTCTGCGGGGATTTTTCGATTTTGCCGCCGGCGAGCCAGCCGCCGGTGCGGGGGTGATACCACCGGGCGGTCAGATCCTTCTTTAGAGAATCGGTTTTGAGCGTTACCGAACCGCCTTCCGGCAGATAGACAACCGCCAGATCGCCGGCCTTCGATTTTGAGGCGGCGATGAATTTCGAGGCATCTTTTTTACCTGGTTGGGACGTTAGAATCTCCTGGGCAGGAATCAGTCGCCACCAGTCGATGGATTTGAAGAATTCGTGCAGATATTTCATGCTGAAGGCTCCGGGCAGGTCCTTGGCGATATGCCAGGGCGAGCCAAGGCCGGTGCTGACGTGATCGGCCGGAGCCTGGACTTTGGTATGCCAGCCCCAGATTCCCTGCCCGCCGTAGGTGACGCCCGCCGTGGGAGAGACCAGAAGGCTCCAGTAAGCGGCACGACGCACCGAAAGGTCGTTGTGGACTTTGCGATAGGTGTAGCCGTTGTGAGCTTCGTAGTTCGGCTCGATATTGATTACCGGCAGATTCGGCTTATTGTTCCATTCGGTCGCGGGCGGTCCCTGGTTGAGCCAGCGGAAGGTCCGCTCGTCGTCGCCGTGTCCGCTCTGATAGCCCACGAAGCTGAACCACGGCTCGTTTCGGAATTCTTTGCCGACCCAACTCTTGCCGCCGGGGTGCATCGTCGCCAGGCGATGCTGATCCTTGTTAAAGATTGCCCGGCCGACGCGGTGCCAACTGTTGCCGCCCTGGCCGCTGTATTTGCCGTCGCCGCCGAGAAACCAGATGACCTGATGCGCGCCGTATCGGGCTACCATGTATTTCGCCAGCGCGATTTTCTGGCTTTCGGGCAGGTAATAGCCGGGATTGTCGTCGCCGCGGATGGCCCAGAGCAGAACCGGCACGGCCACAAGCCCGGCGTCGTTAATAGCATTGACGTACTTGTCCATCCGCTGGAAAAACGCCGGATTGACTTTGATATTCTCCTTTCCCGTAAAGGTCGGATTTCCGTCCGCATCCGTCTTTGCCATGCGCCATTGAGTCATTACAAACTGAATCGCCGTGAAATCCTTTTCCACTCGATCCTTTAGAAAAACATCCCAGTCATCCATGTCCGAAAGCAATGGGCCGCACCAAACGGTATCGGAAAGGAAGAAGAACGGCGTACCGTCGGAGTGCTCGAAATAGCGCCGATTCTTCGAAAGACGCAGCTCGCCCCGTTTGAAAAGGGAAAGGTCACCCTTGTACCGGCGGCATTCGAACGAACCTGTCTTATTATTAAGGCCATTATCCGACTTGTCCGAACAGGATGTCTTGTAGGTCCATTTGCCTCGCATATCGGGCGAAAAGCGAACTCGCCATTTCCGGCCCCCATCCCAGAAAGCAAGAAGAGTCCTCTTGCTCCCACTGGGCGACCTGAACTCCACCGTCACTTCGACGTCCTGCACGGGATTCGCGTAGTCCGTAGAGCCGGTGAATACATTTTCGAAACGAGTCCATTGCTCGACACTGCGGCTTGCCGCATGCGCGCAGTTATCGCCGGAAGATAGGAGGAAGATTCCGGCGACGAATATGAACAGGCAAGAAATAATTCCCTTCATTATCGTCTCCTTCGGTAGAACCTGCTAACGTGTTGATCCTTCGATCGCGTAGAGGTTTTTCATTGTAGCAACATAAAGCACGCCGTTGGCTGCGATCGGTGATGCGTGAATGGGGCCGTCCAGTTTGATCGAGCTGATTTCCTTCTTGTCCTTGCTCGCGGCGAGCACCCAGAAATCGCCCCTTCTGGTGCCGACATAAACCTTTCCGTCAGCCACGAGTGTCGAAGCCCACATATCTCCTTTGGTCTGGTGTGTCCAATAAGGCTTTCCGGTTTCGGCGTCTACACAATGAATCATGCGGCCGCAATCCGCCACAAAAACCAGGCCGTTGTGGACGGCGGGCGTGGAACAGCAGTGGCGCTCAACCGGGTAGGTCCAGAGTTCGGCAGAGGCCGTAATGTCGCCCGTGCCGGCAGCGCGGAAGCACTTCAGCCACGCCTGATTCTTGCCCCACCAGATATCGCCCCCGTAAGTAACGTACAACCTGCCGTTGTGAAAAACAGGCATGCTCTTAACGTTGCTGGGGCTCTCGTTGTGATTTCGGACATATTGGTGAACATTTTCTTTTGGGGCCGCCGGATCACAGTCGAATCTCCAGACTTTTTTGAGTTTGCCCGTAGCCGGCGGCGATTGGAGGGCTTCAAACGCATAACAGACACCGTCGCCCCCGCAGAAGAATACCAGGCTGCGGCCGTCGACAGTCCCCATCGCCGGCGACGACCATGTCGAGTGAAAGATCCGGGGCCCGATTCTCTCGCCGTCTTTGGCAATGAGCCGCCCTGTTTTCTTATCGAGCACAATCAGGCTCGGGGCATCAGTCGCCGGAATATGAGTATGCTTGTCGTCGAGACCATTGCTGGTGTTGACATAAAGATAGTCCCCATGCAGCAGAATCGAACTATGCGCCGAGTCATGCTGGTGAACTCCCAATTCCGATTGCATGTCGAAAAGCCAGAGAATATCGGCGTCTTTAGGGGTGATACCTATTAGGTCCTCGCCCGCCGGAGTTATGTGCCTGCTTTCATCTTTATACGGCCCGTCGTTACCGTTGGCCATGCCTTCAATATCAAGACACATCACCTCGCCGCGATTACTGACAATGTACACTCTGTCTGCTTCCACGGTTGCCGGCGAGCAGATGCCCGTTTTGGGCCAGTCCCGAAATCGCATGGGAATGAACTTGGGGACGACGAGCTGCCAGCAGAGAGTGCCGTCTTTCTCGTTCAGGCACAGCAGCACGCCGCGATCTCCCTTGTGGCGAGGATCGCGCGGCCTTTCATTATTGGTGCCTATGAAAACTTTCCCATCCGAGATCACAGGTGTGGAATACGTCTCGGTGCCGAGCGGAGCGATCCACTTGATATTTTTGCCGGTAGCCGGATCGAAGCTGTCGGGAAGACCGGTCTCATCCGACACCATATTCCTGGAAAATCTCCGGCCCCACTGTGGTTGATCGTCCGCCGAGACAGTGCAGAAAAATCCCATGACAAAAAGTAAAACTGCGAACGGCAGCCGCCACGACGTCTCCCTCGCCCATAACGACGGGCGGATGAACATCTCGGGAGATGAGAACTCTTTAGGTAATCCCACTTCTCACCTGTCTTTCGTGTGCAAAAGGGGCTGTCGATTGCAGCCCCTTTTTGGTTGTCCGGGAATGCCGAGTCCTACGTCTCTTTGCGTCGTGGGTACTCGGTCCCAATTGCCCGATTATTCTGCTGCCGGGGTAGCTTCTTCTGCTCCGGCTTCTACTTCCGTAGCTGCTTCCGTGTCGGCAGCCTCTTTGGCCTTGCGGCCGGCGTGACTCTTGCGATGGCCAACTTTCTGGAGACCCAGCACTGAGTCCCCGTCGGACCATTTCTCTTCTTCTTTAAGCTTTTCAATGCGCTCCGCTCGCGACAGCACATTGCGATGCCTCTCCAGAGCGCCTTTGACCTTCAATGATGGATCAATCGACATTCAATATTTCTCCTAAAACTAATCTTCGACGTTGTCGCCGTACGCATCTGAAAAATAATGTGGCGCAAAAGTGTCAAGGCCGGCTGGGGCATTGCCCTTGTACAGCTTGCCGACGTCTCTTATCTTGACTTTGGCTTCGAATCCGGCCGTACCGGGTATGGCCGGATTTCTCACATATCGTTCTACAGTTCTCAATTGATACTGCCCGTTCTTAAGCGGCACAACCTCCAGAGCAACACCGTGCTGGTCAAAGTGCTCCACCACCGGAACCAAATCAGCATACCTGCCGGAGTGAGCAAGGACAATCACATTATTGCCCTTCGGCTCTTCGGGCTTAACTTCTTCTTTTTCAACGTCCGCAGTCACATCTTCGATTGGCGTCGCATCCTGACTCGACACATCCTTTTCAGCCGACGGAGAAGGCTGCCCCAAATCGTCCGTATCCAGTCCGGCGGTGCTTGCCGGATCGACCTTTTCGGGTCCCTGCGTTGATTTGTCGCTCGCCAGAGCCGGTACGACCGATTTCTGACCCAGCCGATAGGAGCCCAGTAACATCAGCACAAGGACCAATCCCAGCGCGATTGCGGCCTGGTACGGCACGGAGAACTCGAATCTGCCCGCGTTAAACTGGGCAATTCTCGGTCTCTTCCACCAGTCTGCCATCGCTTTCGACGGCTGGGCGACCGGTTTTTCTTCTTCAGTTTTCTTCGGGTGCATCGGCTCGACAGTCTTGCCGTAACCCTGCCTGCTCCGAGCCTTGCTCATTACCTCGTAGAGAGCTTTTTTTCCTCGGTTCCTTGCCATGGTGGAATCCGTTCAACCTGCCTAATTGTACAAAGTTACGTCATTATACAGCCGGAGCCTCAGAACACAAGCCAAATCCAGTCAAAAAGATCGCTTAATTTGGGTATTTTCCATGCCGAACAATCCGGATATTGGTACTGTATGAGTAAAATACCAAAGATTTGATATTAGGATGCAGGATGCAATATTCCACGCAAAGATCGCACGCTGATCACAAAACCTCTGATTTGCTCGAAGGAACGGCTGCCCGCATGCGAGTGGGAGGCTCTCGCCCAGCCCTGACGTTGGTCGAGCTGCTGGTCGTCATCGCTGTAATCGCCATTATCATGGCGCTGTTGCAGCCGGCTCTATCACTGGTCCGGGCAAAGGCGCGAGAAGTGACGTGTTTGAACAACCTAAGGCAGCTTCAGGTTTGCGCCAAACTCTATTCGCTGGACCATGACGGTATTCTGCTGCCGAACCGCAACGTCTATTATGTCGGCACCGACCAGCAATCGGCCGGTTTCAGCGATAACCTGACATGGTGTTCAGGGCTGGCGCCATTTGACACAACTACCGAAAATATCAAGCGCGGCCTGCTTTTCAAATACAACAAATCGACAGAAATTTACCGGTGCCCGTCCGACAGATCCCGCGTGCGCACGCCGGGAGGTGAACTGCTGAATCTTCCTCGGACGCGCAGCTACAACCTGAGCCAGTCGATCAACGGCCTGCCCTATCCACCTGGATCAGGCACCCCGCCCGGCTTTGCCAAGGAATCTGAGATCGACGATCCGAAACCTGCACAGTTGATCTTCTTCGTCGGAGTTCATGAGGAAAGCATTTATGATTCGCATTTCGGCATCCCCCCGAGGGGTTCCGTTTATGCGGATGAACCACGATGGTGGGACTTGCCGGCAGGAAGGCATTCACAGGGGTGTAGCTTTTCATTCGCAGACGGTCACGTCGAGCGATGGCAATGGGCAAGACCGAAAGTGTACGTCGAACCTGCTCAACCAGTCCGTCAGGACGGCGAAATCCAGGATTTTCTGAGAGTCCAGCGGGCAGTAAAACCGCAGAAATGATATAAATCGCTTTATCGCTTCGCGATTGCGTCTAACAACGTGTCATTGTTAAACTCGTATTGGCATCTTGTTTACACGGCAGTTCTTTCCGATTATGGCCCAACAGTTAATTGTTCTCTTAGGGACAACATGCCCAATGAATAACATTGACTTGCACATACTGTGTACTAAAATTGCTTCAAGTACGTCATAATCAGAGATTGCATGTTGGCTAATCATTATAGGAGAATCATCATGTGCACACACGATCACAATTGTAACGGATGCCTTTCTTCCGGGATCAGTCGTCGGAATCTCCTTGCTTCTGCCGGCGTTTCAGCCGCGGCGATGCAAATGGGCCTGCTGGAGTTCACATCCACATTGGTTGCGGGCGAGACGAAACCCAGGTCAAAACCCAGGATTCGCGTATTCTTCATACGCCCGAAGGATCAGGCCAAGTACTGGATGAGCTGGCCGGGTAATGACTACAATGCGGATGAACGTCAGGCCGACTTCACTAAGAGGCTCAAGAGGATCGCCCGCAAATTGGATATCCAGCTCGATGTGGATCCTGCCGCCCTGGAAGACGCCGCCACCGTGAACGCCGCTTTGGGGCGAATGAAGCAGTCACCCCCGGACGGCATTTTTGTCATACAGATGCACTTGTCTTACTGGAAGGCCGCGACGGACCATCTCCTGAACAACCGCGGGAACATCCCAACGATCGTTTTCAGCCAACTGGGCACTTCGTTCACCGGTCACCTGCAAACAGCTCGGAACCTTCCCAACGTGTATGCCGCCGCCACGGACGGCCTGGAGTGGCTGGGCTTCGGCATGCGCATGTTCAAGACGATGGCGGATATGAAACAGTCCCGTTTGTGCATCATCACCGGCGACAAAACCTATGATCGGAAGCTGGATGTGATCGGCACGACGCTCCACTATATTCCCCTGAATCGCTGGGTCGATGAAGTCAACAAGGCTGAAACCACAGATGAAATGCGAGCGCTGGCCGATTACTACACAAAGCACGCCAGAGAAGTGCGTGAGCCGAAACCGAAAGACATACTCAACGCGGCCAAGAACTACTTCGTCGCCAAACGAATCTTGGCGGCCGAGGGCTGCGACGGCATATCTCTCGATTGCCTTGGCCTGGTCAGACATCGCAGAATCGCCTGCGCGCCATGTATCGCATGGATGAGGATCAACGACGACGGCGGCGTCGGCGTGTGCGAGCGCGACTGGAATGCGGCCATATCCATGCGGCTGATCAGCCTGCTGTTTGAAAGACCGGGCTTCATGCAGGACCCGGCGCCGAATACGGTCAAAAATACGCTCATGGGCGCCCACTGCTCGTGCCCCACCAAGCTCAACGGCTTCGATTCCGATCCCGAACCGTTTATCCTCCGCAACCATCACGAATCGGAGACGGGAGTATCCCCGCAGGTGCTCTGGCGCAAGGGGCAGGAGGTAACGGTCATGGAATTCAACGGGCCGGATAAGATCATTGTGGGAACGGGCCGGGTTACGAGAAACTTCGACACGCCGCCAGAGGGCGGCTGCCGCACGTCGGTCGAGTTGGCTATGGATAATGTGTCCGATGTGATGGACACCAAAGGCTTTCATCAGTTGTTTATCTACGGCAAGCTGGATCATGACCTGAGAGCTTACGGGAAGCTGGCCGGTATCGAAGTGTCGCCAATAGCCTGAATCATGAGTGATGTCACGCGAATCTTGAATGCGATTGAAGGGGGCGATCCGAAGGCGGCTGAGGAGCTTCTTCCTTTAGTCTACGAAGAGCTGCGATTGTTGGCCGCACAAAAGATGGCTCAGGAGCGGCCCGGGCAAACGCTCCAGGCAACTGCTCTGGTCCACGAAGCCTACGTTCGACTTGTAGAGGCGGAATGTCAGAATTGGAAGAGCCGCGGGCACTTTTTCGGCGCTGCCGCTGAGGCGATGCGAAGGATTCTGGTTGAAAGTGCCAGGAGGAAAAAATCTCAAAAGCACGGCGGCGGGCAACCTCATATATCATCTAACGAAATAGAGATACCTGTTGATCCTTTGCCGGAGGATATCATTTACCTTGATGAGGCATTGACAAAGCTGGCGGCTCAGGAACCCGAATTGGCTGAGGTGGTGAAACTTCGGTATTTCGCCGGTCTTACTATGGAGCAAATAGCCGAGATCATGTCCGTCTCACGCCGCACTGCCACCAGCTACTGGGCTTATGCCCGATCGTGGTTACGCCGGGAAATGACAGGAGCAGGAAAAGCAGGCCAATGACAGCGGTCTTGCCTAATGTTGAATTATCATAGCTCCATTGTGATACGTAAGTATCTGCGTTTTCACAATGCAAGGACAATAAGAGAAGAAAAAAATAAGGTTCATCCGGCTAATGCGTAGGTAAGGTAGCGATACCAACAACCGAGAAAAATAGTTCGGGGTCCCAGATGTCCAAATTACCCCCCTGGCTGCCCTAATTCGGCCATCTGCCCAAACGATTTTTCTCTCCGCACAGCCCCGGAGCCCCGATCGACGCGAGCGACCTGCTCATTATCCGGATGAAAAAAAAAGACTTTTTACAGATATTCAGATTTTTCTCTTCTCATTTGCCGGAAAAATCTCGCACTGATATATGGCAGACATGATTGTTCAGAGTAACAGGCAATGCAGGATCAACCCGAAAACATAAAATTAGCGTTCTTAGAGGCTCTTGAAAGGGAGACTCCTGAGCAGCGAAGGGATTACCTGGACCGGATTTGCAGGGAAAATCCTGACTGGAGGAAAGAACTTGAGTCTCTTCTCAAGACACATGATGAAGCCGGCGATTTTCTCAAGTCTCCGATTCTTGCTCCGCCCGTGAATCTGAACGATTCTCCCATCTCAGAATCTCCCGGCGCCATAATCGGCCGATACAAATTGTTGGAGAGAATCGGCGAAGGCGGCATGGCCGTCGTCTACATGGCCGAGCAGCAAGAGCCCATCCGCCGCAGGGTCGCCCTGAAGGTCATCAAGTTAGGCATGGATACCAAATCCGTCATTGCAAGATTCGAGGCCGAGAGGCAGGCCCTGGCCATGATGGATCATCCCAACATCGCCAAAGTTCTCGATGCCGGGGCCACAGAGACGGGCCGGCCGTATTTTGTTATGGAACTGGTAAAGGGCGTATCCATCACCGAATTCTGCGACAAAGGTAAACTAAGCACGCAGGAACGTTTAGACCTGTTCCGGCAAGTTTGTAGTGCCGTTCAGCATGCCCACCAGAAAGGTATCATTCACCGTGATATCAAGCCTTCCAACGTCATGGTGACGTCACATGACGGTATGCCTGTGCCCAAGGTAATTGACTTCGGCATCGCCAAGGCCACCAACCAAAGGCTCACCGAAAAGACATTCTTTACGCGATACGCTCAAATGATCGGCACTCCGGCCTACATGAGCCCGGAGCAGGCGGAGTTGAACGATCTCGACGTCGATACTCGCTCTGACGTGTATTCGCTGGGCGTTCTC